>Ga0114948_10000547_pt1 | contig 14993 bp, 8 predicted proteins | sample CR04metaG_FD_83877 | JGI IMG/M metagenome (GOLD analysis project Ga0114948, IMG submission 83877) | Deep subsurface microbial communities from Mariana Trench to uncover new lineages of life (NeLLi) - CR04 metaG | ecosystem: Environmental > Aquatic > Marine > Ocean trench > Sediment | place...
CCGATCTTCTCGGCCGCCTCGGCCAGGCCCTGGACCGTGCCGTTGGTGTTCTCGGCCTCGGCCACGGCGCGCTTGGCGATCGCGGCCGATTGCTCGACCTGGCGGCTGATCTCGCCGACCGTGGCCGACATCTCCTCGGTCGCGGTGGCGACCGTCTGCACATTGGCCGAGGCCTGCTCGGAGGCCGAGGCGACCGCGGCCGCTTGCTTGTTGGTCTCCTCGGCGGTGGCCGACATGGACTCCGAGGTCGCCTGCATCTCGGTCGCGGCCGAGGCCACGGATTCCAGGGAGCTGTTTGCGGTCTTGTCGAACGTCGAACAGAGCTCCATGACGCGCTTGGCTTGCGCCTCCCTCTCGGCCTGCTCCTTCTCCTGCTCGGCGGCCAAGGCGTCGGCCTCGATCATGTTCTCCTTGAACACCTGGAGGGCCTGGGCCATGGCGCCGATCTCGTCGGCCCGATCCCGCGCCGGGATGTCGATTTCCCTGTTGCCGTCCGCCATCTCGCGCATGGCCTGGTTCATTTTGGTGAGTGGCCGGGCGATGCCGCGGGCCAGGAAGATACCGATCAAGGTGACGACCACGAGTACGACGGCGCCGATTATCAGTGCGAGGTTACGCATCTCGTCGACCGCGGCCAGCGCCTCGGCGGTATCGATCTCGGCCAGGATCGCCCAGGTCACGCCCTGGAATTCGATCGGCCCATATGCTGACAGAACCGAGATGCCGCGGTAGTCGAGAACCTCCTGCGCACCGGTCTTGCCGGCCAGTGCCAGGCGCACGGTCGCACCCTCCACCTTGGTCTTGAGGATCGTCGATTCCTCGGAGAAGCGCGAATCGCTGCGCATCAGCTTGTCGGTGCCGACGAGGTAGGTCTCGCCGCTCTCGCCCATACCGGCCGAGATCTGCATGACCGCGTTGATGCGGTTGATCGGCATCTGGAACACGAGAACGCCGGCGAGGCTTCCGTCCGGGCCATGGATCGGGGTCGAGATGAAGCTCGCGGCGGCGCCGTGGCTGGGTGCGTAGGGTTTGAAGTCGAAGAACTGGAGGCTCCCGGCCTGGGGATTGTTCCGCGCCGCCCGGAAGGCGTTGCCGAGATCCGTGTCCTTCCACTCGCCGGTGTTGAGATTCGTCGCGTAGTCGAGTTCCTTGAACACCGTGTAGACGAGGTTGCCTTCGAGGTCGAACAGGAAGATGTCGTAATAGTCCCGCTCGCGCAGGAACTGCCGGAACCAGGGGTGGTAGGAGCCGTGCGCCCGACTGTAGGCAGAGCCGTCGGGGGCCATGTCCAGGTTCTCCTTCTGCCCGGTCGGGTGCGGATTATCGTCGATGTAGAGCCGCTGCAAGGTCTTGCTCTGGTCCCCGCCGAGCTCGGCCCAGGCCGCCTGGTAGGCGGTCAGAGCCTCGTAGACGTAGGGGTTGGTCGCCTGGAAGCGCATGTCCTGCTCGATCGAGCCGAGGTAGTCGGACAGCGCCTGGCGGCGCGACTCCATCAGCGCCACCAGCTTTTCGTTGGCGGCCGCCTCCATTTCCCTGGCCGCGGTCATGTAGTTGGCGGTGCCGATGGCCAAGGCGGTCACCAACGCCGCCCCGACGATGAACAGCGGCAGCTTCTGGGAAATTCGCAGCTTAAGGGTCGATTTCGAAAACGTCAGGCTCATGATCTTGTTCTTTCTCTTGCTGGCGGTGATGACTTCTTTATCCAGACCCGGTGATCCGCCGCAGGGTCCTGCCTTCTCAGACAGGGGTCGTACCAAGCCGAGTGCCATCCCCGGGAATCGCCCGGGGACATGGAACGGCAACCGATTTCTAGCAGCTATATTTGATAATAATAGTAAAAGAAATTCTTAATAAGATTAATGCAATAATTATATGAATATTTCTTATGTAATAGAATTTATTACATATGCAATAATATAAAACCACTTGCTGAATTTGCGATCTAGGCGTACGATGATGTCGTATTTGGGCTGATTCGATGTTGCGCGTGAATACGATCGCCCGACGAGGCGCCAATCGTCCGCCATGGCGTCGTCAATTCACGGTTTGAACGTCGTTTTCATAGTTGTCGCGCAGCGGTTGAAACCAAGGCCACGCGATGAGCCCCTACATTATTTCGCCTCTGCCGCCGTCGAGCCCGTGACGCAGAAGATGGTTCGCGCTAGAATTATTCAGGAGTCGGGGTTCGGGTCACCAAGGCGCGAACGAGATTGGCGCAACGGGCGACGTCCCGACGGGACCCTCGGGTCGGCGGACTCTAGCCTTAGAGCGTGTAAATTGAACAGGCCTCAACGCATCTACGTCGTAGACGATGACGTGGAAATTTGTCGGATACTCGAAAAATACCTGCCTCAAAGGGGTTTCGAAGTGCGATCTGCGAGTGACGGCTCCGATCTTCAGGGCGCCCTCGCAACCTTCCGGCCCGATCTCATCGTGCTGGATCTCGGGCTGCCGGGCGACGACGGCTTCACGCTGGCCCGGGAAATTCGAGCGACCTCGGAAGTGCCTATCATCATGTTGACAGGCAGAAACGAGGAAGTCGACCGCATCGTCGGGTTGGAGTTGGGGGCGGACGATTACGTTACCAAGCCCTTCAGCCCCCGCGAATTCCTGGCTCGAATAAAAGCCGTTTTGCGTCGAACTCAGCGAGCAGAGCGCGCCGACCTTACGGCGGCCGAGGCAGTCAACGCCGAGGTTGTCGACTTCGCCGGTTGGAATTTCGATCTCGTGGATCGGCGGCTTGTTTCTCCATCTGGCGTAGAGGTGAAACTTACCAACAGCGAGTTTAGCATTCTGGCTGCTTTTGTCGCGGCGCCGCGGCGGGTTTTGAGCCGAAACGAACTGCTTGCACTCAGTCGGAAGTACGGCGGCGAGGTCCTCGAGCGCAGCATAGATATTCAGATCTTCAGGCTGCGTCAAAAAATCGAAGAAGGCAGGAAGGATGCTCGGCTTATCAAGACCCAGAGGGGAGTCGGATACATTTTCACGTCGGACGTTAAACAAATCCGTTAGGGAAGGGAAGTTCGATTGGGCTTTGTTTGAGAACTTCCTGTCGATCCGGCGCCGCCATTGAATCAGAGACTGATACCGGCTTGTAGCCTGAACCGGGAGACCTACGAGAGAGCCTTCCGCAGGGCGGACAAACTAATGGGTTTGGTGAGCGTCTCGATCGAGTCGAGGCCTTTGACTCGAGCGAGGATTTGGGCGGAATCGACGGCTCAACCGCCTCGTAGGTCCTATTGCACTTCCGGGGATTGCAAATCGTCGTGACGCTAAAGCCGGGAGCCTCGGCCGTACTGTGTACAAAACTGTGTACAAATTCAGCGAAGCTCGGCCCGTCATCCATGACCAGAAGACGCTTGCCGGTCATGACTTACACCTCTGCCCGATCCAGTACTCCTCGCAACGCATGGGCTAGCTCGATCGCCGTGAAAGGTTTTCCGATGTGCGCGTCCCCATTAACCAGAATCCCCTTTTGTCCGATCATATTCTGCGTATAGCCGGACATATTAGAGCACCTGTGCGATTGGATGATGGTTCCGCGCATCCAAAGGGAGCGCGATCCCGCTCATGCCATGAGGCAACGCGGGACCCGTGAACAGAAGATCGATCCGATCCGGCTCCCGCAGGACCGTCAGCGCCGACTGCCCATTCTCTGCTTCCAACACCTGGTATCTTAATTTTTTAGGAGTCGCGCTACCATTTCCCGAGCGTCTGCCGAGGCCTCGACCCGGAGGACGATTTCACCATTCCCTCGCGGCTCGGTGGCCGTGCATGGCTCGCCCGCGCCAGCCAGTATCGGCAGATGTATCCGGATCGTCGAACCGACACCTGGTTCGCTGTAGACCTCAATAAGCCCGCCCGACTGTTTGACGAAGCCGCAAACCATACTCAGGCCAAGACCGCTGCCGTGGCCGGTATTTTATGTTGTGAAGAAGGGTTCCAAAATATGATCGAGGGCCTCGGGTGGCATTCCCATCCCGGTATCGCTGATCGCCAACATGACATAGGGGCAGCAGGACCTTGAGGCGGACATCATGGTACAGTTTTCGCTCCCGCTCGTAGGAGCTGACCTTTCGGTATTCCGCCGGTGATGTCCTGACCGAACCCGCCCGCTCAGGCAGCATGTCCATCGAGGGCGTCGCGCACTTTCTGCGCCAGCTCGTGCTTTCGGAAAGGCTTGCGGAGCATGTCCACACCTTCGTCCGATAGAGCCTGGTGTAGCACCGAGTCCTGCGCATAGCCCGTCATGAACAGGACTTTCGTATTCGGACGATGGCGCCTTGCCTCCTGGGAAATCTCTACGCCGGTCATTCGACCGGGAAGCACCATATCGGTCAAGAGTAAGTCGACACGAGAGCATCCCGTCAGAACCGCAATCGCCCCCTTGCCATCCGCTGCTGTCAATACGCCGTAACCGAGGCCGCTCAGGAATCGCACAATAAAGCTCCGGACCTCTGGCTCGTCCTCGACCACCAGCACCGTTTCGCCATTTGCCCTGGGTTCTTCCTTGGCGGTATCTTCTTCGATTGGTCGGGCCGCTCCCCTTTCTCTCGGCAGGTACAACTTCACCGTGGTACCCTGGCCTTCACCGCTGTCGATCGTTACGCGTCCGCCGGATTGTCTCGCGAAGCCGTACACCATGCTGAGGCCGAGTCCGCTCCCTTGGCCCACACTCTTGGTCGTGAAAAAGGGTTCGAACGCACGCTCCAAAACATCGCTCGACATGCCGGTTCCCGTGTCCGACACCGTCAACAGCACGTAATCGCGCAGTTGTGTCCCGGCCTGGGGCGGCGTGGAATTGTCATCCGATCGGACGTTTGCGGTCGCTATGGTCAGTGTGCCGCCTTCCGGCATCGCGTCGCGCGCATTGATGGCGAGGTTCAATAGTGCGTTCTCCAGTTGGCCCGGGTCAACTTGGCACAGCCACAGCTTGTCGGCGTTGCTTATACGTACCTCGATCGGCTCGCCGAGCGTGCGCCGCAGGAGATCGCCCAGGCCCAAGACCAGCTCACTCAAGTCGGTCAACTTCGGTCGCAAGGTCTGCTTCCGCGCGAAAGCCAAGAGACGTTGGGTCAGCTCCGCGCCACGCTTGGTCGCCTTCAGGGCCGGATCCAGAAAACAACGCAGATCGCTGCCGTCCTCGATCGCGTCTTCGGCAAGCTCCAGGTTGCCCAGGATGATGGCCAGGAGATTATTGAAATCGTGGGCCACACCGCCGGTCAGCTGACCGACCATCTCCATCTTTTGCGCGTGTAGCAATTGCTCCTCGGCGCGCTTGAGTTCGGTCATATCTTGAATCGTGCCCGCGTGACCGATGGCGTGGCCACGGTCGTCATAAACCAGCTCACCGAGTTCGATGATGTAGCGTATTTCGCCGTCCGGGCGCACGAAGCGGTACTCGACCTCATAGTCGGACGGCGTGTCGACCGCCTCGTCGAAAATCTTGACCGTGCGCTCCAGGTCGTCGGGGTGAATGTGGCGGTTGAACTCCGCCAGATTCTTCGGCGGCTGGTCCGCCGGAAAGCCGATGATCCGCAGGTATTCGGCCGAGACTTTGATCATTCCCTCATCGTCGTGATGCCAGGTCCAGGAGCCGACCTTGGCAATCTCTTGCGCCTTTATCAGTTCGGTTTCGCGCTGTTTCAAGTCCGTGATGTCGGAGATGACGATCATGGTACCGCCATCCGGCGTCCGGTGTTCGCGATACCGGTACCAGCCGCCCCTGCGCTGCGTCTCGAAGGGTTCACCGGGGCACCGGTGGCGTTCCAGACGCTCGGCGATGTAGTCCTCCTCGCGTCCGATCGCCGTCGGCGACTCGCCGGAATAGGCGCGCGCCCGCACCAGGTCCTCGAACGTGAGGCCCGGTTCCAGGAGCGAACCTAGATGCCCGCTGTGATGCTGCTGGTAGATATCGTTCCACAGCACCAAGCGATCATCGGCGTCGTAGAGGGCGATCGCCTCGGAGCTGTTGTTGAGGGCGGCCAGAAACTTCTCCTCGCTCGTCCGCAGCGCCTCCTCGACCCGCTTGCGCTCCGTGATGTCTGAACCTACGCCGCGGTATCCCGCGAATTTGCCGCCGCCATCGAAGATCGGCTTGCCGCTGATCGACCAATAATGTTGCCGACCCTCGGCGTGGAGATAGGTATAACGAAAGTCTCGAAACGGACGGTGGGCCTCGAGATCGGCCAAATGCCGGCGCCAATTTTCATCATCAATGCTGCCCTGGCCCACGTCCAATCTGGTCTTGCCAAGATAGTGTTCCCGCGGCAGGCCGGTGATCTTGTGTAGAGGGTCCGAAAAGTACGAAAAGCGCAGGTCCGCATCCATCTCCCACAGCCAATCGGAGCCGATTTCGGCGAAACTCTGAAAACGCTCCTCGCTTTCTTGCAGCGCCTTTTCCACCCGTTTCGTCTCGGTAACGTCCTGGATGGTGCCGAATTCCTGAACCACCGTGCCGTTCTCGTCTAAAATCGGCCGCGCGATCTCCCGGACGTAACGGGTTTCCCCACCGGGCGTTACCACCCTGTATTCGACATCGAAACCTTCACCCTTCCTCAAGTCTCCGAGCGCCGTCTGATAGAGCCCTCGATCCTCGGGATGGGCGAACGAGAGATCTCCCTCGATGGTGGATCCGCGCGCGAGATACTCCTTTAGGGAAAGGCCGTGAATCGCGGCTAGCTCCTCCGAGCAGTGGATATACCGCTCCTCGGCCACGTCCCATATCCAGTGACCCAACCTTGCCAGCCGCGTAGCCTGCTTGAGACGGTCCTCGCTTCGCGCCAGTTCTTCGCTCATGATCTTGCGGTCGGTGATGTCCACGACCACCAACTGGATCGCCCTATCGCCGCCCCAGACCACGGCACGAGCCGAATTCTGCAGCCAGATTTTCGAGCCGTCCTTGCGCGCGCCTTGGAATTCAAAATTGGCGGGGACATCTTCGCCCCTCATGCGCGCGTTCGCGATGCCGGTCAACCGCAATTGCTCTTCTGGTGCGAAAAGAGCCAAAACGGAATCCATCCGAAGGATTTCTTTGGGATCGGCGTAACCGAAGATGTCCGCCAGAGACTGATTGACGAAGAGTGGCTTGAATTCCCGGTGGATCAGGACTCCCTGGATCGAGCCTTCGATCAGGTCGCGGAACTGCCCCTCGCTCTCTCGTAGCGCATCCTCCATTTGCTTGCGCTCTGAAATGTCGAGAGCGACCGTGACCACGTTCTTGACGCGGCCGTCCGCATCTTTCAGGGGCACCTTCGTGGTAAATAAGGTATGAGGATTGCCCGAACCGTCTAGCGAGATTTCCTCGAAGTAAGGCAGCGGCTCGCCTGTTTCGATCACCTTGCGATCGAGAGATTCCATGTAGCTGCCATATTCGAGGCCCGCCAAGTCCGCCGCCCTCTGGCCCACTATCTGCTCGGGGTCCTTGCCATAGAACTCGGCTTGAAAGCGATTCATCAAGACGTAGCGCAGGTCGCGATTCTTGGTGTTGATCATCGCCGGCACGGCATCCATCACCGCGTGCATCAGCTCCCGGCTTTCCTGCATGGTCTGCTCCGCCCGCTTGCGCTCGATAACGCGGCCGATCTGGGTGCCGACTTGAGCCATCACGTGCAGGATATGCTCGTCCGGCTCCATGGCTTCCCTGGAAAAGAACTCCAGGACGGCCGCAACCTCCTCGCCGATCAGGACCGGAATTGCGAAGGCCGCCTTGACGCCAAGGTTGGCCGCCAGCTTCGATTGGGGAAAATTTCGGTCCTTGGTGACATCCACGATCCACGCCGTCTTGGCGCTCTGCCAAACCCGACCCGGCAATCCGATGCCGGACCGAAACTGGGTCGCCTCGGTGATCCGACGAAAGGTTTCGAACTGATCGGGATCATCCAGATGCCAGAGTCGCGTCGGAACCAGCACCGTTGCGCCGTTTTCGGGGAGCCTATAGGCATGGCCGACCGGCCAGCCGGTATAGGTGCAGATTTCGTCGAGACAGGCCTGCATCGCCTCGTCGACGGCTGAGGCTTGGTTCGCCGCAATCGCGATCTTCTGCAATAATTGGGCGGACTTGGTACTTTTGCGTAACGCCTCTTCGACCCGTCTGCGCTCAGAAACCTCCTTCTCCAGCGCCTCATTGACCCTCAACAGGGAAGCAGTGCGCTCGGCAACTTTGCGCTCAAGCTCTTGTTGCTGCCTCTTCAGCGATTGGTCTACTTTCCACTTTTCGTTCAGGGCCCTAGCTAATTGCGTCAACTCCCGGGCGTGAACCGGCTTTAGCAGATAGAACAATTTGTCCGCCGGCGGTATCTTGCCTGCCATCTGCCGGGGGTCATCGTCCGAGTAACCCGTGACGATGACGATGTAGATGTCGGGGTCGTGCTTTCGGATAGCGGCTGCCGCCTCGATGCCGTTCGGTCCCGGTGGCATGCGCACATCAAGGAATGCCACGTGGAACGGCCGACCGGCGGCACGAGCTTCCATAACCGCTTCGATCGCTTCGTCACCTTGCCGGCATTGAGCGACCTCAAACCGGTCGGTCGCTTCCTCCAGACTCCGGCCAAACAGCTCCGCTTTGAGTTCAACCAGCTCCTTGTCGCAGCGCTCGTTTGACGCCACTGGACAGAGGACGCGAAGGAACTCGTCCCGGATCGCCTGCTCGTCGTCGGCGATTAGAATCCGAGGGGGTTTGGGAATGGCTGCGGTCATTTCGAAGTCGGGCGTTTAGGAAACGGCGGGCAAGATAAGGTGAATGACGGCTCCTTGGCCAGGTCCGCCGGTTTCCGCATATATCTCCCCGTTCATGTTTCTTATGGCGTTGGCGCACCAGTGCAGACCCATGCCGCCTTTGCCGTCCTCCTTGCTCGAGTAATCGCGCTGGAAAATCAGATCCAGACTGCGCTCGTCGATGCCGATCCCGTTGTCCGATACGCGCATGTGAAGCACGTCCTTGCCGTTCACTCTTTCGGGTTTCAGGCCGATCTCGATCCGACCATCGCCCGCGCCCTTTCGCTCGATGGATTCAGCGGCATTGGTCACAAGGTTGACAAACACTTGAACGAACGCGATCAAGGAACCCATGGCTGATCTGGACCGATCCACTCCGGAATCGATCTCGATCGACGCTACGTCTTGTAGCTTCGCCGGCAGGCACCTGACTGCCGTATTCAATGCGTCCGCTATATTGACCGGTTGAGGCGCAATGCCGGAACCGCTGAAGTCGTCCTGCGCCATGAGCAGTCTTTCAAGGGCCCGAAGCTGCTCGGTGATATTATTCAGATCGCTCCCCAGGGTCACATGCTGTTGCGCCCACCTCTCGTGCGACAGAAACACGTAGCGGCTGAGCTTAGCTCGGCGTTCTCCCGAGATATTATTGTAGCTGAGTTCTTCTACGACGGCGTCAAGATCCCGGTCCGAGCACTCTGCCAGGTTCTCGATCATGCGATCGATGCGGAGGAATGTGGGAGCGATGATGTTTCGGATGTTATGCAATACGCCGGCCGCCATTTCCGCCATTCCGAAACGGTAGGATTGCTCTTGCAGCTGCCGCCGTGCCTCGGAAAGCTTCTCGAGCATGGTATCGAACTCGCGTGCGAAGATGCCGATCTCATCATCTCGCTTTAACGACAGGCGTTCCGAAAGATCGCCGGTATCGCCGATCGAGAGAATATGGCCGGTCAGCCGTGACAGGGGATCGGTGACCACCCGCTGAAAGACCACCAACATGACCAGCATGACGATGATGCCGGCCACGACAATGCCGATCAGAGCAACGTTTATGGTACGAAGCCCGATGGCGGTAATGTCCCGCGGCGTCTCCACCTGCATCAGCAGCACCGGGGCTCCGCGGACATCGGATAGCACCGAATACGCCCTCAGCGAGCGCTCGCCCCGTTCGATTGCGAAAAGTTGCGCTCCGGACGTGAGCCGGCGCAGCATGCCCTGGTGCTCGTCTGGAACAGAGTTTTCCGTGACCGACCAGACTCGAAAATCCGCGTTAACCTGTTGGCGCAGTTTGTCGAGGAGCCCTTCATCGAGAAGCCGCGCCATGACCAAGGCGCCCCGGATCGGACCCTGCTTCTCATTTGTCAGGATCGGCCTGGACACGACCAACACCGGTCCACGCTCGGTCATCATCACGCCATGCGCTTGGCCATCGATTGTTTGATGGGCGATCAAGGGGTGTGCAGCGGTCAACGATTCGGGTGAGAATTCCCCCAGTTGAATCTCCTGCTCCGATTCGAGATCGTAGGCCTTTCCCCAGACCAGCGTACCCTCGCTATCGTAGAAATTCATCAGGGTCACACCGATTCCCGAAAACGTCTCATACATGAGATTGTTTTCCACGAATTCCGGGTTTTCACCCGCGATGAACTGGTAGGTATCGGTCCAATGGGCCCAGTCTTGAGCGGTGTTGTCCATATGGGTCAGTTCGCTTTGAATGGCACGTTGGACGCGTTGCAGATTTTTCTGGGCTTCGGTTCGCTCGATCTCCGCAAATCTCGGGAACACGATCATGCGCACGACGCCATAGTTCAGCACGATGGAAAGCGCCAGAACGCCCGACAGGACCAAGAGAACCTTCGTTCGTAACTTCACGTTGTCGACCTCCAAAACCAACTAATCCCTGCGTTTCTCGAGTCTCGCCACCGGTCTCGGAGAATGTCGTAGGAAAGATGAGAGATATGGCGACCCGGAGCGAAGCGCCGTCCGACGACACCGCGATCCCGTACCCAGGTAGCTGGTTCAGATAGCCTCGCCACATGGCCCCCCGTTCAGCACCGTCCTAGATCACGCGACCGCCGAGGGGTGGGAAACGATCCGCTCGGCGGGAAACCGCACCGTGACCGTGGTACCGGTACCGACCTTGCTTTGCAGCTCCAATGTGCCGCGATGTAGTTCGACGAGGGATTTGGCTAGCGGCAAACCCAGCCCGCTACCTTCGTATTTGCGGTTCAGCTGGCTATCGATCTGCTGGAACGGGGCCAGTGCCTTCCGCATGGCCTGGGGAGCCATCCCAATGCCGGTGTCGGCAACCTGAAAGACATGGCCGGTATCCGGGTCGTGCCATACCTTGATGGACACCCTGCCCCCAGGAGGCGTGAACTTGACCGCGTTGGACAGGAGATTGACCAGAATCTGCTTGACTCTACGCCGGTCGGCCCACAATTCCGGGAGCGCCTTGGGAAGATGCTGTTCGAGACTCACGCTACCGCTTTGCGCGCGCGCCTTCAACAGCAGTATGGAGGATCTTGCAACCTCGAGCACATCGATATGTTCCTCCCGCAGCTCGACCGTTCCGGATTCGATCTTCGACAGGTCCAATATATCGTTGATGAGTTCGAGCAGGTGCTGGCCGGACACGCCGATGTCTGTCGCGTATTCGCGGTATTTCGAGCTGCCGCCAGGTCCGAGAATTTCGTTTTGGATGACCTCCGCGAAACCAATAATTGCGTTCAAGGGGGTGCGCAATTCGTGACTCATGTTGGCCAAGAATTCCGACATCGCTCGCTTGGCTAGCTCGGCTTCCTCCTTGGCCTCGAGAATGCACCTCTCAGCCAGTTTCCGTTCGGTGATGTCGGTTCCGACCGAACCCACGGTGACGACCTTGCCCGTCGTGCCCTTGATCGGGAACTTCACGGTCAGGAAGGTATGGGCCTTGCCGCCGCGGCGGAACTCCTCCTCCTGCGTGATAGCCTGTCCCGACTCCACCACCGCCCGGTCGTGCGCCGCAAAGGCATCGGCCACGTCCTTGGGGAAGATGTCGTGGGAGGTCTTGCCGCGCGCCTCCTCGTTGGTCTGGCCGAAGAGCTCCTCGCTCAGCTTGTTGATCAGGATGTATCGGCCATCGGCATCTTTGATGTGCATCTTGGTCGGCGAGTGCTCGTTGAAGGCCTTGAAGAGCTCTTCGCTTTTCCGAAGCGCCCGTTCCGCGCTCCTGCGCTCGGCGATCGATCCGCGCAGCTCCCGATTCAGTGTGACGATCGAGTGATAGCGCCACCACGCCATGGCGATCAGAACCAGTAGGACGGCTGTACTAGCCGCCGCGAGCACGCGCCAGACGGTCCAGAACGGCTCCGGACGGCCGTACCACTTTACGTAGATCGCCTGGTAGGCCGGTGTGCCGATGAAATCGTTCACCGCCTGGTCCAGCGCCGCCAGCAACTCGATCTCACCCTTTTGCACGCGAATGCCGCGCTTCACCTCCGTCAACGGCACACCGACGACCTCGATACGGTCCTCGATCCCGACTTGCCTGGCCAGATTCCAAAACACCGGCTGAGGAAAGACCACGGCGTCCACATGGCCGGCGACCAAGCTGAACAGGGCGGCCTCGGCATCTCGGTAGACCACCAGTTCGAGATCGTCCCGATCCCGCATGAGCCTTTGGCCGATGTTGAATTCGACCACGCCGACCTTATGGCCCCGGAGGTGGTCCGCCCCTCTTATGTCGGGGGTATCGCCGCGGACGAGGATGGAGACGACGAAGGCCTCGACCGGAGCGGTGAAGTCGTATTTGGCCGCGCGGTCGGGCGTGATGCCGCTATTGGGTATGAGATCGATTTGGCCGGCATCCATCGCCTCGCTCACCTCGGCGAAGCTGTCCATGACCCGATAACCCACGCGCAGGCCGGCGCGGGCCGCGATTTCCTCCATGATGTCGATGGCGAAACCGGTCGGGTTGCCGTTCTCGTCGACGCCGTACTGCGGCGGCCACGATCGTGGCACGCCGGCTATCACCTCGCGGGGGGTTGGGCCGGCCATGTTGGCGGCGCCGGGTTGAGCGAACGTGGCATGGCCCGCCGCATACGCGCAAAGCGCGACGGTCGATGCAAGAATGGCGCGGGCCACCCAAGCGGGCATCGATTTCAGTATTCGAATGTGTGAAAATGGTCTCATTGGTGCGTTTCGGCCTACCTCCCTGGGACTACGAGCATCGTTAAGACCATCGATCTAGCCGGGCGAAATCTTTCAATTTGGCCGCCGTTGGGATGATGGCTGTCGCCAGGACAACCAAGGGAAAGGTAACGCCGATCCTCGTCATCGCGCCGCTGGCGGTCTTTTTTTTGATCCACTCCCTCCTAGAACACATTCCGTCGAACCGTTTTACCCGGCGACGCAATTTGTGACGTACTGTTGCAAGGTCGATCATCCCGACCGCGCGTTGTTTGGAGCGCGGCTCGCACCATTCGATGGAACCAACGTGAATGGAATTCGCGTTAGGGAAACGGAATTTGGCATGGACACTTTCGCCAGAGTTCGGTCGTTGCCCACTCGGCATGAGTTTTGCAAACGAAAGCCGCGTTGTTTGTTGGCCTTCTTCCAGATTTTGCTCGTTTTATCGGGTACAACACACAAAGAGCAAATCTCAGGTGTCCAATTTTTCATCTATACGTAAATTCTTTATTTAACGGTAGTTGGAAATTTGTAAATTCTTGATTCCCTTCTATTGCATTTGAAATCTCTTACCGCCGGTGGAACCTCGGCCTGCCGCTCGTTGGGTCTGTCAAATTAAATTGACCGAAGGCAGCAGCAGATCCATGGGCCGTGCGGCGTGCGGCGTGAAGTGCCGCCGTCGGGACCTTCCATTCTTTCATTGCGTTGTTACGGAAGGCGCGAAGTGTTCGACGGGAGATGAGTTGGCGCTGGACGTTAAACAGATTGTAGATGGGTTCGTGGTTGGAGCGGAACGTTTGGGCTGAGGCTTGTGATTTGAAACGCCGCATCTTTCGCTCCCGCCGTCGTATTGGAACATGCGAACCTTCGGCCCGATTGCTTCGCCGATGCCCTGTTTTATGCACGCGTTCCAGACCCGGATCGCGAAGCGCCGCGCCGTAAGACTTCAGTTTATCCTTCAAGGTATGTTTTGGGTGGACGCCCTGGTTCTTCAACAATTTCCGCATGATCCTAAGCACCGCCCGCTGGTTCCGATGTCTCTGAACCAAGGCGTCCAAGACCTCGCCCTCACCATCGACGGCGCGCCACAAGTACATCTGTTTGCCGCCTGCGTTCACAGAAATCTCGTCCAGATGCCATCAATCGAATGCAGACGGGCGGCGCTCGCGGATCCGGCGAGCATAGGCTCGTCCGTATTTCAACGCCCACGGACGAACTGTTTCGTAGCCGACGTCGATCCCTTTTCCGCCAGGAGATCTTCGACATCACGGTAGCTCATCGTGAAACGGTAGTAGAGCCGAACGGCTGGCTGGATAATATCAGGGTGAAAGCGGTGACGCCGATACGAGACTTTCTGGATCGGGGAAATCTATCATCCAATTACTCGCGCCCCAGAGTTGATTTGACCGGCCCATGTGCGGCCGTCGAAGCGGTGTCCTCGCGTCTGGAGCCGTGGCGGTCTGCGCATGGGTTCCATACACCATACCGTACCAGATTACGGTACCTCCGGGTAGCGAAACGCGCAGAATACCTATGTTTCTGGGGCTTAGAGACTGGGTGGTGGTGCAGGGAGTCGCGAGCGAACCGGTCTCCGGCATTTTCCCTGTTAAACAGGGAAATAACAGGGAATTTTCGCGAATATGGCCTTCAGATCGCCAATCCACATAGTCTAAGCCACTGGATTTTGGGCCTTTTCCGGGAAATTCCGCGTTTATATACTTGAGAAAAGTTAATGTCCCTCCTATCTGAAAAGCGACAGGCCTCGCCGTGCCCCGACTCGGCTTTAGAGGGTATTGCGGAGCGACTTTTTGAGAAAATGAACCATCTTGATCCGGGTGAAGATGAGTCGTGGGAAAAGTTGTCGGAGGGTGACAAGCATTTTTATCGCGCCTGCGTAGAATCAATCTTGATGGAGCCGGAATTAGTTCGCGCGGCACTTATTGAAGTCTGCGCCCCACTACCGCTTGAAAGGTAGGGGCGTTAATCGGTGCGAACAACTGAACGAGAACAGTCACGTACTCGTCTGTCATACGGATTGCCAGTTCGTGAAGAGCGGACGTGGACGGGGGTTGTTCCTCGGACCTTCCGACAAGCGAGTTTGATAAATC
>Ga0114948_10000554_pt1 | contig 14898 bp, 11 predicted proteins | sample CR04metaG_FD_83877 | JGI IMG/M metagenome (GOLD analysis project Ga0114948, IMG submission 83877) | Deep subsurface microbial communities from Mariana Trench to uncover new lineages of life (NeLLi) - CR04 metaG | ecosystem: Environmental > Aquatic > Marine > Ocean trench > Sediment | place...
CGCAGGCTGACCACCCCCATGCCGGAATCGATCAGCAGGTCGCGGTCGCGCCCGCGCAGGTGCCAGATGTTGCAGCGGTAGAACTCCTTGATGTGGGGTTCCCAGATATGGGTGATGCCGTCGCCGACCGAGGCGGTCTGGTACCAGCTCTCCGGGGTGGCGATCTGCATGACGAACGACCTTTCGCGGCTTCGGACCAACGCGGAGTGAAGCCGCCCCAGGGGTGGTCGTCAAGCGCAACGCCGGGCTCCAGAGTTGTCGGTGGCCAGGGAACCTGATACTGGCTGGCGCAACATCGAGGAGCCGTCCCGGATGCCGCTGGTCATCGAATCTCCCTCGCCCAACTTCGACGCCCGGCCGGCGGATCGGCCGGGGGGCCAGGCGATCGACATCCTGCTGCTCCACTACACCGGGATGGAGAGCGCGGCCGCGGCGCTCGCGCGCCTGTGCGACGCGGACGCGAAAGTCAGCGCCCATTACTGCATCGACGAGGACGGCACGCTGTACCGCCTGGTGCCGGAAGACCGGCGCGCCTGGCACGCCGGGGTCGCCTCCTGGGCCGGTGCCGGCGATATCAACGCGCGTTCCATCGCCATCGAACTGGTCAACCCGGGCCACGAGTTCGGCTACCGGCGGTTCCCGGACGCGCAGATGGCAACCTTGATCGAGCTGGCGCGCGGCATCCTGGCGCGCCACCCGATTCCGGCGCATCGCGTGCTCGGCCATGCCGATGTGGCGCCGCTGCGCAAGGAGGACCCGGGCGAGCTGTTCGACTGGGCGCGCCTGGCCGCGGCCGGGATCGGCCTCTGGCCCGGTACGGCCGAGCCGTGCGACCCACCCGAGGCGGCCGAGGCCAGGCGCCAGCTCGCCGCTTTCGGCTACGGCTACCTGGACGACGACCCGGCGGCCGTGGTCCGGGCCTTCCAGCGCCACTTCCGGCCCGAGGCCGTGACCGGCGCAATCGACGCCGAGACCGCCGGCCGGCTCGAAGCCCTGCTCGACCTGGTTGACGCAAAACCTTCAACTCCCTAAATAACGAGGTGCCAGACGGCCGGATGGCTGCCTTTTGGAACCGGCTTTCACGCCGGGACCGGGGGAGGAAAGTCCGGGCTCCACGGAAACACGGTGCCGGGTAACGCCCGGCGGGGGCGACCCCAGGGAAAGTGCCACAGAAAGCAAACCGCCCGCGCGAAGCCCCACGGGGGCGAAGGCGGGCAAGGGTGAAAGGGTGCGGTAAGAGCGCACCGCGCCCCCGGCGACGGGGGTGGCAGGGTAAACCCCACCGGGAGCAAGACCAAGTAGGGACGGCAGGCCGACCCGGTCGCAGGACTGGGACGACCAGGCGGGTTTCCGCGCCGCCGTCCGGGTAGGTCGCGCGAGGCGTCCGGCAACGGGCGTCCCAGATGAATGGCCATCCATCCGCGCCTGAAAAACGCGGGGGACAGAACCCGGCTTACAGGCCGTCTGGCGCCTTTGTCTTGTTACCGTTTCTCATGACCGTCCAAGATCTCCTCTCATTACCGAGATCTCCCGGGTGCCCGCCCGCCCCGCTCAGGCCCCGCTCAGGCCCGCATGGCGCCCGCACCGCGGGGTCCGGATCACGGGCGACGGCGGGTCTCATTCGGCCGTTCCTCAAAAAGAACATTGTGCGAACAAAATGTTGCCGCAATTTTCTCTGATGCTGCATTGGAAGAGATCGTAGTCGCTCCCGAAGTCTTCTCCGAGATCGCAAGAAACCGCCCCGTTAATAGCTTCTTAACCCATAAGAATTATTTGTCGTCCCGTTGACACCCATGAAATCCCATGATATCCCATTCTGTCCCGTAATGAGAACCAATCGGCCCGGGAAAACCTGGGCCTCACCATGGGAACCGGGACCAGGCGAGAGACATCGGGAGCGGTACAGGTGGCGGTTTTCATTGGCACCTTCGAGAACAAGGTCGACCGCAAGGGCCGGGTGTCCGTGCCTGCCCAATTCCGGCAGATCCTGGCCGGCCAGCCGTTCCAAGGAATCGTCGCCTTCCGCTCCTATCGTGCCGCCGCCGTCGAGGCTTGCGGTATCGACTTCATGGAGCGCCTGAACGACGGCATGGCCACGATGGACCTGTTCTCCGACGCCCACGACGATCTCGCGGCGACCATTTTCGCCGACTCCCAGCAACTGCCCTTCGACGGCGACGGCCGCATCATCCTGCCGGCACAGTTGGTCGCGCACGCCGGCATCTCCGAACGCGCCGCCTTCGTCGGCAAGGGCCCGATCTTCCAGATCTGGGAGCCCGCGGCGCTCGAGGCGCACATGGACGCGGCCCGGGCCCGGGCGCGCTCTCAGGGCCTGACCCTGCCGCTGCGGCCCAACAACGACGGCGGCGGCCGATGACCGCGCCCCAGGACACGGCGCCCCGCAACTCGGCATCGGTCGAGGCGGGCGGCCACACCCCGGTCATGCTGCGCGAGGTGATCGAGGCGCTGCGCCCGCGCGACGGCGCGATCTACCTCGACGGCACCTTCGGCGCCGGTGGCTATGCCGAGGCGATCCTGGCCGCCGCCGATTGCCGGGTCTGGGGCATCGACCGCGACCCCGAGGCGGTGGCCCGGGGCCAGGCCTTGGCCGCGCGCCATCCCGAGCGCCTGAACCTGATCCACGGCCGCTTCGGCGCCATGGACCGCCTGCTCGGCGCGCGGCAAGTCTTCGCGGTCGACGGCATCGCGCTCGACCTCGGCGTCTCTTCGATGCAGCTCGACCAGGCCGAGCGCGGTTTTTCGTTCCGCACCGAGGGCCCCTTGGACATGCGCATGGACCGGGGGGACGCGGCCGGGACCGACATCGGGGGCGCCACTGGGGACGCCGGACCGAGCGCCGCCGAAGTGGTCAACGAGCTTTCCGAGGCCGAACTCGCCGACATCATCCACCACTACGGCGAGGAACGCCGCGCGCGCCAGGTCGCACGGGCCATCGTCGCCGCCCGCCGGGACCGGCCGATCGAGGACACCGCGCGCCTGGCCGAGATCGTGCGCGCGGCGGTGCGCTCTGCGAGCCCGGGCCGAGGCAAATCCCAGAGCAAGCGTGCGGGCAAGGGCACGGGGCGCACGGGTTTGGGCATCGACCCGGCGACCCGGACCTTTCAGGCGCTGCGCATCCACGTCAACGACGAGCTCGGCGAGCTCGACCGCGGCCTGCACGCCGCCGAGCGCCTGCTGGCGCCGGGCGGCCGGCTCGCCGTGGTGTCGTTTCACTCGCTCGAGGACCGGGCGGTGAAGGCTTTCCTGCGCGCGCGCGGCGGCGCCGGTCCGAGCGGCTCGCGCCACCGGCCCGAGACCGCCGCGCGCCGCGATCCGACGTTCCTGCCCCTGTTCAGGGGCGCTTGCCGGCCCGGCCGGGCGGAGTGCGAAGGTAATCCGCGGGCGCGCTCCGCCCGGCTGCGGGCGGCCGAACGGACCGCGGCCGCGGCCTGGAATGGCATGCCGGCCGATACGGCGGCCACGTCGGCGGCCATTTCGGGAGGCGCGACGGCATGACCCGGGTCGCGGGAATCTTGTTCTTCCTGACCGCGGTCAGCGCGGCGCTGTTCCTGTTCCACATCAAGCAGGAGGTGCGCGAGATGGAAGAGGAACTGGGCATCGCCCACCGCAACATCCTACGCCACCAGGAGGCGATCCGGGTGCTGCGCACCGAGTGGAGCTACCTGAACCGGCCGGCGCGCATCGCCGAACTGGCCGAGCGCCACCTCGCGATGCAATCGCTGGTCGCGCGCCAGTTCGTGGGCTTCGAGGAAATCCCCTATCGGCCCGCCGGCACGACCGTGGCCGTGCCGGCCCCATCGCCGGCCCAATCGGGGACCCAAACAGCGGCGACCCTGACCGCGGCGGCCCAAACCGTACGCGTTGGAGGGGCCGCGCCATGACCCGTCAATTCGAGCAATCCTCCCTGAACTTGCGCCCCCCGGTTCCGGATCCCAGTCCGGACCGGGCGGCGCACCTTTTCATCGAGGGCTGCTCGGCCCAGGTCCTGGAGACCGGACGGACCCGCCTGCTGGCGGCCGGCGTGGTCTTCGCCATGGCGTTTCTCGTGGTCGGCTGGCGGCTGGTGCACATCGCGGCCTTCTCCACGGGCAGCGAGCCGAGGATTGCAGCGGCGGCGCCGGCCGCAACCCTACGAAGCGGCCGCGCGGACATCGTCGACCGCAACGGCGTGGTGCTCGCCACCAGCCTGCCGACCGCCTCGCTCTACGCCAACGCGAAGCAGGTGCGCGATCCCGAAGCGGTCGCGGCGCGCCTGGTCGGGGTCCTGCCCGATCTGTCCCGTACCGAGGTCGCCGCCAAGCTGGCGACCGGGCGCAGCTTCATCTGGCTCAAGCGCAACCTAACGCCACGGCAGCACTACCGGGTCAACCGCCTGGGCATTCCCGGGCTCTATTTCGAGCGCGAGCAGCGCCGCTTCTATCCACACGGCAGCCTGACCGCGCACAGCGTCGGATTCACCGACGTCGACGACCGCGGCCTGAGCGGCATCGAGCGCTCGTTCGACGAGGTGTTGCGCGGCCGCGGCGCGCCGCTCGCGCTCAGCCTCGACCTCCGGGTCCAGTACGCGATGACCGAGGAACTGAGCGCCGCGATGACCGAGTTCGACGCCATCGGCGCCGCCGGCATGGTCATGGACGTAGCCAGCGGCGAGGTGCTGGCCATGGTCTCCCTGCCCAGCTTCGATCCGGAACGGCCCGGCACCGCGCCCGCGGACAGCCGCTTCAACCGGGCCAGCCTAGGCCTCTACGAGATGGGTTCGGTGTTCAAGATCTTCACCATCGCCATGGCGCTCGACGAAGGCGTGGTGACGCTGGAGGACGGCTACGACACCAGCAAGCCGATCCGCGTGGCGCGCTTCACCATCAACGACTTCCATCCGAAGAACCGCTGGCTCTCGGTGCCCGAGATCTTCATGTACTCGAGCAACATCGGCGCCGCGCGCATGGCGATGGACACCGGGACCGCGGCACAGCGGTCGTTCCTCGAACGGCTCGGCCTGACCCGCCCGGCGAGCATCGAGTTGAGCGAGGTCGGCACGCCGATGCTGCCCACGCCGTGGCGCGAGATCAACACCCTGACCATCGCCTACGGCCACGGCCTGGCGGTCAGCCCGCTGCAGTTCACCAATGCGGCCGCAGCCGTGGTCAACGGCGGCGAGTTCCATCCCCCAACGCTGCTCAAGCGGGCCACGGACGCACGATCGGCGGGCGCGCGATCGGAAGGCACCCGGATCATGGAGCGGGCCACCTCGCTCAAGATGCGCCGGCTCATGCGCCTGGTGGTACGCCGGGGCACCGGCCGCAAGGCCAATGCCGAGGGCTACCTGGTCGGCGGCAAGACCGGAACCGCGGACAAGCTGGTCGGCGGCCGATACGCGCGCAACACACGCATCGCCTCCTTCCTCGGCGCATTTCCGATGAACGCGCCGCGTTACGTGGTGTTCGCGATGGTCGATGAACCCAAGGGCATCGAGCGCACCCACGGCTATGCCACCGGCGGCTGGGTCGCCGCACCGGTGGTGCGCGCCGTGATCGAGCGCATCGGCCCGATGCTGGGAGTAGCCCCGGTCCGCGCGGACGCGGAGCAAGACGACGGCGAGGCACTCCTGGTCCAAGCCAGGGCGAGGACACAGACGGTTGCGGTTGATTGATCTGGTCAGGGATACGGGCGACGGCATGACACCTGCGGCAACTCTGGCGGATACCGAAATTCACGGCCTCTCCGCCGACAGCCGCAAGGTCGCGCCGGGCTATCTGTTTGCGGCGCTGCCCGGCACCCGCGAGGACGGCCGCCGCTACATCGACCAGGCAGTCGAGAACGGCGCCGTCGCGGTGCTGGCCGAAACCGGCACCACGTTCAGCGCGCGCGCGACCCCGGTCCAACTGATCACGCGCGACAACCTGCGCCGGCGCCTGGCGTTGATGGCGGCGCGTTTCTTCGCCCGGCAGCCCGAGGTGGTAGCCGCGGTCAACGGCACCAACGGCAAGACCTCCGTGGCCAGCTTCACCCGCCAGATCTGGCGCCACGGCGGCTGCGAGGCGGCGAGCCTCGGTACCCTCGGCCTGTTCCCGGCGCGCCCGGGGGCGCCGGCATCCCTGACCACACCCGACCCGGTCGAATTGCACCACTGCCTGGCCGGCCTGGCCGAGGACGGTGTCGACCGCCTGGTCGTGGAAGCGTCGAGCCACGGTCTCGACCAGTACCGGCTCGACGGCATCCGGATTACGGCTGCGGCCTTCACCAATCTGTCGCGCGACCACCTCGACTACCACCGCGACATGGCGTCCTACCTGGCCGCCAAGATGCGCCTGTTCGACGAGTTGCTCGCGCCCGGCGGCACGGCGGTGCTCAATTCCGACCTGCAGATCTACCAGGAACTCCGGGCCCGTTGCGTGCGGCGCGGCATCGAGGTCTTGAGCTACGGCATCGCCGAGAGCGACCTGCGCCTGATGACCCAGGAGCCGACCGCCGAGGGTCAGATCCTGATGCTCGACGTGCTCGGCCGCGCGCGCCGCGTCGCGGTGCCGCTGGTGGGCACTTTCCAGGCCTTCAACGTGCTGGCCGCGCTTGGCCTGACGATCGCCACCGGGCTCGCGCCCGAGGCCGCGCTGGAGGCCCTGCCCGAGCTCGAAGGCGTGCCGGGGCGGATCGAGCGGGTCGGGCGCACGCCACAAGGCGGCTTGGTTTTCGTCGACTACGCGCATACGCCCGATGCCCTCGAGACCGTGCTCGAGGCGATCCGGCCGCACACCGAGGCGCGGCTCTGGGTGGTGTTCGGCTGCGGCGGCGACCGCGACCGGGGCAAGCGCCCGCTGATGGGTGAGATCGTCTGCCGTCTGGCCGATCGCAGCATCGTGACCGACGACAACCCGCGCGGCGAAGACCCGGCGGCGATCCGCCGCGAGATCCTCGCCGCCGCACCGAACGCCGAAGAGATTTCCGAACGGGGGGAGGCCATCGCCAGTGCGGTGGCCGCTCTAGGCCCGGGTGACGTCCTGGTCATCGCGGGGAAAGGTCATGAATCCGGACAGATTGTCGGGGACCGGATTCTACCCTTTAACGACCGGGACGTAGCCCGGGCCGCCATTTCGCGGCTTCAGGGTAAAGGAGGCAGCCCATGAGCGCCGCGCCCTTGTGGACCGACGCCCAGGCCGGCGCGGCGACGGGCGGGCGCAACACCGCGCCCTGGACCGCAAACGGCGTCTCCATCGACAGCCGCAGCCTGGCGCCCCGGGACCTCTTCATCGCGCTTCAGGGGCCCAGCTTCGACGGTCACGACTTCATCGCCAAGGCCTTCGAGAGCGGTGCCGCGGCCGCGCTCTCGCACCGCCATCCTGTGCCCGGGGCGCCCGGGGCACCGGACGCGCCGGACGCGCCCGGCCCGCTGCTCCTGGTCGAGGACACCATGGCCGCGCTGCGCAGCCTGGGCGCAGCGGCGCGCGCGCGCAGCCGGGCCCGTTTCATCGGGGTCACCGGTTCGGTCGGCAAGACCAGCACCAAGGAGGCCTTGGCGCACTGTCTGCGCGCCCAGGCGCCAACCGCCGCCAGCGCCGCCAGCTTGAACAACCATTGGGGCCTGCCGCTCAGCCTGTCGCGCCTGCCCCATGATGCCGTTTACGGCGTGTTCGAGCTGGGCATGAACCACCCGGGCGAGATTCGCGACTTGACCGGCCTGCTGCGCCCCGACGTGGCTCTGATCACCAACGTCGAGGCCGTGCATATCGGTCATTTCGACTCGCTCGAGCAGATCGCCGACGCCAAGGCCGAGATCTTCGAGGGCATGTCCCGCGAGGGCGCCCCCGGGGGCACCGCGGTAATCAACCGGGACAACCCGCATTTCGCCCGCCTGGCCGAGAAGGCGCGGGTCGCCGGCGTCGGGCGCGTCATCGGCTTCGGCCGCGACGCGGCGGCCGAGGCGCGATTGATCGACTGCAACCTGGAAGCCACCGGCAGCCGGGTCGAAGCCGAGATCCTGGGCGCGCGCCTGAGCTACCGCGTCGGCCTGCCCGGCTCCCACTGGGTGGCGAACTCGCTCGCGGTGCTGGCGACCGTGGCCGCGGTCGGCGCCGATGTGACGCGCGCGGCGGCAGAGCTGGCGAGCCTCGAGGCCGTCGTCGGGCGTGGCGTGCGCCGCGAGATCGATCTGCCCGAAGGCCGTTTCACCCTGATCGACGACAGCTACAACGCCAACGTGATCTCGATGCGCGCCGCCTTCGAGGTGCTGGGCAAGGCGGCCATCGGACCCGCCACTGCCGGATCCGGGGGCCGGCGCATCGCGATCCTCGGCGACATGCTCGAGCTCGGCGCGCGCGCGCGCGAGATGCATCTCGCCTTGGCGCGGCCGTTGCAGGACGCCGGTATCGATCTGGTGTTGACCTGCGGCCCGGAGATGGCCGCGCTTCAGGACGCGCTGCCCGCGGCCCTGCGCGGCGGCCATGCCGCCGATTCGAGCGCGCTGGCGCCGATCGCCACCGCGATCCTGGCCGCCGGCGACGTGGTCTTGATCAAGGGCTCGCTGGGCAGCCGCATGAAACTGCTGGTCGAGGCCCTGTCGAACCTGACGCAAGACTGGCCGCGCGCCGCCAACGGCGGCTAGGCGGGAGGACGTTCGCCATGCTCTACAACCTGCTGGTTCCGCTCGCCGACGAATACACGATCTTCAACGTATTCCGCTACATCACCTTCCGCAGCGGCGCGGCGGTGATGACCGCGTTGGTGATCTCCTTCCTGCTCGGCCCGCGGGTCATCGCCTGGCTCAAGTCCAAGCAAGGCGAGGGTCAGCCGATCCGCGAGGACGGCCCGCCCGGCCACCTGCTCACCAAGCAGGGCACCCCGACCATGGGCGGTTTCCTGATCCTGCTGGCGATCCTGATCTCGACCCTGCTGTGGGCCGACCTGACCAACGGCTTCGTCTGGGCGGTGCTGCTGGTGACCTGCGGCTTCGGGCTGGTCGGCTTCGCCGACGACTACCTGAAGCTGACCAAGCGCAACACCAAGGGCCTGCCCGGCCGCGCCAAGCTGATCGCGCAGATCGCGATCGCGGCGGTGGCGACCTATTGGATCGGCAAGCTGACGCCCGACGGCATGGCGACCCACCTGGCGGTGCCGTTCCTCAAGGACCTGCTGATCGACCTGAGCTGGTTCTTCATGCCGTTCGCGATCTTCGTCATGATCGGCGCCTCGAACGCGGTCAACCTGACCGACGGCCTGGACGGCCTGGCGATCGTCCCGGTGATGATTGCGGCCGGCTGCTTCGCGCTAATCGCCTATCTGGTCGGCAACGCGGTGTTCGCCAACTACCTGCAGCTTCACCTGGTCCCGGGCACCGGCGAGCTCGCGGTGTTCTGCGGCGCGCTGGTCGGGGCCAGTCTCGGTTTCCTGTGGTTCAACGCACCGCCGGCCATGGTGTTCATGGGCGACACCGGCTCGCTCGCCTGCGGCGGTGCACTGGGCAGCATCGCGGTCGTGACCAAGCACGAGCTGGTGCTGGCCATCATCGGTGGGCTGTTCGTGCTCGAGACGGTCTCGGTCATCGTCCAGGTCGTCTCGTTCCGGATGACCGGCCGCCGGGTGTTCCGCATGGCGCCGCTGCACCACCACTTCGAACAGAAGGGCTGGGCCGAGCCGACCATCGTGATCCGGTTTTGGATCATCGCCTCGATCCTGGCGCTGGTGGGCCTGTCGACCCTGAAGTTGAGATGAGGGGATTGTTTGCCATGGAGAGGTCGGCGGCGTGATCGATCTCAGCTTCTTCGGCGGCCTCCCGGTCGCGGTCCTGGGGCTCGGCAAGTCCGGGCTCTCGGCCGCGCGCACGCTTCGCGACAGCGGCGCCGAGGTCTGGGCCTGGGACGACAACGAGGACCGGCGCGCGGTGGCGCGCGAACGGGACATCCCGCTGGTCGACCTTTACACCTGCAACTGGGGCGGGTTGACCAGCCTGATTCTCTCGCCCGGCATTCCCCACACCCATCCCGAGCCCCATCCCGTGGCGCGGCTGGCCAAGGAACACGGCTGCGAGATCATCGGCGACATCGAGCTGCTGGCGCGTGCCCAGCGCAACGCCAGCTACCTGGGCGTCACCGGCACCAACGGCAAGTCGACCACCACCGCCCTGATCGACCACATCCTCAAGCTTTCGGGCCGCCAGGTCGCGGCCGGCGGCAACCTGGGCATCCCGGCGCTCGACCTCGAGCCCTTGGACACGGGCGGCTTCTACGTCCTGGAGATGTCGTCCTACCAACTCGAGATCACGGTCTCGATCACCTTCGACGTCGGCGTGCTGCTCAACCTCTCCACCGACCACATCGAGCGCCACGGCGGCCTCGATGGTTACGTCGCGGCCAAGCGCATGATCTTCCACCGCCAGACCAAGCCGCGCAGCGCGGTGATCGGCATCGACGATGAGACCAGCCGCAAGATCTTCGAGCAGCTCGAGACCGCCGACGAGCAGGTCGTGTTCCCGATTTCCGGCGAGACCCGCGCCCCGGGCGGGGTCTACGTCCGCAACGGTGTGCTCCACGACGACACCGAAGGTCAGGCGGTGCCGGCCATCGACCTGCGCGAGGTCCCGACCCTGCCCGGCGTCCACAACTGGCAGAACGCCGCCGCCGCCTACGCCACCTGCAAGGCGATCGGCGTCGAGGTGCCGGTCATCGCCGCCTGCCTGCGCAGCTTCCCCGGCCTGCCGCACCGCCAGGAGCTGATCGAGATCATCGACGGCCTCGCCTGGATCAACGACTCCAAGGCGACCAATGTGGACGCCGCGGCCAAGGTACTGGCCTGCTACGACAACATTTATTGGATCGCCGGCGGCCAGGCCAAGGAAGGCGGGCTGGCCGGGCTCGAACCGCATTTCAACCGCATCGCCCACGCCTTCCTGATCGGCGAGGCCGCGGAGGCGTTCGCCGAGACCCTCGGCGGCAAGGTGCCCGCGACCCACAGCGGTGACCTTGCCGCGGCGGTCGGCCACGCCCAGGAGTTGGCGCGCAGGGAGGGCCGGGAGCGAGCGGTGGTGCTGCTCTCGCCGGCCTGCGCGTCGTTCGATCAGTTCGCCAACTTCGAGGCCCGCGGCGAGGCGTTCCGCGCGCTCGTCGAGGCGCTGCCCGGCGCGCGCAACGATCCCGATATCGCCATCGCCCCGGTGGGTGGGGCCCTGGTGGACGGGGGCACATCGCAATGAGGGGTTTCGCGCGCAACGACACCTCCGTGCTGGGCCGCTGGTGGTGGACCGTCGACCGCTGGACGCTGGCGGCCCTGATCTGCCTGATGGGCCTGGGCGCGGTGCTGATCATGGCGGTCGCGCCGGCCGCCGCCGAGCGGATCGGCGGGCTCGGCACCTTTCAGCTCGCCGAGCGCCAGCTGGTCTACCTCGCACTCGCGCTTGGGGTGGTGATCGGCGTCTCGCTGCTCGAGCCGCGCATCCTCCGCCGCCTGGCGGTGATCGGCCTGGCCGCCTCGATCGCGCTGCTCGCGCTGACGCTGCTGGTCGGACCCGAGATCAAGGGCGCGACCCGCTGGCTCAGCGTCGCCGGGTTGTCGTTCCAGCCCTCGGAGTTCGCCAAGCCTTGCTTCGCCGTCGTGGCCGCCTGGTTGCTGGCCGCCGAGAAGGACGGGCACGGCATCCCGGGCACCCGCATCGCGCTCGCGATCTGGACCGTCGTGGTCGCGCTCTTGCTGCTGCAACCCGACGTCGGCCAGAGCTTCGTGATCAGCGTCATCCTGGGGGTCGAGATGTTCGTCGCCGGGCTGCCGTTGCTCTGGGTCGGCCTGATGGCCGCGGGCGGGGCGCTCGGCTTGGCCGGCGCCTACCTGTCCCTGCCCCACGTCGCCGCGCGCATCGACGGCTTCCTGGATCCCGCCGCCGGCGACCGCTACCAGATCGAGCGCTCCATGGAGGCGTTCGCCAACGGCGGACTGTTCGGAACCGGCCCCGGCGAGGGCACGGTCAAGAACCAGTTGCCCGACGCCCACTCGGATTTCATCTTCGCGGTCGCGGGCGAGGAGTTCGGCCTGCTGGTCTGCCTGGCCCTGGTCGGCCTGTTCGCCTTCGTGGTGCTGCGCGGCTTCTCCCGGGTGCTGCAGGAGCGCAGCCTGTTCGTTGTGCTGGCCTGCGCCGGGTTGTTGGCCCAGTTCGGCCTGCAGGCGCTGATCAACATGGCCTCGGCGCTGCACCTCATGCCAACCAAGGGCATGACCCTGCCGTTCGTCAGCTATGGCGGCTCGTCCACGATCGGCCTGGCGCTGGCCATGGGCATGGTGCTGGCGCTGACCCGGCGCCGGGTCGGCGGCGGGGGTGTATCATGAGCCACGCCACGCCGGGCCGTATCGTCCTGGCCGCCGGCGGCACCGGCGGGCACATGTTCCCGGCCCAGGCGCTGGCCCGGGAGCTGCTCGGCCGCGGCCTGACCGTGGCCTTGATCACCGACCACCGAGGTGGCGGCTTCGGCCCCGACCTGCCGCAGGTCGAGACCCACCGGATCAGCGCCGCCGGCCTGGCCGGGCGCGGCCTGCTGGGCAAGCTGCGCGGCATCCTCAAGCTCGGCCTCGGCCTGGTGCAGGCGCGCCGCCTGCTCAAGGCGCTCGGCGGCGAGGTGGTGGTCGGCTTCGGCGGCTACCCTTCCGTGCCCACGGTACTGGCCGGCGCCTCGCTGGGCCTGCGCGTCGTGCTGCACGAGCAGAACGCGGTGCTGGGCCGGGCCAACCGTCTGCTCGCCGCCCGCGCCGACACCATCGCCACCTCCTTCGACCGGGTCGCCGCCATCGCCGAGGCCGACCGAGCCAAGGTGCGCCTGACCGGCAACCCGGTGCGCCCGGCGATCGCCGCGCTCGGCCGGCGGCCCTACGCGGTACCCGACGGCAACGACGTTCTGCGGCTGCTGGTGATCGGCGGCAGCCAGGGCGCCACGGTGTTCAACGAGGTGGTGCCGGCGGCGCTGTGCCGCCTGTCCGAGCCGCTGCGCCGGCGCCTGGAGGTCAGCCAACAGGTTCCCGGCGGCGCCATCGAGGAGGTCGCGGCGCGCTATCGCAACTGCGGCATCGCCTGCGAGCCGAAGGTTTTTTTCGACGACATGCCCGTGCGCCTCGGCGCCGCGCACCTGGTGATCGGCCGCGCCGGCGCCTCGACCGTGGCCGAGCTCACCGCGGCCGGCCGCCCGGGCCTGCTGGTCCCCTACCCCAGCGCCACCGACGACCACCAGACCGCCAACGCCCAGTGCCTGGCCGAGGCCGGCGGCGGCTGGGTCATGCCGCAGCCCTCGTTCACGGCGGAGCGCCTGGCCGAGCGCCTGGAAGCCCTGTTCGCGAACCCGGCGCTGTTGGCGCGCGCCTCGCGCTGCGCCCAGGCCTACGGCCGCGACCAAGCCGCCGCCGCGCTCGCCGACGTGGTCTGCGCGCGCGACAACCACAACGGCAGCCACGGGGACGACGCCGGCTCCGACCGGGGCGAGGCCGCCGCATGAGACGCCTGCCCCTCAACCTCGGCACTATCCACTTCGTCGGCATCGGCGGCATCGGCATGAGCGGCATCGCCGAGATCCTGCACAACCTGGATTACCGGGTGCAGGGCAGCGACACCGCCGAGAACGCCAACGTCCGGCGCCTGCGCGATCTCGGCATCACGGTGACCCTGGGCCACGCCGCCGAGAACGTCGAGCACGCCCAGGTCGTGGTGGTCTCCTCGGCGATCAAGGAGGGCAACCCCGAGGTCCAGGCCGCGCGCGCGCGCTTCGTGCCGGTGGTGCGCCGCGCCGAGATGCTCGGCGAGCTGATGCGCCTCAAGTGGGCGATCGCGGTCGGCGGCACCCACGGCAAGACCACCACCACCTCGCTGATCGCCGCACTCCTGGACGGCGCCGGGCTCGACCCCACGGTGATCAACGGCGGCATCATCAACGCCTACGGCACCAACGCGCGGCTCGGCCAAGGCGACTGGATGGTGGTCGAGGCCGACGAGAGCGACGGCAGCTTCACCAAGCTGCCCTCGACCATCGCCGTGGTCACCAACATGGACCCCGAGCACATGGACTTCTACGGCTCGGTCGAGGCGCTGCACGACGCCTTCGAGAGCTTCGTCGAGAACATCCCGTTCTACGGCGTCGCCATCCTGTGCATCGATCACCCGGTGGTGCAGTCGCTGATCGGGCGCATCGAGGACCGGCGGGTGATCACCTACGGTTTCTCGCCCCAGGCCGACGTGCGCGCCCTCGACGTGCACGCCGTGGGCGGTGAGATGCGCTTCGACGTCGAGATCACCGACCGCGACCAGGACAGCGGCCAGCGCATCGCAGGCTTCACCCTGCCGATGCTGGGCGAGCACAACGTGCTCAACGCGCTGGCGGCGATCGCGGTCGCCCACGAGATGGGCATCCCCGACGACGAGTCGCGCGCCGGCCTGGCCCGCTTCGGTGGCGTCAAGCGGCGCTTCACCAAGACCGGCGAGGCGCGCGGCATCACGGTGATCGACGACTATGCCCACCACCCGGTCGAGATCGTCGCGGTGCTCAAGGCCGCGCGCCAAGCCACCGAAGGCAAGGTGATCGCGGTCGTGCAGCCGCACCGCTACACCCGACTGGCCGAGCTGTTCGAGGAGTTCTGCGCCTGCTTCAACGACGCCGACCACGTCATCGTGGCCGAAGTCTATGCCGCCGGCGAGGACCCGATCGAGAGCGCCGACCGCGACGCCCTGGTCGGCGGCATGCGCGCCCGCGGCCACCGCAACGTAACCGCACTGACCGATGTCGCGCTGCTGGCGCCGTTGGTGTCCGAACTGGCCCAGTCCGGCGACCTGGTGGTCTGCCTGGGCGCCGGCAACATCACCGCCTGGGCCAACGCCCTGCCCCGGGAACTCGAGGCGGTCTACGCGGCCAAAGGCGCGCCGGC
>Ga0114948_10000556_pt1 | contig 14875 bp, 16 predicted proteins | sample CR04metaG_FD_83877 | JGI IMG/M metagenome (GOLD analysis project Ga0114948, IMG submission 83877) | Deep subsurface microbial communities from Mariana Trench to uncover new lineages of life (NeLLi) - CR04 metaG | ecosystem: Environmental > Aquatic > Marine > Ocean trench > Sediment | place...
AGAACCGTCATCAGACGGGTTTTCTTCGCCGCGACCACGGCGACCAAAACCGCGGCCCAGATAATGGCAAGGTGTGCCAGAGGATGCATGCAATGGTACCTGCGCTCAGTGATGCAGCTGGCAAAAACAGGTATCCTGTTACACGCTTTCTGCAAGACATGGTAAACATGGCGGCTTTAAGAGCCCGCGGGGATTCGTTAATGAATACAGTAAGTAAATAATGAATACACCCTCTACGCAATAACCAACCGGATACATCGTCGATGACGACCAGGCAATTCGTCACGCGATGGAGCTTCTGATGCGCTCGGTCAGACTCGATTACGAGATCTTTCACTCCGCTGATGAATTTCTGGAAAGTCATACCATTGACAGAGCGGGTTGCCTGGTCCTTGATATCCGCATGCTGGCCTCGGCGGGCTTGAGCTGCAGGAAAAATTGAATGAGCTCGGCAGTGTCCTGCCGATCATCTTTATTACCGGTCATGGCGACGTGCCAATAGCGGTTGACGCGATGCAAAAAGGTGCGATTGATTTCATCTAGAAACCGTTCCGCGACCAGGAACTTCTCGATAGCATATCTGAAGCGGTTAAGACGGATCAGCAGCGCCGCTCGGCACGCGAAGAAAAAGCGGAAGTGTTGGCCCGAATTGAAAAATTGACCAACCGTGAGAAGGAAGTACTGAACCTTGTGGTCACGGGCAAGCCGAACAAAGTGATTGCTTATGAGCTCGGCGTCAGTCAGCGGACCGTGGAAATACACCGCGCCCGGGTAATGGAAAAAATGCAGGCGAAGTCGCTCGCTGAGCTGGTGCGGATGCATCTCACAAGCTCGTAGTCCAACAAGGGTGGTTTGATGGACTACCAGCAGCATTTCGCACGCTCTGCGTCCTGCCGAAAGACGCAACACGATTAATTGTGTCGTGCGCGAATTTCTTCGTCGATCTTTGCACAATCAATGCACTCGTTCGCGTATGGATAAGCCCTTATGCGACTATCTCCGACAGGTTCTCCACACTCCAAGCACAGCCCATATTCGCCGGATTCCATACGTTGTAAGGCAGTGGAAATTTTCTCGATTTCCTCACGCGCTTCATTCCCAAGCGCATCAACCACCTCGCTGTCTTCGAGTTGGGTCGCCCGTTCCTCGGAATCACTATCGAGACCGCGGCGGACATTACTCGTGATACGGGTCAACCTGGCAGCCAGCTCCTCTTTTTTCTGCAACAGGATGACGCGCAGGTCGTTCGGCCAGTTCTCTTTCATAGTAACGATGCTCCAATCAGTAGCGGCAGCAACCGCGCCGCGTCGGGGTCGATTACATCCCAATATGCGGATTGCCGAAATCAGTACAAGCACCCAGGTTTGATAGGATAGTAGGTAAATTCCGATACAGGCTAAGCAACAGGCCGTATAGGAACAACATGGCCGGACATCTAGTCTATTCAATACTATTGCAACATTCGAAGCAGAATTTCACCGCACGGGTCAGGAAATGCAGAAAATAAGTCAGATAATGTGCGTGGTCGATCCGACCGCTAAAGCCCAGCCGGCCTTGCAGCGCGCAGCATGGCTGGCCACGAATATCGGGGCCGAACTTGAGCTGTTCGTTTGTTATTACAACGAGTACCTGAGCGGCGACCGGCTATTTGACTCACCTTCTCTTGAAAAGGCCCGCGAGGAAATCATTAACGGCCATGAAAGAAACCTGGAAGAGCTGGCGGAGCCGCTGCGCAACACCGGCCTGGTTGTAAAAACGACGGCTATCTGGGATCACCCGCTTTACCAGGGAATCGTCCGCCACGCGGCAGCGACCGGCGCCGATATCGTCTTTAAGGACACACATCATCATTCGGCAGTATCGCGTGCGCTATTGACCAATACTGACTGGAACCTGATTCGTGCCTGCGCTGTTCCGCTGTGGCTGGTCAAGCCACGGGATATCCCGGAAAAACCGGTTTTCATCGCCGCGATTGACCCCATGAATGAGCACGACAAACCAGCAGCGCTGGATGACGAAATCCTTGCGCTGAGCAAGACACTGGCGGAAGCCTCTGCTGGCGAGGTCCATGCATTTCATTCCTATGACCCACGTATTGCAGTGGCAACAGCCACGGCGAACGCCTATATACCCGTATCCCTGCCATTCGATGAAATCGAGAAGCAGATGCACGAACAACACGAAAAACGTTTTGTCGAAGTGGTCGAATTCCACGGTATCGCAAATGAAATGTCGCACCTGGTAGCCGGATTGACGCACGAGGAGTTGCCGCAACTATCTGCAGAGAAAGATGCTGCGGTCGTAGTGATGGGCGCCGTTTCCAGAAACCGCTGGAAAAGACTCTTCATCGGTGCAACCGCTGAACGAACGCTGGAATATCTTCCCTGCGACCTTCTGATCGTCAAACCCGACTGGATCCAGATACCGGCCGACATATCCGACGAAAGAGCTGCTTGAGTTCACAGAGAACCTCTGACGTAACTACCTGGAGGATTCCGGGGGAGTTAATGACCTGGGTTTTTCGCCTATTCGTCGTCTGCGGCGGCTCGTCGTGATCGGCGAGCAATAAAACGGGTCATTATCACTGCCAGCCCGGCGAGGATACAGAATATGCCGAGCAACCAGATGAATAACATCGGCGCATACCGGTACTGATGCAGCACCAGAACAATAAACAAGCTGCCCACGGCAACCAGAAAATACGGCACGATTTCATAAACTGGTTTTGGTAAACGCATGGCGACTTCCAACGATACAGGCAGGATCCTGCGATACAGTCAGTTTGCGCGAAAAATTGTACAGACGCCAAAGAATGAGTCACAGAATGGATTTAACGGAAACTTGCTGTTGAAATTTCTGTGACGTAGTTCACAAGTTAGTCGCCTACAGATTACTGGTCACAGGCGTGACAATGCGCCAACGCTTCAGCCCACGGTCAGGAAACTCGTCTTTATGGGACAGTAGTGACATCGGCCTGCCTTCACCCTGGCTATGAAGCCTGTCGGCGGCGAATTCAGAAATCCGTGTTTGTACCTAGCCCAAACATTTCATGAGTGGGCTAGCTGTTATTTCTGCAGAACGCTCGCGTGGTGTCGCAAATGATCTTCCATGAATGTCGAAATAAAGAAATAGCCATGATCGTAGCCGTCATGTCGGCGCAATTCGAGGGTCACTCCCTTTGCGGCGCATGCTGCCTCGAACAGGTCCGGATGCAGTTCCTGCTCCAGGAACTGGTCGGCCAGCCCCTGGTCGATCAGGATCTTGTGTTCCGGCATCGACTGTAATTTCCCAACCAGCGCCGTCGCGTCGTATTCCGCCCAGGCTGCTCGATCTTCGCCGAGGTAATTTTCAAAAGCCTTTTTGCCCCACGGACAATTGCTCGGGCTGCAAATCGGCGCGAATGCCGAAATGGACCGGTACGCCTGTGGATTCTTCAGTCCGATCGTCAATGCACCATGCCCGCCCATCGAGTGACCGGTGATTCCTTGTCGATTCAGATCTGCAGGAAACGAGGACGACAAAACTTCCGGCAGTTCTTTCGTCAGGTAGTCATACATATTGAAGTGCTGGTTCCAGGGTGCCTCAGTCGCATTCAGGTAGAAGCCGGCGCCGAGACCGAAGTCATATGCGCCATCCGGATCATCGGGCACATCCTCGCCACGTGGGCTGGTATCTGGTGCGACCAGCATCAGACCGAGTTCGGCAGCGACGCGAAGCGCTCCGCTCTTGATCATGAAAGTTTCCTCCGTGCAGGTCAGGCCAGCGAGATAGGTGACGACGGGGACTGATTCGGATTTCGCCTGCGGCGGTTGAAAAACGGAAAACTGCATGGGGCAGTTGTTGCTGGTGGAGTCGTGACGGTAGAAGCCGATCGTGCCGTTGAAGGCGGTGTGTTCGGAGAGTGTTTCGATGGTCATGGGGTGCCTGCTAATGTCCTAAGAGCCCGCCGTATGATAGACATGCGTTCTGGATCCTCGTGTTTATCCGTCTATCGGCACGGGCGAGTTCGCTTTGGCCGATCGCCCGCTCGACGGGTGGCTTCGTTTGGGCGGGTGTGGTGGGTCGATGTTTTGCAAACATTTCAGGGCATGTTTTCAACATGCCCTGAAATGTTTGTCGCCCGCTTGGCGGGCTCCTACGATTGTTTTCTACAATTTTTTTGTGACGAATAGGCGAAAAGTTTCGCCAGATTTTGCCGTCGCACGGCCTGGCATTCATTAGATTTTTTGCATAATCAGGGTCGCGTTGGTGCCGCCGAAGCCGAAACTGTTGGTCATGGCTGTCGTCAATCCGGCGTTATCGATTCTTGTCGTGACCAGGGGCATGCCCTCGGCAGCGGGGTCGAGATCGACGACATTGATTGATGGTGCGATGAAGTCGTGCTGCAACATCAGCAGGCAGTGTATGGCCTCCTGTGCACCCGTCGCTCCCAGTGAGTGACCACACAATGATTTAGTCGAGGCGAATCTGGGGACGTCAGCACCGAACACTTCCTGCATCGCTGCAAGTTCCTTGCTGTCACCAACCGGCGTGCTGGTGCCATGTGTGTTGATGTAATCAATTGGCAAATCCACAGTTGATTGCGCCAATTGCATGCAGCGGACAGCACCTTCACCGGAGGGCGCAACCATATCGAAGCCATCTGAAGTAGCGCCATAACCAGTCAATTCTGCATATATTTTGGCGCCGCGTGCTTTGGCGTGTTCATATTCTTCAACCACCACCATGCCGGCACCGGATGCGATGACGAATCCGTCACGAATTTGATCATAAGGTCGCGATGCAGTGGTCGGTGACTCATTGTATTTAGACGACAATGCGCCCATCGCGTCGAACAGACAGGCAAGCGACCAGTCGTCCTCCTCGCCACCGCCGGCAAATACAATATCCTGCTTGCCCAACTGAATCTGTTCCATCGCAGCACCGATGCAATGGGCGCTGGTGGCACACGCAGAAGTGATTGAGTAATTGACCCCTTTGATTTTGAATGGCGTTGCCAGGCAGGCCGATACTGTGCTGCTCATCGTTCGTGGCACCATGTAGGGGCCAACCTTGCGCACGCCTCTTGCGCGCAGCTTGTCAGCGGCGGCGACAATATTGGCGCTCGAGGCGCCACCGGACGATGCAATCAGGCCGGTGCGTGTATTGGAAACGTCACCCTCTTCCAGGCCGGCGTCGTCGATGGATTGTTGCATTGCAATGTACGCATACGCCGCAGCATCACCCATGAATCGCCGTACCTTGCGATCGATGTGCTCGGCGGTGTCAATATCGACCCGGCCGCTGATCTGGCTTCGCAGGCCCATTTCGGCATAATTCTCGTTGAAGGTGATACCGGAACGACCTTCACGCAACGATTCGACGACTTCGGCCTGAGAATTCCCCAGACACGAAACGACCCCAAGACCGGATATGACTACGCGGCGCACGTTGGCTCCTTAAAAATCATCAGTGGAAGAGAACAGGCCAACGCGAAGATCCTCGGCCTTGTATATTTCGCGGCCATCAACGGATACCGTTCCATCCGCGATCGCCAGAAACAACTTGCGCGTCATCATACGTTTGATTTGCAAATCAAACGTTACCAGTTTTGAGGTAGGCAATATCTGGCCTCTGAATTTCACGTTGCCGGCACCAAGCGCGCGCCCACGACCAGTCAATCCTGACCAGACCAGGAAAAACCCGACCAGTTGCCACAATGCATCCAAACCCAGGCAGCCCGGCATGACCGGATCACCCTGAAAATGGCATTTGAAAAACCACAGGTCCGGGTGGATATCCAGCTCCGCCCTGACCTCACCTTTGCCGAACTTGCCGCCGCTATTGGTAATCAGCGTCACCCGATCCGTCATCAGCATATCCGGCAGCGGCAGCTTGGCGCTATTGGGATCGAACAGCTCTCCGCGTGCACACTGCAGCAACTCCTCACGGTCATAGGAGTTTTTCCGCCCGGGCGGGAGGCCGACCGGACCGTTGGTTTTATCAATATTGGTCATACGCTCTCCGGCGTGTATTTCGAAAGAAGTGATGGCGCAACCATTCCTACCTGGTCAGCTCATTAATGGACGCGTATATTACCGAACAACTGCAGTCGCTGCTGGGAAATTGCCGCATTGCGGCATTTTTTTGCCGCTTACGGGCCGCTAAAAGACTGTCAGTTTGCGTCAAAGCGGGAGCAGCGATACGGAGCATTCGTGGAAACATCCTGCACATAATTCACAACTAAGTCTTGTCGTAGTCCAGCGTAAGTTTGTCGCTCAGCGGGTGAGACTGGCAAGCGAGCACATAGCCCTGCTCCACCTCCCACGCTTCGAGCCCGTAATTTGTGTCCATTCTGACCTCGCCATCACGCACATGGGTCCTGCAGGTCGCGCAAACGCCACCTTTACATGAAAAAGGCAGCTCGATGCCTTGCAGAGCTGCGCCCGCGACGACGTTCTCTCCCGCTGCCATAGAAAAAGACTTTTTGTGGCCGTCCATGATTACCGTTACCTCGCAATCATGCTCATCGGCCATTGCTACCGCAGCCCGCTGAACCGCCTTTTTCTTCGCGGCGCCAAATCGCTCGGCATGCAGCACATCGTCCGGCAGACCAAGATCAGACAACGCGCTGCGCACGCCTTCGATCATCGTGTCCGGTCCGCAAATGAATGCCTCGTCCGGCTCAAGTCCGACGCAGAATGCCTGGTATAACGCTGTGACTTTGTCCTTGTCCATCCTGCCGCTGAAGATTGGAAATTCCTGCTCTTCCTGGCTGAACAGAAAATAGAGTTGCAGCCGCTCCGCAAACCTGTTTTTCAGCGCGTACAGATCATCAATAAACATCGTTGTACGCTGGCGCCGATTGCCATAGAACAACAAAAAGCGACTGTCCGGTTCGTTTTCCAGCGTCGATCTCAATATGGAAATAATTGGCGTGATGCCGCTGCCAGCTGCAAACGCCAGGTAGATTTTGGAATTGCCCGGATCAACTGACGCGTGAAACTGGCCAAATGGCGGCATGACCTCCAGAGCATCACCAACTTTGAGTTCGTTTGCGACGAATTCCGAAAACTTTCCACCCGGTTGTACACGCACACCAATTTCGAGGGGCATCTGACCAGGCACCGATGAAATACTGTAAGTTCGACGAATGATCTTGCCATCCAGCGTGGTTTGTATCGGCAGGTGTTGGCCCGGCAGAAAATCGAATTCCTGCGCGATATCATCTGGGACCTGTAACGCGACTCGCACGGAGTCAACGGTTTCGTGTTCCAGGCGCGCTATGTTGAGTGAGTGGAATTTACGCATTATTGGACTACTAAATACACTTGAAATATTCAAATGGCTCCAGGCATTCATCGCACTTGTAGGATGCCTTGCACGCAGTTGAGCCAAATTCGCTGACCAGCGAGGTCTTGCTCGTACCGCAGCGGGGACAATTTATCGATTTAGTTTCTGCCAGCAGTGCCATCTTGCCTGCACTACCTGTTGGTGGCGCGATGCCATAGGCAAGCAGCTTTTCGCGACCCGCAGCGGTGATCCAGTCCGTCGTCCAGGGTGGGGAAAGAACCCTGGTTACTGACACGTTTTGCAGACCATTGCCCTCCAGCTGCGCGACAATACTGCTCTCTATAAATTCGGTTGCCGGGCAGCCTGAATAAGTCGGTGCAACCTCAACCTCCACGCTGTCGGCGCCAAGATTGATGCCGCGAACAATACCGAGGTCAAGCACACTGAGAACCGGAATTTCCGGATCGGGCACGTCAGCAAGCCAGTCCCAGATGCGCTGCTGCAACTCTCTTTCTGCGATGTTGTACTCGTGGCTATGCATCGTGATTACCAGTTCAATCCCGGCATGGCGCGCTGCACGGACTGCATTTCGGTAATCATGGGACCGAAATGCGCCGAGTGCTGACCCTCGCGCCCGGAGATCTCCATCCTTTGGTCTTCCGGCAGCAGCAACGTGGCCTCCGCTACGATCGCAGCAACGTTGTCGCGCCAGGTAGGCTGCAATTTCCAGAGATCCGGACCCTGGAATTTTTCCTGTACGATTTTGTCAACTTCATCCGCAGCAAAAAATTCGCCCGTGAATTGCCAGTAATCGTTCAGCGATTCCTGCACCCGCCGATGACTTTCTTGCGTACCGTCACCGAGCCTGATCAGCCATTGCGAGTTAAAGCGCAGGTGATAGCGAATCTCCTTGACTGCCCTGGCAGCAATCTCGACCAGGCCCGCAGCATTACATTGCACCATAGCCTCAAGCTGCAACAGATAGAACGACTCGAAAAGAACAGAACGCACGACCGTATCACCAAAGTGACCATTCGGTTGCTCTAACAGCAACAGGTTTTCGTATTCGTTTTCTGCGCGAAGCAGCGCAAAGTCGTCCTCGGTGCGCCCTTTGCCTTCGAGTTCGCCTGCGTAGGTATAAAACATGCGCGCCTGGCCCAGGTGATCCAGCGAAAAATTTGCATTCGCGAGTTCTTCCTCGAGCTCCGGCCCGTGTGCGACCAACTCAATGAGACGTTGGCCGTGGACGAGCGCACTGTCGCCGAGCCGCAAGACGTATTTCAGCAGTGCCTGATCTTTGTCCATGCTCACATATTCCCGACGTCGTCCGGGATATCATAGAAAGTCGGGTGGCGATAAATCTTGTCCTTCGCCGGTTCGAACAACTCCGCTGAATCCTGCGGGTCGGAGGCGACAATCTCGCTCGACCTGACAACCCATATGCTGACACCTTCGTTGCGACGCGTGTAAACGTCACGGGCATGGTTCAACGCCATCTCGTCATCGGCTGCATGCACACTGCCGGCGTGGCGATGGCTTAAACCCGATTTTGCGCGAATGAATACTTCGTAGAGGGGCCAGTCGTTACCCATAGAATTTCCTAAAATTGCACGATTTGGATCAAGCAGCCTCGCGGGCTGCTTGTTTTTGCGCATAGGCTTGTGCTGCTTCACGTACCCATGCCCCGTTATCCTGAGCGGCACGTCTTACGCTCATGCGCTCCTTATTGCACGGCCCGTTTCCCGCGAGCACGTCATAAAACTCCTGCCAGTTAATCTCGCCGAACCTGTAATGCCCTGAGTCTGCATCGAATGCGAGATCGTCATCGGGCATCTGCAAGCCCAGAAAATCGGCCTGTGGAACGGTTGCATCAACAAATTTCTGCCGCAGTTCATCGTTGGAAAAGCGTTTTATTTTCCAGGCCATGGACTGTGCTGAATGCGTCGAGTCGGCATCTCCCGGTCCAAACATCATCAGGGAAGGCCACCACCAGCGATTCAGTGCGTCCTGGGCCATTTCCTTCTGTGCCACACTGCCACGACAAAGTTCGAGCAAAATCTCATAGCCCTGGCGCATATGAAAACTTTCCTCTTTGCACACGCGTACCATCGCCCGCGCATAGGGGCCATATGAACATCGGCACAGGGGGATCTGATTCATGATGGCCGCACCATCGACCAACCAACCTATGGTGCCGATATCGGCCCAACTCAGGGTCGGGTAGTTGAATATGCTCGAGTACTTCGCTTTGCCGCTCAATAACTCATCAACCATTTGCTGCCGGGAAATGCCCAGCGTCTCGGCAGCGCTATACAGATAGAGGCCGTGACCGGCTTCATCCTGAACTTTGGCCAGAAGAATTGATTTGCGGCGCAGCGTCGGCGCCCGGGTGAGCCAACCGCCTTCGGGCTGCATGCCAATAATTTCCGAATGCGCATGCTGGGCGATCTGCCGAATCAGGGTGCGGCGGTAAGCCGCTGGCATCCAGTCCTTCGGTTCAATTTTTTCTTCCGCATCGATGCGTTTCTGGAACGCGGCCAGCTGCTCTGTGGTCTCCGCAGCAGCGTCATGCCCGACCTTGCTAGCGTGCTGGTCCAGACCTTGTGTATACATGGCACACCTCTAAGCCGAACTATTCATGAACAACCCGGGCAACTACGTTCAAAAGCGAACCACCAATGTGTCACGCTTTTTTGCGATTTTCAAGTATTTATGTGTCATTTCCTGACAAAATCGAAGTACTGGTCATGTGCGACCGACCACGAAATATGGCGACATCCAAGTCGTCCTGGTTGGTCACTACGACATCATAGAGTCCGGTACGACGGCCGCGATGCCGCTCAGTCGCAGTCGCCGTGAGCCGATCTCCCAATTTTGCCGGACGCAGAAACTCTATTGAAGCACCGGCTGCCAAAGTCACCTTGTTATATGAGTTGCAAGCGAAAGCGAACGCCGTATCGGCAAGCGTGAAAATAAGCCCTCCATGGCAAACATTATGGCCGTTCAGCATATTCGACCTGACCTCAAAACGAGCTTCTGCGCTGCCCGCCTTTCTGCTGTCGATTTTTATTCCAAGATCCTGCGATGCCTGATCGTCGGCAACCATTTTCGCAGCGCAACGCTGCGCTATTGCGTTTTCGTCCATACGTATTCCCTGGCTCAGGTTTCCAATCCACCGAAGCGATTGAAGAATTCGGGCAGCGGCGGCGGCAACGGACCATCGGCCGTTTCCAGTTCCCGTGTTATGTACTCGTCCGCGGGTCTGCGGACCAGCTGGTACAGGTCGCGACACAATTCATAGGCTGCCGTGCCATGCCAGCCAGGCGGCAACAACTCTGCCGGTAGTAACGGGTCGCGCAGCAATATCCTGCGATACTCCTGAATCAACAACGTGCGTATCTGGAATGCCGTTCGCCCATCACAACTGCTACTCTTCCTGAGCGTTCTTAATACCGGAATGTATTGACTCACGAATTTCTCATAGCGATTATCCAATTCGTCCAGGTTCCAGCTCTTGTGCAACAGGGCACGCATCGCATCATCCTGTTTTTTGCCCGGCGTCCTGCCGTGGATGATGACCAGTTGATCCTGCATGCCAAGCTGTCGCACTGCCAGGTCCAGTTCCGATTTTTCCGCCGCCGGATGCGCCAGCACACTGCTTGAAATTGCTGCAAACCCCAGCCAGCCAAGCTCTTTTCGCACCATTTCTTTTTGCTCACCAGCCAGACCAGCGAGCAAGACGAGACACCAGTCGCCAGACCAGGATTGTCGTGGCTCGCCATATATACGAATGGTTGCCAGCTCGAATTTTCGCGTGCCGGATGGAGAGAGATTGTAATAACTACGCCGACCGAGCTGATCTACTTTCAGCCAATCATCTCGCATCAGGCGATAAACGGAGGTTCTGACCAGTCTTTCGCTGACACCAAAATCGGCCAGCACCTTTATCAGGCTGCCAATCCAGACCGTGCCGCCGCGCGGCTGCACGGCGTCACCAAATACCGTAATAATCAGGGAACCGGCACGCAACGTTGGGCGCGAGCGAAATTCCTCAAGCAGATCAAATGTTGCAGACTTTGTAGACATACAGTTTAGAGGTTCCCGGCTATTGCTTATACCAGACCGTACATTGCGACACGAAATATTACAATTTACTATTTTTTGTGTATCTTAGTTCCGCTAATGACGAATGGCGCCGCACACTAAATAATGGGAAATGACGTATGAAACTTCAGAATTTCGCCGGCGATCGCTGGGTCGACGGCTGCGATGCAGGTAAGCAATTGATCAGTGCTGTTGACGGTAGCCCGATAGCAACCATCAGCAGCAAGGGAGTGGACTTCGCAGCGATGCTTGCCTACGCCCGCGCCACTGGCGGAGCCAACTTGCGTCAGTACACGTTTCACGAACGAGCCAATATGCTCAAGGTGCTGGCACAACACTTAAACGAGCACAAGAAAGAATTTTACGACCTGTCAACGGCAACCGGCGCCACGCGTGCCGATAGCTGGATCGACATCGATGGCGGCATCTCGACACTATTCGTCTTCTCCAGCAAGGGCCGGCGGGAGATGCCCAATGACAAGGTCTACCTCGATGGGGCGTATGAGCCGCTGTCCAAGAACGGTACTTTTGTCGGCCAGCACATTTTCACACCGCGACACGGCGTTGCTGTGCACATTAACGCGTTCAATTTTCCCTGTTGGGGCATGCTGGAAAAACTGGCGCCGGCGATTATTGCCGGTGTGCCCTGCATCGTGAAACCAGCGTCAAGCACGGCCTACCTGACGGAACTCGTGGTCCGTCGCATCGTTGAATCGAACATATTGCCGGCAGGCTCAATACAACTGATCTGCGGCAGCGTCGGCGATCTTTTCGATCATTTTAACTGCCAGGACACCGTGGCATTTACAGGCTCAAAAATTACCGCGGAAATGTTGCAGCAGCATCCACGCGTCATCGCAGAATCGGTTCGCTTTACGGCTGAAACCGACTCGCTGAACGCATCGATTCTTGGCCCGGATGCAGTTCCCGGCACAGAGGAATTTGAGCTTTTCGTTCAAGAGGTGACCCGGGAGATGACCAGCAAGGCCGGTCAGAAATGCACCGCGATTCGCCGCATTATTGTGCCGGCAAACGTCTCGGCAGATTTCGTCAAAGCACTCTCGAGTGCGCTGGGCGAAATTCGCGTCGGTCATCCGGGCAACAAGGACGTGGATATGGGTGCGCTTGCAAGCCACGATCAGCGTGATGAAGTTCGCGCTCGCGTCGCTGAGCTTGCGGCCGATGCAAAAGTCGTCTTCGGTAATGATGACAACTTCACGGTAACCGGCGCCGATGCAGCAAAGGGTGCCTTTTTCATGCCGACTCTGTTGCTTTGCGAGCGGCCATTACAAGCCAGGGCTGTGCACTCGGTCGAGGCGTTCGGACCCGTCAGTACCGTTCTTCCCTATGACAACCTTGACGAGGCAATCGAGCTGGCACGCCTTGGCGAGGGCAGCCTGGTTGGATCGATATTTACCAACGACAACGATGTTGCCCGTGAACTGGTGCTTGGCACGGCAGCCTGGCATGGTCGCATCCTGATCAATAACCGCCATTGTGCCGCTGAATCGACCGGACACGGCTCACCGTTACCACACCTTGTTCATGGCGGACCAGGTCGTGCCGGCGGCGGCGAGGAGCTTGGTGGCGTACGCGCCGTATTGCACTACATGCAACGAACGGCACTGCAGGGCTCGCCGGAAATGCTGGCCGCGATCAGTCATCGCTGGATTCGTGGTGGGGCCGAGAACGATCCGGGTAGTCATCCATTTCGCAAGACCTTCGAACAGCTTGAAATTGGCGACACTTTGCATACTGACAGCCGGCAGGTCACGCTGGATGATATCGACCACTTCGCGGAATTTACCGGCGACAACTTCTATGCACACACTGACGATGCGGCCGCAAGGAAAAATCCTTTTTTCGATGGCCGGGTCGCGCATGGCTACCTGATCGTGTCATTCGCGGCAGGTCTGTTTGTTGATCCTGATTTCGGACCGGTGCTCGCGAACTACGGCCTGGATGATTTGCGCTTTGCGCAGCCTGTTAATTACGGCGATACGCTGAAGGTTCGGCTGACGTGCAAGCAAAAGACTTTGCGTATCGACTCAGGTTATGGCGAAGTGCGTTGGGATACAGAGGTTACTAATCAGGACGATGAGATTGTGGCGACTTATGATGTTTTAACGATGGTTGCGACTGATGCGGAATGGCGCAAGGTTAGCGCGTAGACATGCATTCGCGGCCAGTTCGTCCACATGTTTTGAACTGTAGATCGTGGTGGGTGAGAACTGACATTTATTGCACTAAAGATCAATTTGCACCGACCCGGTTCGCTACTATTGAAAAAGCAGGCAAATTGGCCGCGATTGTCGAATCAAGCCTTAAACGGCAACGCTGTATCCATCTTGATTTCTTTCAAAACGATATTCGAACGAACCTGCGACACACCGGGTAAACGAAATATAAAGTCGTCCAGAAATTTATTGTAGGCATCCATATCCTCAACGACGACCCGCAAGTGAAAGTCAGCCTCACCACTGGTCGCAAAACACTCCAGTACTTCCGGATGGCGCATTACTTCTCTGACGAAATTTTCCACATTCGTATCTTCGTGTCGTGCCAATGACACATAAGTCATCGAAGACAATGCGAAACCAGCTTTGCGTGGATTGACGGTTACCGCATAGCGCTCAATCACGCCGGATTCTTCAAGGCTCCTGATACGTCGCCAACACGCTGAGCTCGACATGCCCGTCTTTGCCGCCAGTTGCTGCATCGTCTGGCGGCTATCAAGCTGCAGCTCCCTGAGTATCGCCCGATCGTTTTTATCCAACATCATCGATATCACTTATCTGTAATATTTGGGATATCCTACCGTATTTAGTCGTATTTTCGTATAATTTTCCAACTTATAGGCCTATTTCGGGATGATTTGGCACCCATTGGCGGCACATATCTGCCAGTATAGGCGGCTATCAGCAAACCCTGGCGCGGACCGAATGCAGCAGTCTCATTATCCGCTCGACAATTACGAGCTCGAAGATCGTTACCGGCGCGAGTCCGGGCGTGTGTTCCTGACCGGCACCCAGGCCCTGGTCCGCATTCCGTTGATGCAACGCACGCTGGACCGCGCCGCCGGACTTAATACTGCGGGTTTCATTAGCGGCTACCGGGGCTCTCCCCTGGCAACCTACGACACCGAGCTCTGGAGAGCCGCCAGGTTTCTCGAAGAAAGCAAGGTGCGTTTTCTACCGGCAATCAATGAGGAACTGGCGGCAACGGCAGTTCTGGGTTCGCAGCAGGTCGAAGGCGATCCTGATAAACAAGTCGATGGCGTTTTCGGCATCTGGTATGGCAAAGGCCCTGGCGTCGATCGGGCCGGAGACGCCCTCAAACACGGCAACGCCTACGGCAGCTCGCCACACGGCGGGGTGCTGGTTATTGCCGGCGATGATCACGGTTGCGTCTCGTCATCGATGTCACATCAATCAGACGTGGCGTTCCTGTCGTGGCTGATGCCCAACCTGAATCCGGCCAACGTTGCTGAATTCCTGCA
>Ga0114948_10000557_pt1 | contig 14869 bp, 15 predicted proteins | sample CR04metaG_FD_83877 | JGI IMG/M metagenome (GOLD analysis project Ga0114948, IMG submission 83877) | Deep subsurface microbial communities from Mariana Trench to uncover new lineages of life (NeLLi) - CR04 metaG | ecosystem: Environmental > Aquatic > Marine > Ocean trench > Sediment | place...
CCGTCTCCCACTCTGCGATTCGCCGTTTTCGGTAACACCAGATGATCTCCGGCCGATGTTTCACGTGAAACATCGGCGCGTCCACATGACGTTTCACGTGGAACCCCGCTGACGCACCGGCTCACCGAACGAGTTCTACCGACGCCACAAGATTCTTTACTCCAGGGTGTTAGGCCGGTATATTGGCTCCATGCCTCCCAAAATCCTCACGGGTCGTCGTTCGCGAAGTATTGCGTAACTTATTACAATTAAACCATTTAAAATTATATGGGACTGGTAGTAGCAATCGCGAACCAAAAGGGAGGCGTCGGCAAGACCACCACTGCGGTGAACCTGTCGGCGTCCCTGGCCGCCGCCGAACGCAAGACCCTGCTGATCGACGCGGATCCCCAAGCCAATGCCACGAGCGGTATCGGCATCGATCGCCACGCGCTCGACTGCTCGCTCTATGAAGCCCTCATGGGCGAGCGAAGTCTTGCCGACGTGATCAGACGGAGGGTGACGTTGCCCGCGCTGGATGTTGCGCCGGCGACGCAAGATTTGGTCGGCGCGGAGATCGAGCTGGTGAACAAGGCCGGTCGTGAAACGGCCATGCGAGATGCACTGCGGTCGGTGCGTGATGAGTACGACTTTGTACTCATCGACTGCCCGCCGTCGCTCGGATTGCTCACGCTCAACATGCTCACCGCCGCCGACGCGGTGCTGATCCCGATTCAGTGCGAGTACTACGCACTGGAAGGCCTGTCTCAATTGCTCAACACGATCAAACTCGTGCAGCAGAACTTCAATCCGGCTTTGACCATCAAGGGCGTCCTCCTCACGATGTACGACGCACGACTCAACTTGTCGAAACAGGTAGTGACGGAGGCAAAGGAATACTTTGGCGGCCAGGTGTTCCGTACCGTGGTGCCGCGCAACGTGCGCCTCGCAGAAGCGCCTAGTTTTGGGAAGCCGATTCTGATGTACGATGTGCAGTCTGTCGGAGCAAAGAGTTACTTGGCGTTGGCACAAGAGTTCATGCGCTCGTGTGATAGCGGCAGCGCCGCCGAGACAAGCGCCAAGACCTCTTCGAGAGTTCCAGCGTGACGGACAAACCCCGCAGTCGGCTCGGTCGCGGACTGGAAGCGCTGCTAGGACCCACGACTATCGCCGAGGCCAAAGCTGACGGCTCGATTACGCGCATACGGCTCGACGCCGTCCGTCCCAACCCCTATCAGCCTCGCCATGGCATCGACGAGAAAGCACTGGAAGAACTGAAGAACTCCCTCGATCAATCGGGACTGTTACAACCGGTGATCGTTCGACGGGCCGGGGAAGACACGTTCGAACTCATCGCCGGCGAACGCCGCTGGCGTGCCGCGGGGCTTCTCGGTTGGGATGGGATCGACGCCGTGGTGCGCGATGTAGACGATCGGACGCTGTTGACCTTGTCGCTGGTCGAAAACCTGCAACGCGACGCGCTCTCACCGATCGATGAAGCCCGCGGGTACCAGCGCATGATCGAGGAGTTCGACGTTTTGCAATCGGATGTTGGGGAACTCGTTGGTCGGAACCGATCGACTGTGTCGAACGCCCTGCGCCTCTTACGTCTACCCGAAAGTGTCCAAGACCTCGTGCATACCGGCAGGTTGTCGTCCGGACACGCGCGGGCGCTACTCCAAATAACCGACCAGCGCGCGATCCCGCTCTTGGCCGAACGTATCGTCACCGACCGGCTATCGGTACGAGAAGTCGAGGCGATCGCCCGTGGAAAGAAGACCGCGAAGCGGAGGCCACGCTATACCCGAAACGAATCGCCGCAGGATGCGCACATCCGCCGCGTCGAGGACGCCCTTCGCACGCGGCTCGGAACTGACGTGTTCGTCGCGATGCGGAGCAAAGGCAGCGGCAGGATCACGATGAACTTCTACTCCAACCACGATCTCGCTCGCATTCTGGAACTCGTGCTGGGAAGCCCGTTTGACGGATGAGTCTATACCGCCGCACGGTTACCATAGCCATCCACCGGGAGGGCGACCCCGAGTCTCAGCTGTATCGTCTCCCGGCCTGGTTATTCAAGACGTTGGTGGTCGGGGCGGTCGTGTTCGTCGTTCTCGTGGCGATAGCGGCGGCGCTTTATACACCGATGGCCAGGTTGGCATCGCGGGTGCCCAGACTCAACCGACAGATCGAGCGTCTCACCGAGGAAAACACTCAGGTGGTTCAGCTCGCTACGACACTCAGGGAACTCGAAGCCAGGTACGCTCAAATCCGCACGGTGCTCGGTGCTGAGATCGTTCCCGAGCCGGTGACGGAACTCGAAGAGGAAACCGATCGGCTGGTCGTGGTGGCTCCGCTCGAGGCCCGCGCGCCCGGGGTGGCCCCGCCGTTCGGTCCCACGGGCCCATCGGATCCCACCTATTGGCCGCTGGATTCTCTGGAATTCGGGGTGGTGACGCGCGGCTTCGGGCTGCCCGGCAGCAGCCGCGAGCCCCATCCAGGGATCGACATCGCCGTTCCCCGCGGCACCCCGATCAGGGCGGCGGGCGGTGGCGGGGTCGCGGAGGCAGGATTCGATCCGGAGTACGGCTTATTTGTGCTCGTCGACCACCCCAACGGATTCCGCACTATGTACGGCCACGCATCACGCCTACTCGTAGCGGCGGGCGACCAGATCGACGCCGGGCAGGTGATCGCCCTTTCCGGTACCACGGGGAGATCCACCGCACCGCACTTGCATTTCGAAAAGCGATTGGGCGACCTTTTGTTGGATCCGCGCGCAAGCTCACTGGAGGAGTAACGGGATGGCGAGGCACTCTGGGAACGATCGAAGCGACTCCGGGAAGGAAGCCGGACTTTCTGTTGTGTCCGCAGGCATGCGGATCACCGGTCACCTCGATACCACCGGCGTCGTGAAAGTGGAGGGCGTCGTGGTCGGGAGTATTCGGGCCGAGCGTCAGGTGTTGGTGGCAAAGGGGGGAGTGGTAGAGGGAGACATCCTGACGCGCGAAGCCGTCATCGGTGGCCAGGTGCGAGGAGCCATCTACGCCGACGAGCGGGTCGAGGTGCAAACGACCTCGCAAATTCACGGAGACATCACGACCAAGAGGATTCTGCTACAGGAGGGTGGGGAGGTGAACGGGCACCTCAAGATGGAGGACCCAAAGGCGCTAAGCCGCCAAGTGGCGGCAGTCAAATCGGAAGTGTCCGATGCCCAATCCGCCGACCAGCCGCGACCGGACATCGCGGAGGTGCGCGACGGAGAAGATGCCGTCGCGTTGGGGCAACAGGCAACGCCGCCAGGTGGTGACATCCCGCCGGAGCCTCGGCCCGAGCCGCCCATACGTCACATTGGGATACCGCGCCGTTGATCGAATCGACACACGGGTGTGGGGCTTCCTAAGGTCGACGCATTCAACTCACTGTCAAACTACGCGATACGCCGGCGGTGGGCCTTCAGAACTCGCGCTTCCGATCGCAATCAATGACATGATGATGTCGGTATGATGTATCGTTGCTGGCCCCTGTTGTCGCCCTGGTGAACGGCGGCGCTCGGGCGACGAACCCCGCTCCGCTCCTCGACCTGGTCGCCTATCTCGACGAATACCTTTCCACCGCCGACGTTCAGGATGGTCCCGGTGCTCTGAACGGTCTGCAGGTTGAAAACTCCGGGTCGGTAGGGCGAATCGTCGCAGCAGTGGACGCGTGTCAAGCGACGATCGACGCCGCCGTCGTTTCCCAAGCCGACTTGTTGGTCGTTCACCACGGTCTTTTTTGGGGCGCACCGCAACCGGTGGCCGGGCGGCAGTGGAAGAGGATCAAACAGCTCATCACCAACGACATCGCCGTCTACAGCTCCCACTTGCCGCTGGACCGACACCCCGAGGTCGGCAACAACGCCGTGTTTGCCGAGGCACTGGGCCTCTCGGGGACGGAGCCATTCGGTGAATACGATGGTATCGTCGTAGGCGTTGCCGGTGAACTCGCCATGCCGCTCGATGCGCTCGTCAGCCGAATCCAGGACGTGCTTGGAGTCGTTCCTCAGGTCATCGCGGGCGGTCCCGCTCGAGTCCGGCGCGTCGGTATCGTGACCGGTGGAGCCGGGTCAATGATCGGGCAGGCCAGGGCTGCCGGGATCGACACATTCATTACGGGAGAAGGCGGACACCACACCTATTTCGATGCCGAAGAGGGCGGGGTGAATGTCATCTATGGTGGGCACTACGCCACGGAAACTTTCGGCGTCAAGGCGCTTGCGACCCACATCGAGGAAAGGTTCGGCATCCCTTGGGAGTTTGCAGACCATCCCACGGGATTGTGAGCTGAGGTCAGGAACGCGGACCCAGCGGAACCACGAATTTGACCGTCAGTGTTTCCGCCGTGCTCGGCGTGACTCCGCAGAAACAATCCTCACCGATCAAACGCTTGACTCCCAATACCTCGGCCTCGTCAATTTGAGGCACTTCCCTATAAACAATCTCCAGCGTCTGCCCCGCGATCACTTTGTGTGTCACGGGTCGGCCCACGAGCCGTCGGTGGGGATCGACCTTATACAGGTCGTGTTTCAACCGTTCCCTGATTTCTGACAAACGCTTTTGCAGGGTTGGGTCGGTGACGGTGTCAGACAATCTACTCCTCCAACGCGTTGCTCTCCGCGATGCGGGCATTTCGCCGCATCCCAGTGGCTCCGGGCCGCTCCAGAGCGGTCCACCCGTACGAGCGATCGAACTCGGCATCCGCAATATCGCTCATCTTGCGGAGATCGATCTCCGCGAGTGCCGCATCCCGCTCCAGCGCAGCATCGCCGATCTCAGTCGCGAATTTCTGGTTCCACGGGCATACGTCCTGACAGATGTCACAACCGAATACCCGGTGGCCCATCTGTGCCGCGAGTGAACTGGCGATCTCTCCGCGGTGCTCGATCGTTAGGTAAGAAATGCAAAGCCGGCTGTCCAACACACGCTCTTGCGGGAATGCGTCCGTCGGGCATGCGTCGAGGCACTTGCGACAGGTTCCGCATCGGTCGGCCTCGAAGGGAAGGTCGATAGCCAAATCGGCATCTGTAAAGATCGAGCCGATGAAACAGAAGGATCCAGCCTTGGGATCGATCAACATCGTGTTTTTTCCGATCCACCCCAGCCCCGCCCGCTGGGCGAGTTCTCTTTCGGGAACGGGGCCCGCGTCGATAAACACGCGCGCAATGGTTTCCGACTCCCCCAATCGCTCGATCTCCTGGGCAAGCTCTTGCAAGGGCGCCCGAAGTGCATCGTGGTAATCTTTCCCGCGCGCGTACTTGGCGACCAATCCCCTCCCTGACCTGTGGGGGGGTGGAGGATCGGGCACGTAGTAATTTCGGGTCACGACCACGACTCGGGTTGCTCCGGGCACTATTCGCTCCGGTTCTCGGCGGAGCCCCGCTTGACGATGCATGTAGGTCATCGTCCCAGCCATGCCCGTGGCGAGCCAGGTTGTCAATTGCTCCGCGTGGGGGGGTGGCGACAGGTCGGTTACCCCGCAGCTCTCGAAACCGAGGGCGCGAGCTCGGTCTTTCACGAGGGCCGCCCGACGCTCCGGGGTCACAAACGCATAACCTCGCGGCGCCAGCGTGCAAATCGGATGACATCACCCAGGGGCGGGACCGCGTCTTCGTCGCCGTAGGCCGTGTACATTCGCCACCGGACGTAGTCTGAGGGCGGAATCGGGAGAAACGGGGGCTGCCGGTGCCAACCCCGGGCGCGGAACGCCCAAGCCAAGCGGACCAGGTCCATGGCCAGGCGAGGGTTGACGACGGCTCGGATGACCAAAGCCCCCGTAAGCCTCTTCCAACTGGCCCGTTCCATCGTTCCCGGATCAGTGCTGGGTTCGGGCCGGTTTTCCTTGCCGCCCCGGGCTTCGAGCGATTCGGCTAGGCCTGGCACGGTCACCCTCCTTCTCCAAGCCCGTACAATCTAATGCTCCCGCCGGGGTGGAACCTCACTCCGCGGTCCCGGCCCCGGCGTGGTGCGGGGAAAGCCATTTTGCAGGTCGTCCCGGAACGCCATGGTGTCCTGGATTTCTTTGAGGTACGAGCTGAGTTCGCTCGCCTTGCGGCTTCCGTCCCATCCCAGCTCCTCCCCGACCAAATCGACGATTCCCGGCGTCTCCGGCACCGCGTGGCCCAACACCTCCCAGAAGATGTGTGTCCGTCTGATCAGAAGATCGGATAGGGTGACGGCCATCTCCCGTCGCATGGCGTGGATCAGTTCGGCTCGGATCGCCGGGTGACCTGGTACCACCGGTTCCGCGAGTGTGGGATCTGCCAGAGCGAGGTTGAGCACTGCCGCCGTCTCGGAGCCGTACGCCCGAACGAGGTGCTCGGCGGTCTGAACGGTGAGCCCCTCTCCCACCACGTGTTGCACGAGAACACTGAGGTCTTGGACATCCCCACCCGGCAGCGGCTCTGAATCGGTGCCCGCTTTGTTGGGTACGGAGCGGCCGTCGAGCTTGCGTAATTTTTCGGCCACGACGTCGACTACCTCGGCGGCCATGGCGCGAAAGGTGGTGAGTTTTCCACCTACGACCGAGATGATGCCCGAATCGCTCTCGATGATGCGGTGTTCTCGGGAAACCGCGCTTGGATCCGTGGCTTTCCGGGGAGCGATCAGAGGGCGAATTCCCGCCAGGTAGAAATCACGTCATCCGGTTGGAGACGGGCATCGGGGTAATAGGCGTTGGCCGACCGGAGAAGGTATATCACGTCGTCGGCGGTGGCGTGCGCGTCCTCTGGGTCGACCAGATCGTCGGTGTCCGTGGTTCCGATATAGGTCAGGTCGCCCCATGGGATTACGAACATGACACGCCCATCGATCGGCGAGGTCAGTGCGACGGCCTCGTTGTTACCGAGCCGACGACGGTCTACGGTGACGTGCACTCCCTTGGTTCGTCGCAATACGGGGGCGGCGGCTGCGTTGTCCTTGGCGCGCAATTTGTCCGACCACGGCCCCGTAGCGTTGACAACGAATCGTGCGCGAATTGTGTAACTTGAATTGTTGACCAAGTCGGTGGCTCGGACGCGGTGAACGGTGCCGTCTGCTGGGTCGAAGTCGTTGACGAGTACGTAGTTCGCCGCGAGCGCCCCGTGAGCGTGCGCGCTCTTGATGTTGGCGAGCGTCAGTCGAGCATCGTCGCACTGAGCGTCATAATAGCGCGCGCCGCCAAGCAGACCGCGGCTGCGGAGGTTAGGTTCGGCGCGGAGGATTTGTTTCTTACTGAGCATCCGGTGCCTACGCACATTGCGGAAGAGGGCAAGCAGGTCGTAGAGGGTCAGCCCTGCCGCGAGCTTCCACCGTGGAACCCGGCTGCCCTTATGAACCGGAAAAATGAAGGACCTGGGCCACACCAGATGAGGTGCGATACGCAAGAGGGTGCGCCGCTCGCGGCTCGATTCGAACACGAGGCGGAAGTGACCCATCTCCAGATATCGCAGACCGCCGTGAATGAGGCGAGAGGATCGGCTGCTCGTACCGCCACCGAAATCCCCCTTGTCGATGACGGCGGTGCGGATGCCGCGCATCGCCGCATCGCGGGCGATCCCGGCCCCGTTGATTCCGGCTCCGATGACTAGGAGATCCACCGGATCGGTGGCCATCGCGGCAAGGTTCTCGGTACGCGTAGCCTGAGAAAAGGGGGAGTCTACGGCCACGTCAGATCAGGGTTCTGCCCGACGTCCCAGCACCTGGTTCAGTTGGCATTCCGGGTTCATCAAGCCCGGTGACCAGGTGCTCGACATCGGTTGCGGGAAAGGGCGACACTCGATTGCCGCCTCCCAGCTGGGGGCGGACGTCGTGGCGATCGATTCCAATGAGGAAGCGATGGAAACCGGTCGGTTGATCGCCGCGGATAAGGGGCTTACCGTCGTGTGGAAGTGCGCGGATCTCAAGACCCTGCCGCTTCCCGAAGCATCCTTCGACGTCGTCATGGGATTCAACTACCTCGATCGGCAGCGGATGGAACATTTCAAGCGGGCGGTTAGACCGGGTGGTCACTTCCTGTACGAAACCTTTCTGGAGGATCAACGCGAGTTCGGATGGGGACCAAGCTCGGATGACCATCTGTTGAAGCGGGGTGAACTCATCGCGTTGGTCCAACCATTTGAGGTTCTGTTTGCCCGGGAGGTTGTCGAGGCGGTGGATTCGCGCTCGGCGGCGGTCTCCAGCGTCGTTGCGCTCCGTCGCGAATGATGCTTCCGTCAGGCCGTAGGCCACAAGTGCCGCCTCCGCTCCTTCGTGGGCCCTGCGGGTGAACAGCGCACGTCGCGTTGCGGTGATAGGAGGGTGCCGCACGCCCTTCTGTAAGGCCGGCACGCTGCTCAAGAACATAACGGCGGTCGATTTGGCCAGGCGTGCTACCGTCGAACTGGTTCATCGGATGAACCTGGACGGCGGGGTGGTCGATGAGATGTACTTCGGCCAGGTCGTCGCCAGTCCGCTGACGCCCAACCTCGCGCGAGAAGTCAGTTTGTTGCCGCAATTTCCGGCGTCCGTGCCGGCAGCGTCCGTCAATCGGGCGTGTGCCTCGGCCAACTCCGCCATTGCGCAGGGAGCGGACCAAATCAGCCAGGGCTACGCCGACGTGGTCATCGCCGGTGGGGCCGAGAGTTTGTCGCACGTTCCCATCCTCCATTCCCAGCGTTTAAGCGACACACTGGTCGGTCTCAACAAGGCAAAGAGTCTCACACAACGCGTAAAACTCATCGCCGGTGTGAGGCCGCGGGATCTGATACCCGTGTCACCGGCAATCGCAGAGCCCTCTACCGGCGAGACGATGGGGCAGTCCGCCGAGAAGATGGCGAAAGAGAACGCGATCAGCCGAGAGGATCAGGACGTCTTCGCGCTTCGCAGTCACCGGCTCGCCGCGGCCGGAACGGAAGATGGCCGTATCGTCGCAGAAATCGCACCCGTGTTTCAGACCGCCGGTTCTCCGATTGAGCAGGATAATGGTGTGCGGGCGGACAGCACCCTCGATCGATTGGCTCAACTCAGGCCCGCGTTCGATCGGCGTTACGGAACCGTCACCGCGGGAAACTCGTCCCCCCTCACCGACGGTGCCTCAGCGGTTCTCCTGATGAGTGAGGATGCGGCGAGGGCGCTCGGGTACGAGGTGCTCGCCTATATCCGCTCGTACGCCGTCGCGGCGCTCGATCCGGGCGACCAACTCCTCATGGGTCCCGCTTACGCTGTTCCGAAAGCGTTGCATCGCGCCAACATAACTTGGAGCGAGTTGGGTCTGGTCGAGATGCACGAGGCGTTTGCGGCTCAGGTGCTCTCCAATATTCAGGCGTTCGAGTCCAAGCAGTGGGCTGAAGAGAAATTGGGAAGGCCGGAGGCGGTCGGTGAAGTCGATAGGGATACGCTGAATGTGATGGGCGGGTCCATCGCACTGGGACACCCCTTCGGTGCCACCGGTGGGCGCATCACTTTGACGCTGGCGAACGAGATGGTCCGACGCGATGTCCAATTCGGTCTCATCTCGGTGTGCGCACAGGGTGGTATGGGGTTCGCCATGGTATTGGAACGCGGCTGATCTATGGCTGCGTTCACCCTGGACGTACAGGACGGGATCGCCAGGGTGGTGTTCGATCTGCCCGGGGAGCCGGTCAACAAGATCACGGCGGACGTCAGCCACGAGTTGCATCAACTTCTCGACCGCCTGCGCGGCGACCGCAAGGTACGCGGCGTGGTGTTCCTATCGGGCAAGCGAGACAACTTCATCGCCGGTGCTGACATCGATGCCTTCGTGGCTCTCGAATCGAGCGAGGAAGCCCTGGAATTGGTGCGGGGCGGGCAGGAGCTGGTCAACAAGTTCGGAGAGCTGGACAAACCCGTCGTAGCGGCCATTCACGGGTCGTGCCTGGGCGCGGGACTGGAAGCCGCGCTGGCCTGCGCGTATCGCGTGGCCACGGATCATCCCAAAACGACCATCGGTCTACCGGAAGTGCAGCTCGGTATCATCCCCGCGGCAGGTGGGTGTCAGCGCCTTCCGAGGCTGATCGGCGTTCGCGGTGCGCTGGACATCATCCTGGCGGGGAAGACGGTGCCGGCTACAAGAGCCTACCGTCTGGGGATCGTGGACGAGTTGGTGCACCCCGCTGTGCTCGAGGAAGTCGCGTTCAAGGCCGCGGCAAAACTGGCCGGCGGGTGGAAGCCGAGACGCAACCGCGGCGGTGTCTTCTCGCTGCTCTTGGACCGCACTCCTCTGGGCCGCAAGGTCGTGTTCTCGGCTGCCACAAAGCAGGTGATGAAGAAGACCGGGGGACACTACCCCGCCCCGCTCGCGGCCCTCGATGCTATAGCGTACGGGCTCAGGCGCGGCGTCGCGGCTGGACTCGCGCGTGAGGCTCAGCTCTTCGGCGAACTCGCTGTCGGCGACGTGTCGCGAAAGCTGGTCCAGATATTCTTCGCAACGACGGCGCTCAAGAAAGACCGCGGAGTCGACCGCGCAACCGTTTCGGCGCACGAGGTCAACAACGTTGGGCTCGTCGGGTCCGGTTTTATGGGTGCCGGCATTGGAGGGACGGCCGTGTTGCGTGCCGGTGTCGACGTGCGGTTCCGCGATACGGAGATCGCGCGCGTAAAAGCGGGGTTGGATGCCGCGCGTGCCATCCTCCGATCGCGCCTGAAGCGACGACGTCTCACCAAACACAAGCACGCTCGCCTCGACGCGCTGATCTCCGGCGGCACTGACTGGGCGGGGTTCCCGCGAGCCGATCTCGTGATCGAGGCCGTGTTCGAGGACCTGGACGTGAAGCGGCAGGTGTTCGGCGACCTCGAGGCACAAGTGCGAGGCGACTGTGTGCTCGCGTCGAATACCAGCACGATACCGATTGCACGGATTGCCGAAGGCCTACGTCGTCCCGAACGCGTGATCGGGATGCATTTCTTTTCGCCAGTGGAGAAAATGCCATTGCTCGAAGTGATCGTCACGGAGGACACGGCGCCCTGGGCAACGGTTACTGCGGTGGAGTTCGGCAGGCGGATGGGCAAGACCGTCATCGTGGTGCGTGACCAGCCTGGTTTTTGGGTGAACCGTATCCTGGCGCCGTACCTCAACGAGGCAGGCAGGTTGGTTCAGGACGGAGTGTCGGTCGAGGACATCGACGCAAGCATGAAGCGCTTCGGCTTTCCCGTGGGGCCCATCACGTTGTTGGATGAGGTGGGTCTCGACGTGGCGGTGAAGGGCTCGCGCGTGATGCACGCCGCCTTCGGTGACCGGTTGGCACCGATGGCGGGTCTGTTGCGATTAGTGGAGCGGGGGTGTCTTGGGCGAAAAAACGGGAGGGGTTTTTACCGCTATGAAAAAGGCAAGCGGCAGGGAGTCGATTCGACAGCGTACGACGTGTTCGACATTGAACCGCGGCCGGTGCCGAAGGCCGACATCGAGAAGCGCTTGGTGTTCTCGCTCCTGAATGAAGCGGCGCGGGCGGTGGACGAAGAGGTCGTCCGGATGCCGCGTGACGGGGACATCGGGGCGGTTTTCGGAATCGGTTATCCGCCGTTTCGCGGCGGGCCGTTACGGCAGCTCGACGACATCGGGGCTGGGCGCGCGGTGGGAACGCTGGAGCGACTCCAACAAGCGTACGGTGAGCGGTTCGTCCCGGCGCCGGTGCTGAACCGGATGGCCGAATCGAACGCCCGGTTTTACCTCGACGGCTGACGGTCCGACGCTTCATGATTGGCAATACGCTTCTGTGGCTCAGCGAACGGCAGGGCGTGTTCGAATTCATCAAACGCCACGGCTTTTCGAAAAAGCTCGCCGCGCGGTTCGTGGCCGGAGAGACTCTCGACGGAGCGATCGCCGCGGTGCGTTCCCTCAACGCCCACGGAATCAGTGCCAGCTTGGATCTCCTCGGAGAGAGCGTCTGCGACGAGCGGCAAGCGGAGAGTGCGCGGGACGAGGTCATCGGCGTACTGGACCGGATCGCGGCCGCACAGCTTGACGCGAATGTCTCCGTCAAGCTCACGCAGATGGGGCTCGATATCGATTCGGAGGTTTGTGTGCGCAACATGTGCGACGTGCTCTCCAGCGCCCGTCAGCACGGCATTTTCGTCCGCATCGACATGGAGGGATCCACGTACACCGAGCGCATCCTTCGATTGTTCTCAGAGCGTCTGCACCCCGAGTTCGGCGATGTCACCGGAGTCGTGATTCAGAGCTATATGCGGCGATCGGCCGGAGATGTAGATGAACTCATCGAGATGCAGGCTCGAGTCCGTCTCTGCAAGGGTGCCTATGCCGAACCGAAGGAGGTGGCTTTTCAGGATCGGGGCGAGGTGTCGCGGTCGTTTGCCACGCTGCTCGAGCGCCTCGTCGAACGTGGCAACTATCCGGGCATCGCGACTCACGATGATGTGTTGATAGACCACACTCTTGCATTCGTCGAACGAAAACAGATTCCTTCCGAACGGTTCGAGTTTCAAATGTTGTACGGCGTTCGACGGGATCTGCAGGATCGGTTGCGTCGTCAAGGCTTTAACATGCGGGTGTATGTACCGTTTGGAACGCAGTGGTATCCGTACCTGATGCGTCGGTTGGCCGAACGGCCCGCCAACATTGCCTTCATCACGATGAGCGTCTTGAAGGAAGCCATGTTCTCCAAATGAGCACGGACGCGTTTCTCGGTGGTTACTTCGAGAAACATGAACGCCCACCGGCGTTCGAAGGTTCCGACGGAGCCTCGTACTCGGTGGACGTGTACATCGAGGAGGATGAGACTGCCCCAAAGCGCTTCGCTGCGGCGCTCTTGTTCGTGAAATGGTCTGCAGACGGTGCCCAGCCGGTGGGCCATTTGGAGACGCCATATCTCGCTTACGCCGACCGGCGGTCTGAGGTCAAGGCGACTCTCTATGAGCTGCCGCTTCACGAAGTGAAGGGGCACCTCGAGCGGCTCATCGAGGGAAAGAAGGAGATTCCCGATTGGTAACTCGGCAACGCGGAATCGTGCTTTCGCTCGTGGGCGGAGACTATCGCGTTTTCTACGAGGACGGCGTGATCGTGGCTTCCATACGTGGGCGACTGAAGCGCACCGAAGGCGATCGCGTGCTGGTGGGCGACATAGTGACCGTTGGGGTTCACCAGGACGGCTCGGCAACGATCGAGGAGGTAGCCGAGCGGCGGTCGCTGCTTCGGCGGCGAACGCCGGGGAAAGTTCGCGGTATCCGGCTTGTCGCCGCCAATGTGGATCAGGTCGTGGTCGTGGGCTCGGCAGAAAGGCCACGGTGGAACCCTCAGATAATGGATCGTTTCGTGGTAGTGGCTGAAGCAAGCCAACTGTCGGTGTTGGTGGTCGTCAACAAGGCGGATCTCGTCGAAGACGCCCGCGCGCTGGCGGCGACGTACCTCAATGTGGGATACGGGGTGGTCGTGACCAGCGTGCCGGACGAAGTGGGAATCGACGCGTTGCGCCGCGAGTTGGTGGGGAAGGTTTCGCTGTTCACTGGATCCACCGGCGTGGGAAAGTCCGCCCTGCTCAACGCGGTGCAGCCGGGATTGCGGCTGCGGACCGGCGAACTGAGTCGCAGCGGCTCAGGAAGACATACCACGGTGGCAGCGGAGATGCATCCGCTCGATGGTGGCGGTTTCGTGGTCGACACTCCGGGGCTTCGTGACATCGGGTTGTGGGCCGTAGATCCAACGGAAGTGAGTGCGGCCTTTCCCGAATTCTCGCCGTTCATCTCGGGTTGCCGCTTCGACGATTGTCGCCACCTACATGAACCGGACTGCGCCGTTGTGGCGGCCACCACCCGGGGCGACATCAGCGAAGCGCGGTTGAGGTCGTATCGAACGCTGCTGGAGGAAGCCATGGAAGCGGCGGAATACTGAGCCGCCCACGGTCTCGCAGGCCCATTGGGCGATCCGCGTGCACGGCGCGGCGGCAAGTTGATAGCCGCGACTACCTGCCGCCCGACCAGGCCGTCGGCTGCGTACCTTTTGGTGAGCTGGGCGTTCGATTTCTTGAAGCTCCCTGCACCAAAATCGATGTCCAACTGCACAGATGGTGCATTTCTGGAACACTTGAAAGGTCGGCATGACGGACCCGTCTCCCCCACCTCTAGTGTCGACATTCGTAGGCGAGCGTTACCGGGAGGGGTCCCGAACGAGTGACCTGATCTCGCCGCCCTACGACGTCATCTCACCTCAACAGCGGGCAGTCTACCAAGCGCGCAACGGACACAACATCGTTCGTCTCGTTCTCCCGGATGGCGACGATGACCGGTACGAGCGGGCTGCGGCAACTTTGAGTGGGTGGCGGGCGGAGGGCGTCCTCGTGCGAGATGACTCGCCCAGTGCCTATGTGGTGCGCCAGGAGTTCGATGCTCCAGATGGCCGCTCATGCGTGCGGACCGGCGTCATCGCGGCGGTGGCGGTCGAACCGTACACCAGCGGGAGAGTACGACCGCACGAGCGGACCCATCGTGGTCCCAAGGAAGACCGTCTAGCCCTGATGCGCAGTACTCGAGCAATGTTCGAGGCGCTGCTGATGATGGCCCGGGACCGTGACGGCGCATTGCAGGAGCAACTCGGTGCGGTTACCACTTCCGACCCAGATGTGCGCGCGGATCTCGAAGGCGTGGCGGTGTCCATGTGGCGGGTGTCCGGAGCCGATGGGGACTCGCTCACAGAAGCCGCTGGCCGAGACGACGCACTCTACATAGCGGACGGCCATCATCGCTACGAGACGGCGGGTGCCTATCACTCGGAAAACCCGGCGGCCGGCACCACCCTTGCCTTGATCGTTCCCCTCGGCGACCCGGGCCTAGTGGTTCTGCCGACGCACCGGGTGGTCCACGGTGAATCGATCCATGAGAACGCGTTGCGTGAGTTTGCAGACGACCTATTCGACGTGTCGCCGCTC
>Ga0114948_10000558_pt1 | contig 14869 bp, 17 predicted proteins | sample CR04metaG_FD_83877 | JGI IMG/M metagenome (GOLD analysis project Ga0114948, IMG submission 83877) | Deep subsurface microbial communities from Mariana Trench to uncover new lineages of life (NeLLi) - CR04 metaG | ecosystem: Environmental > Aquatic > Marine > Ocean trench > Sediment | place...
CAGTGTTGCCGGTCCGACGATCCTGGCGCATCCGCTGTCGTTCACCTTCCAGGAAGGCAATGAGGGGAAGCGGGATGCCATCGATGTGGTGATCAACGCGATGATCGCTGATGGCACCGTCGCGGAGCTACAGATCAAGTGGTTCGGTCGGTGCATACCGATACCCGACGACATCAACCAGGCAGAGCCATACACAACGATGCCCGCCGGGGATTGTTGAAGTCCAGCCTGACTAGAAGAAAGCAGGGAGCCCCCTCACCGGGGGCTTCTTGCCAACACGCCCCTGCTCTGGGTCCACCCGCTAGCTTCTGATCATGGAGCTCGACTGGAGCGTCGTCACCAGGGCATGGGATCTTCTGATTGACGGCACCTGGGTGACGCTCCAGCTGTTCGCCTGGTCGCTTCTCTTCGCCACAGTGCTTGGTCTGGCCCTCGCGCTCATGCGGCTGTCGAAGTACAGAGTCCTTCGATGGGTGTCACTCGGCTACGTCTGGTTGTTCAGAGGCATCCCGGTTTTGGTGGCTCTTTTCTTTGCCTTCTTCGTGTTTGGACGTCAGGCCGGACTTTCTGCTTTTCAGGCTGGGGTGTTGGGCCTTGGTACGAGTGCTGCGGCGTACAAGGCCGAGATCATCAGAGCGGGGATCATGTCAGTGGACCCGGGCCAGTTTGAGGCCGCCGAGAGCCTCGCGATGACCCGAAGTCGATACATGAGGAGAATCATCATCCCTCAGGGGATCAGGGTCATGGTCCCCACCTATATGAGCAACACGATCCTCGTGCTCAAAGTCAGTTCAGTTGCGGTTGCCATCGGGATCGTCGAGCTCACCGGAATCACGAGACAGCTCTCGAATTCCACCAACCGCCCTATTGAGCTGTTCACTGCAGCCGCCTTCATCTACCTCTTCCTGACGACGGTGCTGATCGTCTTCCAAGAGTTCCTCGAGCGCCGTTTCGCTCTCAAGACGTGAGCAGGAGATAGGCATGGAGTGGGACGTAGTCCTGGAGTCCTTCCCTCTCATCTGGAAGGGGGCGTCGAAGACGCTGTCGTTGTTCGCCTGGTCCCTTGTCGCCGGAACTGTTCTAGGCCTCGCGGTTGCCTTGATGAAACTCTCGTCGGCCAAGACGCTCATCTGGTCTGCCACCCTGTTCAGCTGGCTGTTCAGAGGGATTCCTCTTCTGATTCTCCTTTTCTATGCGTTCTTCGCACTTCCCGAGGTTGGCTGGCTGCTCAGTGGGTTCTGGGCGGCAGTGCTTGGCCTATCTCTGTGGACAGCGGCTTATCAGGCCGAAGTCATCCGCTCCGGCATCATTGCTGTGGATCAAGGTCAGACGGAGGCGTCGGACGCGCTCGGTATGACTAGAAGCCACAGTATGAGGAGGATCATCATTCCCCAGAGCATCCGAATCATGGTTCCGCCGTTCACGAGCAACGCAACCACACTTCTCAAGCAGACGTCGCTGGCAACTTTGGTCACTGTGCCAGAGATGACACTGCTGACTCAGAGGATCTTCAGCAACAACTTCAAGTTCATCGAGCCGATTTTCGTTCTGGCGATGATCTACCTGGCCATGACTACCGTCCTCATCATCGGCCAGCTGATCGTCGAGCGGACATTCAGGTTGCGGACATGAGTCCAAACGTCCTCGTCAATGTCTCGGGATTGCACAAGTCATTTGGTGATGCCGAAGTTCTCAGAGGAATGGATTTCGAGGTGGAACGGGGTGAGGTCGTCGCCATCATCGGCCCATCCGGCTCCGGCAAAACCACCATGCTCCGATGTGTCAACCTTCTAGAACGACCCTCGGCGGGGCGGATCGAAGTCGATGGCAGGATCCTTTGCGAGGAGCAGGCCGATGGGTCGATGAGCTTCGCGAGCAAAACCGAGATTCGTGCCGTTCGAGAACACGTCGGCATGGTGTTTCAGAGATTCAATCTGTTTCCCCATTTCACGGCCGTAGAGAACGTGATCGAGGCTCCGATGGCTGTCCGCGGGATGAAACGGGCAGACGCACAAGCCCGAGCACTCGAGCTACTCGAGTCTGTCGGGCTGGCCCACAAAGCGGATTCGTATCCCCTTCAGCTGTCTGGCGGGCAACAGCAGCGTGTCGCCATAGCTCGTGCCCTGGCGATGGACCCGGCCTTGATGTTGTTCGACGAGGTGACCTCATCAGTCGACCCAGAATTGGCCGGAGAGATCCTTTTGGTCATGAAACGTCTGGCTCAGGACGGGATGACGATGCTTGTAGTGACCCATGAGATGGGATTCGCAGCCGAAGTTGCTGATCGTGTCCTATTCATCGATCACGGTTTGATTGTCGAAGAAGGCCCGGCACAAGAAGTCCTCGGCAAGCCGAAGCACGAGAGAACCCGCTCCTTCCTTCGGGCAGTGTTGGAACGAGCACCCATGGTCGAAGAGGAGGCGGACGATGATGCCCAAGCGTCAACGCTGTAGGCCCACATGTCGATAGTCGACACCTGGGACTCCCTGCTATCGGAGACCGATCGCAAGGTGATAGAAAACGCCGGCTATGGAAAAACGCGTGGCTTGGGCAACTCCCCACTCCTCACTGTCATCGACTGCCAGTACAACTACATTGGAGCGGACGAGCCCATCCTCGACCAGCAGGACAGGTGGCCAGCCGGCGGCGGGGCGGGAGCGTGGGAAGCTGTGCGGGTAACCGGCAGCCTTCTGACTGTAGCCAGAGAATCGGGTGTGCCCGTCCTCTACACGCGAAATGTGCAGAAGCGAACCGTGAAGTTCGACTCCTTTGCCGGGAAGTCAACATGGAACAAGAACGCAACTCTCGATGAGGCCGAGGGGAGTCGGATTGTTTCGGAGATCGCTCCTCAAGATGATGACCTGGTGCTGGACAAGAGTTATGCAAGTGCATTTTTCGGGACCCCGTTTGTCACTTACCTAGTGGGACTCGGGGTAGACACTCTGCTGATCTGCGGCGTGTCGACAAGCGGCTGCGTACGGGCCACCGCGGTCGACGCGGTTACACGTGGATTCAAGGTTGCCGTTGTGGTAGACGCGGTCGCCGATCGCATCGTGGCTTCACACAAGGTCGCTCTTCTCGACATGTGGATGAAGTACACAGACGTCATCGATTCGAAGACGGCCCGGGAGTACATCCTCTCACAAGCCAACCGATGACGGACCTGGCTATTGTCAATGGTGCGGTCGTCGTTCCCGGGGCAGATCCGGTTGCAAAGGACATCGCTGTCACAGACGGAAAGATCATCGGTTTGGGCGATCCGGGATCGATCACGGACGCTCGACAGGTAATCGACGCGGCCGGCCTACACGTCTTGCCGGGAGCCATTGATCCTCACATTCACCTCGGGGGCTATCAGCCGCTGGCGACCGACACAGAGCCGGGCACACGTCTTGCTGCCCTGGGTGGTGTCACCACACTCGTGAATTACTTCAAGGCGACTGGTTCGTATCTAGATCTCGTACCGGACTACATAGACACATATGAACGGCACGCTCATATCGATGCCGCCTTCCACCTGCAACTTCTGACCGAGCCACATCTGATCGAATTGGAGACAACCACCCGCCAGTTCGGAATCACGTCTTACAAGATCAATCTCGCCTGGAAGGGTCGTGAGAAGGCGGTCTTCGACAGCGATCGACCTGTCGACAACGGCTGGGTGTGGTCGGTGATGGAAGCGATGAAAGAGATCGCACCCGACAGGATGGTTCTCAATGTGCATTGCGAGAACCAAGAGCTCAAGAACGAAGCGAAACGAAGGATCGCCGACGAGATGAGCCCTGATCTGGAGTATTACGAGCGGCTTGCCCCCGATTTCAGTGAAACCGACAGCGTGCTGTCGATGATGCTTCTCGCCAGGGTCACAGGCATCACCACTTACCTCGTGCATCTGAGTTCTCGTCTCACAATCGACGCTTTGAGGTTGCCGTGGGCGGAGTCCGATCATCTGCTTGGCGAGACTTGTCCCCATTATCTGATGCACACGATCGACTCGCCGGCGGGGCTCGAACTGACAGTCAGTCCGCCGGTGCGTCGCCAGGAGGATCAGGACGCCTTATGGGAAGCCCTGGCCGATGGGCGTTTGGACACCGTGGGAAGCGATTCCAACCCGATTCTTCGTGACACCAAGATGGGCGATGGTGAGTTCTGGTCGGTCAAACCCGGCTTTGACTCGGTTGGCTTGATTGTTCCGAGTCTTCTCGATGGTGGATACCACCGAAGAGGGATCGGTCTTGGCCGAATTGCTGAGATTATGGCGGAGTCACCGGCGAAGATCTTCGGGCTCTACCCGCAGAAGGGCACCATCGCAACGGGCTCTGACGCCGATCTGATCCTCGTAGACCTGGACAAAGAGTCGACTGTGGGGTCTGAAGCGACGGCGGAGCACTCGGATTTCTCGGTATTTGCCGATATGACCCTCCGCGGTTGGCCGGTAGCCACCATTTCAAGAGGTGAGCTCATTGCCCAGGATGGGCAGATGTTGTCGGAACCCGGCCGTGGGCACTACTTGCGCCGAGAGACCTAGGTCGCACGATGGGGATGACCCTGGCCGAGAAGATCATCGCTGGGAAGGCCGGGCTGGCAGGGGTGTCTCCAGACGAGATCCATTGGGTAGATGTCGACCTGGCGATGATCCATGATTCGGGTGGTCCGCGTCGAATATGGCCGATGCTCGACGAACTTGGTGTTCGGGTGTGGGATCCGGATCGAGTGATCCTCGTGGCAGATCACTACGTGCCGGCGCAAGACATCAACGCCGCCCAGATACTCCAGACCACCCGTGCCTTCGCAGCCGAGTTCGGGATCAGCAATTTTTATGAGGCCGAAGGGATAGCTCACACGCTTCTTGTCGAGAAGGGCCACCTCAGACCGGGGATGCTCTACGTCGGGGGTGATTCCCACACCTGCACCGGCGGTGTGCTGGGCTGTCTGGCTCTTGGGATGGGCTCGACAGATCTGCTGGGAGTGCTGGCCACCGGCCGTACCTGGCTTCGGGTGCCTCATACGATTCGTGTCGACATCGGGGGGTCACTGCGACGAGGTGTCACCGCGAAAGACCTCATGCTCACCATGATCGGCGAGAAAGGTATGGCCGGCGCGGTCTACCGGGTGCTCGAATTCATCGGATCGGGCGTCGCGTCAATGTCGGTGGATGAGAGAAGCGTGCTCACCAACATGTGCGCCGAGATAGGCGCCAAGACCGGCGTGATCGCTTCGGACAAGACAACAGTCAGCCACTTCGCAAACCTCGGGATACAGGTCGACGAAGGACCTCTGTCCGACGGTGATGCCGGATTCCTCGAGACGTGGCGCTTCGACGCCACCGAGACAGTCCCGGTGGTCGCGCAACCACATCGTCACGATGACGTGGTGCCGGCGGCAGACCTACGTAACACTCCAATCGGCCGGGCATACATTGGCGCATGCACAGGTGCCAAGTACGCCGATCTGGTGATGGCGGCCGAGGTGTTGGAAGGGCATCGAGTCGCCCCCGGTGTGATTCTTCAAGTCGCTCCGGCCTCGGTCGCAGCCCTTTCTCGTGCAATGGCGGATGGGACGGCCCAAACGTTGGTCGAAGCAGGGGCTCAGCTGCTGTCCACAGGATGTGGGGCGTGTCCCGGCTTGGGTAGCGGCGTGCTTGGCCCAGGGGAGGTGTGTATCTCCACAACCAGCCGAAACGCCCGGGGTCGAATGGGTAGTCCGGAGTCGAGGGTGTATTTGGGCTCGGCTTATACGGTGGCAGCCTCAGCGTTGGCTGGAGAGATTGTCGATCCGCTCTCCTTGATGGGCGTTTCGGCATGAATGCATTCCAGGGGCGAGTGTGGGCCTTTGGAGACGACCTTGACACTGATCTGATCGCTCCCGGGCGGTACCTCATGTACGACCTACCCGAGATCGCTGCGCATGTGATGGAGGGGATACGACCCGGATTTGCGGATCTTGTCGGGCAAGGTGACATCATCGTCGCTGGGGCGAACTTTGGGTCTGGTTCGAGTCGTGAGATGGCTGCAAGGGCGCTCAGAGAGGCAGGAATCGTCGCTGTGGTGGCAAAGTCCTTTTCCCGGATCTTCTTTCGCAACTCCATCAACGTCGGCTTGGTGCCCGTGGAGTGTGCAGAAGCCAACGTCATAGAAGAGGGTCAGACGGTCAGGATTGACATCGACATAGGGGAGGTGATGATCATCGACACGGGGAGGCGGTTGGCATCGAGGCCTCTTCCGCCCGAAGTGGCCGCGATCATGGAGGCCGGAGGCCTCGTCGAGTTCTTGAGAAGCAGAGTCGGAGGTGCCAAATCGTGAACAACGGGCCGCGTCAACTCGGGGTTCTGCTGAAGGGTTCGTCTCCCGTGGTTGCTCCGGGCACTTTCAACGCACTCTTTGCCCGTCTCATCGAGCAAGAGGGATTTCCCGCGATCTACATCTCGGGGGCCGGAGTGGCCAACTCCCTGCTTGGCAAACCGGACCTCGGTCTCGTCTCAATGGACGAGATGACCATGGTCGCCCGACTGATCTGTGACGTGGTGACGATTCCGGTGATCGCCGACGCCGACACAGGATACGGCGGAGTCCACAATGTGGCTCGAGTCGTCTCGGCTTACGAGAAGGCGGGCGTAGCCGCGATCCAACTCGAAGACCAAGTGTTCCCGAAGCGCTGTGGGCATTTCGACGGCAAGGAGGTTGTGCCGGTCGGTGAGATGTTGGAAAGGCTCGTTTCAGCCCTAGAGACACGTGAAAACCAAAATGGCGATGGCATCCGGATCATTGCTCGCACCGATGCGGCGGGTCCTCTTGGGCTTGAGGAGGCCATTCGCAGAGCCAGGATCTACGGCGAGGTGGGGGCAGACCTGCTTTTTGTTGAAGCCCCTACCAGTCGTGAACAGCTCGCGATCGTGGGGGAGGAGCTATCGGATTGGCCACTAGTCGCCAACATGGTCGAAGGCGGCAAAACCCCTTTGCTTAGTGTCGACGAGTTGGCAGAGCTCGGGTTTTCCCTCATACTTTTCCCCGGGAGCATCACCAGAACAGTCACCGGGGCGGCGAGGTCCCTTTTGCAGAAACTGGCCGAGGCTGGGAGCACGCGGGAAATGATTGACGACATGGCAACTTTCGACGAGGTCAATGATTTGGTGGGGTTGAAAGATGCTGATGAGTGGGAGCGGAGCATCTCCGAGGAATCAACAGGAGACGGCGCTGGATCTTGACTCGAGGCGAATTGAAGCTGCTTTCGGCGAGTGTGGTGGTGGCGTTGACTATGGGCGCCTGTGCCGGGCCGAGCACCAGCGGCACAACTCCATTTCAGGGTCTTGATGGATGCAAAGCCGGCGCCGGCTCAGCCATGACCTTTCTACAGCGGACTCTCGATGCGTTGGGAGACACCGACATCGAGGAAGCCCCTGACATGGTTCCATCTTTCGACCACGACGTGAAGACCATGATGTACCGGGCTCGTGAAGTGCACTGCACCGAGGAGGGCTTCAACAAGGCGATTGTTGATAGGGCAGGAGAGCTCGTTGGTGACGGAGAAGCTGCTCAGATGCTGATCGCCACGGTCGAGGCACGTGGTCTTGGTTCCCTCGACGCCGAAAACGGAGGGCTCATCACACTCACCGGCGAGTGAGACATCTCAGGAAGGCGGCCGCTCAGCCTTTTTGACCTCGGTCAGCACGTAAAAGACGAATTCTGATCTTCCTTCGGGACTGCGTTCTCGCGGAATCGGGTTCTCCTTGAACCAGTTGAGGTAGTTGGCATACGCCTCGTGATCGATGAAGTGAAGCTCGGCTATGCGATCGAATACCAGTGGAGTTTCCGCCGTGGCCGTTCCGGCGCTGGTAGTTGTGATTGGCCGGAGAACGGTGTTGAGCTCAACATGGTCGATGAAGGGATTGGCCAGTAGGTCCGGATAGTGGATGTCCCAAAGCCATGCTTCGTACTCCTCAATCGAGACTCCTTCGACGATGTTGTAACCGAGGATTGCCTTGAGAGTTGAACTCATTGAAGATCCTTCTCCTTCTCGCTGTGGCTGAACGTTGGTACCAGCCGCTGGTACGACGATGACTTGGTGAGGCCTCGTACAGCCTCCAGCACATGCGATGCACCTGCCGAGCCCAATCGCGGTTCAACGTTGATTCGGAATTTCAGTTCCAGCTCGTCACCTGACAGTGGATTCTCCGGTCCACCCCTCGTGTGGGTCACGCGATGCTCGAAACTGGTGCCGTCGTTGATTTCGATGTTGAGGACGCCGGGGAACTGGTTGGGAAAGTCCCGGGTCGACTGCTCATCTGCGTAACAGTGGACCAACGCCGACAGAGCCAAACGTTCTGGATCTCGCACAGCGTCGTCGCTGAAGTCGGCAGCCGAAACACCGAGGCCTCCGCCACCAAGGAGAGCAGTAGCAACGGTGAAGGGCCCGCTGAACCTAGCGCTGTATCCTGATTCGGGGGCTGCCTTGGCATCAATCGGTTCGGCGATGACTCTGAGCACGGGTGCCGGCACCCCTAGCCTTATTACGCTGATCGAATCCGGATTCACACCTTCCTGACGTAGCTTGATGGCGGCATCGATACCCGCGTGGGTGAAATGGTTGGTCGGGTAGGGCTTGGTGAAGAGTCGAAGCAGTTCCCACTCCTCTCCTAGACCACCGACCAAGGAAGGCCTGTCGTAGAAGCCACCGGTGAAAGCTTCAAAGAAGCCGAATCGACCCTCGAGAACCGTTGGCGGTCCTGTCAATCCTCCTGTGGCAAGTTCGGCTGCCGTGATGCCCGAGTGGGCGGCCCATCCGCAGTGCACCCGCTTGATGGTGCCTCCGGTTCTATTCGCCTCGATCAGACCTGACCCCATTGATGCGGAAATGCCGATGGCGTGGGAGACAGTCTCGGTGTCGCCCCCGTAGAGCAGGGTGGTAGCCACCGCCGCCCCGATAGTTCCGCATATTGACGTTGCGTGCAGTCCTCTCTCGAAAAAGATCGAGTTTCGGAGCTTGGGGTCATACGCCGCCATTCCCAAGCGGCATGTCACCTCGATCCCGATAGCGATAGCTGTCTCGATCTCGGCGCCTGGCGAACCTTCGACCTCCGCGACAGCAAGAGCAGCAGGTACCACTGATGCTGACGGATGCAGAACGGACGGTAGGTGCGTGTCGTCGAAGTCGAGGGCGTGGGCCATGGTGCCATTCACCAAGGCTGCACTCACTGCGGGAACCCGTTCAGAGAAACCGAGCACGGATGCCTCGGGTACGCCGCCGCGACCAAAAACAATGGATGCAACAACTCCGACAGCGGGCTCGTTCACAGCAGCGATAGATACCCCGAGCGTGTCGACAATGCTCCGCCGAGTGGCGGCACTCACCTCCGGGTCGAGTTCCGAGCGAAACTGGTGGGAGGCAAACTCGGCAAGTTGTCGAGTGGGGCTTTCAGTCATCGATCAGGGCGATCGGCCGAATTGGTGAACCGGTTGCCCCCACCAATTTCAGTGGTGAAGCAACGAACAGGAACTCGCTGACTCCGACCTCGGCGAGGGCTGAGAGATCCATGACTTCGATGATGTGGATGCCTGCTTCTACCAGAAGAATCCGATGGGCGGGAAGCACAGCGTGCCCACGTGCGGGCGCGATCACCTCAAAGGCAATGGTCTCGGCTCCGGCAAGTCTGATTCTGTGCTCGCTCAGCCACCCGGCGGCCGCTTCCCCAGGTCCAGGTGTGCCTGTCTCCGTTCCGATGAAAGCGGTGGGGTTGTTCCAGTGACGGGACCATCCTGTCCGAATCAGGACCGCATCGCCTTCCATCACGTCGACGCTTTGCCGCCTGGCAGCCTCATCTAGGTCCTCCACCGAGACTTCATAGCCACCCTCCAATAGGTCCACTCCGTGGAGAGCAGCGATATCGAGTATCACCCCGCGACAGACGATGGGCTCCACAGTTTCAATGCCCAACTCGGAGAATCCCAGATTGGACTGGATCGAGTCAGGCTCGACCCCACCATGGAGAATCCCGTCTTGGGATACGTGAGCCAGAGCGTCGATGTGTGTCCCAACGTGGCCACCGATGACGATGATCTCGTTGGCCGCGGACCCACCGTCGGATCGCACTATGTCTCCATGTCGTCTCATCAAGGCGAGTTGGAAGGCGGGATGGTTGGCGGAGACGGGCATCCCACGATGAAGTGGTTGAGCGAGGTCGATGATGTGAGACGACGTGAGACGATCCCAGATCGATTCCACTAGACGGCTCCCAGATCCGAAAGCTCTGCAAGTTCCTCGGCGTCAATGCCGAGTCCGCCGTAAACGGCCTTGTTGTCGGCACCAATACTCCGCCCACCCCATTTGATCGCGCCGGGAGTGGAGGAGAGACGGAACATCAGGTTTTGCATGCGAATCGGGCCGAGGTCCTCGTCGTCGATGGTGGTGATGGAGTCGAGCGCCTTGTATTGCGGGTCTTCGAATATGCCCGCGATGTCGTACACAGGGGCAACCGCCGCACTCGCCTTTTCGAACTGTTCGAGAACGTCATCCAGGTCGCGATCGCCGATCCACGAACTCACCATCACGTCGAGCTGATCGCCATGTTGTGCACGTCCGCGTCCTGTTTCGAACCAGGGCTCCGAGATCACCTCCGGGTGTCCGACGAGTTTCATGACTCTCTCTGCCACATTGTGAGCGCTGGTCGAGATAGCGACCCAGTGCTTGTCCCGGGTCTGATACGTGTTGCGTGGAGCGTTGTTGACCGATCTGTTTCCCGTTCTCTCCTGAACCACGCCAAGCTGGTCGTACCAGATGGGCTGTGGTCCGAGAATCGAGAGGATCGGCTCGATGATTGCCAGATCGATGATCTGGCCGGGCCCATCACGAGCGTCACGGTTGTACAGACACATCTGAATGGCGTTGGCGAGGGCAAGGGCGGATATGCCGTCAGCGAGGCCAAAAGGTGGAAGCACTGGTGGTCCATCGACCTCACCGGTGATCGCGGCGAATCCGGACATCGACTCGGCGAGTGTGCCAAACCCTGGACGTGATTTGTATGGGCCGAATTGGCCAAAGCCGGTAACCCGTGCGATAACAAGTCCCGGGTTGAGCTCCAAGAGGTCCTTCGGGTCCAAATTCCAGCGTTCGAGAGTTCCCGGTCGAAAATTCTCAATCAGCACGTCGGCGGTCTCGACCAAACGTCGCATGAGGTCCTGACCTGGCTGTCGACATGTTGCATGTCACTGTTTGCTTGTTCCGGGCGAGCATCTTCCACCACAGGTTGATGCCATCTTTCTGATAGCCGTGGTTGCGAACCGGGTCCCCGCGAGGATGCTCGACTTTGATCACCTCAGCGCCAAAGTCCCCCAGAAGCGTTGCCGCCATTGGTCCAGCAAATAGGGTTGCGGCATCAATCACCCGCACCCCTTTCAGTGGTCCTGACACATGTGCTCCACTATGTTCCACTCAACGGAATAACGTTCCACATACTAGACATGCCACCTAACCTCGTACCCTTCGCATGATGTCGCTGGCAAGCCATCGGAGCCGGCGATCTCCGTGACGCTCCGCTCATACCTCTACGCCCCCGGGAACCGACCGGAGTTGTTTGAGAAGGCTGTTGCTTCGGGTGCTGATGGGGTGATTTTGGATCTGGAAGACTCCGTCGGTTCTGGTGAAAAGACATCCGCCGCCCAACACGTCGTCGACTATCTGTCCGACCGGGAGACATTGCCGACTGACCCCCCGATCTGGGTAAGGGTCAACAACCGACCAGGGCTCCTCGAAGACGAGCTGACTGCACTCGCCGGGCTGGAACGGCTCGCGGGCATCAGCCTCCCCAAGGTGGAGGGGGTTGCTGTCCTCGACCGGGTGAATCAGCTGCTACCTGAGCGTGTGAGTGTCCTGGGTCTCATTGAATCGGCCTCCGGCCTGACGGCCGTCGCCGAGATTGCAAGCCACCGGAGGGTTCACATACTTGGGCTTGGGGAGGCCGATCTCATTTCCGACTTGAGGATGAGCCCCTCTCCAGAACGAGTCGAACTCATGGCCATCAGGATCAATCTCGTGGTGGCTTCAGCAGCCGCCAAAATCGACCAACCGGTGGGCCCGGCCTTTATCGATATTCGAGATGAGCAGGGCTTGGAACGTTCCACCGAACTGTTGCGTCGGCTCGGGTTTGGCGGTCGGTCGGCCGTGCACCCGAATCAGTTGGAGATCATCAACAGAGTATTCACTCCGTCGGAGTCTGAGATTGAAGCCGCAGGGGAACTCATCCAATCGCTGACCGAGGAATCCGAACGAGCGACAGCCGTGTTCGTCGACAGTCAAGGAAAGATGGTCGATGAGGCCGTGGTGCGCAGTGCGCGTCATGTCCTCGAAGTTGCGACGAGACTCGGGATTGTTGACACGAACCTATCTGGAACGAACCTGGGTCAACACGGAAGGGGATCAAGTGGCTGAACAACCCCAAGGTCAGACGATCGCAACAGTTGAACGGGCCGCCGATGTCTTGAATGCGTTCACCGAGCTGGACGGAGCGACCGTAGGTGTCACTGAGCTCTCGGAGAGACTTGGTCTGTCGAAGGCCGTCGTCCATCGAATCCTCACGTCGCTGAGAGTCAAGGGTTTTGTCGAATTGGACGAGGACAGCCGGAGGTACTCCCTGGGTCCGGCTTCGCTGTCACTCGGTCTGACCTATCTTCAGAAGATTGACGTCCGAGACGAAGCAAGAAGCTTCTTGCGGGATCTTTCTGAGCAGACCGACGAAACAGCCACGCTGTCTGTCAGACGTGGCGACGTGCGCATGTACGTGGACCAAGTCACGCCTTCTCGAGAGGTGAAGATGACTGTTCAGCTTGGTCATCCATATCCGCTTCATGCCGGAGGATCTTCAAAGGCGTTCCTGGCCCACCTTTCGGACGAGTTCATCGATGATTATCTCAGCAGACCCTTGGAGCAGTTAGGGCCTCTCACAATGACGGACCCGGACATCATACGAAAGGATCTCGCTCTCGTTCGCTCCCGCGGTTTCGCATCTTCGCTTGGCGAACGTCAAGAAGGCGCAGGCTCGGTGGCCGCACCCGTGTTTGGTCACGAAAACGACCCTGTGGCAGTCATCAGCGTCTGCGGCCCTGTTGAGCGTTTTCAAAATGAGATCGATGACATCGCTCCGGTCCTGCTCGAGTCAACCCGGAGGCTTTCGCGACGTTTGGGATGGGAAGCCTGACTGGATCAGCCCGAATAGGGTCGCGCCAGGTATTTTCCGATGGGAGAGCCAACAACTGATCCGTTATCGAGTACGTGCGTCCCTCTCACGAATGTGTGCTTGACCTTGCCCTTCAACTGTGTTCCCTCCATGGGGGAGTAGCCCTGGGCGGATTCAGATTCTTCGGCACGCACGGTCCAATCGGTACCCGGATCGAGGAGGGCGATGTCCGCGTCGAACCCGGGGGCGATGTCGCCTTTGGTCAGGAGACCAAAGCGCCGAGCAGGGTTCCATGAAACCAACTCGGCTACCCGATTCGGTGTGAGGCCGCGTTTGGTTCCTTCAGAAAAGACACCAGCCAAGAGGTACTCAGTGCCACCGAATCCCGATTTGGCTTGCCACACATCGTCAGGGTCAGGCCCCAGCTTCGTCTCTGGCTTGCAGCAGGCATGGTCCGATACCACCCAGTCGACATCGCCCGCAAGGACGGCTTCCCAGAGAGCCTCGACGTCTTCCGGGGAACGCAAAGGTGGGTTTACCTTGCCGTAAAGGCCGATTGTCTTCTCGAAGTCGGTAAGCAGATGTCCGATGGTGACCTCTCGGCGGAAGTCGATGTGGGGATAGGTGACGGCCATGAGGAGCGCCGCTTCGATGGCGGTTGCCGACGAGAGATGGAGAAGGTTCACGTTTGTGAGCCCTGTGACATGTGCGAGATAGGCCGCGATCGTGATGGCCAGACCTTCGGAGTGAGGCGGACGAGCCGCTGAATAGGCAGCCAGCCCCTCGAGATCGCCGTCCTGCTCAACCATCTCGGTATAAGCGGTCATTATCTCCGCCGTTTCGCAGTGAAGACTCAGCGACAGGAATTCGGCAATGTCTGGATATCTCTCCCTAGCTGCCTGGAGGCCGCGCATGATGAACTCGAAATGGGCATAGTCATAACGCTCGCCAGGAGGTGTCATCAAGAATGAGGACTGGTCGTCGGACTTGCCGTGGAGTCCGTGACCCCCGTAGAACATGAAAACCTTGTACGAAGTCACCCCGAATTGCTCAATGAGCTGTGGGATTTCATCAATGTGACTGCTTTGCATCGGTGCAAGATGGAACGCGTAATCAACGAAGGCTCGACCTTCTGTGCCGTCAAGGACTTCAGGAAAGAAGTCCCTATATGGACCCCCTTTGTTGAGGTAGTACTGGCCCGTGCGGATGTAGGTCATCGCCGTTGTTGTGCCGCCTTGAGCGGCTGCCCGACTTTCGGTGACGGCGTCTTCGGTCAATGGGTTGTAGATCCCCCAGTGACAATGGGCATCGACAGACCCGGGGAAGGCCAAGAGGCCGCTGCCATCCACGACCTTTTTTGCTGAAGCTGTGTCAAGACTCGGCTCAACGGCGGAAATCACGCCGTCGGAGACCGCTATGTCCATCTTCATCGTCCCGTTCCGAGTTGGACGGACGATGTCGCTTCCTTTGATGACCAGGTCCTGGTCTGTCATTGATCATCCTCTTGAACCGATCCGGACGGCGATCGTACACGTGTCCCGGTGTGTGGAACGCTGTTTCGGTGGGAACGGTTCGCCCGGCTACGCATGCTGGGGATGGCCCACGACCTGGAACTAGGACGTGTGTCAAGTGGGTGGGGCCACCTGACCCTGAAACGGGTTTCTCTATACCAACTCGTCCTAGTTTTCAGGCTGGTCCACTCAG
>Ga0114948_10000563_pt1 | contig 14844 bp, 12 predicted proteins | sample CR04metaG_FD_83877 | JGI IMG/M metagenome (GOLD analysis project Ga0114948, IMG submission 83877) | Deep subsurface microbial communities from Mariana Trench to uncover new lineages of life (NeLLi) - CR04 metaG | ecosystem: Environmental > Aquatic > Marine > Ocean trench > Sediment | place...
CGAAGCGGGTCTTGGTTGTTGACGATGAAAAGGGCGTGCGCGAGGCACTGCGGCAACTCCTCGAGTATGAAGACATCGAAGTACGCGCCGTCGATTCCGGCACTGAGGCGCTCAAGGCCTATGCGGAGTTCCTACCACACCTCGTGTTCCTGGACGTGAAGATGGCGGGTATCGACGGACTCGAGACGCTCGCACAATTACGGGCGCTCGACGAGCGCGCCCGGGTGGTGATGATCTCGGGTCATGGAACGATCCAGACCGCGGTGGAGGCGACGCGGCTTGGCGCCTACGACTTTCTGGAGAAACCGCTCGATACCGATCGGATCTTGCTGACCCTCCGGAACGCGTTCGTGCGAAGCGACCTGGAAGCCGAGAACGAGCGCCTCCGCACGAACGTGGCGAACCAGTTCGACATCGTCGGCACGAGCCGGCCGATCCGTGACGTGCTCGAAACCATTGCCAAGGTCGCGCCTACACCTGCCAGAGCGCTGATCCTGGGCGAGAATGGCAGCGGCAAGGAACTCGTTGCCCGGGCCCTGCACGCCGGCTCGCCAAGAGCGGCCAAGCCGTTTGTCGAGGTAAACTGTGCCGCCATCCCGAACGAGCTGATCGAAAGCGAGCTCTTTGGACACATGAAGGGGTCGTTCACCGGCGCCTTCGCGGATCGGGCTGGCAAATTCGAACTGGCCGACGGGGGCACCCTGTTTCTCGACGAGGTCGGGGACATGAGCATCGAGGCTCAGGCCAAGGTCTTGCGGACATTGCAGGAAGGCGTGATCACGCGAATCGGTGCCGCCGCGACCACTTCGGTGGACGTCCGGGTGATTGCCGCGACGAACAAGAACTTGGAGGAAGAAATCGAGGCGGGTCGGTTTCGCCAGGACCTCTACTACAGACTCAACGTGGTGCCGATCGAGGTTCCCCCGCTCAGAGCCCGCAAGGGCGACATCCCCCTGCTCGTGGAGCGGTTTGTTAGCGATCTCGCCGTGTTTGGCGGCCTCAAATCCAAGCCCTTTACCGAGGCGGCGCTAGCGGCCCTGCAGCAACGTAATTGGCCCGGCAATGTGCGGGAGCTGCGAAACGCGGTGGAGCGTCTGTTGATTCTGTCGAGCGGTCCGGATGTGGACGTCGCTGACGTGGAGCGATTCACCGGACCGGCCGCAGACGCGAGTGTCGGTGCCCTGGTGCAGTGCGAGACATTCGAGAAGTTCAAGCAAGAGGCGGAGCGGACCTTCCTGATGGGCAAGCTCCAAGACCACGACTGGAACGTCAGCGAGACAGCCCGAAAACTGGCCATGCCTCGCAGCAATCTGTACAAGAAAATCGAGAAGTATGGCCTGCGAAGGCAGCGGTAACACACGTCGTAGGTTGCAACAATTCGCTACCGACTGCGTTGTCTTGGTTATCACTGACGGTGTCGCGAGGACTACGTTCCTGCCAGGATGGAAGCATGTCTAACATCGCTGGCGGTCATCGTCAGTGCCGGTGGCGTCGTGCTCGATGACCGGGCTCTTCGAGATATCCCCCTCGCCCGCGTGCTCGCGACCGACTTCGCGGTGGCAGACCTTGCCAGCTGCGTGGCGGTACGATTGAGCCACGACTGCTCGCGGGCGCAGCTGAGGAGTGGATTGCGGCGTTGGGCGTCCGCGCGAGGTTGGTCGATAGCAGTTGCGCCGGTTCGGGAGAGCGGCTAACATAAACACTGACATCAACTTGGTAGCTTGATTCATTGTGCCCATCGACCGCCATGACGCACGGTAATCCAACGGTGATAACCGATGACCGCGCGTCGAGCAGTCCCCGGCTGGCTCATCCCCTCACACTCCTAATCATCTCCGGTGGTGGGTCGGCATTGTTCCTCCCACACCGCGTCCATATGCGTTCGTGTTTTGGGTAGGACCGGATAGCGGTCGGCCGTCCGGCATCGAGGCGACCAGGTAACCCGGCCGGCGCCGGTTTCTGCGCCTGCTAAACGCGGCACAGGGAGGGATACAGAAGCCCATGCGAGCCAGTCCGGCAAAGAAGGTCGGGAAGGAAGAGGGTTCCCTCGATCAATACCTGCGGGAGATAAGCAAATACCCGCTCCTTCGTCGGGAAGACGAAGTCACACTTGCCCAGGACATTCACACCGGGTGTGAAGAATCGCTCGACAAGCTGGTCCGCAGCAACCTCCGATTCGTGGTTTCCGTCGCCAAGAAGTACCAGAATCAAGGCGTCAGCCTCTCCGATCTCATCAACGAAGGCAACCTCGGCCTGATTCGGGCGGCGCACAAGTTTGACGAGACGAAGGGAATCAAGTTCATCTCGTATGCCGTGTGGTGGATTCGTCAGGCAATCCTCCAGGCCCTCGCCGAACAGAGCCGGATTGTGCGCGTCCCGCTCAACAGGGCGGGAACGCTTCACCGAATCGGCAGGCGGTCGGCCGCGTTACAGCAAGAACTCGGTCGTGATCCCACCATCGATGAAATCGCCGAAGGCATGGATATCCCGCGAGACGAAGTCGCCAAAACCCTAGCGATTTCGCAAACCCACTTGTCACTCGATGCGCCCCTCACTCCCGGCGAAGACAACAAGCTCATGGACTACCTGCCGGACGACCAGAGCCCCGGTCCGGACGACCAGACCTTCGAGCACGCACTCACCGGCTCGATCGAGGAGGTGCTCAGAACCCTCAAGGAGCGCGAGGCCAAGATTCTTCGGCTGTATTTCGGTCTCGAGAGTCAGGAGGCCATGACGTTGGAGGAAATCGGCGGCTTGTTGGGAATCACGCGCGAACGGGTGCGACAGATCAAAGAGAAGGCCCTTGCGCGTCTCCGCCACGTGAGTCGTGCACGTTCACTGGAGAGCTTCCTTTCGTAGCACCCCGAGCTGCGCCCTTGCCACCTGAGCGTTCTTCCCCCTCCCACCCCCGCCGCCCCCAGCGCATATTGCCCGCATGAGATTATCACCAAGTATTGCCGGGTACGCTCACGGGTCGGCGGCACCGATCATCGCGCCGTGAAGCTGGGCATCATCTCGCTCGGATGCGACAAGGCAACGGTGGATTCCGAACGGTTGGTCGGCGAACTCGTGGGCCACGGTGCCCAGGTTGTGTCGCAACTCGAAACCGCGGACGTCATTCTGGTCAACACGTGTGGCTTCATCGACGCGGCGAAGCAGGAATCCATCGAAGCCATGATTGCGGCCGGTGCGCTCAAGAAGACCGGGTCGGTCAAGGCGGTGGTCGCCGTCGGATGCCTGGTGCAGCGTTACCAGCAGGAGCTCAAATCCGAGATTCCGGAGGTCGACCTGCTGCTCAACTTCAGCGAGTTGCACAAACTCGTTCCGGAACTCGCCGCGCGTGGGCTCATCGAAGACCCAGTGGGGACCCATCCGGGTGTCCGTCAGTATCTGGGCGAAGGCGCACACGTACGGTACCTGAAGATTTCCGAGGGGTGCGATCACACGTGTGCGTTCTGCGCTATTCCCCTGATGCGGGGCAAGCACCGCTCGGAGCCGCTTGAGCGATTGGTACGGGAAGCCCAGCAGCTCGAGTCCCAAGGCGCACGGGAGTTGAATCTCGTGGCCCAGGATCTTGGTCACTGGGGGAGGGATTTCGGGCGTGATGCTCCGAAGCTTCCGGATTTGCTCGAGGCGCTTGTTCGGGAGACCTCTATCCCGTGGTTCCGCCTCCTCTATGTGTACTCCGCTGGTTTGACGGAACGGCTGGTGGACCTGATGCGGTCCGAGCCGCGTATCGTTCCCTACATCGATATTCCGATCCAGCACGCGTCCGATGCCATGCTGCGGCGGATGCGCCGTCCGGAAAGGCAGGACACGCTCCGGCAAAAGGTGTGCTGGCTGAGAGACATGATCCCGCATCTGGCCATCCGAACCACGGCAATCGTGGGTTTCCCCGGAGAAACCGACGAGGACTTTGCGGTGCTTAGGGACTTTGTCGAGGAGATCGCGTTCGAGCGACTCGGCGTGTTTACCTATTCGGAACAGGAGGGAACCGCTGCCGCACGCCTCGATGACGACGTTCCCGAAGACGTGAAGCGTGCCCGCCAGGAGGAGTTGCTCGATCTGCAACGCATCGTGTCGGAAGATCGTCTGGGTCGGTTCGTGGGTCGAGAAACCGACTGTTTGGTGGACGGTGTGGCCGATCCTGACGAGCAGGGAGCTACGCACGTAGGACGCGTGCAATGGCAGGCGGATGACGTAGATGGCGTAACACTCGTAGAGCGCGGTGGCTGGGCGCGGCCCGGCGACTTTCTCAGAGTACGAATCGTCGAGAATACCGATTGTGACTTTCGGGCGGTTGCTCTCCAGTGAAGAGCCGTTCCGCCCCACACCTCAGTCAGCCGGCAGATTCGGTCGCCGGACCGTGACCGAATCGCGCCGCGAGCACCTGGGGCGGCTCGCCACCATGGTCATCGGGGGCGTCGGTGCAGCTGCCTGTGCTCAACCTCGCCCCGCTGCGGGGCCAAGTCCCCGCGATCCCCGTCGTCGCGTCCGCGTGGGTTTGACGTTAGGGGTTTCAAGTGTGCAGGTCGGTGCCCGAGGCGCCGTGGTCGCGGCCGAAAACGGGAGCACCGTGTTGCGTATGAAGTCTGGAGATTCCGTCAGCGTGCGGCAAGACGGAGACGGTTTACGGGTCGCTGGTGGCGGTCGGTCCGCTCGGTTCGGATCACTCATGTTCCGTCCGGCTGATCGGGGCGCGCTGGTAACGGTAGGTGGCGCGGCGTACCGCGGCACCGTGGGAATCGCGCGGCGTGATGGCGGGATCAACGTGATCAACGAACTGGGCTTGGAGGAATACGTCCAGGGTGTCGTCGGCGCCGAGATGGGAAGGCTCGCAGGGTCGCAGCGGGCGGCGCTCGCGGCTCAGGCCGTCGCGTCACGCACTTATGCGGTGGCTAATCGCGGCCGTTTTCAGCGCCAGGGTTTCGATGTGCGAGCCGGAGTAGCGGATCAGGTATATCGTGGAGTGCAATCCGAAATCCCCGATGGGAATCGCGCGGTACGCGACACTCGTGGATTGGTGATGACCTACGGTGGCGACGTGATTGTCGTGTTTTTTCATTCGACCTGCGGCTATGCGACGGCCTCGCCGGAGGAGGTGTTTCGAACCGTGCGGCCGCGCCCCTATCTCACCTCGGTGTCCGACCGCAGAGGCAGGGGCGAGCGGTATTACTGCGCGGCCTCGCCACAGTTCCGCTGGCGTGTCGAATGGGATGGCGCGCAATTGAGCGAGATTCTCCGGTCGACTGTGCCTCAATCACTCGGCATCGATGCCGACCGCGTTACCACTATTCACGACGTTACCGTGCGCGCCACGGGGCGCTCTGGCCGTGTGACGGAAATCCGTGTGCGCGTCGATGGCGGTGAGATTCCGGTGTTTGGTCCCGATGTGCGCGCGGTGTTTCGTACACCGGCGGGCAGACCCATGGGCAGCACAGCCGTGCAACTTTCGTCGGACCGGAGTGGTGGCAGGCTCGTCCACCTCGCCGCGGCGGGAGCGGGTTGGGGGCACGGCGTAGGCATGTGCCAGTGGGGCGCCATCGGGCGATCGGCTGATGGGCAGAGTTTCCGAGACATTCTCGCGGCGTATTATCCCGGGACTGACGTCTCCGGGTGAGGGATGGCCCGGAAAGTGTGACGCCATAGAACGGGTGTTCCGGACTATCAGAGAACGGCCGGTGCGCCGGCCTACCCGGTGTGAGGCTAGAAAGCAGAACAGATGTTAGGCAAGCTGTCAGTCGTGACCGTCGCGGCGTTGGTCGGCCCGCCGGGGCTCGCCGCGCAGGATTTCCTGGACCAGTTCAGTTATGAGGGTTTGGGGCTTGCCGGGGTCGGCATCGATGTCGGCAGGGTTGCTTCCGATCGTCTCACGTCGGAATGGTCCTTTGGTGTCCGAGTGGATTACGGCATGATCGCTCCGCGCGTGCGTGTCATGTTGGGGGCGAGCTACTTCAAGGGCGAGTTGGCCCCCGACGAGATCGCCCAATTCGAATCCAGTCTGGAACGGGTTGTGCGCGATCCGACCGGTGACGCCGTCATCGATATCGGGCGCATTACGTGGGCGAACCTGGCGGCGATGGTCGACCTGCAGTACTTGTTCGCGGCCAGTGAGCGATTTACGAGCTATGTGGGAATCGGGTTTGGCATCCACTTACGCAACGGCGCGGGCGCAGCCATCGACAACACGTTCGTGGAAGACGCGCTGGATACGGTGGCCGCCGCCGCCAGTGCCACGCTGGGGATTGAGGTGGCCCTTACCAATCTCATTCACGTCATGACCGAGATTCGGGGAGGTCTCTCCAGCGAACTCTTGTTGGCGTCGGCGCGCTGGGGCGTGCTGTACAGGCTTCCCGGAAGAGGGAGCTGATGAGCGGTCCCATCAGAGTAGGGGTGATCGGTGCGGGCGCGATCGCACAGGTTGCCCATCTGCCTGCGCTCAGTCGCATGGACGAGTTCGACGTCGTGGCCATCTGCGACAACGACCTTTCGAAGGCGCGTTCGTTGGCAGCGAGGTTGGAGGTCGCGGAATCATATGACGACATCGAGGATCTCCTCGCACACACCCGCCCCGACGCCGTGGTTGTGTGTACCCCGAACCATCTCCACGAAGCTCACGTCAAAACAGCCCTGTCCGCGGGCGCGCATGTTCTCTGTGAACGTCCCCTCGGGATTTCGGTCGCCGGCGTGCAGGACCTCATCGCGGCCCAGCAACGCGCCGACAGGGCCGTCTTGGTTGGAATGCATCACCGCTTTCGGTCGGACGTGCAGGCCATCAAACAGTTCATCGACGGCGGTGAATTGGGCACCGTGCACGCGATCCGTTGTGGGTGGTACACATTCAAGCCCCCCCGGCAGGCACTGGGGTGGCGCGGTCACATGGCACAGGCCGGTGGTGGCGCGATGCTCGACCTTGGGATCGGGCTCATTGACCTCTCTCTTTGGCTGCTCGATTGGCCCAGGCCGCTGCACGTGAGCGCGTCTTTTGGGCCGGCGGACCGAAAAACGGACTCAGTGGAGAGTTCCGCGTGCGCCGTGATATCGTGCGATGGTGGAGCCGCGGTCGTCGTCGACGTCTCGTGGCGATATGTGGGCGAATCGGAGCGGTACTGGTTCGAGGTGATGGGGACGGCCGGGTCGGGTCGTATTGCGCCGCTGGCGGTGTTCAAAGAGCTAAACGGTTCACCGGTGAATGTGACGCCGACCGGCGCGTCGGAAGGTAAGAGTGCCTACAGCGCAGCCTACGCGGCCCAGTGGGCCCACTTCGGCGCCATGATTCGTGGAGAGGTCGATCGGGCTGATCTGACGGAACAGCTGGCCGTGCATCGCGTCATGGAGGGCGTGTACCGGGCGGCCGCCGCGGGGCAGCCCGTTACCTTTGAGCACTCGGGGTGGGGAAGCAGCGACTAGTCTTCTAGACTCTCGTAGACTTTGGCTTCGTGGAATATCTGGAACAACTCGGTGTCGAGCATACCGCCCTCCACTTCGCTCGACATAATGTTGAGGGCGCTCTCAATCGGTACGGCGCGTTTGTAGGGACGATCTGACGCCGTGAGCGCGTCGAAAATGTCCGTGATCGTCATCATTCGCGTTTGCACCGGGATGTCATCGCCGCGGACGCCACGCGGATAGCCTCGCCCGTCCAGTTTTTCGTGATGGCCCCACGCGATCGTGGGTATCGCCTGCAGCTCCTCGGTCCACGGGATTTGTTGCAGGAAGCGGTACGTGTGATTGACATGGCTCTCGATCTCGAGCCGTTCGCTTTCGTCGAGACTCCCCTTTCGAATCGTGAGAAAACGCGCCTCGTCCTCTGTGAGGAAGGGTAGGTCGGTGCCGTCGATGTCCGGGTAGGACTCCTCCGCGTAGCGCAACAGATCGGCGAAACTTCCCTCCGGTAAGACGGTCGGCTCGTTCGATTTCATCACGAGTGAAAGGAACCGATCCAAAGATTTCATGTTCTCGTCGTGTTCCAGAGTCAGCTTGGCCAGAAACGCGTCGTATCCTTGTTGACCGTGCTGCTCCAGATACTCGGCGCGCTGCCGGTAGAAGATGCCTTCGCTGGTACGCCGAATGAACGCGTATCGTTGCTTGATGAGTGCGAGGTCCGGTGGGTAGAGCTTCTTGGCCTTGACCAAGACCTGCTCGCGAACCCCAACCTTGCCAAAGTCGTGGAGCAGGGCGGCGTACCGGATCACGCGAATCTGTTCGCGGCTGAAGGTCAAGTCGCGGTACTTGCCCTCGCCTGTCCGGTCGGTGGCCTTGGCGATGGCCACGGTCATCGTGGCCACGCGGCCGGAGTGGCCGAAGGTCGTGGGATCTCGTTGCTCGATCGCCGTGACGGCCGCGGTCACGAATCCCTCGAACAAGCGCTCAATGCTCTTGTACAACTGGCTGTTCTCGATCGAGACGGCGGCCTGGCCGGCGAGGCCCGACACCAGCTCGACGGTGCGAGGGCTATATGGCGTGACCTGCGTGTCGAAGTCTTGTTTGGTCTCGAGCTTGGCGTCCAGGTTGCGTTTACGGTTGATGAGCTGCAGTACGCCTATGACCTCGTCCTTGTGGTTGACCATGGGGATGGTGAGCATCGACCGTGTCCGGTAGTCGTGCTTCTCGTCATTAGATCGGTTGAACGTGTACTCCACGTCCGGGGGAAGGAAGTACGCGTCGTCGATGACCAACGGCTGTCCGGTTGCTGCTACGTACCCCGCGATGCTCTTGTGATTGATGGGCATCGTGAACTCGACCAGAGGCATATCCGGCCGAGAGTAGGTGTGAGCGAGCTTGAAGCGCAGCGTCGGGCTATCGCCCTCGACCTTCTCGACGAGGTAGAGGCTCCCGGCATCCGACATCGTTATGCGTCGCGCCTGCGACAGAATCATGTCCAGCAGGGTGTCTAGATCTCTCTCGGTGCCGAGGGCCACGCCGATGCGCGTCAGCTCGTCCATCTCTCGTGTGCGCGCCGCCGACTCCACCCGCAGGCGTTTGTTGTCCATACGGGTGGCTGCGTCGCGAAATGCCGTGCGCAGGGCGACGAGCAATTGCTTGACGCCAAATGGAGGCACGAGAAACGCGCTGAGGAGTTGTTCGGGCACCAGGTCAGGTACGGCTTCCTCTCCTTCACTCCCAATCCCGATCATGGAACCACCGGCATCTACCAAGGCACGAATGCTTGCCTGCGAGTACAGGTTGCGTGCCGTAGCATCCAGAATCAGCACGGTCGGGCGTTCCTCCGCCGTGAGATCGTCCGCCGAGTGTACCGCAGCCGTTTCGATCTGCTCGCTGGCGAGCGCGTCGGCGATCGGGCTGAGATCATAATCTGGGGTGTGAAGCAGGAGGGAGTTCATTGACGCCCGTTCCCGGTATCCGGAGCTGGTGGCTCGACTCCCGTCAGCAAGCGAAGCGGCCGGCGCGATACCTGATCGGCGAAGTTATCCAAGATCCGCGTCGTGTTGGTAAGGCGCGCGAGGGCTTCTTGCACCACGGCGCGGTTTTCGCCCAGCATGGCCCTTGCGTCCGCGACCAACGTATCGAGTGCGACCATGAGGTGCCGTGCCTGGGACAGAGTCGAGGTCAGGCTATCCTGTAGCGGGCCTATCCGCGGCGACACCTCTGCCAGGATTTGTTTCGTCCGTTCCAGACTGGCGGCCAACAGTTGCAGCGCCTCATCCACCTGCGGAGTGGTGGTGGACAGCATCTCTTGGGTGGAGGCGATCACTGCTTCTGATTGGACCAGGGTACGTGTGCTCTGGGTCATGAGAATCCGCGTTTGCTCCAGAGTCAACAGAACCGCTTCTTTTAGTTCCGCCGAGAGATCGGCCAGGAGATCCACCGCACCCGGCAGCCGTGTGGATTCGATGGTGTCGCCGGGTTGCAGGTACTCGATGGCCGCACCGGATTGTTCGGGAGGTTCCAAACGCACCTCCGCTGCCGAGATGGGAGACGGTTCGGCGATGATGGCCCTCGTGCCTACGGGTACGTTGAGTGGCGTGCCGTCGGGGTACGACATCTGCAGGCTTAACCGACCTATGAACACCAATCCGGTGGAGTCGATCCGTGGAACGATTTGCGTCATTCGGCCTACCTGCAGGCCTTGCAGGAGGACGCGGGTGTCTCCCGATAGACCGTCGGCCTCGTCTGTCCGCATAAAGAAGTCCTGGCGGCGCTCCAGCGTGGTGCTACTGAGCGCTAGCATCCCCAGCACGACGCCGACGGCTACGAGCATGAAGAGGCCCACAAGAAAATCTCGATACGTGTCCACGCGTCGTTTTAGTCCTCTGGCTGCAATCCTTGCCTAGTCATGCGATACCGCAGGTCGAAGCGTTGAATGACGCTGGAAGGCAAGACCGGGCCGATGGTCAACACCGTCCGCCGGGATCCTTGCGGCAGATCTCCTCCTCGAGCCGTTTCGAGAACGTCGCGCGCGGCCCGGTCGGTCAGGCCCACGAACACGTCCTCCAGCACCACCAGATCCGGGTCGAATGCCAACGCGCGCGCCAGCGCGGCCCGGCGCCGTTGCTCCTCACTTGCCTGAGCGGGCCGCAGTTGTTCTGCGCCGGTCAGCCGCGTGGCAGCCAACATGATGTTGAGTCTGCTGGCGATCTGGCTCTCGGAAAAGTTGCTCCCGAAGCGAAGCGGCAACGCCACGTTTTGGTGAAGCGTCAGGTTTTGTAACAGCCCGTCTCCGGCCGGAAGGTAGCCCACGAGGCGGCGATAGGCGAGGAGTTCGCTCCGGGATAGCGTTGCGAGGTCGGTTCCCATCACCGTCACCCGTCCGTCGCCGGGGGGCTTGAGACCGATTGCCACGCGGCCCAAATTGCCTATGCCTGTGTGGTCCTCCCCGACCACCGAGACCGTGGTATGCGCGGCGATCTCCAGCGTAACGCGCGGAGATTCGGGCCCGCCGACGGCCACACGTTCGATGAGCAGGACGGTCTCCGCCATCTAACCCACCATCACGAACACTGCAGAGAGCACGAAAATGGCGACGATGCTGACGATTACGGCGTGTGCCGCCGCGATCGGCACCTCGGTGGCCGCCGTGCCGGACCTCAAACCGTGAAACGACGGCACTATGCCAATCACGATCCCGAACACGAGCCCTTTGGCGATGGTGAGACCGACATCGCTCACGGTCAGGGTAGCCAGAACCACCGACAGATAACGGGCACTCGTCATACCGCTGATGACGGCGCCGGCGAGTCCGGCCAGCACGGCCGCTAGGTCGAACACGATGAGGAGGCCAAAGACCGACACGATGGCCGCCAGGAATCGTGGAAGCACGAGGTAGTGAATTGGATCGATTCCCATTCCCTCGAGAGCGTCGATCTCGCCCATGACCCGGTTGGTGGCGAGCTCGGCGGCTATGGCGGTGCCCGAGCGCCCAACGATGGCCAAGGCGGTCAGGAGCGGTCCCAATTCCCGCACGATAACGACGACCATCAAGGTGCCGATCAGCTCGGTGGCGCCGATGCGTCCCAACTCACGCGCCGCTTGCGATATCACGAGAAAGCTGAGGATTCCCGCCAACATCGCGATCAAGGGGATCGCTTGAATCGCCGTGAACCAGACCTGGTTGATGAAGATCCGGCGAACCACGCGGCGTCCAGCCCGTGGCAGGGAGCGCCACGCCCACAACGTCATGAACAGGAAACGCGCCAGCGCCCCGAACTGGGACAACCAGCGCGTTCCTATTCGACCGAGAGCGGTAATTGGCGCGATCACGCGCCCATGTTATTACTACCGCTGCAGTTGCTGCAAGGCCTCTTCCGCTTCCGAGTACCCCGGGAACTCAACCACCGCACGGCTGTACAGATCGATTGCCCGCTCCGTATCACCGCGGTCCTCGAAGAAGATGGCTCGGGAATACAGCGTGAGCGCCTCCGTCGGGATTTCCCGAGCTTGTTCCTGGAGCGCGGCCTCGTTGTCCAGTGGCGGCAAGTTCACGTTTTGCGTGAGCTGAGTCGACAGCTCGACCACGAGCCGGTACAACTGTTCGCGCTTGGCGGTGACGTTATCGGTTTTGACGAGCTCACCCGTTTCGACGTCTACGATGCGTGCATCGATTCGAAAATCGCCGAACAGGTCAACAAAACCGCCGAGGACCATGAACTTGGCGCCGACGAGCTTGCCGATCTGAGCCGCCGTGTTGGGATCCACGCGACCGGATGCGCCCAGGTCCTGCTCCTGGATCAGCTCGTTCAAGCGGGAACGCTCGACGACGCGCATCGAGCCGTTCCGGGCCAACTCGGTGATCAGGATTTGTTGCAAACCAACGCGAAGAGCTTCAAAATCCTCCGCATCTTGGCCGTACGAGCCGCCGTTCTCAAAGGGCCACACAGCGATTCCGGGACGCGTGTCCTGGCCCATCGCCGTCGCGGGACCGATCAGCCCCATCGCGAGCGCGAATGTGAGTGCAGAGCGCCACTGCATAGGATTCTCCTAACCGCTAAAGTGTAAGTTCTAATCCTTCTCGGGCCGCAATAACGTCGACCGCTGAGCCACAATCTTTGGCGGTCGCGCGTGCCTGTTCCAGCATCGCGTCCACCTTATCGTCATCGTGTTCGGGGCGGTGATGAAACAGCGCGAGTTGCTTCACACCCGCCTCCACTGCGAGCTCCACGGCTTCGACGTTCGACGAATGTCCCCACCCACGGTGCCGCTCGAGCTCGTCCGACATGTACATGGCGTCGTGGATCAACAGGTCGACTCCTTGCAGGAACTCCACGAAGTCCTGCCTCCACGACTTGGGCACATCATAGTCACCACCGGGGCCAAGCTCGTTGTCTGGCACGTACGCGAAGCTTGCGCCTCCGCCATTCGGTGTCAGCCGGTACGCTAGCGTCGTGCCCGGGTGCCGCACCTGTATCGCCTGGATCCGAAACCCACTCACCTCGAACGCACCAGCCTCGACGTGGCTCACGACGAGGTCGGCCGCCAATCCGTCGAGCGGGACGGGAAACACCACCGGACTCATCTGGTTGCGTAGGATCTCTTCGAGATCCGTGCCCGACTGCCGCGCTCCCCAGATTCGAATCGCGTTCCCTTGCTCGAAAAAGGGCCCAAAGAAGGGAAGCCCCTGTATGTGGTCCCAATGGGTGTGCGTCACCAGGAGATCCGCACTTATTGGCGTCCCATTCCCGAGCAGCTTGTTGCCCAGCGCACGGATGCCCGTGCCGGCATCGAGAATCGCGACCGCTCCGTCGTTCGATGCCTCGTCCCGCACTTCAATCGAAGGCGTGTTGCCTCCGTAGCGAGCAGTTCCCGGTCCCGGAGTCGGAATAGACCCCCGGGTGCCCCAAAAGATCACGCCGTAGGTCACGCGGCTCCCCCCGCTACGATCTGCAATGTGCCATCATGGTGGCAAGCTAAACAATGCATCTGGTCACGATCGCTCTGTGATGTAGCTCACCGTAAGCCGGCGGCGAGTTGCAGCGCTTTCCGGTTCTTGATTGTGATGGTTTTTTGTGATACCGCAATGAGATCCTGCTCGATCAGCGTCCGCATCGTGCGAGACACGGTTTCTCTACTCGATCCGATCATCTGCGCAATGGTGTGATGTGTCAACTTGGCCGTAATCACGGAGCCGTCGTCCCCGTCCGCCAACTGAAGCAACAGCCGCGCTATCCGGCCTGCCACGTCCAGCAGCACCAAGCCGCCAATCTGGCTATTGGCCTGGCGCAACCGCTTCGACAGGGCCCGCAAGAGCCCAAGCGCAATACGGGGCGTGGTATCGAGGCAGCGGTGAAAATCGTCCCGCCGCAGCACCAGCAGCCGCGAGTTTTCCATCGCAATCACATGAGCCGATCTTGGCTCGTCATCGATCAGCGACATCTCGCCGAAGAAATCGCCCTTATCCATGGTCGAGAGGATAACCTCCCGTCCATCCTCCCCTATGAGCACCACCTTGACCCGGCCGCTGACCACGACGTACAGGGCGTCGCCCGGATCGTCCTCAAAGAGAATGACGCTGTTCTTTGGATAAGAACGCTCGCGCGCGACTTCTCCGATTCGTGCCAGCTCCTCTTTATCGAGGTGGGCGAAAAGCGGAATCGCATCGAGAGTGATAGCCACCGAAATTGCCATTGCTCGCAGGGGGTCTAACCCGTCTAGAGTAGCGCAGGGTTACGGTCGTGTCAATCAAACCGGACGGGGGCCCGGTTGCTCCCAAGTCAATGTCCCCGTTATATTTCCCCGCTTGACCGCGGTACACGTAGAGCGTATTTGGAGCGTACGGTGCAAACTCAGATTCACCCGGATTACAACGTTGCGACGGTCAGTTGTGCCTGCGGCAACACCTTCCAAACTCGGGCGACCCTGCCGTCGATCAACGTCGAGATCTGTGGTCACTGCCATCCGTTTTTCACCGGGAAGCAGCGTCTCGTCGATACCGCCGGACGCGTCGAGCGGTTTCGACGCCGATATGCTACGACGCCCGGTCCGAAAGGGGTGTAACGCTGCAAGCGCGGCTCGAGGCCGCGCTCGCCCGTGCGGTCGAAGTCCAACACGAACTTGCGACACCTGAGGTCACGAGCGATCCGGCGAAGCTCAGAGAGCTTGGGCGGGAGCACGCCAGGCTCGATGCGATCCGCCAAGTGGCCACCCGCCTCACCAAGCTCCAAGACGAACTGAAACAGGCGCACGAATTGGCTCGCGACCCGGATCCGGAGTTGGTCGAGCTGGCTCGTGACGACGTGGATCGGCTTACACCCGAAGTTGCCGCGCTCGACCGCGAGCTCGGCGGGCTGCTCATTCCACACGATCCGCTGGACGATCGAGACACCATCGTCGAAATCCGGGCCGGGACCGGAGGAGACGAGGCGGCGTTGTTCGTCGCGGATTTATTGC
>Ga0114948_10000568_pt1 | contig 14791 bp, 10 predicted proteins | sample CR04metaG_FD_83877 | JGI IMG/M metagenome (GOLD analysis project Ga0114948, IMG submission 83877) | Deep subsurface microbial communities from Mariana Trench to uncover new lineages of life (NeLLi) - CR04 metaG | ecosystem: Environmental > Aquatic > Marine > Ocean trench > Sediment | place...
CCGTCAACGCAAAAATTCCTTGGCCCTCCGTCTCCGGGGCGGTGCGGCGCGTCATTCAGGCGGCATCCGATCTGGTTGCGTACGCTGAGGTACGACCGTATCGGGACCGCATCGACCCTCGGACGCGTTCATGGCAACTCGGCGCCACCATGTTCAGTGCGTTCGGGGCTTTGGCCACCGCTGATCTCCACCGTCGGCATGTACGGCCTGCTGGCCTACGTGGTTTCACAACGCAGGCGGGGGGGGTGCGCATGGAGCTTGGCGCCACGTCAGGCGACGTTGTCCGACTCGTCGTCGGCCAGGCGCTACGCGTCATCGCCCTCGGCGTGGTCCATCGCCCGCAACCCCCACCCGCCAGACCCATCACACTTTCACCACGGCCTGCTAGCCACCGACGTACGACCGAATTACGTTGCCGACCAACGCCCCGCTGTAATTGCCGATCGCGTACCCGAGGAGGCCTACGGCGATTCCCGGCAACAGGAGGCGCGAATAGCCGCGCGCCCCGGCGAGCGCCATCGCCGACGCCGGCCCACCGATGTTCGCCTGCGAGGCGACCGCCAGGGTAGGCGCGTCGATGCCGGCCAAGCGACCGATGCCGAAGATGACGATCCCGTGGACCGCGACGGTCGCGACGGCAAAATAGAAGACGGCCGGGCCGATCGCGAAGATGTTGGCGATCACCGATTGGGCGCCGTTGGCGGCAAGAAAAAGATGGAGCAAATAGTTGCCCCACATGGCGCTGCCCGACAATTCCTTGACCGCGGGCACCTGGGCGACGAGAAGCACCAGCGTGGTCAGCAAGAGAACCTCGGGCACGGGCCAGGCCGCGGCCAGCACCCCGGCGAGCCAGACCAATCCGACGGCGAGCGTGACCAGCGCCGCGGTCTCGGAGAGCGAAACCGCTTTGACGGTACTGTACAGGCTCTCCTTCAGGTCGGCGGAAATTCCTGAGACGCCGACCGCCGCGCCGGCATCCTCGAGATCCGATTCCAGCGCTGCGGCCGAGTCCGTGAGCTCGCCGGCGACCGCCGGAGCGAGCTCCTCGGGATCGCTTTCAACCCGACTGCCATCGCCGTCCCGGCGAGACAGCAGGATGGGAATCGACAGACAGGCTATGAGCCAGATTGCCGTGATCGCGACATCCGCGGCAACCGCGGCGCTGAACATGTCACTGCTGGTCTCGAAGTAGTCACCAAGGGCGGCGAAGTTCACGCCGCCACCCGTGTATGTCCCCGTGTACTGGCCCGCCAGCTTGTAGGTCTCGGGGCCTACGTCGCCGCTCAGCACCAGCGCCGCCGAAGACGCCCCCAGGGCAGTTCCTACGGCTCCGATGAGAAAAGCGACCAGCATTTGGGGTCCGGCGCTGAACACCGATCGCAGATCGACGGTAAGCAGGATCAGGACGATGGCGACGCTCACCCCGGTGCTGGAGAGGAAGTCATAGGTCGGCGACCTGTCGGGTAGCAGGCCGGCGTTGGACAACGCCATCGCCAGCAAAATCGCGACGAGAACCGATCCGAGGGCGCGGAAGACCTTGACGTTCCGGTCGAGCTGAATCGACACGTAGACGACCGCCGCCAGGACGACCAGCACGGCGAAAGGATCGCTGATCATCGGGCTACTCTATACTGGGTTCAGGGTTGCCCCGCCCTTGGCAGCGCAACCAGACTCACCACACTTTGACCATGGCCTGCTAGCGTGGCTCTCGATTCACATCCCGGCCGGTTCTGGCACGAGCTCGACGACGGCCGACTGCAGTGCGACCTGTGCCCGCGTTTCTGTCGCCTCCGTGAGGGACAGCGCGGCCATTGCTTCGTGCGCGCCAACGAGGGCGGCGTGATCGTGCTGACGACCTACGGCCGATCAAGCGGTTTCTGCGTCGACCCGATCGAAAAAAAGCCGCTCAATCACTTCCTCCCCGGCACCCCGGTGCTGTCGTTCGGCACCGCCGGCTGTAACCTTGGCTGCAAGTTCTGTCAGAACTGGGACATCAGCAAGTCGCGCGAATTCGATACCCTGGCCGATCAGGCCTCACCCGAGGCCATCGCCCTCGCGGCCAAGAAGGCACGCTGCCGCAGCGTCGCGTTCACCTACAACGACCCGGTGATCTTCCACGAGTACGCCGTCGATGTGGCACAGGCGTGCCGCGAGATCGGCATCAAGACGGTCGCGGTCACGGCGGGCTACGTATGCCCGGAGCCGCGGATCGAGTTCTACCGCCACATGGACGCCGCCAACGTCGACCTGAAGGCGTTCACCGAGGATTTCTACAACAAGGTCGCCCTCTCCGAGCTTGCTCCCGTACTCGACACCCTCACGTACCTGAAGCACGAGACCGACGTCTGGTTCGAGATCACCAACTTGCTGATCCCGGGCCTCAACGATTCCGACGCCGAGCTCGAGGAGATGACCTCCTGGGTTGTCGAGGAGCTGGGCGCTGACGTGCCGATGCACTTCACCGCGTTTCATCCCGACTACAAGATGATGGACATCGCGTCGACGCCGCCGTCGACGCTCACCCGGGCGCGGCAGATCGCCCTCAACAACGGCGTTCGCTACGCCTACACCGGCAATGTCCACGACGAGACCGGCGGCAGCACCTACTGTCACGAGTGCGGCGACCGCCTCATCGGGCGCGACTGGTACGAGCTGACGGCTTGGAAGCTCGACGACGCAGCCACCTGCTCCGCATGCGGGACGCCGTGCTCCGGCGTCTTCGAAGCCGAGCCGGGGACCTGGGGAGCGCGGCGGGCGCCGCTGCGTATCGCTTCCTAGCCCAGGTAGTAGCGCGGCGGGATCCAGGCGACGTTGCGTGAATCGCCATCCCCGGTCGCTGCCGGGGCAGCCGCTTCCTTCGGAACGGGCGCCGGCGTCGCCATCTTCACGCCGGCCTCCATGACCTCGCGCACCGCCGTCGCGACCGTATCCTCGTCGAGGATCGTGGCTTCCTCGACGGAAAGCGCCTGCGCGATGCCGGGGACGTTCTTCTGCCCGATGGCGCGTGTCGGGATGCCCTGGAACTTCTCTACAACGTGGCCCTGAATGGTGCGCACGAAGCCGGCGAAGGGCCGATCTTCGGAGGCGACCACGAGCCGCTTGGTGCGCTCGACGCTAGCGTACACGGCGTCGAGGTCCGGAGGCACCAGTGTGCGTAGGTCGATCACCTCCGCTTCGATGCCTTCCTCTGCGAGGCTCGCGGCGGCTCCCATCGACGTCCACACCGCCCTGCCCCAGGCCACGATCGTCACGTCGTCGCCGGAGCGCCGGGTCGCCGCCTTGCTGAACGGCACGCGCACCGATGGGTCGATGTCGGGGATTTGGCCGCGCATGATCGACTTCTTCAGGGCCTTGATCTCTTCGGGATCTGTCGGCTCTCCCGGAAAGGCAGGGCCGAGCGACTGGCGGTAGGCGAACTTGGGCTCGAGGCACATCACCGAACCACCGTACTCGGCGGCGGTCATCAACAAGCCGTAGACGTCGTAACTGGTCGACGGCATCAGCAGAACGAGGCCGGGGATCGGCGAGAAGTAGCCTTCGACGCTCATCGAGTGGTACACCGCGCCGCCGCCGAACGGGTCGACGGGCATGCGCAGGATCACCGACGATTTCGAGTTCCCGTTCGAGGTCCAGTACAGGTTGCCCATATACACCATCCAGTGGAAGGCGTTGAGCGAGTAGTCGGCGAACTGGATTTCGGGCATGACAACGAGGCCATCGTGCAGACCGGCGCCAACCGCGGTGCCGAGGATCAGCGGCTCGTTGAGCGGCGTGTCGATAACCCGCCCAGGGTGGCGCGCCTTGAGCCCGGCGGTCGCCGTCATGACGCCGCCGAGGCTGGCCACGTCCTCACCCCACAGCACGCCGCCGTAGTTTTCGATGATGTTCGACGCCGCGGCGCGGATCGCTCCGGCGTAACTGATCGAGGTCTGGCCCTCGGCGGGCTTTTCCTCGACGTCGGGAAACGGCGGGTAGATATGCTCCCAGATCGATTCGGGACCGGGCTCCGCTTCGCTCCGCACCTGCTCGAGGATCGCCTTCATCTCATCGATTTGCTCGGCCATGATCGTGCCGGGCTCATGGTGCGCAAAGAAATCGCGGCCTTCCCCCTCGATACGGCGCACGATGTCGTCCTCGTCGAGGATCCCCTTGTCGACAAGCGCCTGGCCGAACGACAGCAGCGGATCGTCCTGCGTCAGGTCGAAGCTCGGGTCGGCGGCTGAACTGTGCGCGTTCAGGCGCGGCAGGTGGTCTGCCAGCATGAGCAGCGGCTTTTGCTGATAGCGGACATAGGTCGCGGCGTCGAGCGTCGTGCGGTAGACGTCGCCGAAATCGCGACCGTCACACTCGCGGTAGGCAAACCCGAAGGCCTCGGAATAAGCTCTCAAGCTCTTGATACCGTGGCCTTCGTGCGGCTCCGTGCTGATCGCCAACATGTTGTTCGTGACTACGATCAAGAGCGGCAATTCCCAGACGCTCGCGGCGTTCATGGCGTCGTGCAGGTCGCCTTCGGCGGTCGTACCGTCGCCGATGACGGCCATCGCGACGCCGTCATCAATGCCCTTGAGCTTGAACCCCTTGGCGTAGCCCGCGGCCTTGCCGAGCTGCATGCCCACGGCGCTTTGCACGGGAAGCAGCCCGAGGTCGTAGTTGTCGTAGTGGTTGACCATCTGCCGGCCGCCGGTCATCGGGTCGGTGCGGCGGGAGAACTGCTGCCGGGTCAGGTCGAGCGTCATGTCGTCGTACCCGTGCAGCGCGCACCACGTCGTCACCAAACAAGCGTTCCGGTAGTGCAGGATCATGCCGAACTTGCCGAGCTCGCACACTTTCGACAGCGCCAACGCGGTGGCGGAGCCGTGGATCTCCTCGCCCGGACCCCAGATGGAAAACTTCACCTCACCGCGGCTCACCAGCCGGACGAAGTACTCTTCCATGACCCGTGAGCGCACAGCTGTGCGGTACGCGAAGCGCAGCTCAGAGGCGGCGAGATCTTCGATGTCGAGGGTTTGTTGTCCGCCCTCGGCCGGGTCGGCCTCGGGGGCGCTAAGCTCGCCGTCGATATCGACCTCGGTTTCCGTTCCCGTTTCCTGAACGTCGATCTGTTCGTCGGCGTGCACGCGCTCTCCCTGATGTTTCGCCGTCCAACCCAGGGCTCCAGCCGGGATAGGCGAGCCGATGATGTAGCGTGGGGCTGCGTATCAGAATGGATTGTACCAAAAAAATCGTAATCATCACCGGAGCGATGATCGACCTGTTCTGGCACCGAACCTCCTCGGCCCGGCGGGCGACCGTTTTCGCGGCGATCGTGGTCATCGCCTTTGCCGCCGGGCGGGCTTCGGGGGCATCGGCGTGGCAACAGTCGGGCGACGCGGCACAGCCGCCCGTGTTCGGCGCCGACGTTTCGTTGACCACCATCAGCGTGGGGGTCCTCGACGACGCCGAGCGTTGATCGCCTAGCCGGGGATAAACACCGGTTCTGCCGTATGAATGACGAAACGGAGGTTCGCGTTGCCGTCGTTCTTTCCCCAACTAACCGGCAGGATCGTCTTCTGGGCAGTGGTCTTCTTGCTGCTTCCGTCGAGCTCCGCTGCCGGACGGGCTCGCCCCGAGAGCGGGCCTCCGCCTCTTCACCAGGTTTCCTTTGGCGTCGACGTCACGATCGAAACGATCAGCGTCGCGGTCACCGATGTCTTGCTGCTGCGCTTTAGCCGCACCGTGAGCACCTCGGTCTGGGGCAGGCCAGGGGACGCCAATCTCGTGGCCGCCATCGAAGGCTCGTTCGTCGGCGGCGCGACCTCCTTGTACGACGCCTTGATTGAAGGGGTCCACCGACTCGCTCCATTCGCCGCCGACGTTGGCCTGGGGATGGCCGCGGCAGGCAGCGCTTCGAGAGGAGGTGACGGGGGCGAGTGTCCGGCCCCGCCAACAGGTGCCTCCGCCGACCCGGCGGCGCACCGCCGCACCGCGATCGTCGCCATTACCGACGGCATCGATAGCTCGAGCGGCCACAGCGATCGACGCCCACGCGAGCTTTCCCGACCCGCACGCCTGGGGAGCTCAGGCTCTGCTCTGGGAGGAAGGGGTCGAGCCCGCTGTAGCGAGCGCCGTGCGGGCCACCGAGCTCGCTCCGTCAAACGGTGAGTACCACCTGCTGGTCAGCGATCTGGCGAGCCAGGCGGGACAATACGAGCTCGCCTGGGAGTACGCGATCCGCGCCGCACAAACGGGGGTGGCGACCGACTTCGAGTTCGACGCCCTCGCCGGGTCCGCACCTTCGCCCGTCGATATCCGAGAGCGCCTCGATGCGCCACGTGTCGCGGTGCTCACCGACCCCGCCGGGGAAACGGTCTACGAGAAGAACCTCCGCTTCGACGACCTGGACGATCACGGCGAAAACGCCGAGGAGCTGGCACGGCACGTTGGTGAGATTCTCGAGAGGACATCGGCGCGAGGGCGATGATCGTCCAAGCAACCGGGGGACAGCGTGCCCGCAACGGCGCTCCGTCGGACTACTTCAGCAGCCTGCTAGAATGCTAGATTATCGAGAGGACCGTCCCCGGCCCCGGTTGCTCCCGAGGAGTCCATGACGTGCGATTGAAGTCGCCGGCCCCGCGCCACCTCGGCAAGCTTGCCTTCCTCACGACCGCCCTTCTGGTTCTGTCGGCGGTCTCCCCGACACCAGCGATGGGAGTGTCATCGCAGCTCGCCGGGCAACCCGGCGCCCAGATCGCCGCGGCCTTCGACGCCCGCGTCGAGCTGGTGACGCTGAGCGTCTCGGTACTCGACGAGCACGGCGCTCCGATTGCCGATCTGACGGCGGCCGACTTCCGCATCTTCGAAGACGGCACGTTGCAGCAGACCGCTCTCGTGTTGACCCCCGGCGAGACGCCGCTCGACATCGCCCTGATCGTCGATTTGAGCCAAAGCATGCGGTCGGCGGACTGGCGCGACCGGGCCCGAGACTTCCTCGAAGCGCTGGCGCCGGACGATTGCGCCTTCCTGCTCGGGTTCAGCACCGACGTCGGCGGATCGGTCTGGGGAACACCGGACGACGAGATCCTCGCCGTCGCCTTGCGGGAAGCCGACGCCGCCGGGGGGACGGCGCTGTTCGACGCTCTGTTGATCGGCTTGCGGGAGCTCGAGGCGGCGGACACCGGCGGAACCTTGCGCGGCGCGGCGCGTGGATCGTTGAACCCGGCCGCGCGCGGCTCTCAGGCTATCGGAGTGCGCGCCAACAACCCGTGCCCGTCGCCGATCCCGCCCGGACGCGAGAACGATCCCGACTTCGTGCGGCGAAAAGCGATCGTCATCGTCTCCGACGGCGTCGATTCGTCGAGTAGGAACGATGCCGACGCGGTGCGGACCGCGGCGGAGTTGAGCGGTATTCCGATCTTCCCGATCGAGCTCGACAGCGGCGGCTTCGGCCGTGGCGGTCGTGGCGGTCGCGGCGGACGGCGAGGCGGTGGCCCGAGGCTCACACCGTTGCCCGATTGGGCGAGCGAAGGGGTATTGCCCGCCCTCGCCGCGGCGACCGGCGGCAAGACGGTACGCGGCAGCGATTCAGGATACCGAGAGGTCCTCGCCTGGCTGCGCGGCTCCTACATCGTCGGCTACTACACCTCGGCGAACCGCGAGTACGGAAGCTCGGCGGATTTCACCCGCCACGAGCTGGTCGTCGAGCTGAACCGCGATGACGTCGAGGTCATCCATCAGCCGGCCTATTTCCGCCCCACGATCGATACCGAGGCCGCCAAGTACGAGGTCGAGCAGGCGAGCGATTTGATCGCCGAGGGCGAGCTCGAATCGGCGTTGTTGATCCTCGACCGCGCCCTTCGAGCCGATCCCCGCTACGCGCCCGCGTACTTTCACCGCGCCATCGCCCGGGGTGATCTCGGCCGCCTCGACGAAGCGCAGCGGGACGCGCTCGAAGCCGCCTCCTTGAGCCCGGGGATCGCCGACATTCACGAGCTCGCCATGCAGATCTCCATCGACGTCGGCGATAGCCAGGCTGCCTGGGAACAGGCGATCCAGGCCGGCCAAGCGGGCGCCGACCTGCGGCCACATTTCGAGCGTCTCGACGCCGCCGGAACGGCGCCCGACGATTTCGACGCACGGGTTTCGGCGCCGACCATCATGGTGGCGCGTCCGTACACCGACACCACCAACCTGCTGATGGACACGGCGCTCGCCAAGGTGTTCCAAACGGTGAGACGGGAGCTCGCCGCGGCACCCTTGCTCGCCGTGGTGGTCGACCCATCGATGGCCCGCTACGTGATGACGATTCGCGGCGACCGGCTATCGAGCGGCCGGCCGCGCCGGCTCGACGGTGAAATGATCGTCACCGAGCTCTCCGGCCGCGAGATCTACAGCAAGGTCCTGCTGCTCAACGACGTTGACAGCCCGACCCGCATCGCCAGCGACATGGCCCGCTTCCTGCGCGACCTGGAGACCAGACTCCAACGCTAGTGCTGCGCCCCACAAATGGCGGTACCCATTGCAGAGGGAATTGCGGCCCCAAGACCCATGCGCGGCACCCTCCGGGAGACTCTCCGCACCCTGCTAGAATTCGCCCCTCGAATCGATCACCTGGGAGGTCCCGCCCGTGAGTCACAGCACCTCGTTCGTCCATCTACCAATGCGCCGCCGTCGGCGGCCCGCGGCTGCATGCGCCTCAGCTTTTCTGCTCCTCGCCGGCGCGGCCCCCGGCTGCGCCACCACCCCCGGCGGCGGCGAAGCCGCCGACACGATCCTGATCAACGGTGTGGTTTATACGGTCGACGAGTCGCAGCCCTGGGCGGAAGCGATCGCCATCAAAGGGAACACGATCATGGCGGTCGGCAACAACAACGACATCGAGGCGCTGGCCGGACCTGACACCCGCACCATCGACGTCGGCGGTGCTTTCGTCAGCCCCGGGTTCAACGACGGGCACGTCCACGTCGGCTCCACCGGTGCCCTCTTGATCGGGGTGAACCTGCTCGAGGTCCACGAAGAAGAGCCTTTCAAGGAGGCCATCCGCGGCGCCACCGAGCGACTTCCCCGCGGCGCTTGGATCACCCGCGGCTCATGGGGCGCCTATGAGCAATGGTCGGCGGGCTCCGCCGGCGAGACCGACACTACGGGTCTCGCCGAGCCGTTCACGCCGCACCGCGACATGATCGACGAGTTCACCGGCGAGCATCCGGTCCTGGTCAGCAAGTTCGACGGCAGCATGCACCTGGCCAACAGCCGGGCGCTCCAGATGGCGGGTATCGACGACAACACGCCGGATCCGGAGGGCGGCTCGTTCGATCGCGATGAGAACGGTCGTCTCACGGGGATCCTCCGCGGCGACGCGTTGCAGACCGTACGCCGGGCACAGGCACCCAAGTCATTCGAGCTGATGATGCGCGAGTTCGAGCAGGTTCAGAAGGAAGCCCGCGAAAGCGGCATCACGACGATCCAGGACCTGACCTCGGCCGAGATGCTGCGCGTTTATCAGCAGACCCGGGCGAACGGCGACCTCACCGTGCGGGTGATGCTGCGCCCGACCCTGTTCGAGGTCGAGAGTATCGCCGCCCTCGGCATCACCAGGGACTTCGGCGACGAGTGGCTCAAGTTCGTCGGCTTCAAGGCCTGGGTCGACGGCATCATGGGCGGCTCCAGCGCGCTGTTTTTCCAGGACTACGACCACATGCCGGGGAATCCCGGCTCGCTTCGCACCATCATGTTTCCGGAGTCCGAGGAGGGTTGGGGGATGTCGATCGGAATCAACGACGCCTACACCGACCGCCCACCCGGTAACCTCGAGCAGCTCCTCGAGGTCGCGGTCGAGACCGGCATGCCGGCGCACGTCCACGCCATCGGCGACAAGGGCGTCAGGATCATTCTCGACATCTACGAGAGGGTCCTGAACAAATACGACATGGTCGATTCCGACCATCGCTGGCGCGTCATCCACGCCCAGGTCCTGCACCCCGACGACTTCGCGCGCTTCGCCGAGTTGAACCTCGTCGCCGAGGTGAACCCGTACCACGTCTCCGACGACATGCGCTGGATGGAGGAGCGTATCGGCAGGGAGCGCAACCTCGGGGCCTACGCCTTCCGCACCCTGAAGGACAACGGCGCCGTTCTGGTGTTCGGCTCCGACAGCCCGGGAACCAACGCGGCGCGCTATTTCCTGAGCCCGATCTACGGCCTCTACGCCGCCGTCTCGCGCCAGACCCTCGGCGGTGAGCCCGCCGAAGGCTGGTACCCCGAGCAGCGCCTCACGATCGAGGAAGCGATCGAGGCGTACACCAAGAACCCCGCCTGGGCGGCGTTCGAGGAAGATATCAAGGGAACGCTGACCCCCGGCAAGCTCGCCGACATCGCGGTGTTCGATACCAACCTCGTCGAGGCCGGCAACAACGACCCGGCAGAGCTGCTCGAGGCCGAGGTGGTGTACACGATCGTCGGTGGAAGGATCGTCTACGAGGCCGGCCGCTGAAAACAGCCAGCCTCCGGCCTGCTAGTGATAGCCGAGCACCTGCCTTGACGGACAGCGTTCGAAGACGGCCTCTCGGATCTGATCCAGGTCGGTGAAGCGTGAATCGACGTTCATGTTGCGCAGCTCTCGAGTCTGCTGCGGCGCTGTCACTCCCAGGTACTGGTAGATCGACTCCAATGTGGCTTCCTGCCCGTCGCACAGGGATTCATACCGAACGATCTTCACCCGATCGCGGTGGTCCAGAATCAAACGCGCATAATGCTCCCAGATATCCGCCTGGCGTCCGACGCGATCGGTCGAATAGAACCTCATCCCGTTCCATCTCGGGTTCATATCGTCGTCCGTGACGTGTGCTTCCGGTATCTGGTGCGCCTTGGCGCTATTCCAACTGGCCAGCGAGTACACCGGATCCCGCACCAGCGCGATGACCCGGTATCGATAGGCGAGGATCTCATCGATCCGATCGAGGTACGGGATGTTCACCTTGGACCCGACGATGATGCCCTTGCGCTTCGGGGGGAACGACTTTCGCGCGACGCTGATCTCACCCACCAGCGCGTCCGTCGTTAATGAGCCGTCGGCGTCCGTTCTTGCCGGCACTGGATCGCCCAGAATAAGCCGCTTCTTTTCGCGCGCGAAGAAGAACGGAAGCGTGGTCGGATCGGAAAAAATCTCGTCGAAACAGAAGCAGTCCTCCGGTTCGCAGAGCAGCGCCGAAAGCAGGCTCGTTCCGCTGCGAGGAATTCCGGTCAGCACGAAGTCCACCGGTCGCACCAGCGTGAAACGCATCCGGTAGTAGAGGACCAGGAGGCGCAACGCGAAATCAGATGCCATGGCGCTCCACGTGTCCTCTCACAGCAGGAAACCGGTAGGAAGTCCGCACGTTAGCCTGATGACCAAGGTCGCGCCACCCGTGCCTACCAGGGTCCCGATGGTGACATTGTCAACGCTCGCTTCCCGGAAATCCTGCATCCAGATCGTGTAGCGTACCGAGGAATCATCCACCTTCGGAGGGAATCCGCCAATGTTCTCGTCTCGACTCGTCCGTGCGTTCACCACGCTGAGCTTCGCATTTCTGGCCGTTGCCGTGGCCACCGTGCCCGCTGCGGCGCAGCAATCCGGTGAGCTGATCAACGCCCCCGATGACCCGCTGCTACAGGGCTTTCGTTGGCGCTCGATCGGTCCCGTCGGCCAGGGAGGCCGCGTCGACGACATCGCGGTCAACCCGCAGAATCCGAAGAACTTCTTCATCGGGTTCGCCACCGGTGGCCTGTGGAAGACGACCAACAACGGAACGACATTCCGTGCCGTCTTCGACACCTACGGCACCCACTCGATCGGCGCCATCGGTCTGTCGCCATCGAACCCTGACATCGTCTACGTCGGCACCGGCGAGTCGAACAATCGCCAGAGCTCGTCGTTCGGCGAGGGCTTGTACAAGAGCACCGACAACGGCGAGACCTTTGTCCATATCGGGTTGCGTGAAACGCAGTCGATTTCCCGTGTGATCGTGCACCCGAGCGATCCGGATGTGGTCTGGGTGGCGGCGAGCGGCCAGCTGTTCGGGGCCAACCCGGAGCGCGGCGTGTTCAAGACCACCGACGGCGGGGCCACCTGGAACAAGGTCCTGTATGTCGACGAAAACACCGGGGCTACCGACCTGGTCATCGATCCGTCCAATCCGGACATCCTGTTCGCGGCCACCTACCAGCGACGCCGCACGGCATGCTGCTTCGTCGGCGGTGGTCCGGGCAGCGGCATCTGGGCTTCCGAAGACGGCGGCGAGAACTGGACTCGGCTCGAAGGCAACGGCCTCCCGAACGGGACGATGGGCCGCATCGCGCTGGCGATGACCCCGGCGGATCCCGACGTCGTGTACGCACAGATCGAGGTCGCCGCCGACGGGGAAGATCCGCTCAGCGAGGCCGAGATCGCCGAGTCGCAGCGCCTCGCGGAGGAAGGCGACCAGCCCCCCGACCCGCAGTGGAACGGCATCTGGCGGTCGACCGACAAGGGCGCTAGTTGGGAGTTTCGCGGCAACCAGAACGGCCGGCCGATGTACTTCAGCCAGATCCGCGTGTCCACACAGGATCCCGACCTCGTCTACGTCGTCGACCAGCGGGTGCACCGGTCGCGCGACGGCGCCGCCACGTTCGAGACCCTCCAAGGCTACGGTCACGTCGACCAGCATGCTTTTTGGATCGATCCTACCGATCACGACCACATGATGATCGGCAACGACGGCTCGATCGACATCACCTGGGATCAAGGGGAGACCTGGGAATCGCTGCGCACCTGGGCGGTAGGGCAGCCCTATCACGTCTCCGCCGACATGCGACGACCGTACGTCGTGTGCACCGGATTACAGGACAACGGCAGCTGGTGCGGGCCGAGCTCGGTGCGCCAGGGTTCGATCCTGGCGCAGGACTGGTACCGCGTCGGCGGCGGCGACGGTTTCTACACCGCCGTCGACCCGACCGACTACACGGTCGTCTATTCGGAGTCGCAAAACGGCAACATTCGACGCGGCAACCTCATCGACGGTGAGACCACCAGCATCCGCCCGCGCGGCCCGGGCGGACGAGGTGGAGGAGGCGGACGCGGCGGACGCGGCGGCGGCGGACGTCGAGGGGGCGGCCCACCCAACATCGTGCCTACCCCGGATCCGAGCACCGAGATCCGTTGGAACTGGAACACCCCGTTCATCATCTCGCCGCACAACGCCGACACGATCCACGCCGGCTCAAACCACTTCTTCACCTCGCGGAACCGCGGCGAGACCTGGACGATGAGCCCGGATCTGACCAAGAACATCGACCGTGACGAGGTCCAGATCATGGGCTTCTACAACGCCCTCGAACGCTGCCGTCAGAACAGCCGCGGCGTCGAGTGCATCCCCTCGCGCAACGACGGCGTCAGCAACTGGAGCACGATCGCCTCGCTCGCCGAGTCGCCGCTGGTCCCGGGAGTTCTGTGGGCCGGAACCGACGACGGCAACATCCAGGTGAGCCGTAACGGCGGCGCCACGTGGACCGAAGTCAGCCGCAATCTGCCCGGAGGCACGACCGAGTACTACGTCTCACGCATCGAAGCGTCGGCTCACGACGCCGCGACGGCCTACGCTTCGATCGACGGTCACCGGAGCAACGACCTGAGGCCGTACGTCTACGTAACACGGGACTACGGCGAGAGCTGGACCAACATCAGCTCGAACCTCCCGGAGTACGGCAACGTCAGGACCATCCGCCAGGATCCGAAGAACCCCAACCTGCTGTACGTGGGGACGGAGTTCGGCTTCTTCGTCTCGTTCGACGACGGCGGCGAATGGAAACGGTTTATGCCCAACCTGCCGGTGGTACGAATCGACGACGTTCTGGTGCATCCACGAGACAACGATCTGTTGCTCGCAACCCACGGCCGTAGCGTCTACATCCTCGATGACGTCACGGCGCTACAGGCGATGACCGACGACGTGATGGCGCAGGATCTGCATCTCTTCCAGCCGCGACCGGCCATCTTGTGGAGGAGCAGCATTATCCGCCGCCGCGCGGTAACGGGCGACAAGAACTGGACGGGCGAAAACGCGCCCCCGGGCGCGGCGATCCAGTACTACCTGGCGGATGACGTGTCGGGTGCGGTCGAGATCCAGATCACCGACGCGGTTACCGGCGACGTAGTGCGCGACTTGGAGGGCACGGCGACGGCCGGCCTCAACCGTGTGCAGTGGAACCTCCGCGCCAACCCGGAGAACGAGAACGCCAACCAGGGGCCCGAGGTATCGACAGGGATCTTCCGGGTGACCCTACGGGCCAACGGCATGGAGCAGACGATGCTACTCGAGGTGCTCGAGGACGTCTGGACCTCCGGGAGACGCTAGCCTGGTGGGTGCGGCGGACCGCGGCTACTTTACGCGGCGACCCCTGTGGATGACGAGGTCGATATCCTGAAGGAGGCTCGGGTAGCAGAGTACGTCGCCGCGCACGCGATGATGTCAGCGACCTTGCCCTCGGCCAGTGTCCCGACATCGTCGGAAACACCCATCATCAGCGAAGGCCAATAGGTCGCGGTTCGGATCGCTTCCATGAAATCGAAGCCGAATGTCCCTACCCAATCGTCGATCTCGCGCCAGGCGGATCTCCTCGGCGCGCTGCGCGTGGGCGACCACCGGAAGGCCGTGGGGAATGCGCCTCGTCGGGCTTGGGTCGGACCGACCTCTGATGGACACGGTTCGGCAACGTGTTCCGGCTGCCGCGACCCTTCGCCGGCCGTTGTGTCGTTGCCGATTCGGGCGGTAGATTGCTCCCGACCGTACCTTAGCAGGCA
>Ga0114948_10000569_pt1 | contig 14783 bp, 14 predicted proteins | sample CR04metaG_FD_83877 | JGI IMG/M metagenome (GOLD analysis project Ga0114948, IMG submission 83877) | Deep subsurface microbial communities from Mariana Trench to uncover new lineages of life (NeLLi) - CR04 metaG | ecosystem: Environmental > Aquatic > Marine > Ocean trench > Sediment | place...
AAGCGCTGTTGTCTAAAGTGGGACTAGCGGAACGGTTGGGGCATCGGCCGGGGCAACTCTCCGGTGGAGAGCGGCAACGAACTGCGGTCGCGCGGGCGTTAGTTACACGTCCTGACGTCGTCTTGGCGGACGAACCCACCGGCAACCTGGATCGTCCTACAGGTACGCGGGTGTTCGACCTGATGCTGGAACTGAACTCAGACCTCGGGACCAGTCTCGTGGTCGTTACTCATGATCCGCAGATCGCATCGCGTATGGATCGCGTCCTCGAACTCAGAGACGGCGTATTGCACGCAGTCAGCTGAGCGCGTAGTTGCCCGGCGTGCGAGCACGCGGCCTCACAGGCGTTGCCGGCCTGTCGTTACTCGGCTCGCTGCTAATGCATCAACTGCCGTCGCCACCGGGAGCGATTGCATCGGCGTTGCTGGTATCGGCAGCGTTACTCGTGTGGTTGCAGTTGTCCTGGCGCTGGCCGATCTGGATGTTGCTCGGCTTCCTCTGGACCGCGTACCGAATCGATCAGCATCTACAAGTTGAGTTTGCCCCGGAGCTTGCGGGACGGGATCAGTGGGTCGCTGGTTGGGTGGACAGTTTTCCGAATCGTGCCACCGGTCAGGTGACGTTCTCGCTACGGCTTGCCTCTGATGGCCGGCCAGTCGGGGTGCCCCGACGGTTACGCCTGACGTGGTATGAGCCGCCTATCGAGATTGACGCCGGCAACGCACTCAGACTGCTCGTACGGCTCAAACAACCGCGCGGCCTAGCAAATCCCGGCGGGTTCGATTACGAGCGCTGGCTATTTTTAGAAGGCTATGGTGCTACGGGCTACGTGCGCGAAGGGGGTCGACAGCAGAATGCGTCGAACAGTCCTGCGCGCTGGTGGCTGACGAAACGCGCCGATCTCGCGCGAAAAATTGCGGCTGCAGCGCCTGGAGCAGATGCTTCTGTTTTTCTGACTGCATTAGCGCTCGGTGAACGCTTCGGCTTTGATGAACGGCACTGGGAGGGGCTACGTCGAACGGGGACCAGTCACCTCGTGGCTATTTCTGGTCTACACATCGGGTTGGTCGCTGTGCTCTCTTTCTTTGTACTCCGTCGGATCTGGTTACGCCTGCCTGGCATCCTTGCGCACTATGATTTGCAAGGCGCCGCACTCGTGAGTTTTGCTTGCGCTGGGTTCTACGCTGCCGCGGCCGGCTTCGCAGTCCCAACGCAACGGGCGCTGTTGATGCTTAGTGTGGCATACCTCGCTATCTTGACTCGGCGTTTCGTGAGTATGACGGCCGGGTTATCCACCGCGTTTCTATTCGTCCTACTGTGGGATCCGCTGTCGATTATTAGCCCGTCGTTCTGGTTGTCCTTTATCGCTGTTGGTCTGTTGTGGCAACTCGGGCAGAGTCAAACGATTTCTGTGCTGAACTCTCACCCAGCTTGGGCAGAATTTAGAGAGTCGATACGGGTTCAGTGGGGTATCTGCCTAGGCCTAACGCCATTAGTGGTTCTATTTTTCGGCGAAGTCTCACTCGTATCGCCATTGGTCAACTTCGTCGCGATTCCGATCTTTAGTCTAGTTCTGGTGCCTCTGACGTTACTCGCCACGCTGACACTCTCGGTCGAATTCCTTGGCCCCTATCTGATGTATGGTGCCGGCGTTTTTGCTCAGTCGGTGTGGTGGGCGCTCGACTCCATCGCCGGCTGGGGCTGGTCGGCGATGAACCTCCCTCAGGCAGACAGGTGGCAGTTCGTGTTGGCAGTCATCGGCGTGATCTTTGCGCTCCCCGTTCATCCGTTGCCCGGCCGCTATCTATCCGGGTTCGCTATTCTGCCACTATTGGTCGTACAAACCGACGGACCCGAGTCCGGTGTAGCGGTAGCGACGGTTCTGGATGTGGGTCATGGACTCGCGGTGATTGTCGAGACTCACAAGCATGTATTGCTTTACGATGCTGGTCCCCGTTATCGGTCTGGTTTCGACAGCGGTCGAGATATCGTGCTACCCGCACTGCGGGCGAGAGGCCGGACCAGATTGGATACCATCGTGATCAGTCACGCCGATAACGATCATTCTGGTGGCGCTGCCGCCGTTATCGAATCGTTCCCGCGTGCCCGACTGATCGCTGGCCCCGATGTCGAGCTCACGCATGCATCAACATGCCGGGGTGGTCAGGGCTGGGTATGGGATGGCGTTGAATTCAGTTTCTTGCATCCGCCTTCCGGCTACACGCCTCTCGGTAACGACAGTTCCTGCGTCTTGAAAGTGGCGACTCGCTCAGGAGCGCTGATCATTACCGGGGACATCGAATCTCGGGGTGAGCGAACACTTCTGAGTCAAATATCCGAACTGCAGGCCGAGGTCGTAGTCGTGCCCCATCACGGTAGCGCGACGTCATCGACCATGGCATTGGTTGACGCCATCAATGCCCGATACGCTATTGTCTCGGCGGCATACGTGAACCAGTGGGGCTTTCCGAGACCGGAGGTGCGGGCACGGTGGGAGGCTTCCGGGGCGGAGATATTAACGACGGGCGCCAGCGGTGCAATTACGATAGCGCTCGGCTTGTCTGCGGGGCCGCAGCTGACATCTCGCCGCGAGCGGCGCCGACGCTATTGGCACGGGGAATTCCGCACGTTATAGTTCGACCCAACTTATCGGGGACTTACGGGCTTTTCATGCTGGAGATTGTGCGGGCCGGCGGATGGTTGATGCTGCCGATAATTACGTGCTCCATTGTGGCGGCTGCGATCATTCTGGAGCGGCTTTGGACTCTACAACTCAAGCGAGTATTGCCCAAGGACCTCACGGTCGACGTTTGGCGCTGGGTCAAGAACAGTCAGCTCGATCGTCAGCGGATTCAGGATCTCCATCAGAGTTCGCCTTTGGGGCAGATTCTCGCGGCCGGCTTATCGGGCAGAAACCGGGGCCGCGAGATAGTCAAAGAGAACATACAAGATACCGGACGCCATGTTGTTCACGAGCTAGAGCGTTACCTGAATTCTCTCGGGACCATTGCCGCGATATCGCCGTTGCTCGGTCTGTTAGGTACTGTGATCGGTATGGTAAAAGTCTTTGCCGCCATTACTATTTACGGTGTCGGCAACCCCAGCGTGTTGGCGGGCGGTATCTCCGAAGCGCTGATTACGACCGCCGCGGGCTTGACCGTCGCCATCCCTTCTTTGATCGGCTATCGATATCTTCGCGGCAAAGTAGACAATCTTGTCGTGCAGATGGAGAAGCAAGCGATGTCGTTCTTAGAGGTCTTAGTTCAGCATCAGCAATCGAAAGCCGTGAAAGATGAAGCTTCAGAGCCGCTCAAAAGAAGCGCCTGAGATCAACCTGACGTCATTGATCGACGTCGTCCTCCTCCTGCTGGTCTTTTTTATGGTGTCCACGAGCTTTGTTCGTGAGGCTGAGATAAAGTTGCGCCTCCCTCAGGCGGAGGCTCCGGCTGCGCCGAGTTCCTTCGATGAAGTCTTGGATATCACGGTTACACAGGCGGGCGCCTATATCGTGAACGGACGCCCACTGGTCAACAATCAGCGTCGGACGCTACGAGCCGCAATCGAGCGGTTGATGGGTGACACACGGGATCTGCCGGTGACTATTCGGGCAGATGCTTTGGCCACTCACCAGGCGGTGGTTACGGCGATGGATGTCGTTGGACAGTTAGGCTTCGTGCAGATCAATATTGCGACGGTGACTCCACCGGAGGCCTGATCTTCATGGTATCGCTCCTGGATTCTGATGCCGTCTCTGTCTACCGGCGGCTGATCAGCTACGTCACTCCACATTGGAAGGTAATTGCAGGAGCAGTTGCGGCAATGCTTTTGTATTCTGGCGCGAATGCTGTCGTACCTTTCATTATGAAGGCTGTGATCGACACGCTGGGGGATGCCGGCCGGAGCGGCGGAGGCTATATCCCTTTGATGTTACTGGCTGCAGCTGCGGTTCGTGGCAGTACGGATTTCGTTGCCGTTTACGGTCTGGGTTGGTTAGGGCGGCGCGTGATTCGAGATCTTCGCAGCGAACTCTTCCAACAGTACACGGCGCTTCCGGCGCGGTTTTTCGATCAGGCGTCGACTGGAATTCTGATCTCCAAGCTAACGTACAATACGGAACAGGTAGCGGAAGCAATTTCCACTGTCCTGGTAGTCGCTGTCAGAGACAGTTTGACGATGATCGTGCTCGTCGCTGCGATGATTTACTTCAGTCCGATATTGACAGTGCTCGTGGCTATCACGATCCCCATCGTTGGTTTCTTGGTTGGTGTGATGAGTAGGGCATTCAGGCGCTATAGCACGCGCATTCAAGCGTCGTTAGGAGATGCGACCCGGGTTACGGAGGAGGCATTATCGGGCCAACAGATCGTCAAGGTGTTCGAGGGGCAGGCTTACGAGCTCCGCCATTTTAACGTGATCAATCGTCGCAACTACAAGGTCAATCTCAAGCTGGTTGCAACGCGCGCCGTAGGCGATGCATTAACTCAGTACACGCTTGCGATCGGCATTGCGGCTGTGATCTGGGTCGCCTTCTCCGAGCAGCTTGCCGCCAACTTGGATGCGCCGACCTTCATGGGCTTTCTTACGGCCATGGGTATGTTGTTGGGGCCAATGAAGCGAGTCATCAACATCAATGTTGCGTTGCAGAGAGGGATTGCAGCCGGCGAGAGCTTATTCGAGATCCTGGACGAGCCCGTCGAGCAGGATAGGGGCACGATAACGCTCACACGAGCCCGCGGTGACATAGAGTTTCGTAATGTCTCTTTTACCTATGATCCAAACAAGGGGCGGGTGTTGCACGATGTGTCAATCAAGTCTCCCGCGGGCAGCACGATCGCGATCGTCGGCCGATCCGGCAGTGGCAAGACCACGCTGGTGGGCCTGTTACCGCGGCTCTATGAGATTGAAGGTGGCGCCGTACTGATGGACGATATCGATATTCGTGAGTATAGGCTTACGGATCTACGCCGGCAGATTAGTCTGGTCAGCCAGGACGTTATACTGTTCGATGACACGATTGCGAACAATATCGCTTACGGTGTTCTGGCCTCTTCATCCCGAGCCGCGATTGAGCGCGCGGCAGACATGGCCCACGTCACCGAGTTCGCTGAGCAGTTGCCGGAGGGCTTGGAGACGAACGTCGGTCAACGTGGAATTCTGCTCTCTGGTGGGCAAAGACAGAGGATCGCGATTGCTAGGGCATTGTTGAAAGATGCTCCTATACTAATTCTCGACGAAGCGACCTCAGCGTTGGACTCCGAATCGGAACGACGGATCCAGGGGGCGCTGGCAGCGTTGATGCGAGGCCGAACGACCTTGGTAATCGCGCACCGTTTATCGACGGTAGAGGGTGCAGACTGCATCATCGTTCTGAAAGACGGTGCCGTTGTCGAGCAAGGCACTCACGAAGAGTTGCTCTCTCTCGACGGTTATTATGGTGGGCTGCACCGTATGCAGTTCGCGGTCTAAGGACCGCCGGCGTGCGGTTGCTGCTCGTTCGTTTGCTCGAGTGGATCTGGTATCGCCCAAATCCTTTGAAGTGGCTACTCTGGCCTCTGAGTTGGGTCTATCGGGCAGTTGTGCGTCTACGGCAGGAAAGTTATCGCGTCGGTTTGAAGTCTGTGACGAGTCTGCCTGTCCCCGTCATTATTGTCGGCAACATCACTGTCGGCGGTACGGGAAAGACCCCTTGCGTAATCTGGCTAGCGCGGGAGCTGACAGCACGCGGCCACCAAGTCGGCGTCGTCAGTCGCGGTTATGGTGGTAATGGTGATATCTGGCCGCAGCGGGTCGAGCCCGGTAGCGACCCGGAAATGGTCGGGGATGAGCCGGTTCTAATTGCCCGAGCGACCGGTTGTCGTGTCGTCGTTGGGCCGAATCGTGTCGCGGCAGCACAGGGCTTACTCGACCACTCGGAGGTGGATGTGCTGTTGTGCGATGACGGTCTGCAACATCATGCTTTGGGACGAGATATGGAGATTGCGGTCGTTGATGGACACCGCGGCCTGGGTAATGGATTCTGCCTGCCTGCGGGTCCTTTACGCGAACCGGCTACTCGCCTGCAAACGGTCGATGCGGTTCTCGTGAACGGCGGAACGTGGAACTACACGGGTGCCCTGCGGGTTTCGCTAGTGCCACAGCGCGTCTATCAGTTGGCCGGGCCGGCAGAGCGATCCTTACAGGACTTTCGCGGCGAGCATGTGCATGCCGTGGCCGGGATAGGGAACCCGAAGCGCTTCTTTAATCTGTTAGCGCAGGCAGGCGTGATAGTTACGCCGCATTCGCACCCGGACCATGCGCCGTTGAGACCGGCCGATCTGGAATTCGGCGATGAGATCCCCGTACTGATCACGGAGAAAGACGCTGTGAAGTGCGGCTCATTCGCTGCGGAAAATGTATGGTGCGTTGCCGTGGTGATGAAGTTCGATACCGATCACGGTGAACGTCTGATGAAGCGAGTGGTGGAGGCTCTCTAACATTGTTTGAAGAATTTATCGTAGTCATTCCCGCGCGTTTCGGCTCGAGCCGCCTTCCGGGTAAGCCGTTGGCCGACATCGGTGGACGGCCGATGATTGCGTGGGTCTACGAGCAGGCGCTCCAAAGTGGTGCGCGTGACGTCCTGATTGCTACAGACGACGAGCGTATCATGGCGGCCTGCCGAGAGTTCAACGCTCCGGCCGAACTCACGGCCGCGCACCATGAGAGCGGTACCGACCGAATCGCCGAAGTTGCCGAACGGCTGGGGTGGGCAGAGGATCAGATTATCGTGAACGTGCAGGGCGATGAGCCGCTGTTACCGCCTGACTTGATATCGCAGGTTGCGGGGTTGTTGAGCCAGGATCCGGACGCGGCGATCGCAACGTTGGCGACCCCCATTCGGTCGCACGCTGAATGGCAGGATCCGAATCTGGCCCGGGTGATCGTCGATCAGAATAGCCGGGCATTGTACTTCAGCCGTGCGCCTATTCCCTGGCCGCGGGAGGGTGGCACGCCTCCGGCGCTGCGCCACATCGGCCTCTACGCCTATCGCGTCGGTGCATTGAAGCAGATCGCGTCGGCGCCAGCGTGTGAACTGGAGCGGCTGGAACGGCTGGAGCAGCTCAGAGCGCTGTGGCTGGGGATGAAGATTATCGTCGCCGAGGCGTGCGAGGTGCCGCCTCGAGGCGTGGACACCGAGGCGGACCTCGATGCCGTTAGAGAGCAGCTCGTGAATGCCTGAGTCGGTGCAATCTCGTTCTAATTACAGGCGACTCTAGAGAAACTTCGGTGACCGTCAGGAGCAGTAATAATCCGTTGGATCAAGACGTTACAGACATAGCCCCCGCATATAAAATCCTTTTTGTGTGTATGGGAAATATTTGCCGTTCACCAACCGCGGAAGGCACTTTCAGGCGGGTACTACAAGAGCGGGCGCCCGAGCTGACCGTGCATGTGGATTCCGCGGGTACCCATGCCTACCATGTTGGAGGAGCGCCCGATGATCGTGCCCAACGTGCCGCGAAGCGGCGGGGTATCGATCTCAGTCAGCAGAGGGCTCGTAAGATTAGGCAAGCGGATTTTGCGAACTTCGATTTGGTTCTTGCGATGGATGAACTCAACGTCGAGTTGCTCCGCGAGGCTAGCCCGCCCGAGTATCACGATCGAATCAAACTTTTTCTTGAATTTGCGCCGCACCTCGGCCGAAGTGATGTTCCTGACCCTTACTACGGCGGCATGAACGGCTTCGAGCTAGTACTCGATCTGATTGAAGATGCCTCGATCGGACTATTGGAACAGCTGCGAAAGACACGAGCCGGTCAACCCTAGCCTGCTGTTTTTCTGAGGTCGGCTCGATGGAAGCCGCTCCCGGCATCGGGCCTCGTTCTCACGACTCGTCCGGTGTATTAGGGCTCGAAGTCTTTGCAGGGGCCGTTTGCTTCGGCGGTGCGGCTTGCAGCGGAGTTCCCTCAGCCGGTGTCGGCGTCTTGTCCACTGCCGGAGATCGATCCTGTGACTTGATGACTGCGGCAGCGCGCACCTGCTCTTCTGGCTCAGGCCGAGCAGTCTGTTCCGGCACAACCGAAACTGGCGGTGCTGACGCAGGCGCCGATGCAGCGTCCGCAGGTACCGGAATTACCGGGGCTTCACGCCGCGACTCGTCGGCCGGCGTCCCTTTGGGTGTCACGACCGGCGCGTGTTCGGAAGACTCAGGCCTGTCCGCGGGGGCGGTCGTTTGCGAAGTCTCGGTAGCAGCTTCCGGCGCTGATTTAGGTTGGTTCCCGCGAGCCTGGTTCTTACGATTTTGCTCATTCGTCCCCCCGGCCTTTTGCCGAGTGTCACTGTCACGATCACCCTTGGGTTGGTTGCGCGCTCCTCCCGATCCCGAACCTCGTCGTCGCCGCGAGCGACGGCTGCGCGATTCCCCACCGCTGCTACTGCCGTCGGAGCTTCGTTCCCGGTTCTGCTTCGAGCCGCGTGAACCATCGCCGCCACCAGGAGAGCGCTTCTGTCCCCGGCTCGTGCCACGATCTCGCTGGCCGCGTTCACTCTGAGACCGACGACTCGTACCACGAGCGTCGTGTCTGCCGCGACCGCGTCGCGAGCGTCGTTCGGTGGGCGCGTTCACTTTTTTTGGCGTCGGCGACAGCCAGCTCAAGAGGCGTTGCCACCAACGCGACCCTTTCGAGCGTCGCTGCTTAGGTTTCCGCTCTATCGGTTTCGGTGCTGGCGTTTGCGGAACAATGCCCGTCACGGCGGGCTGCTCTGAAGTGGTCCGCTTGCGCTCGGCTTGGAACGCGCCGCCTGAATCTTTCTTCGGCTCTACCAGCTTGTAGCTGGTAGCTCTGTTCTCAGGAAGGTCTGATTCGTCGTCACGAACACGCTTCACGGAGTAGTTTGGCGTCTCCAGGTCGGGGTTTCCGATCAGGACGACAGTGACGTTGTTCTCGTCTTGGATCAACTGAGCCCAACCGCGCTTCTCGTTGAGAATGTAATTGCTGACGTCGACCGGTAGCTGAACGATGACCTTTGAGGTCCGCTCTTTTCGCGCTTCCTCGCCGACTAAGCGGAGAATTGCCAGTGCGAGAGACTCAACGCTGCGAACGTTGCCGACGCCGTTACAGCGTGGACAGACCGATTGGGTCGCGTCACCCAGCGATGGGCGTACGCGCTGCCGAGACATTTCCAGTAAACCGAATCGGGAGATACGTCCAAGCTGAATACGTGCCCGATCCTGCCGCACTGCTTCTCGCAATTTGTTTTCCACATCCCTCTGATTACGGTTTGGCCCCATGTCGATAAAGTCGATGACGATCAAGCCGCCCAGATCTCGTATTCGCAGCTGTCGTGCGATCTCTTCGGCCGCTTCAAGATTCGTATTGAGCGCAGTTTCTTCAATGTCGTCGCCTTTGGTTGCTCTTGCCGAATTAATATCGATAGCGGTGAGTGCTTCCGTATGATCGATGACGATGCTCCCACCGGACGGCAATGAGACTGAGTGAGCGAATGCGGTCTCGATCTGGCTTTCGATCTGGAATTTCGTGAACAGCGGAACTGCGTCATCGTAGCGTTTGAGCTTACGAAGATTATGCGGCATCACTCGCTCCATAAACTCGTAGGCCTCGGCGTAGATGTCCTCACCGTCGATCAAGACCTCGCCGATCTCGTTTGAGAAGTGATCACGCACGGCGCGAACGATCGCATTGCCTTCCTGGTAGATCAGGAACGGAGCAGGGCGCGTGGTGACGACAGCCTCTTTGATGGCTTCCCAGATGCTGAGAAGATAGTCGATGTCCCAGCGTAGTTCTTCGAGACTGCGTCCCACTCCGGCAGTGCGAACGATGCAGCCCATCCCTTCGGGTGGATCGAGTTCGTTTAGCGACTGACGGACAATATCGCGATCTTCGCCGGTTATGCGCCTCGAGACTCCACCCGCCCGAGGATTGTTGGGCATCAGGACGAGAAATCGACCCGCCAGGCTTACGAAAGTCGTTAACGCGGCGCCCTTGTTGCCGCGCTCATCTTTTTCCACTTGGACGACGATCTCTTGTCCCTCTTTCAGGACATCTTTGATCTGAATCCGCCCGCCTTCCGCCGGTTCGCGAACGAAGTATTCGCTGGAAATTTCCTTCAGGGGAAGAAAGCCGTGGCGCGTGCCGCCATAATCTACAAACGCGGCTTCGAGGCTGGGCTCTATTCGGGTAATGCGCGCTTTATAAATATTTGCCTTTTTCTGTTCTCGAGAAGGAACCTCGATATCAAGATCGTAGAGCCTCTGGCCATCGACGATGGCCACGCGCAACTCCTCTTGCTGAGTTGCATTGATTAGCATTCGTTTCATAATTTTTTAATCCATTGGCGACGAGCCCGGGTTCGGGACCGACCAACGCGATCTGCGAGACAGCACAGCAGAGAAGCTGGTTATTTTCTGGCTGTATCATAAAGTTTCCCAGAGTACCAATTGCTGAATCTTCCAATGCCAAATCATGCTGTGTCTCAGGGGATTTAGCGACAGATGAGCTATCACCTGGTCCTGATCGCGGTCGTCCGAACTGCGGATCCGCTGAGTCTAAGTAAACCTGCATTGACGGCCTGATGGTCTAGTAGCCGCCCCGTTGTCTGCGGGCCTGAAACCGGCCTTTCGGCACTCAAGAACCCACTCACGTACTATAGCATAGCCATCTAAGGGCTCCATTTGGTGTATTAAGAAATGTCGACTCCATCACGCGTATCCGCAACCGGGTCAACCTACTATCAGAACATCGATCAAGAGCTCGTCGGACAGCGCTTGGATAATTTTCTGTTGGGCCAGTTGAAAGGGGTGCCACGAAGTCACGTGTACCAGTTGATCCGTTCTGGTCAGGTTCGGGTCAATAGCGGCCGAGTACGTGCGGGTTACCGACTTAAGCTCGATGACCGTGTCCGAGTACCGCCGGTCTCGCGGCGAGCTGCGGCCAAAGCCAAAATCCCGGAAGGCGGACTCCGATGGCTCGAGGATCGAATTCTGGCCGAAGACTCCAGATTGCTGGTGCTAGATAAGCCGCCCGGCATGGCAGTTCACGCTGGTACGGGTATCGATTTCGGCTGTATAGAAGCGCTTCGCAGCCTGAGGCCAGGTCTTCGGACTCTAGAACTAGTTCACCGCCTGGATCGCGGAACTTCGGGCTGCCTGTTGGTCGCCAAGCGGCGGAGCGCGTTGCGAAGACTGCATCGTTTGCTTCGGGATGGTGGGATGCAGAAGCGTTATCTGACCTTGCTGAAGGGGTCCTGGCAACATGGTCGGGTGAATGTCGATGCACCGCTCCTGAATCAGCGGCATCGGAACGGCGAGAGCTACGTCAGCGTGCATGAGTCGGGGAAGTCGGCGCTAAGTCGATTTCGCGTCGTGGAGAGTTATAGCTCCCGAGCAACTCTGATGGAGGTCTCTATTGAGACAGGTAGAACCCATCAGATCCGGGCGCACGCGGTCTACATGGGCCACCCCGTAGCCGGCGATGAGCGTTATGGCGACGCTGAATTCAATGCTCAGTTAAGGCAGCTCGGTCTTCGCCGGATTTTCCTGCACGCTCACGCCGTCGATTTCGTTTGGCCGGACAGCGAGGAAGAGTTCATGATCAGCTCGCCGTTGCCGGCGGACCTCAGAGAGGTTCAGCGTCGGCTTGAATCCAGCGGATCAAGCTCGAGATCCCGAAGGACCTGAGTTAGCCAAATCAGGGGCAGCCCCAGGAGCGCCGTCGGGTCTTCGGAGCGAATGGTCCGAAAGAGCGAGATCCCCAGTCCTTCTGCTTTGAATCCGCCTGCGCAATCATAGGGCTGCTCAATTTCAAGATACCGCTTCAAGTGCGCTTGCGGGAGTTTCAGGAATTCGACCTCCGTGGTATCCAGACCGCACCACTGCCTGCCGGAATCGCAATCGATGACGGTTGTTGCCGTGCTGAACACGACCGTCTCGCCCTGGCATGCGCTGAGTTGACGCAGAGCGGTGCGATGGTCACCAGGTTTTCTAAGCAACCCGCCATTCAGGGCCGCGACTTGATCAGCCCCGAGTATGATCTTATCGGTGGTACGGTTCGAAGCCCTGACGTTTTGCGCCTTGGCAGTCGCGAGCCGCGCCGCGAGGGTGGGGGCATCCTCACCGGGTAAGGCGCTCTCGTCCGTATTGGTGAGATGCACCTCGAAAGGTACACCTAACCGTTCCAACAATCGGCGTCGGTGGGGCGAAGTCGATGCGAGGATCAGTCGGGGCATTGTAAGTGGTGGGGCACGACTCCGTAACCCTCGGTTTTGACAGCGGAAACCCTTATACCTATCATAGATCGATTATGCCTGGCTCGTTGTACGCTTGGTACAGTTTGTATGATCTGGATGTCCTTGCTGATCGCGAGGCTGTGTTGAGTGGCGAGATCGAGCTGCGGCAGCTCACGCGGCTTCGGGAGATTCTGCACTCGGATCGGGGGAGTATCCAGACAAGTCTAAAGTTTCATCGACATGCGCATAGTGCCGTTACCGTGGAACTGACTTTTACGACGGCCGTAGAGTTGATTTGTCAGCGTTGCTTGGAGCCGTTGGTGCAAGAGGTCTCCGAGCAGGTGTCGCTGACGTTGCTGGAGCCAGGGTCGATGGATGGCGAAATCGCGAAACAGAACGAAGCTGTGGTTTTGAAGGACGGAAAACTGAATCCTGCTGCATTACTAGAGGATGAACTTATTCTGTCGTTGCCCATTATTCCACGGCACACGAAAATTGACGAGTGTGGAAGTATGGCTCACGTTGTTCAGGCGCTGGCGCCTGAGGAGCATTCTGGGATTGCCGGTCCGCCTCTCAGAAATAACTGAGGAGACAAGAAGAATGGCTGTTCAGAAAGGGCGAAAAACTTCGTCCAGACGAGATATGCGCCGCGCGCACGACAAGCTAACTGGTCCGACACTCTCTATGGATTCAGATACCGGGGAGACACATCGGCGCCATCATGTCACGGCAGAAGGATTCTACCGCGGTCGCAAAGTATTGGAAATTCCGGTCCCAGTTGACGAGCAGGACGATTAGGAGCCTGCTCCTCTACCACTGATCTAGACTCTATTCTTTTCCCAAAGCTACTCCGATGACTCGCAAGGTCGCAATTGCGCTTGATGCCATGGGCGGTGACTTCGGCCCCGATGTCGTCGTGCCTGCCGCGTTCGCCGTTTTGGAACGCGACGATTCGGTCAATCTGTCGCTGGTCGGGTTGCCTGAGACTCTAGAGGACGCTCGGCGAGCTGCTGGTGGGCGATACGACGGCCGGCTCCGTTACGTTCTTGCCACAGAAGTCGTAGGGATGCATGAACGCCCTGCTGAAGCGGTTCGCCGAAAAAAGAATTCCTCGCTGCATCTTTCGATACAGGAGGTAAAGGATGGAATGGCTGATGCTTGTGTGAGCGCGGGTAATACCGGTGCGCTGACGGCGACTGCCCGGTACATTTTAAAAAGGTTACCGGGCATCGATCGGCCGGCGATCATTTCGGCCGTGCCCGGATTAAACGGCCCGTCCTTCATGTTAGATCTCGGTGCCAATCTAGGGTGCAGCGCGCAGCACCTACTGCAATTCGCACTCATGGGTTCGGTGGTTGCTGAGGGCATTCTCGATATTGAGCGGGCTAGCATTGGCCTGTTGAACATCGGTGAAGAGGAACTCAAGGGTAACGAAGTCGTCCGCGAAGCCGGGGAACTGCTGACTCGAAGTAGTCTAAACTACATCGGTTTTGTGGAGGGCAACGATATATTTAGCGGCAAAGCGAACGTGATTGTAAGCGATGGTTTCGTTGGAAATGTCGCGCTCAAGACGATGGAAGGTGTGGCGAGCCTGATCTCGTCCTATCTCCATGAGGAGTTCCGTAAGAATCTGCTGCGTAAGGTTCAAGGCCTGGCAGCGAGTCCCGCTCTCAATGCACTTCGCAACCGGCTGGACGCTCGTCGTTACAATGGGGCGAGTCTCGTAGGACTCAACGGCGTCGTGATAAAGAGCCATGGTGGTGCCGACAAATTTGCTTTTGAGACAGCTGTTCATACGGCGATTATCGAGGCGCGAAAGGGGGTGCCGGTACAAATTGGGAGGCTGATCGAGGATCAGTCTGCAGAATGTATTCGCGCATAATCGGAACAGGTAAATACCTCCCCGAGCGAGTTCTGACCAACCTCGATCTCGAGACGATCGTGGACACGACGGCTGAGTGGATTCGGACTCGTACCGGGATCGAGCAACGCCACGTTGCTGCGGATGACGAGACGACCAGTGATTTGGCCTATCATGCTTCGCTTGCTGCTATGGATATGGCAGGCGTGGGCCCACAGGAGATCGACATGATCGTCGTGGGCACTTGCACGCCTGATCTTGTATTTCCGAATGTCGCCTGTCTGTTACAGAGACGCCTGGGTATCGGTGGCGGGCCTGCATTCAGTGTAGAGGCAGCTTGTAGCGGGTTTATGTACGTCCTCACGATTGCAGATCAGTTCGTGCGCACCGGCAGTATCAAGCGCGCGCTGGTAGTCGGTGCCGAGACCATGTCGCGCATCGTGGACTGGACAGATCGGGAGACGTGCGTGCTGTTCGGTGATGGTGCGGGTGCGGTTGTTATTGAAGCAGCCGAGGAACCTGGAGTGATCTATTCCAGCCTGGGCGCGGACGGGAAATATAAGGAACTGTTGTACGCCGACACCGGCGTTTCTAAGAAGTCATCGTCGCCGGACACCTCTCTCATTCGAATGAAGGGCAACGAAGTCTTCAAGGTGGCCGTTCGGACTCTAGAGCGTATGGTCGATCAGGTGATTGAGGA
>Ga0114948_10000576_pt1 | contig 14708 bp, 13 predicted proteins | sample CR04metaG_FD_83877 | JGI IMG/M metagenome (GOLD analysis project Ga0114948, IMG submission 83877) | Deep subsurface microbial communities from Mariana Trench to uncover new lineages of life (NeLLi) - CR04 metaG | ecosystem: Environmental > Aquatic > Marine > Ocean trench > Sediment | place...
GCCAAAGCCCTGAAAATTGTTGTGGGGCAGGTCAATGTCAAAGCCACCACCACCGAGACCCTCGGCTTCACCGGCAGACAAGAAGGTATCGCTGCCCAGGCCGTCGCCCTCCTCGAAAAAACGGAACCCTACAACTACTAAAATCTACTAATTAGTACTAAATTAGTAGTTTGAATAAGAACTCTTTCAGCACTAAAAAATATAAATAATGGAAAGGTTGAAAGTCCCTTTGGGGAGGCGGGTATTTTTATTTTCTTCAAGCGTTGCCTGGCCTCTTCCAAAATTGCGAATTTTATGCTAAATTCTCCCGTTCCGTAGCGGCTATTAAATGACATCCAAGTTTCTCGAAAATCCCGCCCTGGGATCGGATTCGGTGCAACCTCCAACTCATAATGATGGAATAACTCGTGGCTCTTGAGGATCGTGTTGTTATCACAGGCATCGGGCTGACTGCCCCGAACGGCAACTCGTTAACGGAGTACCGCCAGAATCTGCTGGCGGGCAAGTCCGGCGTGGTCAAGTTCGAGACCCGCTTCATGGGCGAGGTGCTGGCCGGAGTGTGCGATTTTGATGACCTCAAGTACCAGAAAAAAAAGGCTTTACGGCGTGGCACCCGGGCCGGGTCGATCGCTATTTACTGTGCCCGCGGAGCCATCGAAGATTCCGGACTCGATTTTGAAAACGCCGACAAGTCGCGCATCGGCGTTTATCTGGGCACCACCGAGCACGGCAATGTTGAGACCGAGAACGAGGTCTACAACATCAGCAAGTACGGTTACGACATCAAGTATTGGTCGCACCACCACAACCCGCGAACGGTGGCCAACAACCCGGCGGGCGAGGTGACGCTCAACATGGGCATCACCGGTCCGCATTACTCGATTGGTGCGGCCTGCGCGGCGGGCAACCTGGGCATCATCCAGGGCATGCAGATGTTGCGCTTGCAGGAGGTGGATCTGGCACTGGTGGGCGGGGTCTCGGAGAGCATTCACACGTTTGGCATTTTCGCCAGTTTCAAGAGCGAAGGCGCCCTGGCGGCGCACGACGACCCAGCCAAGGCGAGCCGTCCCTTTGATAAAAACCGCAACGGCATCGTCTGCTCGGAAGGCGGCTGTGTCTACACGCTGGAGCGTCTGCCGGACGCCGAAAAACGCGGCGCCAAAATCTACGGCGAGATCATCGGCCATGCGGCCAACTCGGACGCCTTCGACTACATATTGCCGGAGCCGGGGCGGCAGGCCGAATGCATGCGGCTGGCCCTCAAGCGGGCCGGGCTGACGGCGGACGCCATCGATATTTTAAATACCCACGCCACGGCCACCATGTTGGGGGACATTCAGGAGTGCAAGGCCGTCCGCGAGGTGTTCGGTAAGTGCCGGGGGGTGCGCATCAACAATACCAAGAGCTTCATCGGCCACACCATGGGCGCCGCCGGGGCTTTGGAGTTGACCGGCAACCTGCCATCCTTTGAGGATTCGATGGTGCATGCCACCATCAATCTCGATGATATTGACCCGGATTGCGCCCTCGATCAATTGGTGGTGAACACCCCGGAGAAAGTGGAACAGGTGAATATCATCATGAATAATTCGTTCGGAATGTTCGGCATCAACTCAGTTTTGATCGTCCAGCGCTTCCAAAAATAGGGTTGAAATTTGGGCGATTTTGCCCTAACATCGGGTTTTTAGGAGACTTTGCCGTATGACCAGGGACCAAGTTAGACAAGCCGTTCTCGATATCATCATCGATATCGCTCCGGACGAAGATTTCAGCGCCATCAAAGACGAGGAAAATCTGCGCGACCAGTTTGATCTGGATTCCATGGATTTTCTCGATATCGTGATGGAGCTTAGAAAACGTTTCAATCTGGAAGTTCCCGAAAAGGATTATCCGGAATTGATTTCCATGGCCAGTTCGGTCGAGTATTTGTTTCCCCGTTTGAAGGATTGGAAACTGGCCAGCTGAACGATTGCCCCCCTCCTCCCGTTTTAAATCTCCTTGGTATTTACTTGTTCCCCGGCATCTAATAAAATTGGACTATGAGATATGATGCGCTGATCATCGGGGCCGGGCTGTCCGGTCTGGCGGCGGGTATTCGGCTGGCGATGTTCGACAAAAAAGTATTGATCGTCGAAAAGCATGTGGAAATCGGCGGCCTCAATTCATTTTACACGCGCAAGCACCGCACCTTCGATGTCGGTCTGCACGCCATGACCAACTACACCCCTAAGGGTACGCGGTCCTCCCCACTGGGCAAACTCCTCAAGCAACTGCGCTTTCGTCACGAAGAATTTCGCCTGTGCCAGCAGGTCATGTCCGAAATCCGCTTCCCTGAAAAGGCGTTGCGCTTCACCAATGATTTTGGGTTTTTGGAGCAGGAGGTCGCCGAGCAGTTCCCCAGGGAGGCCGACGGCTTTCAAAAACTGGTGGCTCACATTCGCGCGTTCGACGAACTGAATTTGGACGACACTGAAAAAATTTCCTCGCGGAAAATTCTGGAGCATTACCTGAGCGACCCGCTGTTGATCGACATGTTGTACTGTCCCACTATGTATTACGGCAACGCCCGCGAAGGCGACATGGATTTTTACCAGTTCGTGATCATGTTCAAGAGCATCTTCATGGAGGGGTTCGCCAAGCCGGTGGGGGGCATGCCTTACATCCTCAACCTCATGCTCGACAAATACCAGACCCTGGGCGGCGAGATCCGAATGGGTTGCGGCGTGCAGTCGATCGCCAGCAAGGACGGCGAATTGCAGGCCGTGCATCTGGCGGATGGCGCCACCGTGCAGGCCGACAAAGTGATTTCGTCCGCCGGTTACGTCGAAACCATGCGTTTGTGCGATTCATGCGGGGAAGACGAAAAGCCGGACCGGGTGGGGCAGATTTCGTTTATGGAATCTTTGTTTGTGCTGGATCAGGAGCCGAAGGAGCTGGGTTTTGACAAAAGCATAATATTTTTCAGCACCCGCCCGCAATTCCATTATCGGGTGCCCGACACTTTGATTGATGTCACCAGTGGGGTGTTTTGTTGTCCCAACAATTTTGAATATCCCGAGCCTTTGGCGGAAGGCATGTTGCGGCTCACCAATATGGCCAGTTTTAAAATGTGGGACGGTCTGGTCCGCAAAGACTACCGGGCGGCCAAAAAAGAGCAAGGCCGCCGGGCGGTCGAAGCATTGCTGGCCTTTTTCCCCGATTTCCGCGATCATGTAATATATGAGGACGCGTTTACCCCGAAAACCATCCATAAATATACGGGGCACTTGAACGGAGCTGTTTATGGATCCCCTGAAAAAGCCAAGGATGGCCTCACCCCGGTAAAAAACTTGTTTATTTGCGGGACAGATCAGGGATTTTTAGGTATTATTGGGGCGACACTGAGTGGCATATCAATGGCCAACCGGCATGTTTTGCAGGCGGAGCCAAATCTCGAAAACGGGTGATCTTAATGGCAAAGGACTGGCTTAAAGGCGCCAAATCGGCATACGACACAATCGTGGTCGGCAGTGGGCTGGCGGGGTTGACGGCGGCCAACAAATTGGCAAAATTGGGTCACCAGGTGCTCATTTTGGAGCACCATTACAATTTGGGTGGACTCGCCACCTGGTTCAAGCGCAAGGGCGGGCATATCCTGGATATTTCCCTGCACGGGTTTCCCATTGGCATGGTCAAGACCTGCCGGAAATATTGGACCCGGGAAATTTCCGAATCCATCATCCGCCTTAAAAACATCCGTTTCGACAATCCTCAGTTTTCCTTTCTCACCAGTTTCGACAAGGCCGATTTCACTCGTGTGATGAAAGACCAATTCGGCATTCTGCAAAAAACCATCGACGATTTCTTCAAAACCGTCCGCGCCATGAATTTTTACGACGACCTGTCCATGACCACCCGGGAGTTGTTCGAGCAGTTTTTCCCGGGGCGCAACGATGTGCACCGCCTGTTGATGGAACCCATCACCTACGCCAATGGGTCCACGCTGGACGACCCGGCGATCACCTACGGCATCGTTTTTGCCAATTTTATGGACAAGGGAGTGTACACCTTCCAGGGCGGCACCGATCAGCTGATTAAAAAGATGAAAAAGGAACTGCTCAAAAATGGGGTGGACATCCGCAACCATTGCATGGTCGAAAAAGTTCTGGTGGAGGATCGCACGGTGGTGGGCGTGCGCACCAACGGCCGGGAAATTCACGCCAAGACGGTGTTGTCCAACTCCAATCTGCTCAGCACGATTCATAAGCTGACCGGAGACGAGCATTTCAGCAAGGAATTTCTGGAAGAGGTTAGCAAGGTGCGGTTGAACGACAGCAGTTGCCAGGTTTATATCGGGATCAAAAAAGGCGAAAAAATAGAAAACGTCGGGGATCTGTTGTTCACCTCTCAGGAAGAAGAGTTTAAATCGGAAAGCCTGCTGGAGCCCGAAACCACGAGCCGGACGTTTTCTTTTTACTATCCGGAGATTCGGCCGGGGGCCAACCGGTATTCCATTGTGTCTTCCACCAATGCACGTTTCAAGGATTGGGCCAACCTGAGCCGGGCGGAATATGAGAAGAAGAAAGATCGGTTGATCGAGAAAACTTTGAAGGCACTGGAAAAATATGTGCCGGATATCCGCCAAAAAATAGGCCATCTGGAAGCCTCGACCCCCCTCACCTTCAAGCGCTACACCAAACATCCCGGCGGCGCGTCTTTCGGGACCAAGTTTGAAGGGTTGCAGGTGAGCCGGAATTTGCCCAAACAAATCGCCGGGTTATTCCACGCCGGTTCGGTGGGCATCATCATGTCGGGTTGGCTGGGAGCGGCCAACTATGGGGTGATCGTGGCCAATGAAGTGGACAAATTCCTGCACCACCTGCAACACCAGCCCGAAACCGAATTGGAAACAGCCAATGTTTGACCCGGTGACCTCCTCCGACTGCGCGTTGGCCTGATCCCCCAATCCCTCACCGATTCCATGCCATTCAATTTTAAAGATCAAACCGCGATTGTGACCGGAGGCACCCGGGGCATCGGTCGCGCCATATCCGAGGCTTTTTTGGCGGAAGGCGCTCAAGTCATCGCCACCTATCACTCCAACCAATCCGCCGCGGACGACTTTCAAAAAGCCAACGCGCAGGTTGCCGATCGCCTGCATCTCAAAAAATTTGATGTGGCGCAAGCCGCGGAGGTGGCGGATTTTTACCGTTACGTGGATGAGACTTTTGGCAAGTTCGAAATCCTGATTAACAATTCGGGGGTGCGCCGCGACGGCGTGCTCGGCATGATGTCCGAAGAAGATTGGACGCAGGTGCTCGACACCAACCTCACCGGCACCTTCCAGATGAGCAAGCTTGCCGTGCAGAACATGATGCGGCAACGCTATGGCCGGATCATCAGCATCACTTCGCCGGTCGGCCAATTTGGGTTTGCCGGGCAGGCCAATTACGCCGCCAGCAAGGCCGGGCAAGTGGCGCTCACCCGCTCCTTGTCCAAGGAGGTGGCCAGCCGCAAGATCACCGTCAACTGCGTTTCTCCCGGATTCATTGACACCGAATTCATTGCCGACCTGCCGGAAGAGCAGAAAAAAGGTTACCTCAAGCAGATCCCCATGAAACGATTCGGGACCGGACAGGACGTGGCGCACTGTGTATTATTTCTGGCCAGCCGGGAATCCACCTACATCACCGGGGCCGTTCTGGAAACCACCGGCGGGATTTAAAATCATGGATAAAATCCTCAACGCCATTCCGCATCGCCCACCGTTTTTGTTTGTCGATGAAATCGTGGAACAAACTCAAGACAAAATCCTCACGCGCAAAAAAGTCGGGCCGGAGGAACCGTTTTTCAAGGGGCATTACCCTGGCCACCCCATCATGCCGGGAGTTCTCCTGCTGGAATGCCTGTTTCAGGCGGGAGCCATCCTGATGTCTCAAAGGTTGGGGTCCAAGGAAGGCGGCGTGCCGGTGATCACACGCGTGCAAAATGTTAAATTCAAAAGCGCGGTGGTTCCCGGTGATGAGTTGGACATTGCCGTGACCTATTCGGAAAATGTGGGCCCCGCTCATTACATGAAAGGCAAGGCCGCCGTCAAGGGCAAAACCGTGGTGACCGCCGAATTCACCGCGATGCTGATCGAGGACGCGTCATGAGTTTTCTGGAACTGGCAGGCAAAACGTTTCTGGTGGTCGGCGCCGCCAATAAAAAAAGCGTGGCCACTCACATCGGCAAACTGCTCACGCAACAAAAAGCGCGCGTGATTTACAGCGTTCGCACCGAGGCGCGCAAACAAAGCGTGGGCGCCCTGGTCGCGCCGTCGACCGTGTTGGTGTGCGATGTCGAGAAGCCTGAGGAAATTGCACGGCTGAAAAAAGAGGTGGCTAATGAAACAGACACCTTGCACGGCCTGGTGCATTCCATCGCCTTCGCCAATTACTCCGAAGGCTGGAAGCCCTTCCATGAAACCTCCAAAAAAGATTTCCTGCAATGCGTCGATGTGTCCTGTTATTCGCTGATCAATCTGTCCAACACCTTCAAGGATTTGTTCGACAACGACGCCTCCGTGGTGACCGTTTCCATTTCGACCACGCGCATGGCGGCGGAGAATTACGGGTACATGGGACCGGCCAAGGCGGCGCTGGATTCTTCCCTGTGTTTTCTGGCGAAATCGTTCAGCGGTTTTTCCAGGGTGCGGTTCAATTCGGTCAATGCCGGACTCCTCAAATCGTCGGCCTCCGCCGGGATTCCCGGTTACGTCGATTCCTACCTGCATGCCGAGCAACTCACCCTGCGCAAGCAGGCGCTGACCACCAGCGAGGTGGCCAACGCCGCGGTGTTTCTGCTGAGCGGACGGTCGAGCGGCATCAACGCCCAGGGCATCGTGCTCGATGCCGGCATGTCCACCAACTACTTCGATAAAGACATTGTCAAGCGCGCCCAACGCCCCCTCGTGGAGGAGGCCGATGATTGACCGGGCAAGGCCCGGAGCAAAATGGGTAAGCGCCTCCCTTTTAATTCAAGCTAATTATGACAGATCACTTGGTTGAGACTGTGTACTACAAAATTACTACCCCTGAGTGCGTTGATTACGACAAAGCGGCACCCTTTACTGAGGAGACGGATGATTTCATTCTTTCGGTGAAGGACAACGAAGCTGTATTCCAGGGGAGTTGATTATGCCCCGCAACTATTGGGTGCCTATCAAAGTCTGACCCGATGCCTCCAGCGGCACGCTGGTTTGCCCCGGCGCTTCGCCGGCGGCTCCTGGCCGGCGTTGACTTTGACGGTGCAGTCTGATTAAATTCTGGTTTTGACATTTTATTCAATTTTGTTCTGGACGTTTCATGCCCGACTTGATTTTTGAAATTGGCACCGAGGAGATTCCAGCGGGGTACATCCCCCCGGCGTTGACGGCCCTCAGCAAAAACCTCGCTGAATTTTTCGAGAAGAACCGGTTGCAGGCGGGAGCGCCGCAGACTATGGGCACACCACGCCGCCTGGTTGTGTACGTGCCGGACATTGAAGTCCGGCAGAAGGATGTGGTGGCAACCCATCACGGTCCCAACGTGAAGGTGGCCTACGACGCGGACGGCAACCCGACCAAGGCGGCGCTCGGATTTGCCAGGGGCAAAGGCGTAGCGGTGGCGGATCTCATCAAGGAAAAAACTGCCAAAGGCGAGGTGATCGCCGCCCGCGTGGAGCAGATCGGCCAGCCAACAGCTAAAATTCTTAGTGACTATCTGCCGCAGTTGATCAAGGACCTGCCCTTCCCCAAAAAAATGCGCTGGTCCGATCGAAGCCTTGGCTTTGCGCGGCCGATCCACTGGATCGCTACGGTGTTCGATGGCAAACCGCTGGTGTTCGAGTTTGAAGGCATCGCCAACGGCGATACGTCTTACGGCCACCGCTTTTTGAAACCCCAGGCTTTCCGCTTTGACAGCCTGAAAACGTATCTTAAAAAGTGCGATTCGCATTTCGTCATGGTCGATCCGGAAGCGCGGCGGACCCAAATCAAAGAGCAGGTGCAGGCTTTGGCCAAAGCCGTGGGTGGCACCGTCGAGGAGGACCGAGAATTGTTGGACACGGTGGTCCATTTGGTGGAGTACCCGGTGGCCATTCGCGGTGAGTTCGATAAAAAATATCTGGCATTGCCGGCAGAGTTGCTGGTCATCACCATGAAGCATCACCAGAAATACTTTCCGGTGTGGGCGGACGGCAAACTTTTGCCGTATTTCATCACCATCAGCAACATGAAAGCCGACGGCCCGGAAATTCAGCAGGGCAACCAGCGTGTGTTGAAGGCGCGGTTGGAGGACGCCCGGTTTTTCTATGACGCAGACAAAAAGCGCAAGCTGGAGGATTTTATCGAGTCGTTGCAAGGCGTGGTGTTCCAAAAAGACCTCGGCACGTCGTACGAGAAGGTCGAGCGCATTGTGGCCCTCGTGGTGGATTTGGGCAACCGGTGGTGTCCGGAGGATGTGAAAATTGCCGAGCGCGCCGCCCGGTTGTGTAAAGCCGATTTGAACTCGCAAATGGTTTACGAGTTTCCCGAGCTTCAAGGTGTGATGGGTGGCTACTACGCCCGGCATGCCGGAGAAGAAGAAGGCGTGGCGCTGGCCATTCAGGAGCATTACCAACCCGCTTTCGCCGGCGACGCGCCGCCCGTCACCCGGCCGGGGGCATTGGTGGCCCTCGCCGATAAACTGGATACCATTGTGGGTTGTATCAGCGTGGGCCTGATCCCTTCGGGATCGGAGGATCCCTACGCGTTGCGCCGCCACGCGTTGGGCATCATCCAAATAGTATTGGCGCACGGCTGGCAGGCGGATTTCGACCGCATGATCACTTCCGCCATCGAGGCGGTAGCGCAGAAAGCCAAGTTGTCGCAGGAAGAAATCCGCCGGCACACCCTTGATTTGTTTTCGCAACGCCTCAAATTTCTATTGACCGGAGAAGATTATCCTTACGATGCCATCGACGCCGTGCTGTCCACCGGTATCGATACCTTCAAGAACGTGCGCGATAAAGTGGCCGCGCTCTCGGATATGAAACAGCAACCTTATTTTGAAACCCTGGCGACGGCTTTCAAGCGGGTGGTCAGTATACTGACGGACGATGTTACGACCGCGGTCGATCCGAAACTTTTAAAGGAACCCGCGGAAAAAGCCCTCCACGCCAAGTATTTGGAAATCAGGAGCCCGGTTCAAAACTTTGTGAACCAACACGATTATGCCCTCGCCTTGGCCACTATCGTTGAAATCAAGGATTCCGTCGATGCGTTTTTCGATACCGTCATGGTCAACGTGGAAGACGCGGCTTTGCAGAAAAACCGGATGGCTCTCCTTTACAGCATTTCCCAGCTGTTCACCCCCCTGGCGGACTTTTCGCGCATCGTTCTCAAAAAAAGTTGAAAATGGCGCAGGTTTTGGTAACCTGTGGCTCGTTTTCAGCAGCTATCTTTTAAACATTCAGGAGCCAGGATCGGGGTAGAAGAAGTTCATGGTCGCGAAGTACGTTTATTTTTTCGGCGCGGATAAAACCGAAGGCCGCGCCGACATGCAAGACCTGCTGGGAGGCAAGGGCGCGAACCTTGCCGAGATGGCTTTATTAGGCATCAACGTTCCACCGGGATTCACCCTCTCCACCGAAGCCTGTGCCTTTTTTTTTAATAAAGACAAATCCTTTCCACCCACCCTCTGGGATGAAGTTCAAAAAAATCTGAAAATCCTTCAGAAAACGATGGGTAAAACTTTCGGAGACGCTAAGGACCCGCTGTTGCTTTCGGTGCGGTCGGGCGCGCGCGCTTCCATGCCGGGAATGATGGACACTGTTCTCAACCTGGGGCTTAACGAAAAAGCCGTGAAGGGCCTGGCCCTCAAGACCGACAATGCCCGGTTCGCGTACGATTGCTACCGGCGCTTCATCGCCATGTTCGGCAACGTGGTTCTGGGATTGGAAGGCGGGTTCTTCGAGTCGATTTTGACGCGCCGTAAAACCAAAAAAAAGGTGGAGTTCGATACCGATCTCACGGCGGAAGATTTGAAAGCGGTGATCCGCGATTTCAAGGCCCTGGTGAAGCGCAAGACCGGCAAGCCGTTTCCGGAAGACCCCGTCCAGCAATTGCGGTTGGCCATGGAAGCGGTGTTCAACTCCTGGCATACCGAGCGGGCGTTCACCTACCGCCGACTGCAGGGCATTTCGCACGATGGCGGCACCGCGGTCAATATTCAATCCATGGTGTTCGGCAACATGGGTCAATCCTCCGCCACCGGCGTGGCTTTCACCCGTAATCCGGCGACCGGTGACAAAAAGTTTTACGGCGAATACATGATCAACGCTCAGGGCGAAGATGTGGTGGCGGGAATCCGGACACCCAATCCCATTTCGCAACTGGAGCAGGACATGCCGGAAATTTACGAAGAGTTGGTGGGAATCTACAAGGTCCTGGAAAAGCATTACAAGGAAATGCAGGACATGGAGTTCACCATTCAGGACGGTGTGCTGTATATGTTACAAACCCGGTCCGGCAAGCGTACCGCCGCCGCCGCGATTAAAATCGCGGTCGACATGGTGAACGAAGGTTTGCTCAGCAAGCAGGAGGCCTTGTTGCGAGTTCCGGCGACGCAGGTGGACCAGATTTTTCATCCCATGATCGACCCGAAAGCCAAGGTCGAAGTTTTGGGCAAGGGCCTCGGCGCTTCGCCGGGGGCCGCTTTCGGCAAAGTTGTGTTCACGCCGGAGATGGCTCAGGAGATGGCCGATAAAAAAGAAAAAGTGATTCTCGTTCGGATGGAAACCTCTCCCGAGGACATTCATGGCATGAGCGTTTCGCAGGGAATTTTAACGGCCAAAGGCGGCATGACTTCGCACGCCGCTGTGGTGGCGCGCGCCATGGGAAAACCGTGTGTCTCAGGGTTGACGGGGCTGGCGGTCGACCTCCGCCGCAAAAAATGCGTGCTCAACGGTCACACCATCAAGCAGTTCGATGCCATCACACTGGACGGCACGACAGGCCGTGTCATGTTGGGGCAGGTGCAACTCACCAAACCCCGGATGACGGTTTTTTTCACACAGGTGATGGGGTGGGCGGACAAGATGCGGCGGCTCAACGTGCGGGCCAACGCCGACACACCGCACGATGCTTTGGTGGCCCGGAACTTCGGCGCGCAAGGCATTGGGTTGTGCCGCACCGAACACATGTTCTTCGATGAGGAGCGCATTCTGTTGGTCCGCAAAATGATCGTGGCCGACAAGTCCAAGGACCGCGCTGAGGCCATTAAAAAACTGCTTCCCATTCAGCGAACCGATTTCACCGAAATATTCAGGGTGATGGAAGGTTTGCCCGTCACCATTCGACTGCTGGACCCTCCCCTGCACGAATTTCTACCCAGCGTTCCCAGTGAAATCAAAGCACTAGCCCGGCAAATGAAAAAACCGGCGTCGGTCCTGGCCAAAAAAATTGAATCGATGAAGGAACTCAATCCGATGTTGGGATTGCGCGGATGCCGCTTGGGAATAATTTTTCCGGAAATTTATAAAATGCAGGTGCAGGCCATCTTGGAAGCGGCCTGCAAGTTGGTGAAAAAAGAGATCAAGGTTCTTCCGGAAATCATGATTCCGCTGGTCAGTCATGTGGAGGAGTTCCGGGTGGTGCGTGCCATGATTGATGAAGTGGCGGGTGAAGTGATCGAAAAATCCGGTGTCAAAGTAGATTACAAAGTGGGCACCATGATCGAATTGCCGCGCGCCGCTCTCACGGCCGACAAAATCGCCTTGGAAGCTGATTTCTTTTCGTTCGGCACCAACGATCTCACTCAGACCACCTTCGGATTGAGCCGCGACGATGCCGGCGCTTTTTTATCCCATTACTTGGAAGGTGGAATTTTGCCGGAAGATCCCTTTGTGAGTGTGGACCGGGAAGGCGTCGGCTTGCTGATCGAGTTGGCGATTGAGAAAGGCCGGTCGGTCAACAAGAAACTGCATCTGGGAGTGTGCGGCGAGCACGGCGGCGACCCGAGCTCGATTGAATTTTTCAACGCCATCGGTCTCGACTACGTAAGTTGCTCACCTTTCCGGGTGCCCACCGCGTTACTTTCCGCCGCTCAGGCGGCCATCCGCAACCCAGTCACCTAACCAGCCTGCGGCTGGGGGCAATAGGTCAAACTCTATTTTGCGCTCAACAATTTTCAGGCATGATTCAAAGAACCTGGCTAGTTGCGACCCCCGCGAGGGGGCAGCCTGCGGCTGGAGGCAATAGGTCAAATTCCGGCTGATGTTCATCAACGGCGTGGCACAAAACTGGGATACAGCTGTTGGCGTCCATCGGCACGTCGGCCGGCGCTTAGCGGGGAGAATCCATTTGACTTCAATCCGGCCACCCATCATAATCATCCCCTCCATCCCTCATTGATAATTCCTTTGGCGCACTCATTTTATGGTGGTTGAATTGTTGAGCGTTGTTGTATCGCCGGAGGTAATGAGGTCGAACTCGGATAAGCGCTCGAAAATTATCAGGAATAACTTTAAACCAAAAGCCCGTTGCGTCCAGCCGCAAGCTGGCCCCTTAGCAGGGGAGGCAGATGGTTAACGCTTTGTATGCCGCCAGTGAATGTTGAGCGCGAGGCAGAGCTTGACCCCTTGCCCTCAGCCGCAGGCTGGTTGGAGGATTGAATGAATATTGCATTGACCGGGATCACCGGCATGATCGGTTCCCACATCATTAAAAAACTTTACGGCGATCCTGCCGGGAAGATCGAGCACAATTTCCGGGCGCTCATCCGCGAAGGCAGTGTGATCGAACATTTGAAACCGTATGAAGAAGTGGATTATATCATCGGCGGCCTGGAGGATAAGGAGTCTCTTCGCAAACTGGTCGATGGCATGGATGTGGTGCTCCATTTGGCCCACTTCCCCGGCCCGGTGCAAGCCACTGACGAGCTGGTGAAAGTGAATGTCAGCGGTTCCTACGATCTTTTGGAGGCGGCGAAAAAAGCTAAAGTCAAACAATTCGTTTTCATGAGCGCCTGCACGGTGCTCGGCCAGGTTCTGCCGACGGTCGACGAGGAACATCCTCTGGATGAGACCCATCCCGTGATGCCCAGCACTTTGTACGGTTCGATCAAATCCGCGATCGAGGCGTTTTGTTTTTACTATCAGAAAAGCCGGGCGTTTGACGTCACCCTGATCCGGCCGGTCACCATCTACGGGGTTCATCCGGACCTCGAAAAATCGGAATGGTTCAAGACGGTTGATTATCTGGCGACCAATTACAATGTGGACCTCAAGGGCAGTACCAAATACGTTTCTGTCGATGCGGTGGTGCAGGCTTTGGAAAAGGTGATCGGTAACAAGGAGTGTGCTGGAAAAATCTATCACTTGATCGATGGCCACATCCACAACCTGGAGTTGGGGCAAATCATAATCGATGCCATTGAGTCTTTCGGAGAAATTGAGGGGGTGATGGGAGAGGCCGGTGTGCCCATGTCTAATCAGGCCGCGAAAGACCTGGGTGTGGAATTCAGGGGCCGGGATGGCGTCATCGAGTATCTCAAGTTTTTACATCGTTTGCAGGTCACTTACGGCGGGGAGCGCCAGATTGACAAGTGGTGAGGGGGTGGGCCGCCCCTCCGGGAATATGCCACGTCCGCTATTTTTACCACGCTGATAAACCAGATGCTGTCATCTAAAACCTTCATCGAAAAATTACACGGGCACGGATTTGACTTTTTCACCGGGGTGCCCTGCTCTCTCCTTTCCGGCCTGATATCTTCACTGGAAGAGTCCTCTGGGTACCTGCCTTCGGTGCGGGAAGACGCGGCGGTGGGTTTGTGCGCCGGGGCGTTCATGGCGGGCAAACAACCGGTTTTGCTCATGCAGAATTCCGGCCTGGGGTACAGCCTGAACGCTTTCACCTCCCTCAATTTGATCTACGGACTGCCGGTTCTGGTCATCATGAGCTGGCGCGGGTGCGGCGGCAATGACGCTCCCGAACACATCATCATGGGGGCGGTCAACGAAAAGCTTCTGGCCACGGCGGGGATGGACCACGACGTGCTCACCAGGGACAACGTCGATGCGCTGTTGGTTCAGGCGGTGGACCAAATCAAAAACAAAAAACTGCCGTACACGTTATTGGTGAAAAAGGGACTGTTCGATGAAAGGCATTGAAGTGTTCCAGGAACTGGCGCCCCTGCTGGCAGATGAGGCGGTGGTGCTCGCTAATGGATTCATCAGCCGGGAATGTTTTCAAGTGTTGGATCGGCCGGGAAATTTTTATATGATCGGGTCGATGGGCCTGGCGTCGTCGATCGGTCTCGGAGTGGCCCTGGCGCAACCGGAACGCAGGACTCTTATTTTTGACGGCGACGGCAACGTACTCATGGCCATGGGAACCTTGGCGATGATTGCCGCCTGCGCTCCCAAAAATTTAATTCACATCGTGATCGACAACGAGGTTTACGAATCCACCGGCAGTCAGCGCACGATTTCCAACGTCGTTCCTTTGGAGTCGGTGGCCCTCAGTTGTGGCTACCGACAAGCCCTCCGCGTTACGCAACGCGACGCATTGAAGTCCGCCTACGAATCTTTGTGTCAGGCCGAAGGCCCGGGCTTCCTGCTGGTGAAGGTAGAGCCTGGCTTCGATCCCGCAACCGGCAGGGTGACGCATACGCCCGAAGAAATTCGGGACCGATTCATGAATTCATTAAAAGTGTAGGAACAAAAGAGGC
>Ga0114948_10000582_pt1 | contig 14654 bp, 10 predicted proteins | sample CR04metaG_FD_83877 | JGI IMG/M metagenome (GOLD analysis project Ga0114948, IMG submission 83877) | Deep subsurface microbial communities from Mariana Trench to uncover new lineages of life (NeLLi) - CR04 metaG | ecosystem: Environmental > Aquatic > Marine > Ocean trench > Sediment | place...
CATGCTGGGGCGGAGGATAAGTTTCAGGAGGCCGAGTTGATCCGGCAGGGCTCACAATAATGGCTATGCGTTGGTACGTTGTACAGGCGTTCTCGGGTTTCGAAAAGCACGTAGCACGGTCGCTGCAAGAGCATATTAAGCATGCTGGGGCGGAGGATAAGTTTGGCGAGATCTTGGTGCCGACCGAAGAAATTGTCGAGCTGAAGCGGGGCCAGAAGCGTACCAGTGAGCGTAAGTTTTTTCCGGGCTATGTATTGGTCAGGATGGAAATGGACGACGATACCTGGCACCTGGTTAAGAGCGTGCCTAAGGTGAGTGGGTTTATCGGTGGTTCCGGGCTAAAACCGACCCCGATCTCCGACAAAGAAGCGGAGGGGATTCTGCAGCAAGTTAAGGAGGGCGTAGAAAAACCACGCCCCAAATTCTCTTTTGCCGCGGGCGAGCAAGTTCGCGTTATCGATGGCCCGTTTGAGGATTTCAACGGTACGGTGGAAGACGTCAATTACGATAAGAACAAACTGCGTGTCAATGTTTCGATTTTCGGACGGCTAACACCGGTCGAGCTAGATTTCAGTCAAGTAGAGAAGGGCTGAAGTTTGTGAACCGTGATCCGTGAGCTGTAAACAGTGAATCGTAAACCGTACGAAAGTCTTTGTAACTCACGACTAACGATTAACGACTAACCAGAAAATGGCAAAGAAGACAAAGAAAATAGATGTATACATTAAGTTACAGGTCCTGGCCGGTCAGGCGAATCCGAGCCCGCCGGTAGGTCCGGCCTTGGGCCAACATGGACTCAATATCATGGAGTTCTGCAAGGCCTTTAATGCCGATACCCAGGGCATGGAGCCGGGCCTACCGATTCCGGTGGTCATCACAGTTTTTAGTGATAAGAGCTTTACCTTCATTCGCAAGACGCCACCCGCGTCTTATCTTCTGAAAAAGGCGGCTGGGGTAGAGAAGGGCAGCGGAACACCTCATAGCGAGAAAGTAGGAAAGGTTACGCGCGCCCAACTGGAAGAGATTGCAAAGGTGAAGATGGTGGATCTGAACGCCTACGACATCGATCAGGCGGTACGGATTATCGCCGGCAGTGCCCGCAGCATGGGCATCGAAACCGAGGGGGTATAACAAATGGCAAAGGCCGGCAAACGAATGAGACGTCTCCGGGAAGGTAAAGACAGCACCCAGCCCGTTGGGATAGATGAGGCCCTAAAGCTGGTCAAGGAGACGGCCAGCTGCAAGTTCGATGAATCGGTCGACGTGGCGGTTAATTTGGGTATTGATGCCCGCAAGTCTGATCAAAACGTGCGCGGCATGACGGTGATGCCGCGCGGCACCGGGAAAAAGGTACGTGTCGCGGTATTCGCCGAAGGCGAACAAGCGGAGGAAGCAAAGCAAGCAGGTGCCGATATTGTTGGATTGCAGGACCTCGCAGATGACGTCAAGAGTGGCAAGCTCGACTTCGATATTGCTATCGCCACCCCGGATGCGATGAAAATCGTCGGCAAGCTGGGTCAGATCCTAGGACCGCGCGGACTCATGCCGAACCCCAAGGTAGGTACGGTCACACCGAAAGTGGCCAAGGCGGTGGAAAACGCCAAGGCAGGGCAAGTGCAATACCGCAATGACAAAGCCGGCATCATTCATTGCTCCATCGGTAAGGCTTCGTTTGAGGTCGATGCGCTTAAGGAAAACCTGACCACGCTTATGGAGGCCCTGCACAAGGCTAGGCCACCGAACGCCAAGGGAACCTATATAGAGAGAATCACTCTATCGACGACCATGGGGCCGGGTGTGCAACTAGATAGCCATTCGCTCTAAGGGTGGGGAGATTTTATGGGCTGGAGTCTTGAGAAAAAAAAGGCGCTGGTGGAAAGCATGTCTAATGTCTTAGCCGGGGCACAGGCAGTGGCACTTGCTGAATACCGTGGGTTGACCGTGGCGCAGATGACCGATCTGCGCCGACAGGCACGCGAATCGCAGGTCTATCTTCGGGTAATCAAGAATAACCTGGCGCGACGCGCGGTGGAGGGGTCCCGGTTCGAGTGCCTGAAGGAGGAGTTTGTCGGGCCCGTGGCGTTGGCTGTCGGCGAAGATCTGGTTGCGGTTGCGAAGGTCTTAAGCAAGTTTGCCAAGGGCAACAAGCTGCTGCGGGTCAAAGTAGCCGCTATGGGCGGGAAACTGATATCCACTGCTGAGCTGGACGCGCTCGCGAAACTACCGGGTCGTGAGCAATTGTTGGCGCAATTGCTGGGCACAATGCAGGCGCCTATACAGTCATTCGTTCGAATTCTGAACGAAGTGCCAAGTAAGTTTGTTCGCACGCTTGCTGCTGTGCGAGACAGTAAAGAAACGGCGAGTAGCAAGTGACAAATGGCAAGTAGCAAGGAACTGCATGCGCCGAGATCGGTTTGTCTTATTTGTACTTGTAACTTGTAACTTGCAACTTCCAACTTGGTACTAGGTTTTTATTTCGAGGAGAGTAACTCATGTCAGCAACAAGAGAACAAATTCTTAAGTCCATTTCCTCTATGTCGGTTCTTGAATTATCGGAACTGATCAAGGATATGGAGGACAAGTTTGGTGTTTCTGCCGCCGCTCCGGCGGTAGCCATGGCGGCCCCAGCCGCCGGTGGTGAGGCGGCCGAAGCTGCCGCCGAGCAAACAGAGTTCGATGTCGTCCTGGGTAGCTTCGGAAGCAATAAGGTGTCCGTGATTAAGGTGGTACGGGCGGCGACCAGCCTGGGCCTTAAGGAGGCTAAGGACCTTGTCGAATCTGTACCAGCGACGGTTAAAGAGACTGTTAATAAGGAAGAGGCAGAAGATATCAAGAAGCAATTGGAAGAAGTTGGCGCCACAGTCGAGCTTAAGTAGAGCGACTGTTGGGCGACAAACATTTCGATCGATTTATGCACAGCGCGTTGCGCAGGGATAGCGAGCAACTCAAGGCGGTGGCCGTGAGTCATCGGCTTACGTTTAGTGGTGCGCGCTTACTTTTGAGGCTGTATCCGGCCGTTGCGCCGGTGAGGACTGAAAGCGATTATGGCATACACGTTTACTGAAAAGAAACGTATCCGCAAGAGGTTCGGCAAGCATCCGATGGTATTGCGGGTTCCTTATCTTCTAGAGATCCAAAAGCGGTCCTACAAGAAATTTTTGCAGGCGGATGTACCAGCCGAGCAGCGTATCGACCAAGGTTTGCAGGCTGCGTTTAAGAGCGTGTTTCCCATCGAAGGTTATGTTGGTAATGCCGCTCTTGAATTCGTTAGTTATCGCTTGGGCGGGCCGCCGTTCGATGTCAAGGAGTGTCAACAGCGGGGCTTGATCTACTCAGCGCCACTGCGCGTATTGGTGCGCTTGGTCGTCTTTGAGAAGGATGAGGCTACCGGCACCAAAACCGTACGTGACATCAAGGAGCAAGAAGTGTATCTCGGGGAAATTCCCTTGATGACGGATAACGGCACGTTTGTGATCAATGGCACGGAGCGGGTCATCGTTTCTCAGTTACACCGGTCACCGGGCGTATTTTTTGAGCACGATTATGGTAAGACTCATTCATCGGGCAAACTGCTGTTTTCCGCGCGCATTATTCCCTATCGTGGCTCGTGGCTCGATCTGGAGTTCGACCCCAAGGATCTTCTGTATATTCGCATAGATCGTCGTCGAAAACTGCCGGCGACGATAGTTCTGCGTGCCTTGGGGATGACAACCCAGGAAATCCTGGCGACCTTTTTCGAAACGGATACGTTTCGACTCGCCAAAAACGAAGTCAAGCTCGATCTGATAGCTTCACGTCTGCGCGGTATGCAGCTTGACGTAGATATCAAGACACCGAAGGGTGAAGTCATCGTCGAGGCCGGCCGACGAATTTCGGCGCGCCATGTGCGCGAGCTTGAGCGCACGCGAATGAAGCAGTTAATAGTAGGTCCAAGCGCTTTGATCGACCGCGCGCTAGCCGAGGACGTGGTAGATCGGGCGACCGGTGAGTTGCTTGCCCAAGCCAACGATGTAGTCACTGAGGAACTCCTAGCAAAGTTTGTGGAAGTGGGCATCACCGAAGTCAAAACGATCCATACTAATGATTTGAATCGTGGACCTTTTATTTCTGAGACCCTACATCTCGATCCTACCCATGATGCACTGGAGGCGCAGGTCGAAGTTTACCGTATGATGCGCCCAGGCGAGCCGCCGACCAAAGACGCGGCACAAACTCTATTCAATAACTTATTTTTCAGTCCGGACCGCTATGATCTTTCCGCTGTCGGGCGCATGAAGTTCAATCGGCGCCTCGGGCGTGGCACAGACGAAGGCCCGGGGATCCTAAGCAAGGAAGACATTGTGGATGTCATGAAGGTGTTGATCGGCCTCAAGAACGGTGAGGGCGTCATCGACGACATCGACCATCTCGGCAATCGGCGTGTGCGTTCTGTCGGGGAGTTGGTGGAAAATCAATTCCGCGTTGGGCTGGTCCGTGTCGAACGTGCGGTTAAGGAACGGTTGAATCTAGCCGATAGTGCCGGACTGATGCCGCAGGAGTTGATAAATGCCAAGCCAGTCTCAGCTGTAATCAAGGAATTCTTTGGCTCTAGCCAGTTGTCGCAGTTCATGGATCAAACTAATCCGCTATCCGAGGTTACACACAAACGTCGGGTGTCGGCTCTGGGTCCGGGCGGGCTTACCCGTGAACGGGCGGGATTTGAAGTGCGCGATGTGCACCCAACCCATTACGGGCGGGTGTGTCCAATCGAGACGCCGGAAGGACCGAATATCGGTTTGATTAACTCATTGGCGGTTTACGCGCGCACCAACGAGTATGGTTTTCTCGAGACACCCTACCGCAAGGTTGTAAAATCTAGGGCCACCGATGAAATTCAGTATCTATCCGCTATCGAGGAAGGCGACTACACCATCGCCCAGGCCAACGCGGGTATGGATGCCAAGGGTAATTTGGTGGATGAACTTGTATCGTGCCGGCACAAGAATGAGTTCGCGTTGTCCACAGTAGATAAGGTTGACTATATTGATGTTGCGCCATCGCAGATCGTGTCGGTGGCGGCCTCGTTAATCCCGTTTCTTGAGCACGATGATGCGAACCGAGCCCTTATGGGTTCAAACATGCAACGTCAGGCGGTCCCCACTTTGCGTACCGAGAAACCGTTGGTGGGAACGGGTATGGAAAGTATCGTCGCGGTGGATTCGGGCGCCACGGTTGTCGCGAAACGAGGCGGCACGGTCGATTCAGTCGATGCGAGCCGTATCGTTGTGCGCGTCAATGACGATGAGACCAAGCCCGGCGAAGTTGGTGTCGACATATACACCCTGGTCAAGTATCAGCGTTCGAACCAGAACACCAACATCAATCAGAAGCCGTTGGCACGAGTCGGCGACAAGATAGCTAAGGGTGATGTGTTGGCGGACGGACCTTCGACGCATATGGGGGAGTTGGCGCTCGGACGGAATATCCTTGTGGCCTTCATGCCTTGGAGTGGTTACAACTTCGAGGACTCTATCCTCATATCTGAGCGCGTGGTGGAGCAAGACGACTTTACGACTATTCACATCGAAGAGCTCAATACGGTTGCGCGCGACACTAAGCTAGGCCCTGAGGATATCACGCGAGACATACCCAACGTGGGTGAAGCGGCGTTGTCTAAATTGGATGAGTCGGGGATTGTCTATATCGGGGCGGAAGTAACAACCAGTGACATCTTGGTTGGCAAAGTGACACCTAAAGGTGAAACACAGCTCACGCCGGAAGAAAAATTGTTGCGTGCGATATTCGGCGAGAAGGCCTCGGACGTGAAGGACACCTCGCTACGCATGCCATCTGGCATGTCCGGCACGGTAATCGACGTGCAGGTGTTTACCCGTGAAGGCGTTGAGAAGGATGCCAGGGCTAAAGCAAACGAGGAGCAAGAGCTCGAGCGCATTCAGAAAGACCTGAACGATCAATACCGTATCGTTGAGGATGATGCCTATGCACGTATCGAGCGGTTGTTGATCGGCAAAATGGTTGACGGTGGACCGGTCGATCTTAAAGCCGGGGATAGGGTCACCAAGGCATACTTGGCCGAGCTCGCGCGTCAAAAGTGGTTCGCCATCCGTTTGCGCAACGAAGAGGCTAGCCAAGCACTCGAGCAGATTCGCACGCAGCTGGCCAAGCAGAAGGAATATTTCGACACCAAGTTCACGGAAAAACGATCGAACCTAATTTCGGGTGACGATCTTGCGCCGGGTGTCCTCAAGATGGTCAAGGTCTACGTGGCGGTCAAACGCCAGCTACAGCCCGGCGATAAGATGGCGGGTCGGCACGGAAATAAGGGCGTAATCTCACGCATCGTGCCGGTCGAGGATATGCCATACATGGCGGACGGCACGCCTATCGATATTGTCCTCAATCCACTCGGTGTTCCCTCGCGTATGAATGTGGGTCAAGTACTAGAGACACACTTGGGCTGGGCGGCGCACGAGCTTGGACGACAGATTGGCAAAATGCTCGATCAGGAACGTGCCGTTGCGGAATTGCGTAAATTCATCGACAAGGTCTACAACGATCCGAAGGCCGGCGAACATAAGGAAGACATCAAGTCACTCACGGACGACGAGATCATTGAGTTGGCCAACAATCTGCGTGACGGCATGCCCATGGCGACGCCCGTTTTTGACGGCGCCAAGGAAGACGAAATCAAGCGCATGCTGGAACTTGCGGGTTTACCACGGAGTGGTCAGACGACACTTTGTGATGGACGCACTGGCGAAGCGTTCGCGCATTCGATCACGGTTGGCTATATGTACATGCTTAAGCTCAACCATTTGGTCGACGACAAGATGCATGCCCGTTCAACTGGACCGTACAGCCTTGTGACCCAACAACCCCTGGGTGGTAAGGCCCAGTTTGGCGGACAGCGGTTTGGTGAAATGGAGGTATGGGCACTGGAGGCCTATGGCGCCGGCTATACGTTGCAGGAAATGCTAACCGTCAAATCTGATGATGTGTCAGGACGTACGAAGATGTTCGAGAACATCGTCAAAGGGGACTATCGTATGGAAGCGGGCATGCCTGAATCCTTTAACGTGTTGGTCAAGGAGATTCGGGCGCTTGGTATCGATATCGCTCTCGAACAAATCTAAGTCTACAACGCAGCGGCTATTGCGGGAGATAAACATTGAAAGACTTATTTAATCTTTTCAAGCAGCAAGTAAGGTCGGAAGACTTTGACGTCATTCGTATTGGGCTTGCCTCACCTGAAAAAATCCGCTCATGGTCTTGGGGCGAAGTCAAGAAGCCCGAGACCATCAACTATCGGACATTTAAGCCAGAGCGGGATGGCCTATTCTGCGCCAAGATTTTCGGGCCGGTAAAGGACTACGAATGTCTGTGCGGCAAGTACAAACGTTTGAAACATCGTGGTGTAATCTGCGAAAAGTGCGGAGTCGAAGTCACGCTATCCAAGGTGCGCCGCGAACGCATGGGACATATCGAGCTCGCAAGTCCAGTGGCACATATCTGGTTCTTGAAGTCGCTGCCTTCGCGTATGGGGCTTATCCTGGATATGACCCTCCGAGACATCGAGCGAGTACTTTATTTCGAAGCCTACGTGATCGTTGATCCAGGTTTAACGCCGCTAGAACCCGCGACTCTGATGTCTGAAGAGGCATATCTAAACGCGCTCGAGCAATATGGTGATGAATTTGATGCCCGTATGGGTGCGGAGGCGATACGAGATCTACTAAAGCGTATCAATCTCGAAGAGGAGGCTGGAAAACTGCGCGAGGAACTGGCAGCAACCGGCTCTGAAACGAAGATCAAGAAGCTTACGAAACGCCTCAAAGTCATCGAGGCATTTATCTATTCTCGCAATCGTCCGGAATGGATGGTCATGGCGATCTTACCAGTACTGCCGCCCGAACTGCGGCCACTAGTGCCATTAGATGGTGGTCGTTTCGCAACGAGTGATCTCAACGACCTCTATCGACGGGTTATAAATCGCAATAATCGCCTAAAGCGTCTGCTTGATCTGAATGCGCCCGACATCATTGTGCGCAACGAAAAGCGGATGTTACAGGAAGCAGTAGATGCGTTGCTCGACAATGGTCGGCGTGGCAAGGCCATCACCGGGGCGAATAAACGCCAACTGAAATCCTTGGCCGATATGATTAAGGGCAAACAGGGCCGCTTTCGACAGAACCTGCTCGGCAAACGTGTTGATTATTCTGGGCGTTCGGTGATCGTGGTGGGCCCCACTCTCAAGCTGCACCAGTGTGGGCTGCCAAAGAAGATGGCGCTTGAGCTCTTCAAACCGTTCATCTTTGGTAAGTTGGAATTGAAAGGTCTTGCTACCACGATCAAGGCCGCCAAGAAGATGGTCGAGTTGGCCAGTCCCGAGGTTTGGGACATTCTCGAGGAAGTAATCCGCGAGCACCCGGTATTGCTCAATCGTGCACCGACGCTACACCGCTTGGGCATTCAAGCGTTTGAGCCGGTGCTCATTGAAGGTAAAGCCATACAGCTGCACCCGTTGGTATGCGCGGCCTTCAACGCCGACTTCGACGGTGACCAGATGGCCGTCCACATCCCGCTTTCAATCGAAGCTCAATTGGAAGCGCGGGCGCTGATGATGTCGACGAACAATATCCTGTCACCGGCCCATGGCGAGCCCATCATTGTGCCGACGCAAGATATCGTGTTGGGTCTCAACTACATGGCACGCGAGAAGATAAATCAACCAGGCGAAGGCAAGGTGTTTGCCGACGTGTCAGAGGTTCATCGTGCGTACGAAACAGGGCACATATCGTTGCATACGCGCATTAAGGTACGCATTCGTGAGGTACTCCGTGATGACGACGGCAATCGCACTGAAACATTGAAGTTATACGATTCCACGGTAGGACGGGCGCTGCTATCAGAGTTATTGCCCGAGGGTCTCACTTTCGATTTGGTCAATCGTGATCTGAACAAGAAGCGTATTTCGGCACTCATTAATGCCTGCTACCGAAGTGTTGGTCTGAAGGAGACGGTTATTTTCGCTGACCAGCTTATGTATACCGGATTCTCGTACGCCACCCGTGCCGGTATCTCGATTGGCGTGGACGACATGGTTACGCCAGTTGAGAAAGCCGAGATACTTCGACAGGCAGAATCTGAAGTTAAGAGCATCCAAAAACAGTACGCATCCGGTCTGCTCACGGATGGTGAACGTTATAACAAGGTCGTTGATATCTGGACTCGCACCAGCGAGAGTGTTGCCAAGTCCATGATGGAGCAGTTGGGTAGTGAGCAAGTTGTGGATGCAGAAGGCAAGGAGGTCAGACAGGATTCGTTCAACCCGATTTTCATGATGGCAGATTCCGGCGCTCGCGGTAGCGCGGCGCAGATCCGGCAGCTTGCCGGCATGCGCGGCCTAATGGCTAAGCCGGACGGCTCCATTATTGAGACGCCTATCACTGCAAATTTCCGTGAAGGACTGAATGTCCTGCAATACTTCATCTCTACCCATGGTGCTCGCAAAGGTCTAGCGGATACCGCGCTTAAGACCGCGAACTCTGGTTACTTGACGCGACGTCTGGTGGATGTCTGTCAGGACTTGGTGGTGACCGAGCAAGACTGTGGCACCAGTGAGGGCATCACGAAATCGGCCCTGGTAGAAGGTGGAGAAGTGGTGGTACCGCTGCGTGATCGTATCCTCGGCCGCGCGGTCATTGGAGATATCCGTGATCCCAGCGACGAAAACACTGTGCTGATCGAAGGCGGGACCCTATTGGATGAGCACTTGGTAACCCTGCTCGAAGAGAAAAACATCGATATGGTGTTGGTGCGTTCGCCCGTGACCTGTGAAACACGTTATGGCGTATGCGGCCTATGTTACGGCCGTGATCTGGGGCGCGGACATCTGGTCAATATTGGTGAGGCGGTGGGTGTCATTGCTGCTCAGAGTATTGGCGAGCCTGGCACTCAGTTAACCATGCGCACGTTTCACATCGGTGGTGCCGCCTCCGGTGCGATTATGGAGAGCAAGATCGATGTGAGGACCAACGGTACTGTTAAGCTAAAGAATCTTAAGGTCGTTAAACACGCCAGTGGTAACTATGTAGCGGTATCGCGGTCGGGCGAGCTGATTGTGCAAGATGCCCAGGGTCGCGACCGTGAGCGTTATAAAGTGCCCTATGGTGCCGTGCTCACGGTTTACGATGGCGAGAAGGTCAAGGCCGGTTCGATCGTGGCCCAGTGGGAGCCGCATACGCATCCCATCATCACCGAAGTCGCAGGCAAGGTCATGTTTAGTGACCTTATTGATGGTGTTAGCGTAAACAAGCAAACCGACGAGATTACCGGTCTTTCCACTTACGTAGTGCTTGATCCCGCGCAGCGAGGTGGCACCAAGGATGTTCGCCCCATGCTTGGCCTTGTAGATGGTCGGGGTAAGGACTTGACCATCCCGGGCACCGATATTCCGGCAAAGTACATGTTGCCGCCGGGGGCAATCATTACCGTGGACGACGGTGCCAAGGTGGGCGTCGGCGGTGTATTGGCCCGTATTCCGCAGGAGACTCAAAAGACCCGTGACATCACCGGCGGTCTGCCAAGGGTGGCGGAGTTGTTTGAAGCCCGCAAGCCGAAGGATTGCGCCATCTTGGCGGAGATTTCGGGGGTGGTTTCTTTTGGGAAGGACACCAAGGGTAAACGGCGCTTAGTTATTACCGACCAGGAGGGCGTTGATCACGAGTATCTGATTCCCAAGGGTCGCCACATAACGGTGTTTGAGGGTGAAACGGTGGAGCAGGGTGATGTGGTCGTCGAGGGTGCCCCGGTTTCCACGGATATCCTGCGGCTGCTAGGAGTTGAGACGCTTACCAACTATATCGTCGATGAGGTGCAAGATGTCTATCGGCTACAGGGGGTAAAGATCAACGACAAGCATATCGACGTCATCATTCGACAGATGCTCCGTAAGGTAAACATCCTGAATCCGGGCGATACTCGTTTCTTGCCCGGCGAACAGGTGGAGCGTGCACGCTTGCTGGGAGAAAACGAGACGATAGTGGCTGATGGTAAGGAACCGGCCACCTACGAGCGGCTGTTGCTAGGTATCACCAAGGCATCGCTGTCTACAGAGTCTTTTATCTCGGCCGCGTCGTTCCAGGAGACCACGCGCGTGCTCACGGAAGCGGCAATAAACGGTAAACGCGATATGCTGCGGGGGCTCAAGGAAAACGTCATCGTCGGACGGTTGATTCCGGCTGGTACCGGGCTCGCCTATCATCAAGAGCGGCGACGAAAACGCACACAGGCGAAAGAAGAGGCGCTCGAGCTCGAGCAATCACTATCTACTAACAAGGCCGCCACCAGCAGTACCCAAAGTGGCGAGGAGGCGGTTGGAGCCTAGAAAAACAGTCTAAAACTTGACACTTTGGAGGGGTATGCCTAAAATCGCGCCCCACCTGACAGGTCGGGAGCACCGACCTGTCGCTGTGTTGTGGGCTGAAACTACTCGATGCCAACGATCAATCAACTAGTGCGGAAACCGCGCAAGCGGCAGACCAAGAAATCGACGGTGCCTGCCCTGATGGCCTGTCCGCAGAAGCGCGGCGTGTGCACCCGGGTGTACACGACGACGCCCAAGAAGCCGAATTCGGCACTACGTAAGGTCGCCCGTGTACGCCTGACCAATGGGTTCGAGGTCACTACCTATATTGGCGGTGAGGGCCACAACCTGCAGGAGCACTCGGTGGTGCTGATCCGGGGGGGGCGTGTGAAAGATCTGCCCGGGGTGCGCTATCATACGATACGCGGGGTGCTAGATACCGCCGGCGTCAGCGACCGACATCAAGGCCGCTCCAAGTACGGCACCAAACGGCCCAAGGCCTAAGATGATGGCCGCAGTTTGAGTTCCGCCCTGTTGACCCCACGCGAATTGAACGTATAGATAGTCATGCCAAGACGACGAGTAATTGCGAAGCGCCAGATCATTCCCGATCCGAAGTACGGGAGCGAAACGTTGGCCAAATTCATTAACGTGGTGATGAAACGCGGGAAAAAGGCGGTGGCCGAGAAGATCGTCTACGGGGCCTTAGACATGGTGGCTGAGCGAACCAAGAAGGACCCGGTGGAGGTATTCAACCAGGCGCTCGACAATGTACGCCCATTGGTAGAGGTAAAAAGCCGTCGTGTTGGTGGTGCCACCTATCAGGTGCCCATTGAGGTACGATCCCTGCGGCAAGGTGCGCTGGCTATGCGTTGGATGATAGAGGCCGCGCGTGCCCGTTCCGGCAAATCCACCGGGGATCGGCTAGCGGCCGAGCTGCTAGATGCAGCGGAGAAAAGAGGAAATGCGGTTAGAAAGCGCGAAGACGCCCATCGTACGGCAGAAGCCAACAAGGCCTTCTCGCATTATCGTTGGTAATGGACGCAGAGTTCTGAAGGAAGTGAAGTTGTGGCACGCAAGACTCCAATAGAAAGGTATCGCAATATCGGCATCATGGCGCACATCGATGCCGGTAAGACGACGACCACCGAACGTATCCTTTTCTACACGGGAATTTCGTACAAACTCGGCGAAGTTCACGATGGTACGGCGGTTATGGACTGGATGGAACAGGAACAGGAGCGCGGCATCACTATTACGGCGGCGACGACGACCTGCTTTTGGAAAGGTATGGACCAGTCATATCCCGAGCATAGGATTAACATCATCGATACCCCCGGGCATGTGGACTTCACGATTGAGGTTGAACGCTCGTTGCGCGTACTAGACGGTGCGGTTGCTGTGTTCTGTGCTGTCGGTGGGGTCGAGCCGCAGTCCGAGACCGTTTGGCGACAGGCGACTAAATATAAGGTGCCGCGCGTTGCCTTCATAAACAAAATGGATCGTGTGGGTGCGGATTTTGCTCGAGTCGTAGGCCAAATCAAGGACCGTCTAGGCGCTAACGCTATTCCGATTCAACTACCGATTGGGGCTGAGGACAAATTTAAAGGCGTTGTCGATCTGGTTAACATGAAAGCCATCTATTGGGATGACTCGAATCTTGGTGTCCAGTTCGAAGAACGCGATATCCCGGCAGATATGGTCGAGGAGTGTAACAAGTGGCGCGAGCAGATGGTAGCAGCGGCGGCCGAGGCCAACGAAGAGTTCATGGACGAGTATCTCGGTGAGGGCGAGCTCTCTCAGGCGGACATTAAAGCGGGTCTTCGCGCGCGGACACTGGCCAACGAGGCCGTTTGCGTATTGTGTGGTTCGGCGTTCAAGAATAAAGGCGTGCAAGCGTTGCTGGACGCGGTGCTCGACTACATGCCGTCGCCAGTTGATGTGCCTCCGATGAAGGGCATTTTGGACAACAAGGATCAGACCACGGTTGAGCGGCGTGCAGATGATAACGAGCCGTTTGCCGCCCTAGCGTTCAAGATCGCTACTGACCCCTACGTCGGCCAGCTTGTCTTTTTCCGCGTCTATTCTGGCGTAACGAAATCCGGTGACAGTGTGTACAACCCTGTTAAGCGTAAGAAAGAACGGGTGGGGCGTTTGCTGCAGATGCATGCCAACAGTCGAGAGGACATCAAAGAGGTTCGGGCGGGCGATATCGCCGCGGCCGTTGGCATCAAATATGTAACTACGGGTGACACGCTGTGCGCTGTCGATAGCGTGATTACTTTGGAACGTATGGAGTTTCCAGAACCAGTGATCTCGCAGGCGGTTGAGCCGCGGACCAAGGCGGATCAAGAGAAGATGGGCGTGGCGCTCTCACGCTTGGCACAGGAAGATCCATCTTTTCGCGTATCTAGCGATGAGGAATCGGGGCAAACGATAATCTCCGGCATGGGCGAGTTGCACCTGGAGATCATTGTCGATCGCATGAAACGCGAATTCAGTGTTGATGCCAATGTTGGTAGACCACAAGTGGCCTATCGCGAGACAATCGGCAGAGAGGTCACGCAGGAGACAAAATACGTCAAGCAAACCGGCGGCCGCGGGCAGTATGGCCATGTCTATTTGCGCCTGGAGCCGCAACCGTCGGGCGAAGGTTTCGAGTTTGTCGATGCCATTAAGGGTGGCGCGGTGCCGCGCGAATACATACCCGCGGTTCGCAAGGGCGTCCAGGACGCGATGGAAGGCGGTGTGTTGGCCGGTTATCCCATGGTCGATGTGAAGGTGACGCTCTTTGATGGTTCTTATCATGAAGTGGATTCGTCCGAAACCGCCTTTAGGATGGCGGCCAGTCGATGTTTCCGTAATGGCGCCGTTAAAGCCAGCTTGGTACTGTTGGAACCGATTATGGCCGTCGAGGTTGTTACACCCGAGGGATATATGGGTGCCGTCAACGGTGATCTGAGTTCACGCCGCGGGGCGATTCATGGTATGGAAGATGCGCCGGCCGGTAAGGTTATCCGCGCCGAAGTGCCATTGGCGGAGATGTTCGGGTACGCGACCGCACTACGGTCGGCGACACAAGGGCGTGCGACCTATACGATGGAATTCAAAAAGTATGCCTCGGCCCCGACCAATGTGGCCGAGGCTGTTATCCGCAAAGCAAGCTGAGGAACCCACAGTGGCTAAGGCAAAATTCGAACGCACAAAACCCCATGTGAATGTGGGCACGATTGGTCACGTTGATCATGGTAAGACCACCTTAACTGCGGCCATGACCAAGGTGTTAGCG
>Ga0114948_10000583_pt1 | contig 14627 bp, 12 predicted proteins | sample CR04metaG_FD_83877 | JGI IMG/M metagenome (GOLD analysis project Ga0114948, IMG submission 83877) | Deep subsurface microbial communities from Mariana Trench to uncover new lineages of life (NeLLi) - CR04 metaG | ecosystem: Environmental > Aquatic > Marine > Ocean trench > Sediment | place...
AAATCAAATCTATCTTTTCTCGCTCGGAGAGCGAGCGTACGTCGTCCTCTGTGATGAGTCTTCGGGCGATGGCTCGGTCCGCCACGAAGGCGGGGTCGATGCCCCGGCCGTTGTCGGCCACCGTTACTGTGGCGGAGCCCGAGGACTCCTCGTACGCGATACTAATCACGCCAGGGCCCTTGCCGCGAGCCTTGCGTTCCTGGTCGCTCTCGATCCCGTGATCGAGGGCGTTGTGAACCAAGTGCACCAGGCAAGCGTCAAACGCGGATCGGTGTGTGCGGTGGATTGGCGCATCGGGCGTCAGGACGTCGAGGTCGGCAATGTCGACTCGATGCTTGTCGCGGTATTGCTCGATGACACGCTGCAACTTCTGAGAATACAGGCCGAGCGGCAGCGAATCCAGTGCGTAGAGTTGCTCGTAGATGTGTTTCCCCTCAATGTCGCCCCGCGACCGAACCTCGGCCACCAGGTGGTCGTAGTCGATGCGAGAAATAGACATGCGATCCTTGGCGCTCGAAAAGAGTCGCGTCCGAAATTCCGTAATCTTGACGTATTCGTCTCGTAGGTCCTGAGTCAGCAGCAGCCACCCGTCGAATGTGGTGAGACGGTCAGCCTCCCGGGCAGCCTTGATGGCGTCCTCCATTCTCTCGGCGATTTCGGCGAGTCCTGAGAACCCGAACGAACCGGCGTTGCCCTTGAGCGTATGGAGCTCGCGGAGGAAATCGGGTTCAACGTTGATGAGATCATCTCCGGTCTGAATCACGTCGATCCGGCCCAACCACGCTTCCGTGTCCTCGAGGAACGAATCAACCGCCGATCGTTCGTTCTGTACAAATGCCAGGATGCGCCCGACTTCGGCCTCGCGGGCGCGCGTGGCACGGTCCAACGCATACTCGGCTTCGCGCTGCGCAGTGATGTCCGTGCCAAGCACCATGATCCGACGCAACTTTCCGTCCTCCATGATGGGACGGTAATTGATTGTCACAATCCGGTGTTCACCGCCGCGTTCAGTCTCGATTTCTCGCAATGGGTTGAGTTGTTCGTACTTCGGCCAATTGTCCGAGAGGTATCTCGACTTGGCGATCGTGCTGATCCATTGACGAAGGACTTTGGCGGCGTCATCTGCGGCCCCGAATATTTGCTGGAGGGTCGAGTTCGCGAAGTCGCTGACGCCGAATAGCTCCCGCGCTCGCAACGAGTGCTGAGGATTGACCGTCCCGTCTAGATTCAACGTGAAGATGCCTTGATCGAGATTGTTCAGCATTATCTCGACCTCGCGGTTCACCTCCGCGAGACGGAGCTCACGCACTCGCAAGCGCTGTTCCATCCACGTCAGCAGCCATGCGATGGCACCGGTCATGGGGAGGAGGACGATGAGGCCGATGACTGCTGTCAGGACCAGTGCGCGCCGTGCCTCTCGATTCATCGACTCGAGTGAGATCCCGAGCAGAAGATGGCCCATCACCTCGCCGTCGGCATCGACTATTGGCTCGGCCTGATAAGCCAGCTCACCGACGGTCTCAGAGCCTCCGGCGAGAACACGCTGCGCCAGTGCCTCTCCGATCTGAAAATCGGTCGGTACCTGGAGCAACGACTCCCCGTCGGGGTCGTAGAGGATGACGCCGACGAAGAGCGGATTGGCTGCCATTTCGACCAGGAATGCCTGCACGGCGTCGATACGGCCGGTCGAAAGACCCAACTCCACGTTGTTGACTGCGAAGTTCACGAGTTCGACGTGTTGCTCGCCCAGGGACCTGACGGTCGCCCGGCGGTTCATGTATGCCAGCACCCCAATCGCGGACACGACCGACAGGACGAGCAGTGCGATGATGGATACCAAGATGCGTCGCCGCGCCGCCGGATCCTTGTCCATCGACTCCGCCGAAGATTGCACGTCGCGCGGCGCGTCGGAATCTCGATGTTCAGTCACTACGCCCTCCCAATCCTCCCAAACTCATTACGGATCGTGGGGTAGGCTGCCCCGAGGCGACCGAAAATACGCGAACGGTGTGTACTGCATGAAATTCGACACGCGGGACATGTAGATGTCCGCGTGCCGTTCTATTTGACTGGCCATGTGACTCTTGTCGTTTCCGGCTCGCATCAAAGGTCCCCAACGGTTGTTGGACACCTGTCTATCGGCCCGGGCGAGGGGGGTAATCTCATCGTCCAGTGCTTTGAGTCGATTGCGGCCCTGTGCGATGCTGCGCTCCAGCTCGTTCACAGACCCGACCGGCGCCGGTCCGTACTTGTCACGCTTCCGCTGGAGCAGCAGCTGCGCTTGGCTCTGAGCGAGCTCGAGTTTTTCTTTCTCCGTCATGAGTCGGCGAAGCTTGTCCCGACGTTGTGAAAATGCCTGCGTCGCGGTGATCTCGTCCTCGAGTTCCCGCACCACGAGCGCCGTGCGCCAGCGCAGCAGGTCTTTGCTGACATGTACATCGCTAAAGATGTGGTCCCCCACGTAGAGAATACGGTCGCCCGATACCCCGAGATACTCTTCGACCGCCGCCGCGTTGCCGCCGAGGAAGATGCCGCCCGGTTTGGGGCCGCCGATCACGGGCTTGAGTAATCCCGTTTCGTCTACCACCTCGAAGAACGGGTTTTTCGCGGAGAGAAAGTCGGGTTTTCGCGCGGAGACGATGATTACGTCGAACATGTCACGCCAAGTCATCTCTCCCGGAAGGAACGGGTCGAACGCATACTGCATCATGGCTTGCGTGTACGGCCATTCGGAGTTGGTAATGAGGAGCAACCGCTTACCGGCCTTCTTTTGATCGAGCAGCGTGAGCGGCACCTCGGCTTCGACCTCGACGAAGCGGTCGGGATCGGCCACGATCTCGGCCTTGAGGATTCCTTCCATGTGCGTCGCGTCGAGTGAATCACGCAACAGCCCGTAGAGGTCGGCGTAGCTCAGCACTTTGGGGAGCTTGTTGCTGTCGAGCAGGTTGACCAGCTGACTGTAGAGGCACGCCGCCGAAAGCGAAAAGAGCGTATTGAGGAACACCCATCGACTCTCCGACAAATCGACGATCGTCCGCCCGTAGAGTTTGCGCTGCATGTTGAAGTCGATCGAGTGGGTACCGTGCCGTGCGAGTTTGATGTAACCGAAACGGTTGGCCTTGACGAGGTTGCCGAGTTCGGTGTCGATAATCAGGCCGCGCATGACCGATGTGGAGTCGAACTCGAGGTTGTCGAGCGACCAACCCTGGTCGCACAGCTTCTGGTGGATGTGATGGTAAGCGCGTCGTTCCCACTGGTCCACGTTGTAGTGGATCAGCGTGTAGTCCATATCGTATCCGATGGCCGCGATTTGGCGCAAGTTCAGCGTTCGGTTGCAGAAGATACCGCGATGAGGTTCGGGTGGCCCATTTATGACCGCCGTGTGCGGTGGTGTCGCACGCTTCCGTTTGGATCGTCCCTTGCTAGCCACGAGTGTCGGCTCCTATGTAGAAAGCGGGTGGGCCGCGACAAAATGATTCAACGGATGGTGCCCGCTTCCGATCGCCGGCGCGGTGGCAATCGCGCGTTGGACAAAATCGATGGCCGTGCTGATTGCCTCCCCCAGGCCCGCACCCGCGGCGAGGCCGGCGGTAATTGCCGCGCTCAGGGTGCAGCCGGTTCCGTGCGTGTTGCGCGCGGGCAACCGTGCGTGTGAGAATCGGGTGGTGCCTTCGGGTGTGACCAGCATGTCCACGAATTCGGCGTCGCCGGCGAGCCCTTTGATGAGAGCCGCGCGCGCTCCCATGTCGAGCATGGCCCGGCCGGCGCGCTCCATGTCGGACTCGCTGCTCACCGGACCATGCATGAGCGCAGACGCCTCGGTGAGGTTGGGGGTGACCAGGGCCGCCAGGGGGAAAAGCTCGTCTACGAGTGCACGCTCGGCATCGACGCTGAGAAGCCGATCGCCGGACGTGGCCACCATGACGGGGTCCACGACGGGGTACGGAAACGCAAACTCACGAATTCCCTCCGCCACCGTGAGCACGAGGTCCTTGGTTGCCAGCATGCCGGTCTTCAGAGCCCGAGGCGGGAGGTCCTCGGCCAGTGCGGCCATCTGGTGCTTCACCATGTCGGCCGAGATGGATTGCACATCGGACACCGATCGCGTGTTCTGCGCCGTGACGGCGACAACGACGCATGTACCGAAGACCCCGAACTGATGAAACGTCTTCAGGTCTGCCTGGATCCCGGCGCCGCCACCCGAATCCGAACCGGCGATTGTGAGGGCTATGGGTGGTGGGTCGGCCGGCGAGCTTTCGGCCCCCTCGCCCCCCCCGTCACTCAACGTTGTGGCTCGGGTGGTGGTGGCATGCGGCCGAGCAGCGTCGTCAAACGCTCGAACGCCGGATGGTCAGTGATCCCGGTTTCCGTTAGTTCGAAGGCTCCGGGGGTGTTGCGGATCGTTTGCCGCACCTCCTCGACACGATCGGCCGGCATCGGATGGGACGAGAAAAACTGCTCCAGCGCTCCGGGATTGGTTTGCCTCAGCGAGCCGAGCGTCTCGAACATGCGCGCGATCCCTTCGGGATTGATCCCCGCTTTGGTGAGGTATCCCACCGCGGCACGATCGGACTCGCGCTCGTCGTCGCGTGAAAATTTGGCAAACGCCGCCCCCGCTGCGACACCCACGGCTGCGCCTTCGACGCCGGAGGGCTCTCTGCCGAGCAGCACGAAGGCGATCCCCAGCCCGGTCTGCGTGGCGTTGGCGGTTCCTATCTGTTTCGCCGAGTGGCGTAAGTCGACATGAGCCATCTCGTGGCCCATGACGCCCGCGAGTTCGTCGTAGTGATTGGCGGCATCGATGAGCCCGCGGTTAACGTAGAGGTGCCCGCCGGGCACCGCAAACGCATTCACGACCGACGAGTTTACCACCCGTACGGTCCAGTCGAGTTGTGGACGGATCGTGTGTTCCAGAATGGGAGCCATCACTTCGTCGATAGCGCGCCGAATCTCGGGATCGTCGATCAGCGGTAACTCTTGGGCGAGCTGTGCCGCATACTGGTTGCCCAGCTCGATCTCTTGCTGTATCGGGATCGCGCAACCTACCGTTAAGGCCGCACAGATCCCCGCACTAACGGATTGCATGATCTTCATGGCTCAGAATCTCGTGAGGTTGATCCGAAATCTACAGCGGCGCAACGCGCGCCGCCGCCTCGAGTTGGCCGTGGCCGAGGGTGTGCGGCTCGTCGAAGAAGCCGTGGCCGCCGGCGTCACATTCGAGGGCGCGTTGGTGAGCCCGGCACTCGCTCGCACCCAAAGGGGAACCGCGCTCCGGGGAAAGCTCGAGCAGGATGGTGTCGCCGTCGAGGAACTGTCCGATGCCGAATTGGCCGATCTCGCGGACACCGACACGCCGCAAGGGGTGCTCGCCGTCATCGAGCCACGCGCGTGGTCCGTTGACGATCTGTCGATAGACGCCGGTCGCCCTGTTCTTGCGGTGGACGCGGTGCAGGATCCCGGCAACGTCGGGGCGTTGATCCGGACCGCTCACGCTTTGGGGGCGGGCGGAGTGATATTGTTGCCTGGCAACGCCCGGTCGAATCACCCCAAAGTGCTTCGCGCGGCGATGGGCGCGACTTTTCGTTTGCCTGTGGTCAACCTGAAGGTCGAGGAATTTACGGCGTGGTTGGAGCAACGGCTGGTCGTGCTCTGGGCCGCGGTAGCCGGGAGCGAGGACGTGGTTCGTGTTGCACCACCGCGGCACTTGGCGCTGCTCGTGGGAAGCGAGGGTTCTGGGGTGAGCAGCCGGCTACTCGAGGTCGCCCATCGCACGGTATCCGTCCCCATGGCGCCAGGCGTCGATTCCCTGAACGTCGCCGTGGCGGCTGGCATTCTCCTGCATGAGATTCTCCGGAATGACTGACCCGTTCGTTTTGATCACCGCTGGAGCGTTGGGATTGATCCTCGGGAGCTTTCTCAACGTCTGCATCGTGAGGCTTCCCGAGGAGGAATCCGTGCTCACCCCGCGGTCGAAATGCCCGCGGTGCGGGCGGATGGTGGTGTGGTACGACAACATTCCGGTGCTGTCGTGGCTCGTCCTCAAAGCCCAATGCCGCGGGTGCGGTACGCGTATCTCGGTTCAATACCCCGCTGTTGAGCTGGCCGTGAGCGCTATGTTCGTCGCAGCGGTATGGCGTTACGGTTTGAGCGTGACGGCCCTCAGCGCGGCCATCTTCGGATTCATTCTTCTCGGCATCGCAGTCACGGACGCGCGGCATTTCCTGATTCCCGACGAATACACCTGGGGCGGCTTGGGCCTGGGATTGGTCTTGAGCCTCGCGGGCGGTCTCTCAGGGTTCACCATGGCCCTCGTGGGGGCGGGTACGGGGTTCGGCCTGCTCTACCTCGTAGCGTGGGCCGGAGAGAAGGCGTTCAAGCAAGAGGCGATGGGAGGTGGCGACATCAAGATGATGGCCATGGTCGGCTCGTTCGTTGGGTGGACTGGGGTATTGCTCACCCTCTTCGGCGGCGCGCTGTTGGGAGTGCTGATCTTCATTCCACTCACACTGGGGAAGGAAAAGCGGCTCGTACCGTTCGGAGTGTTCCTGGCCGGAGCGGCGGCGATCACCTTCGTGTACGGCCCGGCGATCATCGATTGGTACATCCGGACCCTCATGGCCGCATGACGCGATGGTTGGGGGAGGCCCTGAGCGTCGGAAACGTCGTTTGCTGTGCCCCCACCTCACCGACGTAAGTTGTTGTCATATCTGATGATAGCCTATGAGTCGAGCGGTGTTTCGCGGCCTGCGCTAAGGGCGGCCCGGGGAGGGGGCGGGGGCTCCGACTCAACCTTTAGCGTGGCATGACTATCCAAATGGGTGCATGGAAGACGCGGGCCCGGGAGTGATCGAGCTGCCAAAGGACACCAGCACGCCGACAACCGACCGAGACGTGGTGGATGCCACCCTTGCAGCCAGCGGAGATGCCCAGGCGTTCGAGCGGCTGTACCAGACCCACGTAGCCCGCATCCATGGTTTGGCGAGGCGAATGCTGGGGCCGGACGACGCCGACGAGGCGACACAGGACGTGTTCGTCCGGGCCTGGGAGAAGCTCGGGACGTTCCGCGGCGAGTCGGCATTCGGGACCTGGCTGCATCGGGTGGCGATCAACGTGGTTTTGGGCAAGCGGCAGAAGCAGGCCATCCGGCGCGATCGCTTTATCGATGCCGACGAGCCGTTCGAGCGGTTGCCGGCGCGAACGGCGCCCGAGGGAACGAGCCTTGACCTCGAATCGGCGATAGAACACCTGCCCAAAGGGGCGCGCCAAGTCTTCGTGCTGCACGACGTGGAAGGATACAAGCACCATGAGATTGCCGAGATGCTGGGTGTCACGACCGGTACGTCAAAAGCGCAACTGCACCGTGCGCGGATGACGTTGCGCAAGCATCTCGATTATTAGGAGTGAAGTGATGAGCGACGAATGGATGGACCGGCTATCGGATTACCTCGACGGTGAGATGAGTCCGGCCGAACGGGCGCTCCTCGAGGGGCACCTCGCCGAGGACGCGGAGTGTGCGGCGGCGCTCGAGAGCTTGCGGCGTGTGAAAATGCGCGCCGCGTCGTTGGACGACAAACACCCGGCACATGCGCGGCAGATGTGGCGAGGCATCGCGCAGCGAATCGGCGCCACGCCCCCCCAGGAGGAAAGGGACCCCGCCGTGGCTGGGGTGATCCGTCTGTGGCGAACCCGTCGGTTCTCGGTATCGGTGCCGCAGCTCGTGGCTGCGGGAATCGCCCTGATGTTGCTGTCGGGCGGCGGTTCGCTGGTTTTTCGTGGAGCGGCTGAGCGCGGCGTGGCACTCCGGGGTGGGGGTGGCATCGCCGATCAGGCCGCCGCCGTGCCGGAGGTGATGCAAGCCGGTTTTGGATCGGTCGCGATCACGCGATTCGATGAAGCGGTGGCCGATCTGGTGCAGGTGCTCGAAGAGGAGAGGGAGTTCTTGAATCCTCGGACGGTTCGCATTGTCGAAGAGAATCTGGCCATCATCGATCGGGCGATCGAACGTTCACGTCAAGCGCTGATGCAGGATCCGGAGAGCGATTATCTGCGTGATCATCTGGAACAGACCATGCGACAGAAGCTGACGTTGCTGCGGCGTGTCATGGCGATTTCCAGGGCGCTGTAGCGCGTCGAGAGAGGTGAGGTTGTGGAGATGTTTCATACGCTGATGGCGCTGTGGGTGACGATCGCAGCTCCAGTGCAGACTTCGGACACCACGATTCGCGTCGAGGAGGGAATGCGTCTCAATCTGCGGAATGAGGCGGGGGAGATTCGAGTCACGACGTGGGAGCGGCACGAAGTGCGGGTGGTGCTGAGCCGGGCACGGGGCGTGCGGATCGATGTCGAGCGTTCGGGCTCGGTGCTCAGGATCCGATCGGCTCTCGACCTCGGGTTCCGTGACGAGTTCCGGACTCGCGGCCGTCGAGGCAGGTTCGACGATGATGAGGTGGTGGACTTCGCCCTGACGGTTCCCGTGTACCTCGATTTGGAGCTGTACGGTGTCGAAACCGACATCAGCGTCGTGGGTATGAACGCAAGTGTGACGGCCGAGACCGTGGAGGGTTCGATCCTGGTGCGCGGCGGGAACGGGCTAGTCATGGTGCATTCAGTGGAGGAGGAGGTACGCGTTGAGCGTGTGCGGGGTCGGGTGCGGGCCAGTTCGACCGACGGTGACGTGTGGATTAGCGATGTGGTGGGCGAGGTGACCGCCGAGTCGGTTGATGGCAATATCGAGTTGAATGATGTGGATTCACGCCAAGTAACGGCACGGACGGTCGATGGTGACGTCGTCTTCGACGGACCCATTCACGACGATGGCCGCTACCACCTCTCGACGCACGATGGTGACGTGACCGCGTGGATCCCAGCCGGGACGAACGCCACGGTCATGGTGGCTAATTTCGATGGAGATTTTGAGACGAGTTTCTCGGTCATGCTCCGCGGGTTGCGGGGACGCCGATTCCACTTCACGCTCGGCGACGGCAGCGCTCGCATCGAACTCGAGTCGTTCGCCGGCGACGTGTACTTGCGGCGGAGACGCTAGGGGACGGGGATGATCATGCGGAATCTGTTTGTCGTCTGCGGGCTTGCCGTGCTGAGCGCCACGGCCGTACCGGTGGTGGCTCAGGACTTCGAGTGGCGCGGCCGGATTGCCCGCGGCGACGAGATCGAGATCAAGGGCGTCAACGGCTCTGTGTTTGCGGAGTTCGCGCCTGGGAACGAAGTCGTGGTGACTGCCGAGAAGCAGGGCCGGCGCTACGATCCGGACGAGGTCGAGATCGAAGTCGTCGAGGGGCCCAACGGTGTCACGATTTGCGCCGTCTACCCGTCGCGACGGGGGCGACGCAACGAGTGCAGGCCGGGATCGCGCGGCAGGATGAACGTCCGGAACAACGACACGCGCGTCACGTTTACCGTGCGGGTTCCCGCGGGCGTGCGCTTTGTGGCCCGTACCGTCAACGGGGACGTCGAGGCGATCGACTTGCAAAGCGAGGTCGAGGCGTACACCGTCAACGGCGACATCGAGGTGTCCACGACGGAGCATGCGGTGGCGACGACAGTCAACGGATCGATCGGCGCGTCCATAGGAGCTGGTTGGAACGCCGCCCTCGAGTTCGAGACGGTCAACGGGAGCATCGTGCTCGATCTGCCGGCGGACATCGACGCCGATCTGGAAGTCAGCACCGTCAACGGCAGCATCGACACCGCGTTTCCCATCACCGTGACGGGCCGGTTGAGCCGTCGCAGATTGCGAGGTCGCATAGGTGATGGCGGACCGTTGCTTTCGGTCAGGACGGTCAACGGGAGCATTCAGTTACGGCGGTCGCGATAGGCAGGTAACCCACCCTTCCGGCGTCGGGACCTTCCCCCACGTTCGGTGTATCTTCCCCGCATGAGAATTCTTTGGCTCACGCTGTGTGCGGCGTGCGCCGTGGCGTGCCGCGCCAGCGAAGAACCGCAGTGGCAGGATCGGTTGCAGACGATTGCGACCGAGCTGATACCGGGAGTCGAGCGTGCGGTTGGGCTGACTTTCAAGTATCCGCCGAACGTCGCCGTGCGGACTCGGGACGAGGTCCACCAATTTTTGATCGACAAACTGGCATCCGAACTCCCACCGGACGAGATCGAGCGCACGATGCTGGCGTACCGGATCTTTGGTCTCATTCCCGAAACGCTGGATTTGGGAAAATTGCTGCTCGATCTGTACACCGAGCAAATCGTCGGATTCTACGATCCACGCACCGACTCGCTCTACGTGGTGAGTGGGCAGGATGAGTTTCAGGTCCGGATGATCGTCGCCCACGAACTCGCTCACGCCCTGCAGGCCCAGTACGTGCCTCTCGATTCCATCCTGGGCACCCGTGGCGACAACGACCGCCAACTTGCGGCCCAAGCTGTGATGGAGGGTCAGGGAGTCATCGCGATGCTCGCGCTGCTGCTGCCCGATCAGGCCCCCAACGAGTTGCCCGATTTCTGGCAGGAATACCGCCAATTGATGAGGGACGAGCAGGAGCGGATGCCGATCTTCAGTACGGCGCCATTACTGCTCAAGGAGATCCTCATTTTCCCCTATCTTGGTGGTGCCGACTTCGTGCGCTGGTTCGAACGGACTTACCCGGACACGGTCCCCTACGGCCGACGTCTGCCGCAATCCACCGAACACATCCTCGAACCCAACAGTTATCGGGAAGGCGACGAGCCCGTCACACAGCGCTTCAGGTCTTCGGACGGGCTGGTGCACGACGATGGGTTGGGCCAGTTCGAAATACGTGTGTTGGTGACGGTCGCGGCGGGGAGCGAGTCAATCGGTGTCGCCGCCGCTACGGGGTGGGGTGGCGATCGGTACGGCGTGTTCGAGGTGGGAGAGAGCCATGCCCTGGTGTGGTGGACGGTGTGGGACTCGCCCCTGGATCAGCGTCGGTTTGCCAGCATACTCGAGCGGGAATGGGCTGGTTTGGTTGGGGCCGGACGGCGACGAGAGATCGTCAGGACCGAATTGGGAGACCACCCGGCGGTGCTGGTGCTCGATGCGCCGGAAGGATGGCACGGCATGGAGAACCCGCCGGCGGTGGACGTCATACCCCGGCGGCCGTAGGGATGGGTGGCGATGGAGGTCGCAACCCGGTTCTTGCCGCTCACCTCACTGCAACAGTACCGACACGAGATAGGCCGCTGCGCCGACCATGGCCCCCAGGACGTACCCCAGCCGCACGATGATGTCCAACTCGCGCTGAGTGGTCGACCGCACGATTTGCTCGATTCGCTCCAGGGAAAAGCCCGCCACTTTCCCCTCGACGATCGCCTGAATATCCACCTTGCCGACGAGATCCGGGATTTGACTCTGTATCCACTCCCACAAGATGGGTGACAACGCCGCGGCCATCCGGTCGGTGCTGCCTTCGGGCAGGAGGGCAGCCGGCCTCCCGATGGGTTTGTCGAGGAGCGCGCTCGCAGCCGCGCCGATCCCTTCTTCGATCCACTCGCGCACGCGATCCGAGGCGACCGCAGCGGAGGTCCACTTCGCCGCATCTCCCGGAGGAATCCGCTTGAGCACCTCGCCCGCAGTGAGCGTCTCAGCGCGTTCGAGGGCGCTGTCGAGCTTTTCCATAGCATAGGATCGCGTCGCCGTATCGCGCAGCGCCGCGACGATTTGCTCTAACGCGGTCTGCTTGAGCCCCTCGAGTCGTTCGGGTCCCAATGCGGCGAAGTGCTCCGCGATCGGGCGGCGCAAGAACTTCACCATCGCATCGTTTACGCTTTTGGAGACCTGAGCCCGCATCTGGGGCTCGTCCAGCAGCCGGCTCACATGGTCTGCACCGTCGCGCTCGAAATTGTCCAACATCCGGGCAATGGTGTTCTCGGTTACGACGAGTCGCGCCACGATCCGCTCGTGAATCATCAGGCTCTTCACGAATTTTTCGAACAGGTCGTGCAGCGACCGCTGGATATTCGAGCGGGTATCGGGGTCGCGCAGGGCCGCGCTGATTCGATCGATTGCCACTGGGAGATATCCGGCGATCTCCTTCTCGACGGCTGCGACGATCGATGCGGGAAACCGGTCCAACATCGGCGTTTGGTCGGCCGACAGCCGAACGAGTTGACGGTCGAGCCACTGGCTGATGGCCTTCTCGAGATCGGGGTTCATGACGGCTTCCCCGACCCATTCCTCGATTCGATTCCGAATGGCCGCCCGCCGGTCAACGGTCAGGAATTCACTCAGCGGTCGGTCGCCGAGATCGTCGCCGATGCGGACCAAGAATCCGGCCACCGCGGCGTTGAATTCGTCGGTCTTGGCGAATTCGGTGAGCTTGTCGGCAATGCTCGGAGCGATGTGGCCGAAGGCGGTTTCCAGCTCTGCGACGAGCGGCGGTGGCAACTCCGATCGCAGCGAGCCGCGCTCGTTCTCCAGCAGCGATCCGACGAAACCCCCGATGGCGCTCTCGAAGGCGTCACGGAATTCGGGTGCGCTCAGCTGATTTGACAGGTCGTCGACCGTGAGGAGGCGTTGCCCCACGGTTCGTCCGATGGTCTTGGCGAGACGGGCCTTGTTTTTTGGGATCGCACCTTGAAGCTTCAAGCGTCCCAGCCCCTTGGGTGAGTAGGGGTGGAACAGCATCCAGATGGCCACGGCGTTGGTGAGGCCGCCGGCGAGCGCCCCGAAGGCGATAGTGACGAGTGCGCTGAGCAACGAAAGGTCGGAACTCATGCGGCGGTCGTCGGGTTCAATCGATCCATGAGCGCATCTAACCCAGGCTGATCATGAAACTGTACACCAAGATCTCCATCGGTCTCGCAGGCGGTGCCGTCGTCGGCGTTACGGTGAACCTCATCGCCGCGAGCACCGGCGCGACTTTCGGCGTGGACGTCGTTCGCGCCATCGAACCTTTCGGGCTCGGGTGGATCCGGCTGATCCAGATGGTCGTCGTGCCACTGGTGATCGCGAGCCTGGTGGTCGGCGCGGCCAGCTTGGGAGACCTTCGCACGGTGGGCCGAGTCGGCGGCAAGACGGTTGCGTACTACCTGATCACCACGAGCATCGCCGTGAGCATCGGCCTGATCCTCTCGAATGTAATCAAGCCTGGTCGCGGTCTGAGCGATGAGGCTCGACAAGGACTCGGTGCAGCATACGGCGGCCAGGCTGATGGAACGATCGAGCTGGCCCAGCAGACCCCGTCGATCGTAGACCTCCTGCTCAACATGATTCCGCGGAACCCCATCGCCGCCGCAGCGAACACCGAGATGCTCCCGCTCATTCTGTTCAGCATCCTGTTCGGGGTCGCCGCCACGACGATTCGCGAGGATCGCCGCCGCGCGATCATGGGTGTGTTCGAGGGCGTGAACGACATCGCCATCCAACTCATCAATTGGATCATGCTGCTGGCTCCGTACGCCGTGTTCGCGATGATCGCCGCGGTGACGGCCCGGTTCGGGTTCGAGATCCTGCAGAGTCTGATGTGGTACACCGGAACGGTGGTCGTGGGCTTGCTGCTGCACGCCTTTGGCACGTTCTCCCTGATCTTGAGGTTCGTGGCTCGGGTTAACCCGTTCGAGTTCTTCCGTCGCGTCCGCAACCCACAACTCCTGGGCTTCTCCACGTCGAGCTCCAGCGCCACGCTTCCGGTCACCATGCGAACGGCAGAGGAGAATCTAGGGGTGTCCAACAAGATCGCGAGCTTCGTGTTGCCGCTCGGCGCGACCGTCAACATGGACGGCACGGCGTTGTACCAGGGAGTGGCCGTGATGTTCATCGCCCAGGTATTCGGTATCGATCTGAGTATCGGAGCCCAACTCACGGTCGTGTTGACAGCCACGCTCGCGTCGATCGGTGCGGCGGGGGTCCCCAGTGCGGGGATCATCACGTTGACGATCGTGTTGACGCAGGCGGGAGTTCCGGCGACCGGCATCGCGCTCATTCTCGGCGTCGACCGTATCCTCGACATGCTACGGACAGCGGTGAACATCACCGGCGATCTCACCGGCGCCACAGTGATCGCCCAGACCGAGGGCGAAAAGCTCGACCTGAGTAGGAAGATAGGGGATAGGGGATAGGTAGTAGGGGATATGGAACGGTAGTAGGCGGGGTTGGTTGTCCTCTGACGCAGGCCTCAGAAAGACCTATCCCCTATCCCCCCTCCCCTATCCCCTATCCCCCAAACATCGACACCTACCAGTAACCTCTCGCCTCTAGTACACTTACAGGCTATATGTTTTCGGCCCTTTCGGAAAAGCTGACAGGGGTTCTGCGGAACCTCTCCACCCGAGGGGTGCTGACGCAGGAACACATCAAGGAGGGCCTGCGCGAGATTCGCCGGGTGCTCCTCGAGGCCGATGTCAGCTACGAGTTGACGCGTTCGTTCGTGCAGCACGTGCGCGAGAAGGCGGTTGGACTCGAGGTCGCGAGGGCGGTCAGTCCGGGCCAGCAGCTCGTGAAGTTCGTGCACGACGAGTTGGTGATGTTGCTGGGCGAGGAGCAAGCGCCGATCGCGTTTGCGACGGTTTCGCCCACCGTCTTATTGCTGGTCGGGTTGCAGGGGTCGGGGAAGACGACTACCGCCGCGAAGTTGGCGCTGCGCCTGAAGCGGGAAAACAAGGCCCCGTTCTTGGTTGCAGCCGATGTGTACCGCCCC
>Ga0114948_10000584_pt1 | contig 14597 bp, 14 predicted proteins | sample CR04metaG_FD_83877 | JGI IMG/M metagenome (GOLD analysis project Ga0114948, IMG submission 83877) | Deep subsurface microbial communities from Mariana Trench to uncover new lineages of life (NeLLi) - CR04 metaG | ecosystem: Environmental > Aquatic > Marine > Ocean trench > Sediment | place...
ACTACATATACATCGCTCATGGGCTAGCCTCCTTAGCTGGTCCGTGGCTGAAAGAAATAGGAAAGGTAAGAATTGCCATCTTTGTCCTTGCGGCCGAGGGCGTCCCGATAGACGACCTCCACCGGCATGTCGAATTCTATGTTCTCTGGCGCCGGATCGACGTTGATCAGGTTGCCCTTCACGGTGCCGCCGCCGTCCAGATCGACGATTGCGGAGATGTACGGTACCTCGATGCCGGGAAACGACCGGTACACGATGGAATAAACGTACAGCTTCCCCTGGTTGGACAGCCTGACTGCTTCGATGGTGTCACGCGCCCCGCACTTGGAGCACACGGTGCGCTCGCCAAGGTAAATTGCGTCGCAGTTGCCGCATTTTTGACCCTCGAGGTACGGATCCCCGTCATCGGGAAGCTTCAGATAATCCACTACAGGCAGCGGCTTGGCATCGCTCATGTCGGTCGTTCCCCCTTTGGCGCGAACTAAACGTAAGTATGAATCGTTGCGCCGAAGGATACCCTCGGGGCAGACCGCCGTGCAATGCGGTCCTTCGGGTCCGCATTCCTGGGACGTCAGCGACGCACGGTTAGGTGGCTGCGTCCCCACAGGAAAAAGGGCGCGATCCGTTGACCATCATCCACGAGGGTCAACGACGATAGACGCTCACACAGGGTGCGCACCGCCACGCGCGCCTCGAGGCGTGCCAGCTGGGCGCCCAGGCAGAAGTGCACTCCGAGACCAAACGCGAGGTGCCGACCCCTGGGTCGATCGAGCTGGAACTCGTCGGGGTTTGCGAAGGTGCGTTGGTCCCGGTTCGCGGCGGCGTAGATCAGATACACCTTGGCGCCCTCGGGAATCGTGGTGCCATGCAGGCGCACGTCCCGGGTCGTGGTCCGGTACAGGCCGAGCACCGGCGGGTCGTAGCGCAGGCTCTCCTCGATGGCGCGCTCGATCAGGTCTGGTTCCTCGACCAGACGCTGCCAGCGGGCCGGCACCTGGAGCACCCGCCACATGAGGTTGGTGATCAGCGAGGTCGTGGTTTCGTTGCCGCCGACCAGCAGTTGGGAGGCCACGCTCAGAACATCGTCATCGGAAAGCTGCTGGCCGGATTCCGTGCGGGCCCGCAGCAGCGCCGTGGTGAGATCGTCGGGCACGTCCGCATCCCCGCTCTGCTCGGAGCCGAGCAACCTGCGACGCGTCGCGATGTGATCCATCAGGTAGGCGGCAAGTTCCGCCATGGGCGCCGCATAGGCCGTGGGATCGGGCGCGCCCATCGCGGCGACCTGGGCATCGGACCAGGCTTTGAACTGACGGCGATGGTCGGCCGGCACGCCCAGCAGTTCGGATATCACGATCACCGGCAAGGGGGCGGCGTAGTCGTCGTGCAGGTCGAACTCGGGATCACCGGCCTCGATTGCGTCCGCCAGCTCGTGACTGATGGCAATGATCCTGTCGCTGAGCGCCGCGATCACCCTTGGCGTGAAAGCCTGCTGGACCAGGCCTCGAAAGAAGGTGTGTTGCGGCGGGTTCGATAGCATTCCCTGGGGCGGCGTAACGCGTGGGCCCTGGCCGTGTTCGCTGGAGAACGTTTCGATATCGCGCAGCGCGGCTTCGACGTCCTGGTACCGCGACAGGCAGTAGAACGGGGGGTCGAAGTCGGCGTAGTAGTGCACCGGGTGTTCGTCGAGCAACACCCGCCAGCCCGGCGCCGGATCGGCGAGCGTGTCCGCGTCGAAGGGGTCGAAGTCGTTCATCGGAATTTCGTCGGGTCTTTTTGTATCATGCTACTGTAATTTGGATGGACCGAGGGGAGAAATGCAGATGATGTTGAGCACCTATCCACTGTTTCAACAAGCCTACTTCGTCAATGACGTGGAAGAAGCGGCGCACAAGTGGAACCGACTGTTCGGCGCGGGCCCGTTTGTCATCGTGCCGCATCACAAGACGGACCGTTTCGATTATCGCGGGACCGACCAGGAGGCGGACGTCTCGTACGCATTCGGGTATCTGGGCGACATGATGATCCAGTTCATCGCTCAGCACGACGATACGCCGTCGATCTACCTGGACATGTTCGACCGGGGTGAAGAGGGTTTCCACCATGTCGGGGTGTTGGTGAACGATTTTGCCGGGGAACGGCAGCGGTTTATGGACATGGGTTTCGACGTGGCGTGTCAGCTGTACGCCGACAACGTGGATGCTGCCTACCTGGACACGCGTTCGGCGAACGGCTGTTTCACGGAGATCCACGATGATCCTCCGCACATCCTGGCATCGTTCGCGGGCTGGCGCCGGGCGCATGAATTGTACCGACCGGGTGACAATCCGATCATGGAGCGGTAGCGGTTGCCTGGCTCAGACCGTGCGTCCGGCCAGATGGCCGGTCGAAAACGCCGCGGGCAGAAAGTCCGGATGCCGGGCATCGCCGATGACCTCACAGGCGATGCCTCGGCGGGCGAGCGCCTCAGCCAGGCTATCGTTGGGCTGATTGAGGGTCACCAGGACGACGGTCTCGGCGTGAACTGACTGCGTCGGGCCACCGTCCAGCGAACCGACGATTGCGGTTTCCGCATCGATTCTCTCGAGCGTCGCGCGGGTGACCAGGCTGAACTGACCGCGGTTCAGGCGTTCCAGCGCGGGTCGCGTGGCCAGGGCCGTTTCCATCCGCGGCGCAAAGCTTGCGTGGCTGGTGGCGAAGGTGACGGCCGCCCCTTGCTCGATCAGGTATTCGGCGGCGCCAATCGCTTCGTAGCCGCCGACGTCGTCGAACACCAGGGCGCTGGCGCCGATTCGATTGTGATGCCCGATGAGCAACTGGTCGGTCGACACCACGTGATCCTGATCGACCCCTGGAACCTCCCGGCCGGGCTGCAGGCGCTGTCGGCCGTCCATGCGTGGCGTCGCCCCAGCAGCCAGGATCACCGCATCGGGCGCGAGTTGCTCGATGAACGCCAGGTCCACCACGGTGCTGGTCAGCAATGTCACGTCCAGGCGACCGAGTTCGCTGGCCAACCAGTCTGCGATGTCGCCGATGTGTTCGTGGTTCGGTGCCCGGCGCGCCACCCGGAGGGTGCCGCCGAGTTCGGCACGCGCCTCGGCCAACGTCACCTGATGACCGCGAAGCGCGGCTACCCGCGCCGCCTCCATGCCCGCGGGACCGGCACCGATGACCAGGATCCGGCGGGGTGGGGCGGCCGGCTCCAGCAGTGATTCGCCCAGACGCAGTTCGTGGCCCGCCGCGACGTTCACGGTGCAGCCCATGCGACCGGCCGCCAACCCGCCGACGCAACCCTGATTGCAACCGATGCAGGGCCGTATCTCGGCGGTGCGTCCGCTGATGGTCTTCACCACGATGTCTGGATCGGCGATGTGCGCGCGGGTCATCCCCACCAGGTCGGCAATGCCGTCGGCAATCACCCGGTCGGCTTCTTCGAGGCTGCGGAACCGGCCGGTGACCAGGGTCGGCAGATCCGTCATGCGCGTGATGGGTGCGCTGTGCGCCAACTCGTAGCCTGACGGTTCGTGCATGCCGCCGATGATTTTGTGTGGGTTGAACGAACTGCCGTGGGAAACGTTCAGATAGTCGATGATCCCTTCGCTCAACACACGCTCGACAATCGCAGCGTGCTCGTCGACGTTCAGCCCGCCCGGCAGGTTGTGCGGTCCGACCCGGGTCCCCAGCGGGAAATCGGGGCCGACCGCGGTGCGCACGGCACGCAGCACCTCGAGATAAAAGCGCATGCGATTCTCGAAGTTGCCGCCGTAGTCATCCTGGCGCTGGTTGGTCGCGGGCGAGATGAACTGTTGCAGCAGGTAGCCGTGCGCACAGTGAATTTCGACCCCGTCCAGGCCGCCCTCGACCGCGCGGCGGGCGGCGGCTGCGAAGGCGTCCACCAGCGCTGCGATCTCCTCGACGGTCATCGCCCGGGACATCAGCCCGGAGCCGGGACTGATGGTTTCGGATGCGGACCAGGGTCGTTGGCCGGGCGGTCCAAGGTCGTAACCGAGGTGATTGAGTTGCGAGAACATCCGCATGCCATGGGGGCGGACCTTGTCCATCAGCAGCCGATAGCGAGGAATGATGGCGTCGTCCCAGACGTTCAGGGTCATCGGCCCCGAGGGATGAATGCCCGAGGCTTCGAGCAACGACAGGCCAACGCCGCCCGCCGCGCGGGCCTCGTGGTAGGCAATCAGATCATCGGACAGGGCGCCACCCCCGAGATTGGTACCGTGGGCGGTACGGACCACTCGATTCTTGATCTCGAGGCCGTTGATGACGATCGGTTCGAGGACGCGGGCCAGGGTCATCGGGGGGCGCCGGGGTCAGAATTCCGCGAGTCGTTGTTCGAGTGCGTGCTTTGTCTGACCGCGGGCCGCGGGGGCCAGGATGGACATGCAGTTCTCCAGACTCATGCGGCGTACCAGAGCGTTGTCGATCATCCCCTTGTCCCACAACAACTGAGCGCCCCAGAACGTGCTCACCAGCGTATCGGCCAGCGTTTCGGGACTGACCTGTTCGTCGAGCTGCTTTTTGACCTTCATGCTTCGCAGCGACTCGAGGATTACCTGCCGGAAATTCCCGATCAGGATGCGCACCAGCGCATGGCCGGGTGCGGCCTGCAACAACGCGTGTACGATCGCTTTTGCATAGGCCGGCGTGCGCTCTGCTTGCGAAGCGATCACGTCGTGAAACGAGACGATGCGCTCCCAGCCGAGCACGGGCTGAATTTCGTCCAGTTCGGTGTTCATGCCGCTCAGCTGGTCGCGCAGCGCCGCCAGCAGCAGCTCTTCCTTCGTGTTGTACAGGTTGAACAGGGTGGTCGCGGAGACGTTCGCGCGTGCGGCCAACTCGCGCGTGGTCATGCCCGCGTAGCCCGCTTCGTTGATCAGTTCGCGGGCGGTGTGCAGAATACGCGCGCGGCGTTCCTTCTGACGTGGCGTTAGCATCTTGCTCATGTTGGGAACCATCCGGTGCCGGGCGGCAGGCGATGATCGACGCCCTTCACCTGGCATGACTGCCCCGCTGTAGCGGGGTCGGATTCTTTTACCTCGGTCGCCGAAAATGTATCATGCTTCAATTCGTGATGTCATCCGTTGCGCCAGCGTTGAGTGGCGGCGGGGCGCGCGGGGGGAGGACAAATTGATGCGCGGCATTCGTGCGGCTCGAATTAGCGGCGCCATCGCTGTGTCCGCCTTGGCAGTATTGTTGGTCGCGGGCTGTGCGGACGACTCATACGTGCCGGCAATGGGCGGCACGTATGATGGCTCGGCCGAGGCGGCGGCGGTGCAACGGGCCGAACTCGAGGCTCGACGCGAGCAGATGCCGGGGCGCGATGTCTACCTGGCGGCGTGTGCTCAGTGCCATGACGGTGGCGTGGTCCGAGCGCCGCACAAGGACATGGTCGCCATGATGACGGTCAAGGCGATCCACTTCGCGCTGACGGACGGGGTCATGCAGGCGGAGGCTGCGCGGTTGAGCGTGGAGCAGAGGCTGCAGGTTGCCGAGTATCTCGCCGGCCGAACGCTCGAGGAGGACGAAACATGGACTCCCCTGGCGTGCACGGACTCCAGTTTCGACTATGCCCGTCCGCCCACGGTGGCGGGCTGGGGCATTCAGCCGGGCAACGCGCGACACATCGATGCGGCGGTGGCCGGCGTCGATGCCGGCAATCTCCGGAACCTCGAGCTGAGCTGGGCGTTTGCGTTTCCCGGCGCGAATCGGGTGCGTTCCCAACCCGCGTTTGCCGGGGGCCTGATCTATGTGGGAAGCCATGGCGGGGCGGTGTATGCGCTGGATGCTCGGACGGGCTGCGTGCAGTGGACCTATCAGGCCGGCGCCGAAGTGCGCACCGGTATCGTGGTTGATGCCTGGCAGAAAGGAGATAGCGGCGCGCAGCCGAACATCTACTTCGGCGATCTGCTTGGATCGGTCTATGCCGTTGACGCGGTGACCGGCGCCGGGGTCTGGCGGCATCGACCCGATGACCATCCCAGCGCGACGATTACCGCAACACCGGCCCTGCACGAAGGGCGCCTGTACGTGCCGCTGTCCTCACTGGAGGTGGCTCGTGCGGTGGACCCCGCCTTCGAGTGCTGCAGGTTCCGCGGCTCCATCGTTGCCTATGATGCGGCCACCGGAGAGCAACTGTGGCAGACCTACGCAATAGAAGGGGAACCTACGGTCCAGAGCCAGAACCGGTCCGGCACCGACATGTACGGCCCGTCAGGCGCCACGGTGTGGAACTCTCCGGCCATTGATGCGCAGCGTGGCCAGCTTTACTTCGGCACGGGCGAGAATATGTCTTCGCCGGCGACCCTGACCAGCGATGCAATCTTCGCCCTGAAACTGGATTCCGGAGCGGTGGCCTGGACCTACCAGGCGACTGCCGGGGATGCGTGGAATAGCGCCTGCGATACTGAACACGATGACTCCTGCCCCGTTGAGGACGGACCGGATTTCGACTTCGGCGCCGCCATCATGCTGGTGACCACCAGCGACGGTCGGGATCTGGTGATTGGGGGACAGAAATCGGGCGTGGTACATGCGCTGGATCCGGACAGCGGCGCGCTGGTCTGGCAGCGCCGCGTGGGTCGTGGCGGCATCCAGGGTGGCGTGCATTTCGGGATGGCCGCCGCGGGCGATCGGATCTTCGTGCCGATTACCGACATGTCGGATGGCCGCTCCTATCCCCATTCACCGCGTTCGGGGCTGCACGCAATCGATGCCCGCAGTGGTCAACCGCTTTGGTATGCGCAGGCCCCGAATGATGTCTGCGGCGAGCGTCAGTTCTGTCATCCGGGTATCTCGCAGGCCGTCACGGCGGTAGGTGACCTGGTGCTGGCGGGGGGCATGGATGGGGTGATGCGCATCCACGATGGCGCGACCGGGGCGCTGCTCTGGGAGCACGACGCCAGCGGCGGGGTCGAAACGGTATCCGGCGAGCGGGCCCATGGTGGATCTTTCGGTGGCGCCGCAGCGCCGATCGTGGCGGATGGCCTGCTGCTGATGAGTTCGGGCTACGGCATCTATTCACATATGCCGGGCAATGTGTTGTTGGCTTTTGAGGTGAGGAATTCGGATGCTCGATAAATTCAGACTGGATGGCCAGGTGGCGGTCGTCACCGGCGGCGGTAAGGGGATCGGTCGGGGGATCGCCCTGGCGCTGGCCGCGTGCGGTGCGCATGTCGCGGTCGCGGCGCGCCGCCAGGACGACATCGATGCGGTCAAACAGGAGATCGAGGCGCACGGGGTCAAAGGTCTGGCCGTGGCGACCGACGTGTTGGATTTCCCGGCCATCGATCGGCTGGCCGAAGCGACCGAAGCCGCGCTGGGCCCGCTGTCGATCTGGGTCAATAATGCGGGCGGCAACCTCGATCGCGAGACGCACAGCCTGAGTGAAACCACCGAAGAAAACTGGGATACGCTGGTGGACCTGAACCTGAAGACCCTGTGGTGGGGCTGCAAGACCGCCGCCAGTCGGCTTCAGAATGGCGGTCGGATCATCAATATTTCGTCAACGGCCGCGCTGGGGCCTTCCCCTGGATTCGGACCCTACGGCGCGTCGCGGGCGGCGGTCATGCAGATGACCAAGACCTGGGCGGTGGAACTGGCGCCCCGGGCGATCACCGTCAACTGCATCGCGCCCGGCGTGGTCCTGACCGAAATGTTGCTGGAAACCATGCACATGGACGAAGCGGGCGTCACTGAGGCGATGGGCGCGACCATCCCCGCCGGTCGGCTGGGGCATCCCGACGACATCGCCGCGGCAGCGGTGTTCTTTGCGTCCCCGGCCGCCGAGTGGACCACTGGCCAGACCCTGGCGGTCAGTGGGGGTCCCTGATGGGTTTGCTCGACGATAGGGTTGCCCTGGTAACCGGGGCGGCCGTGGGGCTGGGCAATGCCTTTGCGCGCGCCTTGGCGGCAGAGGGTGCGGCTCTGGTGGTGTGCGATGTACGGCCGGAGATCTCGGCGCTGGCCGGGAAGCTCGCGTCGCCGGTGCTGGCCCTCGAAGCAGATGTCGGGAAACCGGATGACGTTGAGCGGGTCGTGGATGCGGCCATGGAGCGTTTCGGCCGGATCGATGTCTTGGTGTCCAATGCGGGCGTCTGGGCGGCGACGCGGCCCACCGATTCCATAAAAAAGACGATCGAGGACTACGACTGTCTGGTCGGGACCAACCTCAAAGGCGTGTTCCTGTTCGGCCGGGCGGTGATTCCGTACATGGTCGCCCAGGGCGGTGGCGAGATCATCAACATCAGTACCGACCATGTTCACACCTGCGGGGCGCCCTTCGAGTGGGATCACGCCGACGCGCCGGATTGTCCGTGGATGAAGGACGGGCCGAGGCCCACCGGTGGGGGTGACGCCATGGATCTGTATGACGCCAGCAAGTGGGGCATCAATGGCCTGACTTTTGCGTGGGCCCAGGCGCTGGAGTCGGACAACGTCCGGGTCAATGCGCTGTGCATGGGTGCGACGGATTCGTACATGCTGCGCAGCTTTCACGACTTCAACCCGTCGGCTGAGGAAGAAGCCTCCTGGATGAAGGCCGAGGACGTGGCGCAGGTGATGATCGACCTGATTCGCGACGGTCGAACCGGCGCCAACATTGGCTTTGCGGTGGGCCACCCGGTGGTGTTGCCAACGCCGCGCGAGAATCCCTACTGGATCGCCGGAAGGCCCTATTGATGGTGGATCTCAGCGGCCGCTCGGCGATAGTCACCGGTGGGGCGTCGGGTCTGGGTAGAGCCTTTGCGGCAGCTCTGGCGGGTGCCGGTGCGGACGTTACGTTGTGCGATGTGCGTGACGATGCCGCGGCGGTTGCCGGGGCGCTGCCGGGCCCGGGCAGGGTGCAAGGCCTGGTCGCGGACGTTTCGAAGCTCGAGGATCTGCAGCGGGTCGTTGCCGCGGCAGTCGACGTCCACGGCGGTGTCGATCTGTTGGTCAACAACGCCGGGGTGTGGGCGCGGACCCTTCTCACAGATCCCTTCGCCAAGGCGGTGGCCGACTGGGACGCGATCATGAATACGAACCTGCGCGGCCTGCTGTTGCTGTCGCGCTTGTGCGTGCCGCTGATGATCGAACGGGGCAGGGGTGACATCGTCAACATGTCCACTTATTACGTGCTGCCGGCGAAAAGCGCGGGCACGAATTCGCCGGATACGGACCTCTACAACGCCTCCAAATGGGCACTCAACGGACTGACCCAGGCCTGGGCGCTGGCGCTGGCGGAGCACGACATACGCGTCAATGCGATCGCCATGGGCGCTACGGACACCGATATGCTGAGAAGCCTGTGGGAGGGAGATCCGCCGGCCGAATTCGCCGCGACCTGGCTGCAGCCGGAGCAGATCGCGAGCCTGTTGCTCGAACTGCTGGAGGATGGCCGCAGCGGCGAGAACATCGGCGCCTGGATTGGGGAACCGGTTGAACTGGGACCGCGAAAACCCGCCCATCGGACGATCACGGGCTAATGATCTGAGACGGAGCAATCGGTATGAGCGATGAACTGACGGCCGTGGTGACCGGATCGGCGGCCGGGATCGGACGCGGCCTGGTGCTGGCGTTTGCCGAGCAGGGTGCGCGTGTGGCCGGGTTGGACATCGACTCCGTTGGAAACGCTGAATCGGCTCGGCTGGTCGCTGCGACCGGGCGGGAGGGACTGTTTCTGGATTGCGATGTTGCGGACGCGGTGGCGGTGGAGCAGGCCATCGAGCAGGTGGTGCAACGCTTCGGTCGGATCGATCTGCTGGTCAACAACACGGCGATCTGGTCCGATGATTCGCTGACCGGAGGCAGTTACGGGCAACAGACCGAGTCATTCAGCCGTGCGATAGGGGTGTGCGCCCTGGCGAGCTACTACTGTGCCTGCGCTGCCGTTCCGCACATGGGCCGCGGCAGCAACATCATCAATCTCATCACCGAGCACATCAAGGAAGGTCACTACATAACCGGCGCGCCGGCGACCGGGTATGACTGCGCGAAATTCTCTCAGTGGCGTTTGACCGAGTCCTGGGCGCAGGAGCTGGCGGAGCGGGGCATCCGGGTCAATGGCTTGTGCTTCGGCGCGACCGATACACCGATGCTGCGTGGCGTCAACGAAGAAATGGCCGAGCTCGGCATGAAGCCCGAGGATCTGGCACGGGCGGTGTTGAACGTGGTCGCGCATGGCGAGCAAGGACCCAGCGGGGAGTGCTACCTGTTCGGGACATCGGGCACGCCGCGCGCCGAAAGCCTCGAACAGATCGCAGCGCTCGCGCCTCGCTAGCGTTTCGCGAACTCGATGTGCAGCTCTTTGAGGGCGCGCAACGCGAAGTTCGGCGCGATGCTGAAGTCGTTTGCGCCGGGTACGAACGACATCTCGTCGACCCGATCGATCAGCGCCTTGAACCCCCACCACATCTCGCGACGCGCCAGGGGCGCCCCCAGGCAGTGATGAATGCCCGAGCCGAACGCCAGATGGCGGCCGGGTTTTTTACGCTCCAGGTCCAGCTGATCGGGGCGTTCGAACTCGCGTTCATCGCGGTTGGCCGCCGCGTAGCGGGTGTTGATCATCGCACCTTTCGGGATTTTGACGCCGTGCAGCTCGGTGTCCTTTGCGACGTAGCGAAACAAGCCCTGTACGGGGCCTTCCAACCGCAGCACTTCCTCGATGAAGGTTTTCAGGTACTTGTCCGGGTCCGACTTCAGCATGTCCCATGAGGTCGGGTTCTGAATCAGCAGCATCACACCTGCCGAAAGCGCATTGGTGGTGGTCTCCGAACCACCGACGAACGTGTCGGCCATCATCTCGGCGTGCAACTCGTTGTCGTTCAAGGGCCGGTCCCACTCGGGGATCACCCGGTTGACCATATCGGAAAGCAGCGTGTCGTCCGGTTCCTTGCGAAGCCTCTCGAAGATGGGCTGGAAGTAGTGCTGCGCCTCGATTTCCATTTCGATGGACCAGGCTTCTTCGTCTTCGGTCTGCATCATGCCGAGGCGCTGAACCCAGGCGTCGGTCCATTGCTTGATCTGCCAGATGTCCTCTTCGGGAACACCGACCTGCTTGCCGATCACGATCAGCGGCAGTGGGATGGATAACTGTTTGACCCAGTCGCATTTGCCGTCGTCGATGAATTCATCCACCAACCGGTAGGCCACTTCCTCGACGAAGGAATCCATCGCGTTGATTCTGGCGGGGCGGAAGGCCTCGTTGAACATCGCCCGCATCTGCTTGTGGTTGGGGTCGTCGCGGCCCGCCAGGGTCGGCGCGGGGAGCCAGCCCTTCTCTTCGTAGAGCGCCCGCATGCGCGCTGCGCGGTCGGAGTGCACCGTCGCGGTGCCCCCGCCGTAGTTCGAACTGGAGAAGGTCTCGGTATCGAGCAGCACCGCGCGCAGATCCTCGAAGCGGGTGATCACGAAGAACCCGGTCAGGGGGTCTTGCCAGACCGGCGCTTCATTGCGAAGCCGTTCATAGGATGGATAGGGGCAGTTCTGTATGTTGGCATCGAGGAAATTGATGTCCTCGAGGGATTCCGGGATCACGGGTTCTACGGGTGTCTTGTCCACTGCTCTCTCCTGCTGTGTGCTATCTGCTGCGCCCGAACACCCAGGGGAGGTCCAGGAACGTCTTGATGCCGGGTTCTGCGGCGCAGACCGCTTCTACCGCGTTGATCGCGTGCATGGCCGTGGCGGCGAGGCCATCGTCGATCCAGGTCGCCTCGAACTCGAGCTTCATCCGGGGCGAGCCCTCGATGGTGACCGAATGATTGCCGCGTGGCCAGTCGGGGGCCACCGATTCGTGCATGCGCCAGACGGTTTCGTGGACGATGCGCTTGTCGCCGTTGCGCACCCCGGCCCATTCCCAATGTTGTCCGGCGACCGTGCCTTGCTTGACCGTGCCGGCTGCCGTGTCCAGATCCGCAGGCGCGAGTTCCGTGGCCATCTCTTCACTGATGTCGTCCAGTTGCAGCCCGATACCGTCGGCCACCATCTGGATGCTTTCCCGGAACAAACCGTTCAGCCAGGAGCGGCGCCGCTCTCCCGTTTTCGCGAAGACCTCGGGGGTCTGTCCGAAGCCCATGGCCTGGAACATGATCTTGGGGGACGGGTAGAACTGGAAGTTCGAAATTTCGCGGACCACTATGGCATCGATCCGGCGGGACAGGCTGGACATCAGCAAGGGCACCAGGTCGCCCATCCAACCGGGGTTGAGCCCGGTGGAATGGAACGTTGCACCGCCCTCCCGGCACGCATCTTCCAGCCGTTTCACCAAGGCCGGGCCGTGCACCTTCGGATACATGTAGCCGACCACGGTGATTACGTTTTTGCCCGCCGCGAGCAGCGCGCAGATGTCATCGATGTCGGCATCGGGATTGTCGCCGTAGACGAGTGACGCCAGGGGCGCGTGGATGACGAGGTCGGCGTCGCTGTCGAGCACGATTTGCGGGTCGCCGGTTGCTGCCACGCCGAGCTGGCCGACGCCGGCAATCTCGCCCGCGTCCCGACCGAGCTTGTCGTCCGACAGCACGTGCAGGCCCACCAGCTCCAGATTGGTTCGTTCGCTGATCGCCGCCATGGCATTTCTGCCGACGGTACCGCTGGCCCACTGAAAAATCTTGTACGTAATGGATTCACTCCGGGTGAACACGGGCCCAGTCCCGCGCGTCCTCGGAAGCGACCCAACGTAACGCGTTGCGCAGGAATCGCCGAAACAGGGGGTTGCCGAACGCCAACGGCCCATCGCCCAGATCGCTTGCAACCACGGGACTATTACCCGCGACGTTGATCCATGCCACGAGATTGCTGCCGGGGGGATGGGCCCAGGCCGCCTGTTCGTCGGGAGACGCCAGCGGCGGCGGGGTAAAGTTCTCTGCGACGAATTCGTAGTCGCTGCGCAGCAGCGGGACCACGTTGGCTTCGAAGCAGGAGCTCTTCAGGTACAGCTCATCGGTGATCTCGAAGCCTTCGTCGAGCCCTTCGAGAACCGGGTGCCCGGGGCTTGCCGGATGCACCCGGGTGGTTGCGTTGGGCAATGGCCCGTGGGCGCCGCCACGGTAGCCGGACCCCGCCACGGGCTGACCGTTCAACTCCCCGGCCTGCAGCATGAAAGATGTGCCCGAAATCTCACGCCAGCGGGGCCAGTTGGGCCAGGAAATGCAGCCATGATTGAGCATGACCACCCCCTTGCCGGATTCGAGCAACGCCTCGATGCTGCGTTTGTAGTCCTCAGGCGCTTCGCCGTCGCCGCCGGGCATGTCGGACCTGGCTCCGTGGCCCTGCATACCCGACATGTCATAGAATAACACCGCGTCGTAGTCCTGCACGTGCTCGGGGCGCAGGAGAATCTGCGCTGCCGGTTGCTGGACCAGGGTCAGCTCGATGTCCTCGAACGCTTCGAACATCGCCAGAAACGCATCGTGATCGTAGGGATGGCCTTTGCTGACCAGCAGGGTTGAAACGTAGTCGCGGCTGATGGTGGTTCCTCCCGTCCTCGGTCCGCTCAGTTTTCCACCGAGATCGCTGCGGATGGGCAGACCTCGACGGCCTGCTCGGCTTCGAGCTTGTGCTGTTCGGTGGTCAGTTCGAGGACCACAATCTCCGGGAAACCCTCCGCATCCATCTTGAACAGCTTGGGGTGGTTGTAATAGCACTCGCCGGAGCAGTAGCAGACGTCCCGATCGATTTTCAGCTTCATGATGCGTCGCTCTCGTACGTTCGGGGCGTGGTATCCCGCGCTCAGGCGTCAAACTCGAGCCACAGCTCGTTCGGCGAGCGGAACCCGCCGGAGTCGATGCTCGGCGAAGAGATGCCTTCGTGGTCCGCGAACTTGGGGCGGATGTTCTTCAGTCGCGCTGCCAACTGCGAGCAGGCGATCACGGCCTCCTGGCGGGCCATGGCGTAGCCCATGCAGAAGTGCTGACCGATGCCGAACCCCAGGTGGCCGGGTTTGCCATCCTTGTAACGGCCGGAGCGATTCTCCCGGCCCATGTGCAGATCGTCGCGATGGATGTCGAAGGTGTCCGGATTCTTGAACGCGCGCTCGTCGCGATTGCCGGCGCCGAGATAGAGAATGATGCCGGCGCGCTCGGGAATGATGCGGTCGTGTAGTTTCACTTCCCGGGTGGTGTGCCGGAACTGGGCGTGCACCACCGGATCGTAGCGCATCATTTCGGTAAACACGTTGCTCCACAGCTCCGGGTCGGCCTTGACGTCGTCGAGCTGGTCCGGCCGGGTATACAGCATGTGGAACCACATGTTGGCGATGGCCTTGTCGGTGGTATCACCTCCCGCCGCCAGCAGCAGCGCAACGAACCCTTTGATCTCCTCCGGGCTCATGCGTTCGCCGTCGAGCTCCGCGGCCACGAGCCGCGACAGGAGGTCGTCGCCGGGGTTTCGTTCCCGCTCTTTCATCAAGGGGTCCAGGTAGTCCCACATTTCATTGCGCGCCGCCACCCCTCGCATGAGGTGCTCACCGCCGAAGCCCAGGCCTGCAATCAGTGCCTGATACCAGCCGACGAAGATATCTTCATCCTCGCGCGGCAGGCCGAGCATGTTCGAGATCACCCGGATCGGGAACTGGCTGGTGAACTGGCTGATCAGTTCGACTTCGCCTTGCT
>Ga0114948_10000586_pt1 | contig 14579 bp, 11 predicted proteins | sample CR04metaG_FD_83877 | JGI IMG/M metagenome (GOLD analysis project Ga0114948, IMG submission 83877) | Deep subsurface microbial communities from Mariana Trench to uncover new lineages of life (NeLLi) - CR04 metaG | ecosystem: Environmental > Aquatic > Marine > Ocean trench > Sediment | place...
CAGCGGCGGCACGGTCGAGGTCTTCGTCGAACCGATCCTGCCGCGGCCCGCGCTGATCGTGGTCGGGGCCTCGGCGACGGCGCGGGCCCTCTGCGCGCTCGGCAGGAACGCTGGCTTTGCCGTCACCGCAGTGGCCTTGGCGGACGATTTGGAGGGCATCGCGGAGGCCGATGAAAAGCTCGCCGGCTTCGATCTGTCGCGCAGCCCGCGGGCCGCGACCAGCTTCATCGTGGTGGCGACCCAGGGCAAGCGCGACCGCGAGGCGCTCGAGGCGGCGCTCGCTACCGGCGCGCCTTACGTCGCCTTCATCGGCAGCCGCAAGAAAGCGGCGGATCTGAAGGCGCAACTCGCCGCGCGCGGGGTCGCGGCCGGGCGCCTGGCCGGCGTACGTTCGCCGGCCGGTCTCGACATCGGTGCGGTCACGCCCGAGGAGATCGCGCTCTCGGTATTGGCGGAGATCGTTCAGGAGCGGCGCAAGGCCGCGCCGGTCGGACTGGTCGAGGACGAGGCGATCGAGGGCGCGGCGGTGGAGACGCGAGTCGTGACGCCGGCCGCGAGCGGCTGCTGCGGCGAGGGCGGCAAGCACTAATACTAATAAACGGGGACAGTATACTATTTTCAGCGATACACTAATAAATGGGGACAGTATACTATTTTCACCGATAAATAGTATACTGTCCCCATTTACCGCTGTCCCCATTTATCCGGCGGCTCAACGGGCCAGCGCGCGGCGCATGGTGGCGCCGATCTCGGCGGCGGACTCGGCGATCACGGCGCCGGCGGCACGGAGCGCCGCGATCTTGTCGTCCGCCCCGCCCTTGCCGAAGACGTTGACCGTGCCGGCGTGGCCCATGCGGCGCCCGGTCGGCGCGTCCTCGCCGGCGATGTAGGCGACCACCGGTTTGTCCAGGGTCCCCGCCGCCTTGCGGGCCGACAGGAACGCGGCGGCTTCTTCTTCGGCGGTGCCGCCGATCTCGCCGATCAACAGGACGCCCTCGGTCTCGGGGTCGTCGAGGAACAGCTCCAGGCAGTCCGCGAAACCCATGCCGTGGACCGGGTCGCCGCCGATGCCGACGCAGGTCGACTGGCCGAGCCGGTTGGCGGTGGTCTGGGCCACGGCCTCGTAGGCGAGCGAGGCCGAGCGCGAGGCGATGCCGATGCGCCCCGGGAAGTGGATATGGCCGGGCATGACGCCGATCTTGCAGGCCTCCGGCGTGATCACGCCGGGCGAGTTGGGCCCGATCAGGCGTGAGGTCGAGTCTTCGAGCCGGCGCTTGACCCGGACCATGTCGAGCACGGGCACCCGCTCGGTGACGCAGACGATGAGCGGCACCCCGGCGTCGACCGCCTCGATGATCGCGTCCGCGGCCGCGCGCGGCGGCACGAACACCAGGCTGACCTCCGCGCCGGTCGCCGCGACCGCTGCGGCGACATCGTCGAAGACCGGCAGGTAGAGGTGCTTGCCGCCGCCCTTGCCCGGAGTCACGCCGGCCACCAGCTTGGTGCCGTAGGCGATCGCCTGCTCGCAGTGGAAGGTCGCCTGGGCGCCGGTCATGCCCTGGCAGATGACCTTGGTCTCGCCGGTCACCAGAATCGCCATCAGGCCGCCCCCGATTTTGCCGCCCCGGACTTCGCTGCCCGGACCGCCAGCTCCGCGGCCTGCGCCATATCGTCGGCGAAGGTCACCGGGACGCCCTGGCCGACCAACGTCTTCTTGGCGATCTCCATGTTGGTGCCGGCCAAGCGCAGGATCAGCGGCACCGGGAGGCCGTGGGCGTGCACCGCCGAGGCGATGCCCTCGGCCATGGTGTCGCAGCGCAGGATGCCGCCACCGAAGACGTTGACCAGGATCGCCTTGATCTTGGGATTGGTCAGCACCAGGCGGAAACCGGTGGCGATCTGCTCGCGCGTGGCGACCGGGCGCACGTCCATGAAATCGGCGGCGGCGCCGCCGGCCCGGCCGATCGCATCGAGCGTGGCCAGCGCCAGGCCGGCGCCGTTGACCATGCAGCCGATGTCGCCGCCGAGCTTGACGTAGTTGATCTCGTAGCGCGCCGCCTCCATCTCGGTCGGATCGAAGTCGTCGGGGTCGCGCAGGGCCTCGAGTTCCGGATGGCGGAACAGCGCGTTATCGTCCAGGTTGAGCTTCACGTCGATGGCTCGCAACTCACCGGTTTCGGTAACCGCAAGCGGGTTGATCTCGATCAAGCTGGCGTCGAGTTCGTGGAAGGCCTTGTAGAGCCCGCTCATCAACGCGACGGCGGCCTCGGCCGCGGCGCCGTCCAGGCCGAGGCCCGCGGCGGCGTTGCGCAAGCCTGCGTCGTCCGGGCCCCTCGCCGGGTCGACCACCAGCTTGTCGATGCGCGCCGGGTCGCGGGCCACCGCCTCCTCGATGTCCTCGCCGCCCTCGGCCGAGGTCAGGAAGGCGACCCGGCCGCTGGCGCGATCCACCAGGACCGCCAGATAGAGTTCGCGCGCGGCCGCGACCCGCTCCTCGACGTAGACGCTGGCGACCTTGCGGCCGGCCGCGCCGGTCTGTTCGGTGACCAGCGTCGAGCCCAGAAGCTGGCGGCTTTCGGTGGCGACCGCGTCCAGAGATTCGGCGATCTTGACGCCGCCCGCCTTGCCCCGGCCGCCGGCCAGGATTTGCGCCTTGACCGCCCAGGCGCCGCCACCGATCTCACGGGCCGCGTCCCGGGCCGCCGCAGGCGTACGCGCGACGGCGCCGCGCGGCGCCGGCACGCCGTAGCTACTCAGCAACTGCTTGGCCTGAAATTCGTGAACGTACATGCCTCGGCCTCCCCGGGTGCCGCGCCCCCGCGGCCGCCTGCCCCGACCGGGCCCCCGATCGGGCCCCCGACTGGCCCCCCGACCGGGCCCCCGACCACGACCGCCCCTGGAGCCGGGCCTTTCCGGCCCGCGCGCGCGGGCGTTCGAAGACCGCGCGACCTGTGGTATACCTTATACCAATAGGACTCGCGGGCGCAATAGGTTTTGTCACAGCGGCCCGGCGAAATGGCTGTACATCTGGCGGGCGCCCCAATAATGTGGCGCTGGTATACCATATTCCACAGACATTCGACCACAGAGTCGTAATCGGCTGTGAAGAGCCGTGGTGAATAATGACTTGCGGGGTTGCCCCCCAGTTCAGGCATAATGGACCACGAAAAAAGGGTCCAACCCATCGAACCCCTAGGGAGGTTAAGGTGAATAGATTTACAAGCAAAATACTGTGTGCGGCGGTCGCGCTGAGCGTTGGCCTGGGCTTCACTGCCGCTGTGGTGAAAGACGCCGCGGCCTGGGAGCCCAAGAAACCCGTCGAATTCGTGATCATGGCTGGCAAGGGCGGCGGCGCCGACAGGCTGGCTCGTTTCATCCAGGGCATCATCGAGAAAAATAACCTGTCATCGAAACCGTTCGTGCCGATCAATAAAGGTGGTGGTTCGGGCGCCGAAGCCCTGCGCTATCTGAAGGACCACGCGGGCGATCCCCACGTGATCATGGCGACGCTCAACAGCTATTACACGACACCGCTGCGCAATCCTGGCCTCGGGGTCGATATTGCCGAGTTCACGCCGATCACCCGTTTGGCCGAGGACACGTTCCAACTTTGGGTGACCACGGATTCCGGCATCACGACCGTCGACGAGTATGTCGCGGCGGTCAAGGCGGCCGGCGCGGAGAACTGGAAAATGGGTGGCACCGGCAAGGGCCAGGAAGATTCCCTGGTCACCGCCATGCTCGAGAAAAAATTCGATATCAAGGTCACCTATGTGCCCTACAAGGGCGGCGGCACGGTTGCCAAGGAGCTGATCGGCAAGCACATCGACTCCACCGTCAACAACCCGTCCGAGCAGGCCGGATTCTGGGATGCCGGAAAGTCGCGTCCTCTCGCCAGCTTCACGCCGAAGGGCAAGCTGACGGGACGTTTTGGCAAAATCCCCACCTTCGAGGAACTCGGTTACGGGACGGACATGGTTTACTACATGCAGCGCAGCGTGATCGCGCCGGCGGGCATCGACAAGGACGTGCAGGCCTTCTATGTGGGCGTCTTCGAAAAGGTGTACAAATCCGAAGAGTGGCAGGGGTATTTGAGTAAGAAGGGCCTGATTCCCGGCTGGTTGACGGGTGACGCGCTCACCGAATACTTCGTTGCCGAGCGTGAGGCGCACCGCCAGATGTTGAAGGCTGCGGGCGAGATAGATTAACCCGAGGCTGACCCGACACGTCGGAAACAGGGGGTAGGGCTCCCACCATGCGCGTCGCCGAGTTCGTCATGGCGCTGTTCATGGCGCTCTTCTCGCTGTACCTGATGTGGAAAAGTACGGAACTCCCCATCGGCTGGATCCCCGACGAGGGTCCGGGCGGTGGGGCGTTCCCGTTCTGGCTGTCTTTGGGAATGTTGTTGTGCTGCCTCTGGATAATCGTGCGCTGGGTGGCCAAGCAAAGCCCCCCGTCCCGATCGACCGAGCCATTTATGACGCCGCAGACGCTCAAGTGGTTTCTGCTTGTGGCCGGTTCGCTGACGGTCATGATCGGCCTGATCCATATTATCGGCGTCTACGGAGCGGTCCCTCTTTTCCTCATTTTCTACGTTCGGTTCCTGGGCCGACACTCTTGGGTGATCGCCGGCGCGCTGGCTTTCTGTACGCCGATTGCAGCGTTCTTGTTTTTCGAGATCGCCTTGAAGAAAACCCTCCCCAAGGGTTTCACCGAACCGCTGTTCTACCCACTTTACGATTTCTTTTATTAGGAGCTCCCTGGGCCGCCGGGTGCAGCCCTTTAACCGGGTCGGAGAATGGAAAGGCGTGTTTCCGCGTTCGCCCCCGACCGGTACCGGAAGGTTGACGACGGATGGAAGTTTTTGCGCTCCTGATCAATGGTTTCGTTATCGCTTTCGAACCCCTCAACTTGGCGCTGGTCATCGCCGGCGTGGTGGCCGGGCTGTTCATCGGCGCGATGCCGGGCCTGGGTTCGGTAAATGGCGTGGCGATTCTGTTGCCGATGACGTTCCTGGTGCCGCCGACCTCGGCGGTCATCTTCCTCGCTGCGATTTATTACGGCGCCATGTATGGCGGCGCCATCTCATCGATCATGCTGGGGATTCCCGGCGCGTCGACCGCGGTGGCGACCACCTTCGATGGGCGGCCGCTGGCGCTCAAGGGCCAGGCCGACAAGGCGCTGGTGGCGGCGGCGACGGCGTCATTCGTGGGCGGCACCATATCGGTGGTCCTGTTCACCCTGTTTGCGCTGCCGCTCGCCGAGGTGGCCCTGGCCTTCGGTCCGCCCGAGACCTTCGCGTTGATGGTTCTGGCCTTCGCCACCTTCGTCGGGCTCGGCGGTGATGACATTCCGAAGACCTTGTTCTCGATCCTGATCGGCCTGGTGCTCAGTACCGTCGGGCTGGATATCATCAGCGGCCAGCCGAGGTTGATCTTCGGCGATCTCACCGGTTTTTACCACGGCATCAACTTCCTGGTACTCGCCATCGGCATCTACGGCATCGGTGAGATGCTGTGGACCATCGAGGTCAGCCAGGGCGAGGTGTTGATGTCGAAGGCCACCGTCTCGTTCCGGCGCATCTGGGACAACCTGAAGGACCTCAAGGGCAACATCAAGACCATGATCATGGGCTCGTTCCTGGGCTACTTCATAGGCATCCTGCCGGCCGCAGGCGCGACCCCCGGATCGCTCATGGCCTACGGCATTGCCAAGACCATGTCGAACGAACCCGAGACCTACGGCAAGGGCAACGTCGACGGCGTGGTGGCGCCGGAGGCGGCCAACAATGCCGCCAGTACCGGCTCCATGCTGCCGATGCTGACGCTGGGCATACCGGGCTCGCCCACGCCCGCTATTCTCCTGGGCGGCATGGTCATGTTGAACCTCGAGCCGGGTCCCCTGGTGTGCACCGAGCCTCCCGATTTCGTGTGGGGCCTGAGCGCCAGCTTGTATGTCGCCAACCTGTTTGCACTGTTGATCAACATCGGCTTCATCCCCGCCTTCATCTGGGTGTTGAAGATGCCGTTCACGATCCTCGCGCCGATCATCTTCGTGCTGTGCGTGGTCGGCGGCTATGTGCCGACCCAGGACATGCACGACGTGTGGCTGATGTTGATCTTCGGCGTCGTCGGCTATCTCATGCGCAAACTCGATTACCCCATGGCGCCGGCGGTGCTCGCCATCGTGTTGGGCCCCTTGGCCGAGCCGGCGCTACGCCAGTCGCTGATTGGTTCCCACGGCGACATGATGATCTTCTTCGAACGCCCGATTTCGGGCACGATCATGGCCATCGCGTTCTTGCTCATCGTGCTGCCGCTCTTCAAATCCATGAGGAGCCGGCGCAAGCGCAACGCGGCCAACGGCCCGAATTGACCGGACCGCGGTCGCGACAACGGCTTGCAGGGGGGTGGTCTTTGGTATATCGTATACCAAGATCCGCATCAAAGCCGGAACGGGCCCCTGGGGCCCCTGTCTGGGCTTTGTGGACCTTGGGGTTTCGGGTTCCGGCTATCCGGATTTCGACGCCCCAGGCGCCAGGGCACCGGAACGCCCGGAACGCCCCGGCCGGCGGAGTGGGTGGGCTGTAAGGAACGGACCGACATGATGGCCACCGCCAACCTCAACGTGGAGCCGATCGAGGCTAATTTCAGCCTCAAGGACCGGATTTACACGACGCTCAGAAAAGCCATCACCTCCATAAACATCTATGCGGAGGATGCCGAGCTGCGCCTGGACGAGCGCGAACTCTCCGAGAAGCTGGCGATCAGCCGCACGCCGATCCGCGAGGCGCTGGCCCGGCTCGAGCAGGAGGGCCTGGTCCGGATCGCGCCGCGCAAGGGCGTGTTCATCGTGCGCAAGACCAAGGGCGAGATTCTGGAGATGATCACGGTCTGGGCGGCGCTCGAAAGCATGGCCGCGCGGCTCATCACCGAGTGCGCCAGCGACGCGGAGATCGCCAGCCTGCGCCGCCTGTTCACGACCTTCGAGGGCGAGGAGGTCGGCGCCCACATCGACGAGTACTCCGAACGCAACATCGATTTCCACTCGCGCCTGCTGCAGCTTTCCAAGTGCGGCCTGCTGAACGAGACGGCGAACAGCCTGTTCATCCACATGCGCTCGATTCGCGCCCGCACCATCTCCGAGAACGATCGGGCCAAGCGCTCGATCATCGACCACATCCACATCATCGAGGCGCTGGAGGCGCGCGACGCCGGACTGGCGGAGCGCCTGGTGCGCGAGCACACCCTGAACCTGGCGGCCCACGTGGACGCCAACGTCGACTATCTGGATTGATACCGAAGGTCCTTGATATTGACCCATGGAGACGGCTTCCCCCATGCTTCCAGGTTGGGGTATTCGGCCAGGAGCGCGTGGCGCGGCGATGCCCCGGCATCGCCCGCGGCTCCCCGCCTGCCCGCCCCTTGGCCCGTCGCATCGCCCGCGCGATCTCCAGGGGCCAATATCAAGGACCTTTGATATGACACCGGGACCGGACCGGCGCGGAAACCGGGACGCCAATACCCGACACTGGGAGAGCAGGCATGGCTGAAACCGCAACCGACACACTGGCGCGGAAGGACAAGTCCGGCGCCACTATCTCCGGCGGCCACCTGGTCGCCAAGGGACTGAAGAACGAGGGTGTGGACACTATCTTCACGCTCTGCGGCGGCCACATCATCGACATCTACGACGGCTGTCTGGACGAGGGCATCCGCATCATCGACGTGCGCCACGAGCAGGTCGCCGCCCACGCCGCCGACGGCTATGCCCGCCAGACCGGCAAGCTGGGCTGCGTGGTGACCACCGCCGGCCCTGGCTGCACCAATGCGGTGACCGGCATCGCGACCGCGTTCCGCTCCGAAAGCCCGATCCTCCACATCGGTGGCCAAGGCGCGCTGTCCCAGCACAAGATGGGTTCCTTGCAGGACCTGTCCCATGTCGACCTGATGGCGCCGATCACCAAATTTTCGGCCGGCGTGCGCAGCACCGAACGTATCGCCGACATGATCTCCATGGCCGCGCGCGAGGCCTTCGCCGGCGCGCCGGGGCCGGCCTACCTGGAGATCCCGCGCGACGTGCTCGACCGCGAAATCCCGATCGAGACCGCAACGGTGCCCGAGGCCGGCCGCTATCGCGCCTCCACCAAATCGATCGGCGATCCGGCGGACATCGAGAAGCTGGCCGAACTTCTGGTCAAGGCGGAGCGGCCCTGCATCCTGCTCGGCTCCCAGGTCTGGATGGCGCGCGGCCACGAGGCGGCGCTGGCGCTGGTGCGCGGCCTCAATCTGCCGGCCTACTTCAACGGTGCGGGCCGCGGCCTGCTGCCACCGGGCGACCCGCACCACTTCAACCGCACCCGGCGCTACGCCTTCGACAAGGCCGACGTAATCGTCATCGTCGGCACGCCCTTCGACTTCCGCATGGGATACGGGCGGCGCCTGCGCGCCGAGGCCACGGTGGTGCAGATCGACATGGACTACCGCACGGTCGGCAAGAACCGCGACATCTCGCTCGGCCTGGTCGGCGATCCGGGTGCGATCCTCAAGGCGGTCCACGACGCGACCACCGGGGCGGCGGACAACGGCGCCAAGCGCCGCGAAGCCTGGCTCGAGGAGCTGCGCGCCGCCGAGACCAAGGCAACCGACAAGCTGATGCCCATGTTCCTCTCCGACTCCTCGCCGATCCACCCCTACCGGGTCGCCTGGGAGATCAACGAGTTCCTCACCGAAGACACGATCTACATCGGCGACGGCGGCGACGTGGTCACGATCAGCGCCCAGGCGGTGCAGCCGCGCTCGCCGGGCCACTGGATGGATCCGGGTGCGCTCGGCAGCCTGGGCGTGGGCACCGGCTTCGCCATGGCGGCCAAGCTGGCCCATCCCGAGAAAGAGGTGTTGTGCTACTACGGCGACGGCGCCTTCTCCATGACCGCCTTCGACATGGAGACCGCCAACCGCTTCGGCGCGCCCTACATCGCCGTCATCGGCAACAACTCATCGATGAACCAGATTCGCTACGGCCAAGTCGCCAAGTACGGCGAGCAGCGTGGCAACGTCGGCAACAAGCTGGGCGACGTGCCTTACGGCACCTTCGGCCAGATGCTCGGCGGCTACGGCGAGGAGGTACGCGATCCCAACGATATCGGCCCGGCCCTGCGCCGCGCCCGCGAGGCGGTGCGCCGCGATGGCAAGTCCGCCGTGATCAACGTCTGGGTCGACCCCAACGAGTACGCGCCGGGGACCAAGGCCCAGACCATGTACAAATAGCGGCTCGCGGCCCCCCCCTTGCGAAGGTGGGTCGCGATCCAAGATTCAACCTCTCGATCGGCGAGGCGAGAATGAGCGATGCGTTGAACGGAGCGGTCCGGGCTTTGGATGGCGTCCGCATCTTGGATTTCACTCACGTCCAGTCGGGTCCGACCTGCACCCAGCTCTTGGCGTGGTTCGGGGCCGACGTGATCAAGGTCGAGCGTCCCGGGGTGGGCGACCCCACCCGCGGCCAGCTTCGTGACCTGCCCGACGTGGACAGCCTCTACTTCACCATGCTCAACCACAACAAGCGCTCGATCACGCTCAACACCAAGAGCGAGAAGGGCAAGGCGGTGCTCGAGCGCCTGGTCGAGCATTGCGACGTGCTGGTCGAGAACTTCGCGCCGGGTGCGCTCGATCGCATGGGCTTTTCCTGGGAGCGCATCCAGGAGATCAACCCGCGCATGATCTACGCCTCGGTCAAGGGCTTCGGCCCCGGTCCCTACGAGGACCTCAAGGTCTACGAAAACGTCGCCCAGTGCACCGGCGGTTCGGCCAGCACCACCGGCTTCGACGACGGACCGCCCATGGTGACCGGCTCCCAGATCGGCGATACCGGCACCGGCTTGAATCTTGCCCTCGGCATCGTCACCGCGCTCTACCAACGCGAACGGAGCGGCCGCGGCCAGCGCGTGCTGGCGGCCATGCAGGACACGGTGCTCAACCTCTGCCGGGTCAAGCTGCGCGACCAGCAGCGCCTGGCCCACGGCCCGCTAAAGGAGTACCCACAGTATCCCAACGGCACCTTCGGCGAGGCGGTGCCGCGCGCCGGCAACGCCTCGGGCGGCGGCCAGCCGGGCTGGATCGTCAAGTGCAAGGGCTGGGAGACCGACCCCAACGCCTATGTCTACGTCATCACCCAGGCCGCGATCTGGGGCAAGCTGTGCAAGGCGATCGGCAAGGACGAATGGATCGAGGATCCGGACTTCGCGACGCCGGAGGCGCGCCTGCCCAAGATTGAACACATTTTCGACACCATCGAGGCCTGGACCAAGACCAGGACCAAGTTCGACGTCATGGCCGCGCTCAATCCACTCGGCATTCCCTGCGGGCCGATCCTGTCGATGAAGGAGCTGGCGGAGGAGCCGAGCCTGCGCGCGACCGGGACCGTGGTCGAGGTCGACCACCCGACTCGCGGCAAGTACCTGACCGTCGGCAACCCGATCAAGATGTCGGACTCGCCGACCGAGGTCCTGCGTTCGCCGCTGCTCGGCGAGCATACCGACGAGATCCTGCACGAGCTCGGCTTCGGCGACAACGAGATCACCGCGGCCCGGGAAGACGGGGCGATCTGACCGGCACGGCATCTGAACGGAGACGATGGAATGCGACTAATCGTGATGGGGCAGCAGGCCTTCGGCAAGGCCGTGCTCGAGGCGCTGTTGGCGCGTCGCGACGAGGTGGTCGCGGTCTACTGCGCGCCGGACAAGGAAGGCCGCCCGGCCGATCCGATCAAGGAGTTCGCGCTGGAGCAGGGCCTGCCGGTCCATCAGCCGGCCTCGTTCAAGGACGCGGCGACGCTCGACCAATTGCGCGCGCTCAACGCCGACCTCATGGTCATGGCCTTCGTCACCATCTTCGTGCCCGAGGCCGCGCGCGACGTGCCCACCCACGGCTCGATCTGCTTCCATCCCTCGCTGTTGCCGCTGCACCGGGGGCCGAGCTCGATCAACTGGCCGATCATCGGCGGCGCGACCAAGACCGGGCTGACCGTCTTCTATCCCGACGACGGCCTGGACGAGGGCGACATCCTGCTCCAGAAGGAAGTCGAGATCGGCCCCGACGACACGCTGGGCACGGTCTACTTCAACAAGATCTTCCAGCTTGGCGTCGACGCCATGCTCGAGGCGGTCGATTTCATCGCCACCGGCAACCCGCCGCGCAGCGTCCAGGACTCCTCGAAAGCGAGTTACGAATCCTTCTGCAAGCGCGAACATGCCGAGATCGACTGGAGCCAGCCGGTCGACGACGTCTATAACCTGATCCGCGGCACCAATCCGCAGCCGGGCGCCTGGACCACCTGCGCCGGCAAGACTCTGCAGATCTTCGATTCCGCCAAGATTTCGAACGGCGCCGGCGCACCGGGCGAGATTACCGGGGTGAGCGAAGAGGGCATCACCGTCGCGGCCCAGGGCGGCGCGATCCTGGTCAAGCGGGTCCGGCCCGAGGGTGCGGGCAAGATGCCGGCGGGCGAGTTCGCCGCCGGCGCCGGAATTGCCACGGGGGCGCGCCTCGGTTAGGGCGAGCCGCCACCCGCCACAGAAAACTATCCACAGCACAGACCACCCACAGCACAGGCCACCCACAGCACAGGCCACCCACAGCACAGGCCACCCACAGCATCCATCCATGCAGGTAGGGCAAACCTAGGGGCGATTCACCGATGCCGAAGAGCGATATCGAAATTGCGCGAGAAGCCAGTATGCAGCCGATCGCGGAGGTCGGGGCCAAGCTGGACATCCCGGCCGATGCGATCATCCAGTACGGGCTGCACAAGGGGAAAATCTCCTTCGACTTCATCGACGGCCTGAAGGACCGTCCCGACGGCAAGCTGATCCTGGTGACCGCGATCACGCCGACGCCGGCGGGCGAGGGCAAGACCACCACCACGGTCGGCCTGGGCGACGCGCTCAACCGGATCGGCAAGAAGGCGGCGATCTGTCTGCGCGAGCCTTCGCTCGGGCCCTGCTTCGGTATGAAGGGTGGCGCCGCCGGCGGCGGCTACGCCCAGGTGGTGCCCATGGAGGACATCAACCTGCACTTCACCGGTGACTTCCACGCCATCGGAGTGGCCAACAACCTGCTCGCCGCGCTTATCGACAACCATGTCTACTGGGGCAACCAGCTCGATATCGACACCCGCCGCATCGCTTGGCGCCGGGTCGTGGACATGAACGACCGCGCGCTACGCTCGATCGTCGGCAGCCTGGGCGGGGTCGCCAACGGCTTCGCGCGCGAGGACGGCTTCGACATCACGGTCGCCTCGGAGGTGATGGCGATCTTCTGCCTGGCCACCGACCTCAAGGACCTGGAGGCGCGTTTGGGCAGGATCGTGGTCGCCCAGAACCGCAAGCGCGAGCCGGTGCACGCCAGCGACCTCAAGGCGCCCGGTCCGATGTCCGTGCTGCTCAAGGACGCGATCTCACCCAATCTGGTGCAGACCCTCGAGAACAACCCGGCCTTCATCCACGGCGGGCCGTTCGCCAACATCGCGCATGGCTGCAACTCGGTGATCGCCACCAAGGCGGCGCTGAAATTGGCCGACTACGTGATCACCGAGGCCGGCTTCGGCGCCGACCTGGGGGCCGAGAAGTTCTTCAACATCAAGTGCCGCAAGGCGGGCCTGAAGCCGGCCGCCGCGGTCATCGTGGCCACGGTGCGCGCGCTCAAGATGCACGGTGGGGTCGGCAAGAGCGACCTCGGCAACGAGAACGTGGACGCGGTCAAGGCCGGCTGCGCCAACCTTGAGCGCCACGTCGAGAACGTCAAGGGCTTCGGCGTGCCGGTGGTGGTCGCGATCAACCAGTTCCTCGGCGATACCGAGGCCGAGCTCGAGGCGGTGCGCAGCACCGCCGAGGAGATGGGCGCCAAGGCGATCCTCTGCGCGCACTGGGCCGACGGCGGCGCGGGTGCCGAGGAGCTGGCGCGCCATGTGGCCGGGCTGGCCGATTCCGGGGTCGCCGACTTCAAGCCGCTCTACGAGGATTCGCTGCCGCTCTGGGACAAGGTCGAGCGCATCGCGACCCGGCTCTACGGCGCCTCCGGGATCACCGCCGACGATGCGGTGCGCAAGCGTTTCGACGAGCTGCAGGGTCCCTACGGCCACGTCCCGGTGTGCATGGCCAAGACCCAATTCTCGTTCTCCACCGATCCCAACCTCAAAGGCGCACCCGAGGGCCACGTGATACCGCTGCGCGAGGTCCGGATTTCGGCCGGGGCGGAGTTTCTGGTGGTCGTCACCGGCGCGATCATGACCATGCCCGGCCTGCCGCGGGTGCCCGCCGCCAATTCCATCCATCTCAACGAGCGGGGCCAGATCGAAGGCCTGTTCTAGCCGGGTGCGGGGGGAATAGGATAGCCCGATTCGCCGCACCCCCCACTCCCCCCGGCAGCGGCGCCGAGGCAGGACTGGAGACGACCCATGTCGAAACTGTTCTCGCTCGAAGGGCGGGTCGCGCTGGTGACCGGGGCCTCGCGCGGGCTCGGCTGGGCGATCGCCGAGGCGCTCGCCGAGCACGGCGCCCACGTGGTGCTGTCCTCGCGCGACCAGGCGGCCCTGGAGAAGCGCGTCGCGGAGCTCGAAAAGTGCGGCCACTCCGCCCAGGCGCGCGCCTTCGATGTCACCGATCGGGCGGCCGGCGCCGCGGCCGTGGCCGCGGTCCAGGCCGAGCACGGGCGGATCGACATCCTGGTCAACAATGCCGGCATGGTACATCGCGACACCATTGCCGAGCTTGCCGACGAGGACTGGGACCGGGTGATCGAGACCAACCTGACCGCAGCCTTCCGGCTCGCCCGCGACGCCGCCCGGCACATGGCCGCGCGCGGCCACGGCCGGATCATCAACACGGCCTCGATCATGAGCCTGGTGGCGCGCCCCGGGGTCGCGTCCTATGTTGCTTCCAAAGGCGGCCTGGCGGCGCTGACCCGCGCGCTGGCCGTCGAGTTCGGACCCCGGGGCGTGACCAGCAACGCGATCGCGCCGGGCTATATTGTCTCGGACATGACCGCGAACCTGCATGACGACCCGGAATTCGATTCTTTTGTACGCACGCGCACGCCGCTCGGCCGCTGGGGCGAGGCCAGGGAGATCGGCGCCGTGGCGCTGTTCCTGGCCTCCGATGCCAGCTCCTACGTGAACGGCCATCTGCTGGTCGCCGACGGCGGCCTGACCGCGGCGCTATGAGGTCCTTCCCGATACGAGGCACGGAAAAGCAATGAAAGTCGTGATCACCGGGGGCACCGGATTCATCGGCCGCATGCTGGCCCGCGCGATTCTGGATCGCGGCACCCTGACCGGGCCTTCGGGCGCCCCCGAAGCGGTCGATGCGGTCACGCTGTTCGACGCGGTCGAACCGCCGGCGCCGCTGGAAGGTTTGGACGACCGCGCCGAGATCGTGATCGGCGACATCTCGGACCGGGACCTGGTGGCCGGCCTGGTCGATCGTGACGACATCTCGGTGTTCCACTTGGCCTCGGTGGTCAGCGGCGGCGGCGAGAAGGACTTCGATCTCGCGATCCGGGTCAACCTGACCGGCGGGCTCAATG
>Ga0114948_10000589_pt1 | contig 14551 bp, 10 predicted proteins | sample CR04metaG_FD_83877 | JGI IMG/M metagenome (GOLD analysis project Ga0114948, IMG submission 83877) | Deep subsurface microbial communities from Mariana Trench to uncover new lineages of life (NeLLi) - CR04 metaG | ecosystem: Environmental > Aquatic > Marine > Ocean trench > Sediment | place...
GATTGTGCCATGGAGGCTTTAGTAGCTTTAGCTCGAAATTTTTCAATTAGTTTTTCGGTGTGTTCTATTTGTTTTTGTTGATTTTTTTTGGATGCTAATTGTTGCTCTCGTATTTCGGAACGCAATATTAAATATTTTGAATAGGGCTTGTTATAATCGTATATCTTTCCCAGGGAAATTTCAATGGTCCGATTGGTAATATTATCCAGAAACATTTTATCGTGAGAAACTATTACTATCGCCCCAACATAGGTCTTTAGAAATTCTTCAAACCATATAATAGATTCAATATCTAAGTGATTGGTAGGCTCATCCAGTAATAAAATATCGTTGTTCTGAAGTAATAATTTCGCCAGCTCTATTCGCATACGCCAACCTCCCGAGAAAGTGTTGACAGGCATACTAAAATCTTTTTGTTGGAAACCCAAACCCTGTAATACCCGTTCTGTGTCACCCTTATAATTGTATCCTCCATGGATTTCGTATTGATGTTGCACTTCATTTAAATCGACCATTAATTGATGATAGCCTTCACTTTCATAATCTGTACGTTCTGCAAGTTGAGCATTAATCTTTTCAAGTTGCTTTTCCAACTTTTTTATTAATATAAATGCTTCATAGGCCTCTTCGAGAACTGTTCGTCCTCTTTCAAAATCAATATCCTGTCTTAAAAACCCAATTGAAAGTTCCTTTTTGGTGGCTATTTGTCCATTATCATATTCCTGCAGTCCTGCAATAATTCGTAAAAGTGTAGTTTTGCCCGCACCATTTTTACCCACTAGTCCGACTTTATCTCCGGTACGGAGCTGAAATGAAATTCCGGAAAAAAGATCATCTCCTTGAAATGAAACCCTAAGATTATGGATATTGAGCATTTAAATTAAATTTTTGCAAAGATGCTTATTTTTTTCTACGGAAGTCAATGTTTTTAAATTGTCTTTTACCAATTATAATGCCTTTTTATATCTGTTTCGTAGGATAGTTCCTCCCCGCACTCTAAGTGATTATAAAGATTTTGAGCTAATGATGGAGCCGAAATAAATCCCCGGGTGCCTAAACCATTAAAAAAAACTTTGTTACTACTTTCTTTTAAAGTCCCCATCAAAGGACGCCTATCTCTTGTTGTAGGGCGAATACCCGCTATTTGGTCTACTACATCAAAAGAACAATTAATAATCTTAGAGAGTTTAGTTTTTAATTCCTCTTTTGCCTTTTGAGTAGTATTATTGGTATAGTTATCCCTTTCATAAGTTGTTCCTACTTTATACAGATCATTGCCTAAGGGAATAATAATAAGGGAAGCTTTAAGCATGAATTTTAAATTCAAATCAGGGGCATTAATAATGATATATTCTCCCTTGTTGCCTATTAATAATTTCTTTCCGTTATGTTTTGGATCCTGAGGGAAAAAAGGGTTTTTTATTGCTGAAATACCTTCAGCAAAAAGTATTTTTCCTGCTGAGATATCCTTGTACTTAATTACATCATCAACTTCTTCAAGTAGGTCATATTCAAATTTTTCGCTTATAAGAAGGTTGTTATTTTGAAGATCCTCTTTATAAGCATTCAATAATACCGAAGAATATATTCTACCGGTACCCAATACTTTCCCAAAACTAAAAGGTGCATTAATATGTGGGTTTTTGTTTTTGATAAGTTTTGAAGACAGATAAGAAGACATTCCTTTTTTATCGCTTGCCACCATCCAATTATTCTGTTCTTCAACACTATTTAATATACGCAGAATGGGTATTTGGTCTAAAACCGAAATATTGAGCTTTTTTGAAAGCTCAGTGTAAAAAGGAATCGCTTCAGAAATATGCAGATCTGCATTCCATACTTTTGTAAATCGTTTGAGTACCGTTGGATTAATAACACCTCCTGAAGACAGTGTAGAGGAGTTTTTACTCGTATCAAAAACAATAAAACTTTTATTGTTTTTTTTCAATTTTTCACAAAAGGAAAGTCCGGCAATTCCTAATCCTACGATTATGTAATCTACTTTTTGCATATAATACAAAAGTAAAAAACCCTGAAGTATTTTACTTCAGGGTATAATAAATTATTTGGAAATTAGAAAGGCTTAGTAATTCCACATATCAATTTCTAAGTTTCTGATTTTTTCTTTTATTCTATCGGATTCTAATAATTGCATTAATGCATTATCATTTATATAATCATTTACACTCCTGTCTCCAAGCTCATTATCCTCTTTATAAATAATTGCATTGAATCGTCTTGAATTTAACAGATGATCGAATGAAATGGGTTGTGAGGTATTCTTCCTGTTAAAAGCTTTTGCTTCATGCAAAACATTACGAGCTGAAGGATACCATACCCAAAATAATTCGACTTTACTATCAATACCATCATCAGGAAAGGCTTTAGAACGTGCTTCGTTTGCAACAGGCGCTAAGGCTAATATTCTATATTTAATTTCCCCGTGTCTCTTATCAAGATACCAGTATCCTCGAATACGCCATTCTTCTACATCGCCGGCATCCAAGTTAAATTTTCGAATATATTGGGGATCTATTTCTTCACCTGCATTATACTGATCAATACCTAAATCTGTAGTATCACTGTAAACCAGGGAAGCTTCAATATCCCTAAGGGTTCGCTTTTCAGTAAAATAAGAGTCTGCATATACATGTTCAATATTACCATTTTTAATGTTCTTCACTAAAACATCGTATAATGATCTTCTTTCTTTTCCAATATTGTTGGTGTCGATCGGATAATACAAAGGGAAGTTTATTCTCTCATCAAGATCTATAATCTCCCAGGTAGTTTTTGACCATAATATATCACGTTCATCCACATAGCCATAGGCCAGAGGTTGATCGTTATCGTAAACCAATTGGTCTTGTGTTTTTTTTCCGATTTCTTCCGGGGTTTTGGCATTGAGAATGTTTATTTGTGCAGCTACACTAAAAGTTCCCATTAAAAGACCTAAAACACATATAACAACTTTATTAATATTCATATAATAGTTTTTTTTATTTTATCACAACACTAATTTGTCAACTCAATAAATACAGGAGATATCTTTCGTAATTTATATCCCAAATTAGTTGAGATATTTGCGTTGATATCAAATATTTGTACAGTCTCACCTCTTCTTGCTCTTCGCAAAGCAGATTTTGCTTGAGAATTTAATTTATTTCCACTTATTTTTACCGTAGGCTGTCCGGAAACTTTAAAGCTGAACCCGGTAACATTTAATCTTAGGTCAAAATCAAAATCTAATAGTGCAGCACCTACACTAGAAATTTCAAGTCCTTGACGTTGCATACGCACAGGACCGCCATTTCCGTCTTCCCCGCGAATAGTCCCTATGGGGCGTGGAATATCTTTAATTCTAAAGGTTTTACTATCTGTAACAACCATACCACCGGGTAATTTACCGGTTACGCGTATGGTAACTTCCCTACCTTTAACCGTAGTTACATCCATATTATATTTTCCTCCACCACCTGCAGAGACTAATCCGGGGGCATTTGCAGTAACGCTACCTACGCCAGGAATAGAGATGGTCATCGGGTTTATTACACCGCGATATACCACATTCATTTTATCTGCAGAAATAACAGCAGCATTTGGTTTAGGGATCACCGCATAAGAACTTACAATGGGTATTGTTATTATTGAATCTCCTTCTTTAAATTGTAATTCTCCTAAAAGATCATGTTCTCCTACGTTTCCTGCAGGGAAATCAAGAGCTACTTGACCTGACACATTACTGTCTACTTCTTTACCATTAATAATAACTTTATCAAAAGTTAATGTATTGTCAAATCGCCCAAGTACAACACGCCCCTTAAAGTTTTCTCCACTAAAGAAAGCTGTTTTATCAGCAATAACAATAGCTTCATAATTTTTCATAGAAACTTCAGATGTTAATTGACCTGAAAGCATATTAGACAACAACTCACTTTGTGTTGTTTTAATATCTGATTGCATTTGGGTCAACTTGGTTATTGAAGCGATTAAGGGAAAGCCCTCAAAGCTGTAATTTAACCAGTCAATTTTTTTTCCATCTCTATTAGTAACTTTTCCTGTAAAGAAATTACTTTCTATGGAACTTTTAATATCCGGATAGTCTTCACCAAGTATAGTTAACATACCTGTTCGGTAGTAGTTGATCTCGTCTAAAAATTCTTGTCCTTCTGTTTTTAATTTATTTGATACAAAAAATCTTTGATCAAGAAATTCAGATTGATCCTGTACTTCATAGTCATTTCGAGAATCCTTTTTTACGGATGTTATCATTAAAGTTTTTATAGTCTCAAGATATGAATCAAGCTTACTTGAAAGTGTGCTAACTTCTTCTGCTTTATTTAAAAGGGGTAGGTATTTTGCTGGTTGCTCAGAAACTTTTGAAGCAAGACCATCCATAAATGAAAGGTTTCTTTCGGTAGATGCAACATTTGCATCTGTTAATTTTTCATTCATTAAGCCAAAAGCAGATAATACTTCCTTCGACATATTTAATGCCAACATTGCAATGAAAATCAGATACATCAGATTAATCATCTTCTGCCGGGGAGATAGTTTTTGTTGTGCCATCTTTAATTATTCTTTTTAAGAATTAATAATTTAATGAAAAACTATGATAAGTTTTTATTGCTCATTGCTGAAAGCATACCACCATATACTCCATTTAATGAAGAAAGGTTATTTGTCAAAAACTTCATTTGCTCTTTTAATTGCTCAGCATTTTCAGCAACTTGATCGTTTATTTCTGCGTGACGACTTGAAGATTCTACTTGTACTTTATACAAGCTGTTTAACGATTCCATTTGGACCGCTGCAAGAGCCATTTCTTCGCTATATTTTTTTGTTGCATTCATAGCATCAGCAGTTGGAACCATATTTTTAGCAGCTCCTTCAAAAGAGCGTAGACTATCTCCCAAGCTACTCATCATTTCAGAATCTATACGTGCCTCAATAAGCATTTCATCTAATTTTTTAGACAAAAGACCTTGTGGATTTTTGGATTCATTTTTACCCATTCCCATACCTCCAGCTAGTTCGGGATAAACCAAAGACCAGTCTAAATCATCGTCTACAGGCTCAAAAGCTGAGATTGCAAAAATGATAGCTTCGGTAATTAGACCTACAGATAATAGTAAGCCACCGGTAAGTGGTCCTATCTTCCAGTGAAGAATTTTAAATAGAGCTCCTAATATTACTATAGATGCTCCAAGGCCATAAGCCATGTTAAATAGTTTCTTAGATGATCTTGATTGTGACATAATACAATAGTTTTTGTTAAGTTAGGTTTGCGATTTTTTATTTTAATAGATTAACGGGCGTCTCCTAGTTTATCATTTAATACAACATCAGTTCCCATATAATCTTGTACGGTTCTAAAACCAATGTAGCTTCTTGCTGAATCTGCATATTCATAATCTCTAGTACTTACTTGAAGGAAGTATGCTATGTCTTTCCAGGAACCACCACGAACTACTTTACGCTTGTTTTCTTTATCATTTACGTTTGGGTTCATATTTGAGGTATAATCATATGAATTTGGATCGTAAGATGATGCGACCCACTCTGATACATTCCCAGCCATATTAAAAAGATTATAATCATTTGGTTCATATGCATCAGCTTCAACAGTATATAAAGCCTGGTCTGCAGCATAATCACCTCGAAGTGGTTTAAAGTTAGCTAAGAAACATCCCCTGTCGTTTTTAGCATAAGGGCCACCCCAGGGGAAAGTTGCAGATTCCAACCCACCACGAGCAGCATATTCCCATTCAGCTTCACTTGGTAGCCTAAATGAATTAATATGTTGTCGTCTTCTTGATTTTTGATAAGAATTTTTATATAAGGTTCTCCATGCACAAAATGCCTTGGCTTGTTTCCAATTTATTCCAACTACAGGATAGTCACCATAAGCCTGATGCCAGAAGTAATCATTGTGCATAGGTTCATTATATGAATAATTGAAGTCTTTAATCCATACCGTAGTATCTGGATAAATCCTAAGTTCTTCTTTTATAAGAAAATCTTTTCTTTTCTTAGTATTATCTTTAGCTGCAGCATCAATATCCATATAAGTATATTGAAAACTAAGTTTTTCTACATCAATAGTACGTTGCCCGTTATAAGATTCTTCAATAGGGATATACATAGTATCCATTATCTCACTATAATATTCATCGGGGTAATCAGCAGTATCCCAAATTAAATCAATATCATTATTAATTTTTCTACCTGCATAATAATCGTCCCCCATACCAAAATAGTTGTCATACATATATTGTTCGTAAGGAGTCATTTCTTCATTTTCTTGATCAACAAAGGCATATTCGCCAATTCCATCATCTCCAGGAGTCGCACCAACTTCATCGGCCAAAATTGCTAATTTAAGTCGGATTGTCGAATCACGAACCCATTCAATAAATTGTCGGTATTCAGAATTGGTAATTTCTGTTTCGTCCATATAGAATGACCGTACTGTAACTGTTTTTGTAGGAGCGTCGTTAACGGCAACAAAATCATCGTCTGCTTTACCCATAATAAAAGATCCACCAGGGATAAGCACCATTCCATAAGGTTTTTCGGGATGCCATTTTTTTCCTTTGGTTCCTACCAGTTCTCCCCTGTCTCCAGAGTTACAACCGGCCAAAATGGCAATAATCGCAGTTAAAGCTATAAGCTTTTTCATAGGTATTTAGGTTAAATTATCGAGATTCAAGTGGGTAAACGTATTTATAAAATTTTTAAAAAACAACTATTTTCTTAAAAAACCCAAAAATCCGATAATATTTAGTTTGTTTGGTTATACTTCATTTTTACGGCAGGCTTTGTACCACCGCTCAGGAATCTCCTGATTACATGCACCCAAATAATCGCCATAAGTGCAAGGTAATAACGTTTTATTTTTTAATTTATTATTAACATTTGAAATAAATGGTAGCTCAATCCACCAACGTTCTGTTTTATTACTCTTTTTAAAAACCAAAATTTCGTCGTAAACAGGCACTTTATATGTTGTATACAGCTTATCGTTGCCGAAATCTTCATCAGCAATTCTAAAATTTACTCCCTCTACAAAATACCAGAGTATTTGAGCCACTAACATCGCAGCATTTTCAGTATTGCTGAAATCCTTTAATTCATAAATTCCAAATGATGTTACTCTATTACTTATCCCAGCATAACGTGCAATAGCACAAATCTCTCTTCCATCAAAACCATTGGGACTATTCTTGTTTTTATAACTTAGTTCTGCATTTTTTATTGTATTAACATCCAAAGTAACAATATCAGCATTTCTCAATATGGGTTCTACTAAGGTAATATCGGCTGAAACCTCCCCCAATCTATACCCCTCAAAGTATAATTTATCCATCAAGGAAATCTCTCCAGGTGAATTAAAAAAGGATTGATACCCTATGGTACTATAATTAAACAAATTATAGGGTTTTTCTACAATAATTTTTCCAACATACGATTTGTTGGTTATAGGTAGGTCTGCGTCTCCTAAATCGAATTTACTATCAATATTAACAATGTTTACCATACTACCTTTCTTGTCGTAGGAGCGGTATTGCGCATATACTATGTCTTGACTTCCCCCTAGGATAAGAGGTATAATGTTTTCTTTTAACAAAGCTTCAATTACCGATTTTACAGCAAAATAGGTGTCTTTTACGGTTTCTCCTCTTTCAATATCTCCTAAATCAATAATTGTATCAGACCAGTTTCCGGGATATAGTGAGTAGAATGCCTCACGGAAAACGTTAAAACTTAATTCCTCTCCTATATAATCTACATCATTTCGATTTTCTTTAACCCCTATAATAGCAAACCTGACATTTGTAAATTCGGGGAAATCACCTTTCTTATTATAGGTGTTAATCTGTTTACCCAAAACACCTATGGGTAATACCTCTTTTTGAGCTAAAACCGATTTAGAAACAGGTGTGAGAAAATCTATCATTATTTTTTCTTAGCGGTTGCTTATTTCTTTTGTGAGGGTTTCTTTTTAGACACCTTCTTCTCTAGCAATTCAATAGCTTGTTCTAAGGTTATTTTTTCAGCTTTGGTGGTTTTTGGTAGTTCTACCTTAATTTTTCCTTTAAGTAAGTTAAAACGTCCCCAACGTGCCTTCTCTAGCCGAATTCCTTCTTCAGGCCACTCATTTACCAACTTATCGATTTCCTTTTGCTTCTTGGTTTCAATAAGTTCTATGATATCTTCATCAGATAAATTATCGAAATCGTACTTTTTGTTTACGTTAATAAACATATTGTTCCATTTAATAAAAGGTCCAAACCTTCCCTTCCCTTTTTGAACTGGCATTCCTTCGTAGGTATATATAGGCTCATCGGTTTTTTTCCTTTCTTCTATAAGAAGCTTTGCAGTCTCCATATCAACATCTAACGGGTTCATTCCTTTGGGTAATGAAATAAATTTTTTATCAAATAGAACATAAGGACCAAAACGACCATTATTTACCTCTACTTCTATTCCATCATATACCCCCAACATTTTTGGTAACTTAAACAAATCCATTACTTCATCCATAGTAATTTGATGTAACTGCTGTTCTGGCAGAAGACTTGCAAATTTCTTAACCTCATCATCTGGTCCACCAATTTGTGCCATAGGACCAAACTTTCCTAATCTCACCAAAACTATTTTTCCGGATTGGGGATCTTTACCTAAAATACGTTCTCCACTTTCGCGAACTGCGTACTGTGTTACATTCTCTACTTGTGGATGAAACTTCTTGTAAAAATCTTTCATCATTTGTATCCATTCCTTTTTGCCTTCGGCTATATCGTCAAAATCCTGTTCAACTTTAGCGGTAAAGTTGTAATCTAAAATATTTTCAAAATGTTCGACGAGAAAATCATTTACAATCAAACCTATATCAGTTGGAACAAGTTTTCCTTTGTCTGACCCCACCACTTCAGTAATTATTCTTTCCTGGATATTATCTTCGAGGGTTAACTGAAGATATTTTCGTTCTACTCCTTCTACCGTTCCTTTATCTATATAATTTCGACTGATTATAGTGGAAATTGTAGGTGCGTATGTCGATGGACGCCCTATACCCAATTCTTCCATTTGTTTTACCAATGAAGCTTCTGTATAACGATAAGGAGGACGTGTGTAACGCTGGGTAGCTGTAATATAATTTTTTATTAATTCTTCACCAACACTAAGTTTTGGAAGTATTCCGTCTTGTTCTTCTTCATCATTATCGATGCCTTCAAGATAAACTTTCAAAAATCCGGAGAACTTTATCATTTCTCCATAAGCCACAAAAAATTCTAAAATTCTTTCCGAATCATTTATTTCAATCACTACATTAGTACGTTCCAGTTGTGCATCACTCATTTGTGAAGCTATCGCTCGTTTCCATATTAAACTGTATAGGCGTTTCTGATCATGATCTCCATCAATAGAATTGAGTGATATTTTTGTAGGTCGAATTGCTTCGTGAGCCTCTTGGGCACCTTTGACCTTTCCTTTATAATTTTTTGGATTGCTATATTCTTTTCCGAATGAATTCTCAATCTCATCCCGGATAGCTTTTTTTGCTTCATCAGAAAGGTTAACACTATCGGTACGCATATAAGATATATGTCCTGCTTCATACAAGCGTTGAGCAATGGTCATAGTTTTACCAACTGAAAAATATAATTTTCTGGAAGCTTCTTGTTGTAAAGTTGAAGTTGTAAATGGAGGTGCCGGAGATTTTTGTGCTGGCTTTTTAATTAATTCTGAAACTTTATAGGAAGCCCCGATGTTTTTATTTAAAAATTCGCGTGCTTCAGTTTCGGTTTGAAAATTTTTAGGAAGTTTGGCTTTAAATTTATCACCAGATTCATTTGTAAATTCTGCTATAACTCTAAATGAAGCAACTGGAGAAAACGCGTCTATTTGTCGTTCTCGTTCTACAATTAAACGCACTGCAACAGATTGTACTCGCCCGGCCGAAAGAGCTCCTTTTACTTTTTTCCATAGTACCGGTGATAATTCATATCCTACTAATCGGTCTAATACTCTTCTTGCTTGCTGAGCATCGACAAGATTATAATTTATATTTCTGGGATTCTTTATTGCACTAAGAATAGCAGACCTTGTAATTTCATGAAAAACAATTCGTTTTGTTTTTTCTTTATTTAGTTTTAATGTCTCTATTAAATGCCAGGCAATAGCTTCTCCTTCACGATCCTCATCACTTGCTAACCAAACTATTTCTGCCTTATTAGCTAGGGACTTTAATTCTTTTACTAATCTTTTCTTATCTGCCGGTATTACATATTTAGGTGTGAAATCACCAGCTACATCAACCCCTAATTCCTTAGAAGGTAAATCGGCTATATGTCCAAAACTAGATGTAACTTTAAAATCTTTTCCTAGAAATCTTTCAATAGTTTTAGCTTTCGCAGGTGACTCAACAATAACTAAATTCTTTGCCATATCCATTTTTGTTTGGGGTACAAAAGTATATGAATTTTTTAATACCCAAGGCCAGTGTTAAAATTTATAGTTCCCTTAACCGTAAATATTGCAAATCTTTAAAATGAATTTTCTTGTCTAAATTCCTCAGTATCATCATCAAAACCAACAGTATCTTTATATAAATAATAGATAGGAATATGTACAAAAAAAGCCGTGAAAAAAACTCCAACAAAGCAAAATATAATTCCAATTTGTGCAATCAGGGATGAGAGAATAATTAAACCAAAAGTAATTAACCAATATTTATTCCCCATCTTAAAACTAGCTTTTATAATATCTGAAACAGAAAGATCTTCATTAAATGCAAAAATTACTACAAATAATTGTAGTGGTACCATGACATAAAAAATAGGAAGATAACATAATAACACAGCTGCTAACGATATTCCAACAGTCGCCAAGGACAAAACCATTACTTTTTTTAAATTCTTTCCTTTTAAAAACACAAAGTAACTCTCTGTTTCTTTAATAGAGCCGGAATCTTCCTTTTTACAAACTTTAAAAAAATGAGCAATAATACCTAAAGACAGACCTTGAATAATAAAAATAAGTGCAAAAAATATAATAGCATAAACAATTAACAACCCAATAGGAAGATCAAATGGTTCGTAATATCCATAAGTATTGTATACTCCCGAATAGCCCATCATTGTAAATAAGGGTACATAAATTATTATTAAAAAAGGGATTAGTATAGCTATTGTAATAAGTACATGATAAAATGCTTCTTTCCATACCTTTTTAAAAAGTTCAAAACTTTTTGATAATATATCCGAAAAACTCGGTTTTCCTGCCGTTTCAATTCTTTGAAAAATATCTTTTTCCATTTTCTATTTATTTAATTTTAATGTTGCAAATTTAAGAAAAAATATATGCCACTTTGTCATAAAAAATATTTTAATTGTATCTTTGCAAATTATTTGACAAATCTACTATCCATAAGTAACAGAAAGAATTATATGATAAAGGTTATTGACGAAACTAAACAAGGAGATTCATTAGTACTTGAAGCTAAAAAAAGCAATTCACGTAAACTTTATATAGAAAGTTATGGTTGTCAAATGAATTTTAGTGATAGTGAAATTGTTGCTTCAATTCTTGCTAAAGAGGGTTTTAATACTACAGAAAATCTCGAAGAAGCAGATCTGGTGTTGGTGAATACCTGTTCCATTCGCGATAAGGCAGAACAAACTATACGTAAACGATTAGAGAAATATAATGCCGTAAAGAGAATAAATCCCGGAATGAAAGTTGGCGTATTAGGTTGTATGGCAGAACGCCTTAAAAGTAAATTCCTGGAGGAAGAAAAAATCGTTGACCTTGTTGTAGGGCCCGATGCCTATAGAGACCTTCCAAATCTCATTAAAGAAGTTGATGAAGGAAGAGACGCTGTAAATGTTATTCTCTCAAGAGATGAAACTTACGGTGACATTTCACCGGTACGATTAGGTGGAAATGGTGTAACTGCTTTTGTTAGCATCACTCGCGGTTGTGATAATATGTGCACTTTTTGTGTAGTTCCTTTTACAAGGGGGCGTGAGCGAAGTAGAGATCCACAAAGTATCCTCCAGGAGGTTAATGATCTTCATGGAAATGGGTATAAAGAAGTTACATTATTAGGACAAAATGTGGACAGTTATTTATGGTATGGTGGCGGACTTAAAAAAGATTTTAAAAGAGCTTCAGAAATGGAAAAAGCCACTGCCATTAACTTTTCACAATTACTGGAGTTTGTAGCTCAAGCACAACCCAAAATGCGTATTCGGTTTTCTACATCAAATCCTCAGGATATGACGGAAGATGTATTACACAGCATATCTAAGTTTGACAACATTTGCAATTACATTCATCTTCCGGCACAAAGCGGTAGTACCCGTATTTTAAAGGAAATGAACCGTCAATATACCCGTGAGGAGTATTTTAAGCTCATTGACAAGGTGCGTGAGATCATTCCAGATTGTGCTATTTCTCAAGATATAATCACCGGTTTTTCTACCGAAACTGAAGCAGACCATCAAGATACACTTTCGTTGATGGAATATGTAAAATACGATTTCGGATTTATGTTTATGTATTCTAAACGACCCGGAACAACAGCTGCACGTGTACTGGAAGATGACGTCCCAGCCGAAATTAAAAAACGAAGATTGATCGAAATTGTAGACTTACAACGTGAGCATAGTGCCTATCGCACCAAACAATTCGTGGGTCAAACGGTGGAAGTATTGATCGAAAAAGAATCTCACAAAAGTAACCAACAATGGAGTGGTCGAACACAACATAACACGGTTGCTGTATTCCCGAAAGCCAATTATAAGGTTGGGGATTTTGTAAACATAACAATAAAAGATTGTACCAGTGCTACTCTTATTGGGGAAGCAGTAGGATTTAGTAATAATAATTAATATGGAATCCGTACAAGTAGTAAAACAACGATTTGGAATTGTTGGTAACGACCCTAAACTCAATCGTGTTATTGAAAAAGCGATACAGGTAGCTCCTACCGATATTTCGGTATTGGTAACTGGCGAAAGTGGGGTTGGAAAAGAAAGTATTCCTAAAATAATCCATTCCTTATCTCATAGAAAACACGGCAAGTATATTGCCGTAAATTGTGGTGCCATACCCGAAGGAACCATAGATAGTGAGTTATTTGGACACGAAAAAGGTGCTTTTACCGGGGCTACGGCATCAAGAAATGGTTATTTTGAAGTTGCCGATGGCGGAACCATATTCCTTGATGAGATTGGAGAATTACCCTTACCTACACAAGTACGATTGTTACGTGTATTGGAAAATGGTGAATTCTTAAAAGTAGGTTCGTCTAAAACGCAAAAAACCGATATTCGTATTGTAGCTGCTACCAACAGCAATTTATCAGATGTCATTAAAAAGGGTAAATTTCGTGAAGATCTGTATTATCGATTAAGTACTATAGAAATTTCCCTGCCTCCGTTACGTGAACGATCTGAAGACATCCATTTGTTATTTCGAAAATTTGCTTCAGATTTTGCTCAAAAATATAAAATGCCCACTATTCGTTTAAACGAGCAAGCAATCGATTTACTATTAAAATATAGTTGGGGAGGGAATATTCGTCAACTGCGTAATATAGCCGAACAAATTTCGGTGCTAGAACAAGAGAGAAATATTTCACGAGAAACACTTAGAAGTTATTTGCAAGATGTGGGTAGCAATCTTCCTGTCGTGATAGAAACAAAAAGGAAGGAAAGTGAATTTAGCAACGAACGCGAAATACTTTATAAGGTATTATTTGATATGCAGCGTGACCTTAATGATGTGAAAAAATTAACTTTGGAGTTGCTGAAAAACGGAAATACCACTAAAGTACAAGAAGAACATTCTACTTTGATTGACAAAATGCATTCAGATACCCAAAAAAGTGAAGAATCTTTAGCGACAATTATGGAAGACGAAGAAATGTCACAAGAAAACGATGTTGAGGTATTAAATATTCCGGAAAAAGCTTCTGAAGATAAATACCATTTTGTCGAAGATATTATAGAAGAGGAAAATCTTTCCCTTCAGGAAAAAGAATTAGAACTCATTAAAAAGTCTCTTGAAAAATACAAAGGAAAACGAAAAGATGCAGCTGAGGAACTAGGAATTTCAGAAAGAACTTTATACCGAAAAATAAAACAATATGATTTGTAAATTAATCCCTTTGTAAGTACTTCGATTATGAATCGGATAAGAAATATATTTACAATTCTTCTAATTGTAACCGCCATACAAAGTTGTGGTGTTTACTCTTTTACAGGGGCCGATATAGATTATTCAACCACCAAAACATTTCAGGTTGGTTTTTTTCAGAACAACGCCCCTATTGTGGAACCGGGAATAGACAGAGTTTTTACGCAACAATTACAAGATCTCATCTTAAACCAGACTAGCTTAGACCTGGTAAACAACAGTGGGCATTTAATATATGAGGGTGAAATAATAGAATATTATATTGCTCCTATTACTGCTACTTCACAAAGCACAGCTGCACAAAACAGATTAACCATTAGCGTGAATGTAAGATTTTATA
>Ga0114948_10000592_pt1 | contig 14518 bp, 11 predicted proteins | sample CR04metaG_FD_83877 | JGI IMG/M metagenome (GOLD analysis project Ga0114948, IMG submission 83877) | Deep subsurface microbial communities from Mariana Trench to uncover new lineages of life (NeLLi) - CR04 metaG | ecosystem: Environmental > Aquatic > Marine > Ocean trench > Sediment | place...
ACCCGATCGAGGCGCTCGTCCTCATCGCGGATGTTGAACGTGATCCTATCGCCCGACTGGAAGTGGACGGTGGTGTTCAGGCTGGCGGATTGCTCGAGGAAGTTGCCGTCGATGTCGGTCAGGTAGTTGAAGCTGCCGGAGAAGCGGATCTGGCGGATCGCCGGTGCGAAACCGGGCCGAGGGTTCCAGCCCAGGCGGTAGCTCTGGCTCGCGACGTCGCGCCGGCGGATGAAGCCGAGGTCGGTCCTGAAGTCTTCATCGATCCGCTGATAGCTACCCGACGCGCTCCATTGGTCGCTGTTCCACCCGGCGCCGAAGCGCGCCGTGATCGGGTTGTCGTCGAGCTCGTCGCTGGCGTCGAGCACGCCGTCCGCCAGAACGCTGGCAAACTCGCCGCTGATCGACAGGTAGTCGTAGAACCGGAAGCTGGCATCGACGCCGGCAACGCGGTTGTAGGCGCCGGCTCCCTGGACATTGGTGTAGATCATCCCGACGCTCGAGCGCTCGAAGACGTCCTGCTTCAGCCGCAACACGGTGAAGTTCTTGCCCGGATTGAACACTTCGACGCCGTCGACAATATTGACGTCGGAGCTGCCGGTCTGGGCGTTGACGAAACCGATGTTGGTGGAACCCAGCTTCCCGGTGAGCTTGGCGCCGTAGCGAATGGGCACCGGCTCGCCGCGCACCAGGCCGATGTTGCGCGAGTGATAGAGGCTCACCGACGGGCCCATTCCAAAGCCGCCCCTGCGACCTCCACCGCTCCCGAAGGCAAAGCTGCTCGCCGACTCGAGGAAGAACTCGCGTTTCTCCGGGAAGAACAGCGGGAACCGGGTCAGGTTGACGCGCTCGGTGTCGTCCTCGACCTGGGCGAAGTCGGTATTGACGGTGAGGTCGGCGGTGAGGTTCGAGGTGATCTGCACCTTGAAGTCCTCGATGCCGATGCTGGCCTCGGCCTCGTTGGACGGATCGTCGGTGACGTTGAACTGCGAACCCAATCCCGTCACATAGGGCTGGAAGCGAAACCGTCCGGTCAGTCCGAGGTCACGCAGGCCAACGAGGTTGCCGAACTGCGACACGGCGTTGAACTGGAAGCCGCGCCGGTAGTTGCTCCAGTTGATCTCTTCGTTGTTGCGACGAATCTCGCGCTTGAAGTCGATGCCCCAAACGTGCGAGCCGGTGCGGTAGCGCAGCGAGGAGAACGGAATACGGAACTCGGCGAACCAACCCTCGTCGGTAATCGTGACCGCGGCGGCCCAGCGCTCATCCCAATCGGCGTTGATCTGGCGCTCGTTGCGGACCTCGACGTCATACTTGGTGCCCAGGGGGTTGACGCGGAACGCGTAGGCGTTGCGGCGATCGTGGAAGGTGTCGAGGATGACCGCGATCGTGTCGTCGGTATCCATGCGGCTGTCACGACGCAGGTCCTGGGCGAGGATCTTGTCGGGCTGCCGGTCGTACAGGTAGAACGCGAAGTACAAGGCGTCCTCGTCGTACAGCACGCGCACCTCGGTGCGCTCCGATCCGGGCTGGCCGTTGTCGGGCTCGCGTTGCATAAAGTCGGTAATCGGCTCGGCAAAATTCCACTCGGGATCGTTCAGGATGCCGTCGATCTCGGGCGGTGCATTGGTGTAGGAGACGTTCAGCCGCTTGCCGGTGAGCGCCTGCACCTCGGCGTCGTAGGCTTCGTCGATCTCGTCCCCGTTGGCAACCGGCGCTCCGCCGCTTCCGCCACCACCCCTGTCGTCTTGCCTTTGCCGCTGCGCCTCCAATTCAGCTTGCTCGCGCGCGACCTTCTCCGCCGCGGCTTGTAGCTCGAGCTTGCGCTTGGCCTGCGACTTGCCCTGCGACGGCGCGGCGAACGCACCCGTGGAGACGAGGATTGCCGCCAACACGGCGACGAGAATCAGGCGAAACCTACTCATAACGAAGCGCCTCGATGGGATCGAGCCGGGATGCGCGAACGGCGGGGTAAAAACCGAAAACAATGCCGATCATGGCGGAAAAGCCGAAGGACATGACGACGGCGTTGGCGGGGATAACCATCGTCCAACCGAAATTCCGCGCCAGCTGCTCCGACGCAACCCAAGCGAGCGCGATGCCGAGGGCCCCTCCCAGGCAGGACAGGACGACAGCCTCGATGAGAAATTGTAGCTGAATGCTGGCGCGGGTGGCGCCGATCGCCTTGCGGATGCCGATCTCCCGGGTGCGCTCGGTCACCGACACCAACATGATGTTCATGATGCCGATGCCACCGACCACCAGGCTGACCGCGGCAATACCCGCCAGCAACATCGTGAACGTCTGTCGGCTTTCCTGAATGACCTCGAGGAACTGGGTCTGGCTGCTGATCCGGAAGTCGCTGTCGACGTCGGGACGCAGACGGTGCTCGCGACGAATGACCGACTCGATCTCGGCCATCGCCGCCGTCATCAAGTTCTCGTTGGCGATCTGCACCTGGATGTTGTTGATGCGATCGGTCCCGAAAACACGCCATTGAGAGGTCGACAAGGGAATCCACACCTGCTCGTCGGGATTCCTGAAATCGTTCCCGGACCCCTTCTCTTCGAACACGCCGATGACCTCGAATTGGATCCCGCGAATGCGGATCTGCGAACCCACCGGATCGATGCTGGGCCGGAACAGGAGCTCCGACAAGGCGCTGCCGAGCACCGCGACCCGGCGGCGACCATCGGCCTCCGCTTTGGTCATGAAGCGACCCTGGCCGATCTCCCATCTGTTGATCTCGGCCCAGTTGGCCCAGGTGCCGATGACCCGCGTGTTCAGGTTCACGTTGCCGTACTCCACCTGGGCATCGCGCTGCGAGACCGGAACTACGTCCGTTATCGTGCGGCCCTTTGCCTGGATGGCGATGGCGTCGTCGACCGAAAGCCGCTCCGAGCGGCCCCGGGCGCCACTCGCGCCCCTTCCGAATCCTTGACTAACCGTGAGGATGTCGGCGCCGAGTGAAGAAAGTTGTGCCTCGACAGCGGCTTGCGCACCCGTCCCCAGCGCGACCATGGTGATCACGGCGGCGACGCCGATGATGACGCCGAGCATCGTGAGCATCGATCGCATCGGATTCGACCGCAGCGAGTTGATCGCCACCCGCATGATCTCGAAGTACAGCATCTCGTCCTCGAACGAATCGGCGCCTCGGGGCGCCGGCAAACCAAGTAGCAGGGAGTAGCCTGTTACTCAGGACACTAACGACCGACGGTCGGAACGACGGTATTCCGCCGCGCAAATCGGTCACGCATGCTCTGCTGCGCGCGAAGCAGCGAGGTGCTCGGCAACAGCACCAGCTCTTCGCCTTCCTCGAGCCCGCCGAGGACCTCGGAGGTCTCCCAATCGCGAACGCCGGTGACGATCTCGCGGGCGTGGAACTGTCCATCGGCGTCGAGCACGAAAACCACCGCCGGCTCCCGACGACTACCGTCGGTACCCCAAGTCTCGTCCCGTGGCTGCGGCCTCGCGGCGTCGGCGCCACGGCTTGTGCCGGACGAACCATCCGCACGGTTGGCGGTCGTGCTGTCGGCGCCGTTGCCGGTGGGACCGTTGTCGGCCGTGCCGCTGGTACCCTTACCGTTGTTCCCGTCGGCAGCGACCAAATCATTCCGTCTTTGCCCTGCCGGTGACGTCGACCGGGCAGGTATTTCCATCGACGCCAATGCGGCGGGCCGCGGCCCCGCAATCGGAGCGTCGAGGCCAAGAAGCCGGATCACCTCGCGGGCGTCTTCCGGTGAGCGCACCGCCTCGTTGGCGACCGTCAGCACGTTGCTGCGCTGGTGGATGATGATGCTCACGTCGGCGTTCATGCCGAGACGCAAAAGCCCGCGGCTGTTGTCGATGCGCGACAGCACCGGAAACGTGGTGACCGACTGCTGCACCACCGCCTGGGGCTCGATCTTCATGACAACGCCCTCGAAGCTCAGGTCGGCGAACGCCTCGACCGTGCTGTCGACCAGCAGGCCGGCCTTGACCCTACCGATATCGATCTCGTCGACGAGCGTGCGAATCTCGAGCTCGGACAGGTCTGCCATCTGGATCAACACCGTGCCGCCGGAGACGTTGTTGGTGCTCGAGGCGATGATCTGCCCCTGCTCCACCGTCTTGGCGATGACCGTTCCACTGATCGGCGCGGTTACCGTGGTGTCTTCGAGCCGCTCGCGGGCGAGCTCCAGCGAAGCCTCGGCACGGATGAACTGCGCCTCGACGTTGGCGAAGTTCTGCTTGCTGGTTTCGAGGTCATTTTCGGAGATCAGGTCCTGGGCGCGCAGCGACTCGGCGCGGCCGAACTGCCGCCGGGAGATCTGCCGACGGATCTCCGCAGACTCGTAGTCGGCCTCGACCTGCTTGAGCTCCTGGTCGAGGATGCGGGTGTCGATCTGGGCGATCAGGTCACCGGCTTGGAGGTAGTCCCCCATCTCGACCGGCATCTCGAGAATCTCGCCGGATGCCTTGGACTTGATCTCGACGATTTTCACCGCCTGCAGGATGCCGGTAGCGGAAACCGAGACGGTGATGTCACGAACCTCGGCGACCACGGTCGGCAACTCGCCGAGCTCTTCTTCGTTGATCTCGGCGGCGTATTGCTGGTAGGCGTAGTAGCCACCGCCGACAAGGCCGACGAAGATCACCAGCTTCAACGTCGTAGCGAGTAGTTTTTTCAGTGCTTTCATGTTCCGTCAGGCCGTGAGGGTTCTATGCGCATTCAACACTCGAGAAAAAGAATCGGCGCGCCAGCCGAAGTCCATGCCGCTCCCCATTAACGACGGGACACGCCTGGCGCGCCGTTCTGAACCTCTCAGGCAGAGCTACTACGTGAGGACAGTCAGGCGCGGGATACGGCCCAACCTCATCATCACGAGGGTGATTGTCGAGCACCCTGCCGTCGAGGTGGTTAACTCGATGCAAAATGATTGTTAAAGATGTAAAAGCTCGAAATGCCCCGTTCACCGGAGTTTGGCGCTGCTAGAATCGCGACCAAGTGAGCTATCTACGAACCAACAAGATGCAGCTTGTGGTTGTTCTGGCGCTCGTCGGACTGCTGCTCACCCTGGCGGTCTTCCAGTACGACTGGCTGGGACAGCTGTCAGAGCGTGAGCACGAACGCATGCGGCAGTCACTCTTGCGCGCGACCCGCGTGGTGCGTTTGGAGTTCGATCGAGAGCTGGCCGAGCTGTATCGCGCGTTTCAGGTCAACTACCGCGACGACGCCACCTTTTCGGAACAGCTCGCGGAACGCTTATTCGAGCGCGTCGACACCATCGAGGGCCCAGACATCCTCGAGACGATCTACTGGGTAAATCTCGACGAGGAGAACGGGCTGGTGCTGCAAGAGTTCACCGGCGTCGGCTTGGTGACCCTCGACGACTGGCCCGAGGACATCGCCGCGCTCCGCGACGAGTTCGGCGGCCTGCTTCGATACAACGATGAACAATTTCGGTTGCCTCTAGGTCCGCAGCCTCTGCAGGATGACATTCCGGCGCTGGTCATCCAGCAGGTCTTCACCCGACCATTCGCGGATCTCGCGGAGCACCGGTCGATCAGCTGGGTGGTGGTCAAGCTACGGCCGGAAGTGATCGTCGGCGAGCTCATTCCGGCGCTGGCGAATCAATACATTTACGGTGACGAAGCACTCGACTACAACGTCGGCATCATCGACCGCGACCACCCCGGCGACTTGCTGTACCGATCGCAGCCCGACCTCACCGTTGCGAGCTTTGCTGAACCCGATGCGCAGGGCGACTTCTACGCCTTTCGGAGTTGGCATTTCAATCCACCCTCCCGGCAGAACCAACGCATCTGGCGCGTCATCGAAGAGCGCTCGGAGGCAAAGTGGGAGCTTCTGGTCAAGCACCAGGCCGGTTCGCTGGAGGCGGCGGTGGCCGCGACGCGCAATCGGAACCTGGCGATCAGCCTCGGCGTGCTCGCCCTTCTCGCCGGCGCCATCGCCATGATCGTGGTCTCGACGCGGCGCGCTCAGCGACTCGCGGAGCAGCAGATGGAATTCGTCGCCGGGATCTCGCACGAGCTCAGGACGCCGCTAGCGGTGATCCGCGCCGCCGCCGAAAACCTCGCCGACGATGTGGTCCAAGATCCTGAGAAAACGCGCCGCTACGGCGAGCTCATCAACCGCGAAGGACGCCGGCTTTCGAACATGGTCGAGCGCGTGTTGTTGTTCGCCAAGATGCGCGCCGGCAACCTGCAGTTCGAGCGCCAGCCCGTCGACTTGATTGCGACGATCGATGACGCCATCGCTTCGAACAGCGCCTGGTTGGACGAGCGCTCCGTCACCGTCAAGAAGGAGCTTCCGAAATCGTTGCCCAAGCTCGTCGGTGACCCGGCGGCGCTGAGCTCCGTGATTCAGAACCTGGTCTCCAACGCCATCAAATACAGCCGCCCGGGAGGCACCGTGACCGTACAGGCACGGGAGAGCAAGACCGCTTCTGGCACCGCCGTCCAGGTCGCCATACACGACCAAGGTGACGGCATCCCGAGCAAAGAGATTCCCCATCTGTTCGAGCCCTTCTTCCGGGGCGAGCGCGCCCGGCGGGAGCAGATACAGGGCAGCGGGCTCGGCCTCAGCCTGGTGAAACAGGTAGTCGAGGCGCACGGCGGGAGCATCGACGTCGTCAGCACGCCCGGCTCCGGCAGCACGTTCATGGTGCAGCTTCCGGTCGCCGAAGATTCCGAAGACCAGCGCTCGACGCTCCATTGACCCAGCACTGTTCAGGGTGCTCACGCCCGCACTTGGCGCCCCCGGGGGTCGTTCAGCGTCGGCGACCCGTGTGAAAATCCGCGCTAGAATCGTCGCATGACGAAACGAATCCTTCTCGTCGAGGACGAGCCCGGACTCCAGCTGACGCTATCGGACCGTTTGCGCAGCGAGGGCTACGAGGTCGAAATCTCCGGCGACGGGGATAGCGCCTACGAACGCGCCACCGAGGAGACCTTCGACCTCATCATTCTCGACGTCATGCTCCCCGGCAAGAACGGCTTCGACGTCTGTCGCGACCTGAGGCGGGACGGCATGACCCAACCGATTCTGATGCTCACGGCGCGCGACCAGGTAGCCGATAAGGTTGTCGGTCTGAAGCTCGGCGCCGACGACTACCTCACCAAGCCGTTCGAGAACCTCGAGCTATTGGCGCGCATCGAGGCATTGCTGCGGCGCTCGGCGACGTCGGCCACCACCCACAGCGTCGACTCCTACGAGTTCGGCGACGTCTCCGTCGACTTTCGCAAGGCCGAGGTCATCCGCGACGGAACGCCGGTGGAGCTATCGGCGCGGGAATTTCAGCTGCTGCGCTACTTCATCGAGAACCGCGACAGCGTGCTGTCACGCGACGAGTTACTCAACAACGTGTGGGGTTACGACGCCATGCCATCGACGCGCACCGTCGACGTACATGTGGCTTGGCTGCGCCGGAAGATCGAAGCGAATCCGAAGCACCCGGAGCATATTCGTACGGTGCATGGGATGGGCTACAAGTTCGTCGGTTAGCGAGACGTTTTTTTGATTTCCCGCCGCCCGCCCCCGGCCTGTCGGAGCCTTCTGCTCCTCCCTGCCCGCTTTGCGCAAAGGTGGAGCATTGGCGCCAGCTAGCGACCGTCAATACAAAACAGATGGGTGCGGCTGCGGAGAAAGAGCTCGCCGTGCGCGATTGCCGGTGAAGCGACGAACTGCTCACCCATAGGGTTGATCGCCAGGACCTCCAACGGCGCCCCCCTGCGGAGCACGAGAACATCGCCTTCCTCGGTCAGCAGGTACACCTTGTTACCGGCGCCCACAGGTGAGGCCTTGATGGTGTACATCGCCGGAAGTCGCTGCTGCAAGTACCGCGCCTCTCCGGTCAGCGCATCGATGAGTGACAGCCGACTGGTGCCGACGTTCATTCCGCCGTCTCGTACCAGGTAGAGCTCATCGCCCCAGAGAAGCGGCGACGGATTGTACGGCGCCGCCCTGTCGAGCTCCCAAGCTACGGCGTTGCCGCCTGCGCTCGCGCGACTGAGATCGATCGCGCGCACGCGCCGCTCCCGCGAACCGCTGGCCACGAAGAGCAGCCCACCCCCCGCGACCGGCGTGGGAATCGGGCCCGGCGTCAATCCGGGCGACCGCCACGCGGTCTCGCCGCTGCCGAGGTCGTAGGCGGTGATGTAGTTGCCGGCGCTGGTAACCACGAGAATCGCACCGTCGTGCTCGACGATGTACGGCGAGCTCCAAGAGGTGCCTTCGTCTCGAGACCGCCTCCAGCGGGTCAAACCGCTCCGGGTATCGAGAGCCTCGATGAAAGACTCGCCTTGGTGATCGAACACGACGACGATCGTGTTGCCGAACAGCGCCGGGCTCGAAGCCTCGCCGAAGTGTCCGAAGGTCTCCATCTCGACGCCGAAGTCGCGTGCCCATACCGCCACGCCGTCGAGGTCGAAGGCGTACAAGCCGCGCGATCCGAAGAACGCGTAGACACGCTCGCCGTCGGTTACCGGCGATGGGTTGGCGTAGCTCGACAGCGTCCGGTGGTATCCCTCATGCGGCACGGCGACGATCGCGGTCTGGCTCCAGGCGACCTCGCCAGTATCGCGGCGCAAGGCGATGAGCCTGAAATCATGTGACACCAGCCGTGATTGGCGTCGACGCGGCCGGTCGACCGGCCGCGTCTGTTCAGCCGTGGCCACCGCTGTCGTTACGAACACCAGATCGTTCCAAACGATCGGCGACGAGAACCCGCGACCCGGGATCTCAACCTTCCACTTGACGCCTTCGCCGGCGCTGAAATGGAGGGGCGCGTCGCTACGTGGCGCCACACCGTTGCCGGTCGGCCCGCGCCACTGGGGCCAATTCGCCGAGGCTCGCGTCGGCGCAGATTGCCCACCCTGTTGGCTGGCTGCGGCAGGCACCTCCCACATGGCGACGAGCGAAGCGCTCGCCACCAACACGCACAGCGTCGCGGCCGCCCGGATCTTCGCGATCCGGGGTCGGCGCAGAGACGGCCCGACGGGCGGAGAGTGCGTCAGTGCCACGTTTTTTTGGCCCCCGAGAAAAAAGTGAGGAACGGACGATGCGGCTGTCATTGGTAGCATACGATCGGCCGGGCTGTCCAAAGCACCCTTCGCCCGACGGATCAAATCCGCGGCCGACCCATCAGACGTCAACAACCGCCTTCCAGAGAGCATGACCTTCGAATACTGGTACATGTTCCCCGTCGCTATCACCGTATCCACGGTGGCGATCTCCGCCGGGGTCAGCGGGGCGACGTTCTTCACGCCGATGTTTTTTCTGTGGCTCGGCTTGCCGCTGCGAGCAGCGATCGGCGCGGCCCTGATGACCGCGACCTTCGGGTTCGCGAGCGGGCTGAGCGGCTATGCTCGCCGCGGCCTGATCGACTACGCGCTCGGCGCCCGCCTGATGGCTCCGGCCGTCCCCATGACGCTGCTTGGTGTGTGGTCGGCGGGGCGCATCGACCCTACCATCCTACGCCTCGTCCTCAGTGTGGGTCTGCTGGCGATCGCCGCGAGTTTTTGGCAAAAGGAGGCGGATCCGGGATCCGAAAATGCCTCCATCGAGCCCGGAAATCCGAGCGTGGCGCTGGGCGAGGGCACGCTGTTCGCGGCCGTCGGCGGTTTCTTTCTCGGCATGGTCTCCGCCGGCTTGGGGGAACTGAATGCCTACTTCCTCATGAAGCGATCGCGGATGCCGAGTGCCCGCGCCGTGGCCACTAGCGTTCTCGTCCTCGCCGGCACCTGCCTCGCCGCGGCGGGCGGCCACCTGGTCGAGGTGCTGCGGATGGAACCCGCGGTCCGCTCCGAGGTGGCGAGCCTGGTGATGTTCACCATTCCAGGGGTGGTCATCGGCGCCCAGATCGGCTGCATGATCGGCTCGCGGGCACCGCGCACGATCCTGCTGCGTTCCTTGGGGGTGCTGTTCGCCATCGTGGCGCTGGTGATCGTGGTGCCGCTTCTGGCCGGGCGCTGAAGAGCTCCCCGGGTGGGGCGTCCCGCTCGCTGCTATAGAATGCGCCCGCCATGTTCGACGGCCCGCTGATCACCAACGATGCGGTAAACTTCGGCATCCTGATGGCGATCCTCGCGTTCGTGTTCATCACGGCGCACAGCGAGCGCCCGGGCTGGAAGCGCTTCTACTCGATCGTTCCGAGCCTGCTCGTTTGCTACTTCCTGCCATCGGTCCTGACCACGCTGGGGATCTACGACCCCGACCAGTCGAACCTCTACTTCGTTGCCTCGCGCTACCTGCTGCCCGCCAGCCTGGTTCTGTTGACCTTGAGCATCGACCTGGGCGGGATCATGCGCCTCGGACCCAAAGCCGGAGTGATGTTCCTGGCGGGTACGTTCGGCATCATCGTCGGCGGGCCGTTGGCCATTCTCGTGGTTTCTTTCATCAACCCCGAGTTCGTCGGCGGTGCCGGGCCCGACGCGGTGTGGCGTGGGATGACGACGGTAGCCGGAAGTTGGATCGGCGGCGGTGCCAACCAGGCCGCAATGAAGGAAGTATTCGAGGTCGGCGACGACATGTTCTCGGCGATGATCGCCGTCGACGTCATCGTTGCCAACATCTGGATGGCGGTGTTGTTGTTCGGTGTCGGCCGGTCCGCGAAGATCGATTCCTTTCTGCAGGCCGACACCAGCGCGATTGAAGATGTGCGCCGCCGGGTCGAGGAATACCAGGCACAAGTCACGCGGATTCCTAGTCTCACCGACCTGATGAAGGTGCTTGGTGTGGGCTTCGGCGTCATGGGCTTGTCCCACTTTCTCGCCGACATCATCGCGCCCTGGCTCTCGGTCAACGCGCCGGTGCTGGAGCGCTACAACCTGACGAGCGGCTTCTTCTGGCTGGTGGTGATCGCGACGACCGCCGGGCTGGCGCTTTCCTACACGCGAGCCCGGGAGCTCGAGGGCGTCGGCGCTTCGCGGGTCGGGACGGCTCTCCTGTACGTTCTGATCGCCACCATCGGCATGCGTATGAACCTGATGGCTGTCGCGGAAAACAAGGAGCTTTTTCTGGTGGGCGCGATCTGGATCGGTTTCCACGCCATCATTCTGATCACCGTCGCGAAGCTCATCAAGGCGCCGTATTTCTTCCTCGCGGTCGGCAGCCAGGCCAACGTCGGCGGCGCCGCGTCGGCGCCGATCATGGCCTCGGCGTTCCACCCCGCGTTGGCCCCCGTCGGCGTGTTGCTCGCCGTCCTCGGCTACGCCGTCGGCACCTATGGCGCCTGGCTGTGCGGTCAGCTCATGCGGGTGGTTGCGCCCTGAGCGAGCCGACGAACACGGCCTCGCCGGTGGGGCCGTCCGGTTCAGCCGACGATCGTGCCGTCGAATAGCTCGACGCTGCGCTGCACCGTCTGCTGCCAGCGCGGATCGTGGGTAACCAGCAGGATCGTCGAGCCCGTCCGGTGGAGTTCCGTGAGCATGGCGATGACCGTTTCAGCCTGAAGCGAGTTGAGGTTGCCGGTGGGCTCATCGGCGAGAATGATCTCCGGCTCGCCGACCACCGCCCGGGCGACGGCGACGCGCTGCTGCTGACCACCCGACAACTGATTCGGCATCTGCTTGGCGCGCCCGGCCATGTCGACGCGCTGCAGCGCCGTGGCGACGCGCTCGCGACGCTCGACCGCCGGCAACCCCATATAGGTCAACGGCAACTCGACGTTCTCGGAGACGGTCAGGTCACCGATCAGATTGAAGCTCTGGAAAATAAAACCGACCTCGCGGTTGCGTACTGCGGCTCGCGCGCTGGCGTTCAACTGAGAGACGTCGTAGCCGTTGAGCGCGTAGGACCCCGAGGACGGCTCTTCGAGCAGGCCGCAGATCGACAACAGCGTCGTCTTTCCCGATCCCGAAGGGCCATTCACCGCTACGAACTCGCCGCGCTCTACCTCGAAGTTGACGTCGCGGAGCGCGTGGGTTTGAACGTCCTCGATCTGGAACGCCTTGCCGATGCCTTGCAGACGGATCAGCGGGCCATCGAAGGGCGCACCGTCCGGTCCGGCCGCCTGCTTGGTGGTCGAGAAATCGGCGCCACCAGCGTCGGCGCCACCGAAGATGCCACGCAGCATACGGAACATGGTGCTCTCACTCTATTGAAGTTGATCGGCCAAGGGTCGGCGCGCTCAGCGGAACTCGAGCCCGGAGGAGGCCACGCTCGTCGCCGCCTCTTCAGTGTTGTGTACGGGCAGATCGGCCGCAGGTTCCGTCGGCATCCTCGTTTTTGGCCCCGGGGCCGAACTCAACCGGGTGCTGAAGTGGGTGCCCGCAACGGCACCCCCCGCGAGTTCTTCAGCACCCTGCTATAGGCTGCTTGGATCATGGTCCTTCCCGCTCCCGAAAGCCTGCTCCGGCTGGCAATGGTGGTCATCACGGTCGGCGGCATTACCCTGCCGCAAGACGACGGCCCGACCCTCGAGCCGCTCGGCCCCGAGGGCCACGTCATCATCGTGATCGTCGACGGCCTGAGGCCCGACGTCATCTCCGTCGAGAACAGCCCGACCTTGCAGCGACTGGTCGACGAGGGGGCGGCGACGCTCGAGGCGCAGACTGTGCGGCCGAGCATCACGTTGCCCGCGATCACCTCGATGCTCACCGGCCTGCGACCACAGGACCACGGCATTCTGTGGAACGATTACCGTCCCGATCTAGACGTCGTTAGCGCCACAACGGTGTTCGACATCGTCCACAGGGCCGGCCTCAAGACGGCGTTCTTCTCGGGCAAGGTCAAGCTGCGCCACGCCGCGCCGCTCGACGCCCTCGACGCCGTGTCGGTCCGGTTTCTCCCGGATGTCAGCATCGTGACGCTGGCGCGCAGCGCTCTGGCGGAGTTGCGCCCCAACTTGATGGTCGTGCACCTGCCCAACATGGACCGCGCCGGGCATGAGTTCGGTTGGGGCAGTGACGAGCAAATGAGGACGCTACGCGCCACCGACATCGCCCTCGCCTCGCTCATCGACGCCATCGAGTCCGACCCCCTACTCGGCCCGACCCGGGTCATTCTGACCGCCGATCACGGCGGCACGGGGACCAACCATGAACGCGGGCTGCGAGGCGATCGGACGGTACCGTGGATCCTCTGGGGTGACGGAGTCAAGAGGATCGAGCTCGAACCATTGTCGGTCACCGCGACGGCAGCCACCGCCTTGAAAGCTCTCGGCCTCAAGCCGCTGGGAACGATGGCCCCCGGCCTGCCTCGATAACCGTTCGACTATTCCACAATCAACGTACCGTGCATGCCGGCATCGTAGTGACCCATCAGGAAGCACCCGGTGACCCACTCGCCGCGCCTGTCTTCCGGAAGGGTGAAGGTCATGAGGTAAGTCTCGCCCCCCTGGACCTCTACCATCGTGCCGTGCGCGTGCTCGGCGTCGTGGGCGTGTTCCTGTGCATCGGCGCTCTCGTCGGCATGGTCGTCGTGGCCGGCGTCCGCGTCATGGCCAGCAGCCGCGTCATGGTCGGCATCCTCGTTGTGCTCGGCGTGGCCCGCTTCGGCGGTCTCGACCTTCTCGATGTTGACGTGGAGATCCGCGAACAGGTCCTGCTTGAAGTCGTTGCCCTCCGGGTCTCGCCCGGCCATGAACTCGTGGGCGTATTCTCCGACGTTCCGTATGATCAGCGTCACCTCTCGACCGGCGGGAATCCGCAGCGGTTCGGGGGAGAACGAGTACTCATCCAACGTCACCTCGATCATCAGCGGCTCGGTCTCCTGCGCATCAGCATGCTGGGCAAACGATGAGCTTGCGGCCCCCGCAAGGATCAACGTCGCGAACGACACGATCGCGATGGGCACCGACAGCTTTTGACCGATTGCGCCCGGCAACAACTTTGTTTTTGGCATCATGTTGTCCTCCTAGGTATTGTGGTTGAGGCCCCTCGGGGCGCCTATTGCCGTCGTCGCTCCGGTGTAGTGTGCAGGTGGCGCAGGCGCCAGCGGCCGTCGTCGCCTTTCACCAACACCGCGGTCCCGACCCCGGCGCTGTCCGATACCCGCTCGGGCATCTCGATATGGACCGAGTAGCGGAAGCTGGCCCAGCCGAGATTGCCGCCGGCTTCCGCCTCGATGTCGCTGAACTTGTAGTCGATCGCCTCGAACATCTCGAGCTCAGGGCCCAGATGGTGGTCACGATAATCCGCCCATCCGCGGTTGACGCCGGCACCTTCGAAGATCAAGAGATCCTCAGTGACCCACTCCGCCATCGCCTCGATGTTCTTCGAGGTGACCGCGGCAGCGTAGGCATTGAGCGCTTGGACGATGTCATCGGCGTCGCCACTCTGCCCGGCCCATACGCCTGCCGCACTGCCGACCAGCAGCAAAGAGGCTCCTGTAGCAGCAATCAATCGAGACCCACGCATATTTCGACCTCCTTGTTGCGGTCTTCGTTCCTGATCACGCAGTCGCTAGGCGTCAGCGACCGCCGCCACCCCTACGCTTCGGGATCTCGAGGTCGCTGCGGTCATTGATGTTGAAGGTGAAGTCGACCGTGTGGACCATCTCCTCGTCGCCTTTGCG
>Ga0114948_10000601_pt1 | contig 14385 bp, 13 predicted proteins | sample CR04metaG_FD_83877 | JGI IMG/M metagenome (GOLD analysis project Ga0114948, IMG submission 83877) | Deep subsurface microbial communities from Mariana Trench to uncover new lineages of life (NeLLi) - CR04 metaG | ecosystem: Environmental > Aquatic > Marine > Ocean trench > Sediment | place...
GAAGTCGCCGTGGATTCGCTTTGTGCGGTTCCGGCTGACTTGCTGCTCCGGCGTCCCTTCTGACGGGCAAGATGCGTAAACCACCCAAGGACCCAGCCAAAGAATATCGAACCCAAAATCAAGAAGAGCTTCGGCATCTGTACGGCTTCCCAAAAAAGAACATCGATGGAAACTTCATCCATATTTTGAAGAAGAATGATGATAAACATGGTAAGTACCACGACTAACGCGATTGTTTTAGGCCGCATCTTGTAACTCCCTTCCCTAAACATTGTGTGAACGCACTCTACATACAAACGTGCAAATCTGTGAAACCTTTAGTCACAAATAGAAAAATCTGCGGGAAATGTCAACAAAATTTTGGAAGGGCCGTTTATGTAAGCTCGATGGTCTTCAAATCCAGAAGCGTGCCGCCGATCTGGAGTTGGCAGTAGTAGGTGTCCTTCGGCAAGGGCTCGCCATCGTCATCGCGACCATCCCATTCGACGGAATAGTCCCCGGGCTCATCGTAGGTTCTATCCAGGTAACGTACCAGTCTGTCTTGCTGATCGTAGAGTTTGATCACGACAGTGGCCGGAGCCGACAGATAGAAATAAATGTTGATCTTCGGGCTGATGAACGATTTAAGAACGGCAACAAACTCCTCCCGGTGCTGCACAATCTTCACCGGTTTCTCTGTCTCAACTTCCGCTTCCCCACCCGCCGGAAATTCATCCGCTGCCACGGGACGTATCTTCTTCTCAACCAGGGAACTGGACTCTATCTTGCCATTCTCGAAGAAAATGAGGAGGGAGCCTGTAAACGTTTCGGGGTCCCAGACGGACTGCATGCTGGTGGGTACGGCAAACTTGATGAATTTCGTCACAAGATCAGCCGGCACACCTTTGTCAAGATCGTAGGCTACGCGAGCCTGGCCGCCCGCAGCCGATTTATGCCAGAGTGAGACGACGTGTGAAAAATCCTGTTCGATTTCTTTGATGCATTTCCTGATTTGAGTGCGCTGGTTGTGCAAATCCGCTTCATTTGCCACAGTCCCGTGTTCGATGTGATAGTTGCTAAGAGCCTGAACCAGTTTGATCTTGTCTTTAAGTTCCCGAGCCAGTTTCCCGACATCGTCACGAGCATTGCCATTAACGGCCATGAGGGACTCCCTATTTTCGGAGTTGATGTGAAACCGCAGTTGCTTAGACTGGTAGTTCCCCTCATCCTTGAATCATAAAATCTTCTAATTCCACGCCAAGTGCATCCGCCACCCGGTTGATGTGGTTGAAATATCCTGTGATGTGAACGATATCCAGAATCGCCTCGTCCTGGAATCCAGATTGTCGGAGCTTGATAATTCCATCTTCATTTAAGGTGTCTGCTTCTTTGGTCACATTTTCAACAAACTCGAGCATGAGCTTGGTGGCTTCATCAAGCGCGGCCGTCCGGAAGTCGGTCTTGATCTTCTCAACCAGGTCATCATCCCCGGTTACCGTACGCAGATCCTCTGCGTGTGCCTCAATTCAGTAGTGGCACTTATTCAGCTTAGACACCACCAATGCGATCATTTCGCGTTGCGCACGGCTGAGCAGAGACGGCCCGTGCATCAATTGCATGTACAGTTGCATGAAAATCCGCATCACCTCGGGCTTCAGGCTGTGAATGCTCACAATGTTGAAAACCCGGCCGGCGCGCTTGACCGCGGCTTCATACTGGCGTTTAACACTTCCTTCCGCCTCTTCCTGCGAAATCGTTTTTATCCAGGCCACATTTTTTCCCAAATGAATACTTTGCTACTCGGGAACGATGGTTATCGTATTTGCGTGTTTCCGGATTCGCTCGATATCTTCCTCGGTGAACAAGCGCCAGCCACGCAAGTCCTTATGTTTGACATCAGCGATCTTGTTTTCCTTGAGCCATCTAAAAAGAGTTGCTTTGCTAATGCCGATCCTTTGCAAAGCCTCGTTGGTACGGTAGAACTGCTTCCCTTCAATTTCTACTGGCATAAGCCCCCTCAAATAGGGTCAAATAGTGTCAAATATTGTAAAGACTTCTCAATATAAGAAAATGTGCATTGAAGTCAAACACATTTCAGTCCGGGTTGGATTTTGTGGGCTTTGCTGAGATAAACGCGGACGGCACGATATCAAAAGGAAGCACCTTGATCAGCACTGCAAGCAATATTGAACCAAATGGCACGAGAAAGACAGCCAGTGCGGGTATGGTTTTGCAAATGTCGATGAGTTGCGCTTTCACCTCTGTTTTTTGGGCGCGCGTCAACTCTTGGCCGCTGCTCCATTTCACCATCAAACGATAGAGCTGTTGTGTTTCACGAATCTCCTGATAAACCCGGTCCCTGTTTTCCGAAACAGCTTTTCTCATCAACGCAGTCATGGCGCTGGTAAAGCGCTTGTGCCTCTTAAACAGTCTACCCATGTGCGACCCCGCGGTGCGCTACTCCCACTTGAATAATTTGATTGAAATAGCGAAAAGGAATACCATCCAGAGAGACAGGACAGCCATCTGCGGCAGAACGTCGAAGAAGGTTAGGCCGTTGTTGAAAATGGATCGCACCGCACGCACCAAGTGAGTCAGCGGCAGGAATTCGACCAGGGGTTTAAGAAATTTCGGAATGCCGTCTACGGAGAAATAAACGCCGCTCAGAAAAATCATCGGCAGGAACAATGTGTTTGCGATACCGGACGCAGTTTCGCTGGTTTTGGCGACGCTGGCGATGAAAAATCCGAGCGCAATGAAAGCCAGAATGCCCACCGTCAACGCCGCGATAAAATCCAGCAAACTGCCCGCCATTTGCACACCAAACACAAATGTCCCAAGAGCGATGAGCAGGAAGGCCTGGCACAGGACGATGAAATACCGGTTCAGAATTTGCCCGGCAATGAAAATCGCCTTCGGCAGTGGCGTCACCGACAACCGGCGCAACTTGCCCTTTTCGCGATACGCCACCACCACCATGCCGATGGAAAACAAACCGGTGGACATGACGCTCATGCTGATGATGCCCGGCAGCAGAAAATCGATGTAGCGCTGTTTTGCCTTTTGCGGCTGGATCGGCCGCTGCACAAGCCGGATGGACGGCTCTGCCTCTGCCAGCCTCCAGTTGATTTCAGTCACGAGCTGATTTAGAATAGAGGTCACGATTTGCAAAACCTGAATCCGGGATTGATCATAAACGATCTCGATACTGCTGCCACCGTTGTCCAAAGCATCGCCAAAACCCTTGTGAATGAAAATGGCGACGCTTTTCTCACTCTTGTTCAGCCTGGCCAGAATGGCCTCTTTGGTGTCCTCATCCAGTTTCAGGACAGGGATTTCCTTCAGCGCAGCCACCACTTCCTGTGAGCGCACCGACTGATCCTCATCCACCAATCCGACGTCGAATTTGATCGAATTGGGCTCGCTGAAAATGTAGCCGAATAGCAGGATTAGGAAGACCGGAAAGAAGAACGTCCAGAATACGGCCTGACGATCCCGTAGAAAGAGTTTCATTTCCAGGTTAATCTGCCCCAGGAGCATTTTGAGCTTCATTCACGCAGGCTCCTTCCCGTAAGCTCCAGGAATAAATCTTCGAGCGTCGGGCGCCGGATGTGCAGATCTTTGATTTCGCTGCCGCGCGATCGGGCAAGTTCGATAAGCTGCTCCAACGTTTTCTGTGGTTGTTTTGAAAACAATTCCACTTGGTCGCCGTTGGTCAGGACTTTGGAGACCGCAGGAAGCCGCTTGAGTTCCTCCGGCGAAGCAGCCAGGCCGTTGGCAGCGAACTCGAGGCAGCTTTCGACCTTCATTTGCGAGACCAGTTCTCTCGGCGCACCTTCAGCAATCTTGCGCCCGTGATCGACAATGGCGATGCTGTCGCACAGTCACTCGGCTTCCTCCATGTAGTGGGTGGTCAGGATCACCGTCTTCGCTTCTGACCTCATTTTGGAAATAATATGCCAGAGGTTGCGACGCGCCTGTGGGTCGAGCCCGGTTGTGGGCTCGTCGAGAAAAACGACTTTGGGATCGTTGACCAAGGCAAGCGCCAGTGCAAATCGCTGCTGTTGGCCGCCGGAGAGTTTCATGTGGTAGGTGTTGCGTTTGTCCTCCAGCGCCACCAGTTTCAGAAGCTCATCGACACTGCGGCGCGTTTTGTAGTAACCGCCGAACAGCTTGAGCGCTTCGCCGATCTTGATTTTGTTGTAAATCGAGGTGCTCTGTAACTGCACGCCGATGACCTCTTTTACTTTGTGCAACTCACGCCGAACATCGTGGCCGTTGATGTAGATGTCGCCGCTGTCCGGTTTGCGCAGACCTTCGATCATTTCCAGCGTGGTAGTTTTACCGGCGCCGTTAGGGCCGAGCAAGCCGAAAATCTCACCGCGGCGGGCTTCAAAACTCAAATTGTCGACCGCCTTGAGATCGCCGTATGATTTGCTGACGTTGATTAGCAGAACCGTAACTTCGCTCATCTCTGGCATTACTTTATTTTCACGACCACCAGCGTCATGTCATCCTGCTGCGCCGAGCCGTTTGTGAACTCCCTGACCCGCGCCAGGATTGTTTCCCGTAGCTCGTTGGCATTCGCATAGCCGTTGCTGAGCAGAATATCGAAGAGTGGTTGGCTCTCAAACTCCTCACCCCGCGAGTTGCGCGCCTCTACAATGCCGTCGGAATAAAACAAGAAAACGTCGCCCGGTGCAAAACCCACCTCCTCCTCTTCCAACTCCTGGCGGAAAACTTTGCCATACTCCAGACCCACGCCAATGCCGCCGGGAACCAACTCGGTGCAGCAGTTTGCGTCTTTCGAATAATAGATCAACGGCAGATGGCCAGCGCGCACCAGGTTGAACTTGTGCTTTTTCACGTCAAATGCGCCGCACGTGAGGGTGATAAAAGACTGTTCCTCTATGTTGCAGAAAGCGACTGCGTTCACTTCTACCATTAAATCTTTCAACGACTTGCAGAATTTCGCAGCGGTCTGCAAAATGCCTTTGAGTTGCGACATGTAAAGCGCCGCTGACGTGCCCTTGCCAGACACGTCTCCCACCACCACACCGAAACGGCCGTCGGAAAGGAGCAGGTAGTCGTAGTAGTCACCGCCCACTTCATAGGCCGGTATCGAAATGCCGCTGATATCCAATCCTGGCACATCCGGGTCGGACTGCGGTAGGGTGCTCAATTGAATACGGCGCGCCACTTCCAGTTCTTTCTTCAGCCGTTCCTGCTCGCGCAGCTCCTCGGTAAGCAGCGCGTTTGCCAGGGAAATATTGAGCTGGTCGCCGAGGGTTTCGAGCAACTCGATGTCTTCATTGTAGTAAGCCTCGTTGTCTGTTTTCGACCCCAACGTGATAAAACCAACCAATTCCCCTTTTGAAAGCAAAGGTAGCGCAATTTCGGTTTCAAGTGACTGCCAGGGTTGCAACTCCTCCACCGGGACCAGGTCGGGAGTCTCCTTGAGAAGCGAAAAATCCACCAGCTTCTGCGTTTTGGCCAACCTTTGAACCACACGGTCGGTTTCGCCGAACGCGATGGCAGGCGATGAGTCTCCTCCCTTCACTTCTTTTTGCACAAATTCCTGCGCTTGCTCGTCCCGCCAGAAAAACATGACGGGACGAATCTTCATGGTGGTGGAAAGGAAACTGAGAAGCATTTCCTGCAGCGTGGCCAGATCAACTACGTTTACCAGCCGGTGAATAAAACCGCGAACCGCCTCTCGGTAAGTAAATCTGGTGGGAAAAAACCGTCGGTCTACGAACCTCTGTACCCTTTCTTTGATGGGGCTGAACAGCGCCGCGATGGCCAGCGTGGCAATGATCGTGATGAGCTGGCTCTCGGAACCGGTGAGAAACAAGACCAGCCTGCCGGCGCCGACTACAAAAACGAGGTAGGCTGCCACCACAAATCCCGACATCACTGCGTAGGCCACGCCACGCTTGACGATGACGTCGATGTTCATGAACCTGTGTCTGACAATGGCATAGGCGAGGGTCGACGGCCAAAGTACAACGACAAGCAGAATAAACTCAGCAAATGGCAGCTTGTAATTAAAGAAGGCTTGCGGGAGAAAGTAGAGGCCGGTTGGCAGCACGAGCGTCCATGCTGTTCCGGCCATTATGATATTGGCTTGTTTAGCAACATGTGGTTCAGACGCAGTCTTGCAGGTGTGCCCCAGCATTGACATCGCCACGCCAAAGTTGACGGAAAACCACCCGGACCAAATGGCGGGCAGCCACTCAGCGCTCCAGTTCCAACCGTAGTGAGAGCCAACCACTTGAAGACCTATCAACAAAACACTGCCGTACATCAGCAGAAAAAACCAGGGCTTGTGCCGTGCAAATGACTGTTTCTCAACCGGAAAAATGAGCGTAAAGTGCAGCAGAAGTCCGACTGCCAGCGGCCAGAAGAGCTGCAAAATCCAGGTGAACCACCCTGGCAGCACTTTGTACAAAGCGGGCGTACCAGAAGAAAATACTCCCCACATCGCCAGCGCCCAGAACATCACCATCAGGAAAAAAATGTGCCCAACGCGGTCGTCTATTTTTTTCAACAGTACGAAAAGACCGATGAGGCACAGGCTGTACGAAAATGCCACGCCCGGCAGCAGACCTTGAAAAAAAGAACGAGTATAGACCTTTATGTGGCTTTCGGACTCAACGGTGAAATCAATTTCCTGATTATCTCTGAACACCTTGAACCTGACCGGCTCTCCAGGCCGGATATCGGGGTAGAGTTCTTTTTCAAGGTCTTCGGCCGTGCGCAGTGAGCGCGCATTAATGCTAAGAACGATATCGCCTTCTTTGAGGCCAGCCATATCTGCCGGTCCCCGCGGCACAACATGTTGAACCACTGCCTGACTTCGCTCTGTATCGAATCCACACGTAAACCCGACAACAGGATTATTGATGAGGAAATAAACATCTGCTACCGTTGAGGAAACGATGTAGACGAAAACAAAGAGCCCCAGCAGGAGAAATAGCGAAATTTTCCAGATTTTCAGGTCCTGATTCATGGGTGGGTAGTAAAGACCAAAGAGTACAATAAATTAGAAACGAACGCTTCATCAATCTGGAATAAATCGTCAGAAGCAAGCACTATTAACTCTAATCCTTAGCGCAGGGCAATAACAAGATCATTAGGCGGACTGCATCGCAGATGTAGCAGGTTTCGCAATATGCTCACCCTTTGCTAACTGAGCAAACAGGTTCGCTTGGACAGTCAACCCCCAGAAGTTGGTAAACGGCGAAAGGATACCGAAGCCTGCTGCCAGCAGAATCGCGTTCAAAATCAGGGAAAAAATTGTAATTGCAAGCAAGTTGCCGAAATTCTGTTTGATAAGTTCAAACATCGCCGCCACGTCGAATGCTGAACCAAAGCTCTCGGTTGTGGCAAATCGCAATAAGCCCAAATTAATTAGCATGGCAAGCGAGACCAGCGTGGAGATTGATACAAAAATAATTCCTATCACCCTCTCGAAGTCAGAGATAAATGGATGGTTGGCAAGATACACAATGAACATGGCGCATAGCCCGCCGATGAAAACTGTGTACACGAAGATGATAATCGACCCTACCAGACCATCAATGAAAATCTTGCCGGCATCCGACCACTCCGGCAGCGGGTTCTCCTCGCTGTTCAGCAAATTACGAATGATGCCAAGATAGTAACCCACCAAGAAAAACCCGAAGATAAATACCAGGCCACAGTAGAAACTCACGAAGGCCACGAAGCCACCAATGGCAATTTTCTTAACCCAATCCTGATCGCGAAAAACAAAGGCCAGCGCTTCTGAATAGTTCATAATAGACGCTCGAGAAGTGATCGGTCATATTTTTTGGATCGTTGCACTATCATATACGGAAACAAGACAAAAGGTTCAAGTTATTAATTAAATTGAGAAAGCGGTGGGCACCGGGATGTGTTCTGAAAAAAGGAGGCGTGCTGGATCGGTCATGGCCGGATTCTGGCCACCAGACCTACAGCACCCCGGGAAGATCGGTATCCGTCGGCTTTAGACGAAAGTTTCACCAACATCACCATTGAATTTCAGAAGAATTATTCATATTCTAATTTTTGCAGATTCAACTCCGAGGCAGGGGAAACTTTTACACGAGAAGAACCATAAGCAAGACATGTCAAGAGATCCTGAAATCGTTGTTATCGGCGGGGGCATCATTGGCTGCTCCATCGCCCGCCGACTGGCCAAAGAAGGACGCAAAGTCGCGGTCATCGAAAAGGGACAGCCGGGTCGTGAGGCGTCCTGGGCCGCTGCCGGAATGCTGGCCCCGCTTGCCGAAACTGCACAGAGCATTTCCGAGCCCCTGACCCGATTACTCGAGGCCAGCCACGCCTTGTACCCTGATTTTGTTCGGGAATTGGAAGAAGAAACAGGCAGAGACATTGCCTATCAAAAAAGCGGCAGCCTGATGGTGGCGACTGATTATCAGGAGGCCGCACTGCTGGCCGGACTTCTGGTGCGCCTTCTTAAAGCAGGCAAACCGGTGGAGGAACTCACGGCAAAGGAACTGCAAGAGCGACAGCCCGGGCTCTCGGAGGCGGCGCAATCGGGACTCTTTTTTCCAACAGATCACAACGTCAACAACCGCGATCTCATGGAGGCGCTGGTAGCAGCATGCGCGAAACAGGGCGTTACATTTCAAACCGACACACCGGTTCTTGCTCTGGAAGCAAAGGGCGGCAGAATTGTTGGTGTGAAAACGCCGGGCGGCCTGGTTCGGGGAGAAACCATTATCAACACCGCAGGCGCGTGGGCAGGAAGTATCGACAAGTCGGCGCTGGTGCGGCCAATTCGCGGGCAAATCCTCTGCCTCCAAATGCAACCACAGCCGCTGCATCATCTGATCCACTGCGCCAACTGCTATCTCGTACCTTGGCCCGACGGCCGGGTGATTGTCGGCGCAACGATGGAGAATGTTGGTTTTGACAAAAGTGTAACTGCGGAAGGCATCCATGGCCTGCTGGCTGCTGCGCTCAGCATCGCACCTGTGCTTAAGACCGCGGCGATCGGGAAGACCTGGGCAGGGCTGCGCCCCCATACCAGCGACAACCTGCCTATTCTGGGTCGTGGAAAATTTGAGAATTACATTCTGGCCACCGGTCACTTCCGGAATGGCATTTTGCTGGCGCCGATTACGGCGAAATTGATTGCTGAGATCGTCTTGGACGGAGTGGCTTCAATCGACCTCGATCCATTCCGGTACAACCGATTCTCAGATTCACAAAGCTGAAGATGGAGACTATTCAGGCATGGCAGACATGTTCACTAAGATCAAACAAGCCAGCGCTCGTCTGCGAAGGCAGGCCAATGTTACGCCGGTACACACTTCGCGAACATTCAACGAGATCGTGGGCGCCGAGGTTTATCTGAAGTGCGAGAATTTTCAGCGGGTCGGCGCCTTCAAGTTTCGCGGGGCGTTTAATGCCATTTCGCAACTTTCAGACGAGCAAAAAGCGCGCGGGGTACTCACCTACTCCTCCGGCAATCACGCGCAGGCCATCGCATTGGCCGGCAGGCTTCTCGAAGTGAAATCCACCATCATCATGCCGAAAAATGCACCGGCGATCAAACGTGCGGCGACGGAAAGTTATGGCGCAACCGTGATCGACTACGACCCGCAAGAAACAACACGCGAGACTCTGGCACAAGCGCTCCTGCAAGAAAACGCCATGACGCTCATTCCACCTTACGACCACGAGGACGTTGTGGCGGGACAAGGCACGGCAGCGCTGGAATTCCACGAGCAGGTCCCCGGACTTGATCTGCTGCTGGCCCCGTGTGGCGGCGGCGGATTGCTCAGCGGCACTGCCGTGGCCACGAAGAATGTTGCGCCGCAGTGCAAAGTCATCGGCATCGAGCCGGAACTAGCGGACGACGCCACGAAATCCTTTCGCACAAAAACTTTGCACACTGTGCACAATCCGCCCACCATTGCCGACGGGACGCGCACGCCTTCACTGGGAAAAATCACATTTCCGCTGGTCCTGGAGTATGTGGACGACATGCAAACGGTATCAGAGGCTGCGATTATTGAGGCCGTGCAATTTCTTTTCTACCGGATGAAACTTGTAGTTGAGCCGTCCGGTGCGCTTGGAATTGCCGCCCTTCTGAGTCAGGCCGTAAGGACTGGCAAGCGAGTAGGTGTCATCATCAGCGGCGGCAATATTGCTTCCCAGACCATGCACACGATACTCAACTCCCCTTCGGCACGCTAATCGCTTTAGTCCTCAAATGGGGTCTCGAGACCGCCCGAATTTATTCAACCATGTCCTTTATCCTTGAAAAGAAAGAATTTTTTACACATATTAAATCTATACATATTACAGATATTAGATTCATCTGGAACACTGCGGCTGTGCCGCTTTGGGATCGAAGCAAAAGATTGGTTATGAACTTTCCGCAAACACATATTGAGCAAGCTGCGCTGTTAAAGCGCGTTACGGAACAAAATGCCCCATAAGAAAAACCACTATATAAACAGAGAGATCAGTTGGCTGTCTTTCAATGCCCGCGTTTTGCAGGAAGCGGCTGACCCCACCGTTCCGCTCATCGAACGCCTGAAATTTCTCGGGATTTTCTCCTCAAACCTGGACGAATTCTTTCGAGTTCGGGTCGGCACGCTCATGCGGCTGCAAAGAGCAGGCGTAAAGGCAAAAGCCACGTTTGGCAAATCTCCCAAAAAAATCCTCAACGAAATCCATGACGTCGTTGTCGCGCAGCGAGCGACTTTCGATAAGGTATTTTCCAAACTGTACCAGGAGCTCGAGAAAGAAAACATTTTCATCATCAATGAAAAGCAACTTAACAAGCAGCACGAAGAATTTGTCGGCAATTATTTTCGCCAGGAAGTGCGGCCACGGTTGGCGCCGACCATGCTGGACTCGCTGCCGGAGTTCCCCGATCTCACGAATCAGGTGATTTACCTGGCCATCCACCTGTCGCACAAGAATGACAACAAAAAGGTGAAGTATGCACTCATCGAGGTGCCGGTGGACGTTCTGCCGCGTTTTGTCGTCCTGCCGGGCGTGCGAACCCCAAAATACATCATCATGCTGGACGATATCATCCGCTACGGTCTGAAGCAAATCTTCTACATTTTCGATTTCGACACCATTGCAGCATATACTATCAAGTTAACAAGAGACGCCGAAATCGACATTGAAGATGACATCACCAAGAGTGACTTCGAGAAGATTTCCAAGTCCATCAAGCAACGGCAGAAGGGCAAGCCCGTACGCTTCGTGTATGATCGGAAAATGCCGGAAGACCTGCTACAATTCATTCTTGAACGGAACAATCTGAAGAACTTTGATAATGTCATTCCGGGCGGCCGCTACCACAACGCCAAAGACTTTATGACCTTTCCACATGTCGGCTTACCGCGCCTGGAGCATGAAAAAAGACCGGTACTGCAACACCCGAAAATCGAAAGCTTCCGCAGCCTTTTCACCGCGATCCACGAGCATGACATTCTGCTGCACTATCCTTATCAGTCCTTCCATTACGTGACAGACCTGCTGCGGGAGGCTGCGATCGATCCACAAGTCGTTTCGATCAAGATGACGCTTTACCGCGTGGCCAAAAACTCCAACGTTGTCAATGCGCTCATCAACGCCATTCAGAACGGCAAAAAGGTGGCCGTCTTGCTCGAATTACAGGCGCGTTTTGACGAAGAGGCCAACATCTACTGGACCGAAAGGCTGGAAGAGGCTGGCGCACACTTGATCGATATCATGCCGGGGTTCAAAGTGCACTCAAAACTTTGTCTGATCACGCGGCAGGAAGGCAACAAGCCGGTCAATTACGCCATCATCGGCACCGGCAACTTCAATGAAGCAACGGCTAAAATCTACTGCGACCACGCGTTGTTCACCGCCGACAAGCGTCTTACCGATGAAGTCGCCAAGGTGTTCGCTTTTCTCGAAAATAAGCTCAAAGTGCACACTTACAAGCACCTGGTAGTGTCGCCATTCTATATGCGCAAGAAATTCGCCAAGCTGATTAAGAACGAAATAAAAAATGCGCGGGCCGAGAAAAAAGCGTACATTTACGCCAAGATGAACAGCCTGGTCGATCGCCAGATGATCAACCGGCTCTACGAGGCTGGCCAGGCCGGGGTCAAGATTCGGCTGATCGTGCGCGGCATTTGCTCGCTGGTACCGGGCGTGGAGGGATTGAGCGAAAACATCCAGGTCATAAGTATCGTGGACAAGTATCTCGAGCATTCCCGGATTTTTATCTTCTGCAACGGCGGCGATGAAAAGTACTTTATTTCCTCGGCAGACTGGATGGTTCGCAATCTGGACAATCGCATCGAGGTGGCGGCGCCAATTTACGACAGCGCCATCCGGAAAGAATTGAAGCAGTTCTTCAAGATCCAATGGCACGATACCGCAAAAGCCCGAATCCTGAATTCCGAACAAGACAATATCCTCCGGCAGAACAACGCCGGCAGCAGCCACCGGGCGCAGGACCAGCTGTTTGAGTTTCTCTCGAGCGGCAACGTTCCTGAGATCGCCGATGAACTGGTGTAAGCCAGGGTTAGATGAGTATGGACTTTCTCCCTACTGATCCTTCGCAATCACAAAGACTGCTGCGGGAGATACAAAAAAACTACGCCATCCAAAAGCAGACCCCGACAAGCTGCCGCCAAACCTTTTTCGACACGTTTGACTGGCGCCTGTTTCGGAAAGGACTGACCCTTATTGTTGACGAGGGCCAGGCAACCCTCATCTCACTGAAGTCGAACACACCGATGGCAACAGCACCCTGGCCGCAGAAAAAACCACCGCGCTTCTGGTGGGAATGGCCTGAAGGTAATTTGAAAACAAGACTGCGTTCGCTGCTCGAGGTGCGCGCGCTACTGCCTGTTGCAAAGTTGCAAGTCAAAGGCGACAGCTATGGCATTCTGAACAAGGATGAAAAAACAGTGCTGCAAGCCCGTTTGCAAAAACTCGTTATCAACACTGAAAAAACGCCGGTCCGTTTGCTCTGTCTCAGGCTGGAGCCGGTGCGCGGATATGACATGGAACTGCAGCAATTCGGGAAATTCCTGACCACACTCGGCATGCAGCCGGTTGCGACAGGCTCTTTTGAAATGATCATGAAGGCTGCCGGCAAGCAGCCGGGAGACTATTCGTCCAAACTGGACATCAAGCTCACTCACGAAATGACCGCCAGCGAAGCAGCCAGAACCATACTGAGCCATCTTCTCAACACCATGCGACGCAACGAAGCCGGCGTCAAAGACGACATCGACACGGAGTTCTTGCACGACTTCAGGGTTGCAGTGCGACGCAGCCGCTCCGCCCTGACGCAAATCAAAGGCGTTTTCCGTCCGAATATTGTCGAACGATTCACTGCCGATTTCGCAAACATCGGCAAACTCACCAATCAGTTGCGCGATCTCGATGTTTTCTTGCTGAAAGAAACGGAATACAAAATGCTGCTGCCGGAAGTCTTGCGGCAAGGCCTCGACGGGTTGTTCCGGAAACTCGTCCGGGCAAGAAAACGAGAACAGAAGAAAGTGGCTGAAGCCCTGGAAGGCCAGGCTTACAAACAGCTCGTTACCGCATGGTCAACTTTTCTGGAAGACACTGAGGCAACGCCTTTGGACGAGGCGCCCAATGCCCTGAAACCGGTGACCGAAACCGCATGCAAGTTCATCATCAAAAAATACCGGAAGATTCTTACGTTGGGCAAAGCCATTACGCCTGCCAGCCCGGATGAAGAACTGCACCGGCTCCGTATCGAGTGCAAGAAACTGCGCTACCTGCTCGAATTTTATGCGTCGCTTTTTCAGGAAAATGAAATCAACACTTTGATGAAACAGCTAAAAAAGCTACAGGACAATCTGGGCGTGTTCAACGACCTTTTCGTGCAAACAGAAATGCTCTTCCACTCACTGGGCACTTTTGACAGCAGAAAGCCCGAGTCCGCCTTGACACAGTCTGCCATTGGCGCACTGATAGCGGACCTGTACCGCAAACAAACCCAGGAACGGCGAGCATTTGCACAAACATTCGCGGCATTCAGCGCCGCCCGCAACCAGAAGCTATTCAGGAAGCTTTTCGGGAGAAAAAAATTGAACCACGAATGAACACGAATTCGCACGAAAAAAAATTGAATAGGCAGAGAACCCGGAGTTTAGGCTGTAGGCAAGAACTTATGAGAAGTCATACGAAGCTTCGAGCTTTTGAGTTAGCCCCGCAAAGGGGGGCAATTATCATCTATCAGGTAACCGGAGAACTCCCTAACAGCCTCCAGCCTAACAGCCTATCTGCCTGAATAGTTACTGGCTTTAACTTTTAAGCACATGACAATTATCGCACTTTAAAGCATCAAGGGCGGCGTTGGAACGCCAGCAAGAGAAGTCAAACTGGCTTACA
>Ga0114948_10000603_pt1 | contig 14366 bp, 13 predicted proteins | sample CR04metaG_FD_83877 | JGI IMG/M metagenome (GOLD analysis project Ga0114948, IMG submission 83877) | Deep subsurface microbial communities from Mariana Trench to uncover new lineages of life (NeLLi) - CR04 metaG | ecosystem: Environmental > Aquatic > Marine > Ocean trench > Sediment | place...
TGGAATCTCGACGGCGCTGGTGACCACCGTACTAGGCCTGACGGTAGCGATTCCGATGGTATTTCTGCACACTCTGCTGGCCAGCAGGGCCCGCAGGCTGACCCAGATCCTGCAAGAAGAAGCAGCCGGCATCCTTGCCGAACGTGCTGAAGGTCAATTGTCAGGATCATAAGAGGGTCACATGGATCATATTTACTATTACCTGCCTGCGCTCGAAACCATTCGGGACTTCGTGGAAATGGGCGGTGATGTACTGTTTGTCATCGGCTTGCTGACCCTGTTCATGTGGGCTCTGATTTTTGAGCGACTGGTGTACATTCGTGGCGGCCACAAGAAAATTGTGGCCGCCGCCACCGCAATCTGGGAACAGCGCACGGACCACTCTTCGTGGAATGCGCACCAGATTCGCACCCGCTTGATTTCTATTGTTGCCAGTCACATGGAACGCAATATTCCGATGATTCAGACTTGCGTTGCGCTATGCCCACTGCTCGGCCTGCTCGGCACGGTGACGGGCATGATCGAGGTGTTCGAGGTCATGGCCATCTCCGGATCCAGTAATCCGCGATCCATGGCCGCCGGTGTTTCCAAGGCCACCATTCCAACCATGGCTGGCATGGTGGCCGCCCTGTCCGGAATCGCCATGAGCACTTACCTGCAGCGCAAAGTCAGTCGGGACAGAGAACTCATCCAGGACCATCTGGTCATAGCCCATAAGTAAGCGGCCCTAAACACAGCGGCATCAGCCGGAGATTTCAAATGAAGCAATTTTTTAACCAAACTCCAGCCGAAGAAGAACCGGCAATCGATATCACGCCGATGCTGGATGTTGTGTTCATTATGCTGATCTTTTTTATCGTCACTGCGACCTTTGTCAAGGAATCCGGAATCGATGTCAATCGCCCGGATGCGGCGACGGCAACCAAGCAGGAAAAAGCAAATATCCTGATTGCGATCAGCGCCAACAACACCATCTGGCTGGACCGGCGCCAAATTGACATTCGTTCAGTGCGGCCGAATATTGAACGCCTGCACGCCGAAAACCCGCAAGGGACGGTTGTCATCCAGGCGGACAAGGAGTCCAAGACCGATACCCTGATCCAGGTGATGGATGCAGCCCGCCAGGCGGGTGTGTATAACGTGGCCATCGCCGCCCAGGATTAGCGAGGAAACAGCATGTCTGCAACAATTTCAGAAGCAATCGGACGCGGACAAACGAGGTACTTGCCGAGGCTGGTCATCGGCCTTGCACTGGGCCTGGTGGTCACCCTTTTCCTGTTCTGGTTCATGCAATTCATGATCGAGACCGCCGATCGCTCGCTGGATGAAAGCGGCCGCGGCAGCATGGTTGATTTCGTCCGCGTACAGCGCGATGAAACCATTCAACGCAGACAACTGAAGCCGAAAAAGCCACCACCCCCGGAAGCGCCTCCGAAGCAACCGCCGACACCGCAACTGGATGAACTGGATCCCAGCGCAGAGAAAATCGCCATTTCAGCAGTTCCTGTAACCACGGATATCGAAATGACCGGTGGATTCAGTCTGGGCGTGGGTGAAGGCGACTACCTGCCGATCGTCAAAGTGGCGCCCATTTATCCCCAGCGCGCATTGACACGTGGGGTTGAAGGGTTCTGCGTGGTGGAATATACCGTGACCAGCCTGGGTATGACCCGTGATCCCTTCGTGGTCGCAGACCAGTGCACCTCCAGCCTGTTTCACCGGGCCTCGCTACAGGCCTCACTCAAATTCAAGTACAAGCCCCGCATCATCGACGGTGAACCCGTTGAAGTACGCGGTGTTCAGAACAAGTTCACCTATGAAATCACCGAGTAGCTGTATATGAGTGCTGTTAGCCGTTCAATACGAATTTCAAGCTTTCTGCTGATCGCTTGCCTGTCCCTGGCGATGGCCAACCCGGCCCCGGCCCAAGACAAAAAGGAGCGCAAGACCAAGCAAACCGTGGCAATGAGCCAGAAGGTTTATGAAAAACTGACGGTGATCCAGGAACTGGTCGAAGCCGAGAGCTACGCCGAAGGTCAAGAGGCGATTCGTCAATTGCAGGATAATTCCAAACTTACGCCTTATGAAAAAGCACAGTTGCATAACCTGGCCGGCTATACCTATTACCTGATGGAAGAATTTCCGAATGCCATTCGTTCTTACGAAAGGGTATTGCTGGAACCAGATCTTCCCGAGGGGCTGCAGCAAAGCACGCTGAAAACCCTTGCCCAATTGCATTTCACTGTCGAGGACTACCCCAAGGCCCTGGATACCATACGGCGCCTGATGGCGGTGGTCGCTGAACCTGCAGCCGATGTCTATATGCTGTTGGGACAAGCCCATTTCCAAATGCAGGATTACCCGAAGGCACTGGGTCCGATCAAGACTGCCATTGACATGTTTAACAGGCAGGGCCGCACCCCCAGGGAAAACTGGTTGCTGCTGCTGCGGGTCTGCTACTACGAACTTGAAGACTACCCAAACATGATCGGTGTGCTGAAAGACCTGATCACCTACTACCCAAAGGACACCTATGTCCTGACGCTGGCCGGTGTCTACAGCGAACTGGGAGATACCAAGAAACAGTTATCGCTGGTGGAAGTGCTTTATGAAAAAGGTTACCTGAGCAATCCCACGCATATCGTCAACCTGGCAAACCTGTACCTGTTGCATGAAATTCCTTACAAGGCGGCCGTACTGCTGGAAAGAGAAATGAACAGCAAGCGGGTCGGTACAGACGTCAGGAATCTGCGCCTTTTATCCCAGGCCTGGTACTCGGCCCGCGAGGATGAAAAGGCCATTCCGCCACTCAGGCAGGCCGCCGAATTATCCGACGATGGTGAATTGTACGTACGCCTGGCGCAAGCGCATATCAACCTCTCGCAATGGGGTGCAGCCTCCAAAGCGATACAGAAAGGCTTGAAACTGCCGGGCATCAACCGCGAGGACACGGCCAATATCATGCTCGGCATGGCCCTGTTTAACCAGAAAAAACTGTCCCTGGCCCGCAAGGCGTTTGAAGCAGCACTGCCCGACAAACGCAGCAAGCGCACTGCCCAGCAATGGATTGCCTACGTTGACAGCGAGGTAAAACGCCAGGCACTTATGGATCAGGAACTACCAGATATGGCGCCACGCAAAATCGATCAGATTCTGCAACTAAACCAGTAACACAAAGTTCCCGGCAGTAGCAAAAAGGCCCCGCTGCGAATGCAGCGAGGCCTTCTCGGTTTAATCCCCTGCTTCAAACAGGAGCCGGAGATGATTGATATGGCCATGGGGAACCTGGACGGCGACGCGGACCACCCTCCGGGTTATCACTTTTTCGTGGACTCGAAAGCGGATTGGGTCGAGATCTGTGACGGCTTGCCCCCGTGGGGGGGGAATGCCGAAGGAAGAAGGCTCCTGTCAAATAGAATGATGCGATGAAGACATTCAGGGAAGCGATTCAATTGCGGGATTTTGTCATTACCGCTGAACTAAACCTGTCCCGGGAAACCGATGTTGCTGCAGTCGTTGAACAAGCCACCATCCTGGCTGCACACACCGATGCCATTCAGCTTCCGGACAGCCCCAACGCTCGTGTGCAGATGACGCCATTGACGATTTCCAACATGCTGCTGCAAAACGGAATCGAGGTGATACCTCACCTCACCTGCAGGGACCGGAACCGCGTTGCCCTGGAGAGTGAATTGCTGAGCCTCGGAGCAATGGGTGTCACCAGCGTGCTGCTGTTGCGCGGCGATGACCTGCCCGACGATCACCGCCCCAGGGTCAAGCAGGTCTTTGAACTGGGTGGCAAGGATCTGATCGCAGTGGCTTGCGCCCTGGCAGATGATCCAACCGTGGCCAGCGTGCCGGATTTCCATATCGGTACAGTGGCCACTGTCTTCAATCCCAAGGCTGGCTGGAAACCCAGGTCTTTGTTAACCAAGGTTGAAGCCGGTGCCCGCTTCATCCAGACCCAGCTTTGCTTCGATGTGGCTGCCCTGCGCCGTTACATGACCCACCTGGTGGAGGCGCAGTTGACCTGGAAGACCGCAGTCATCGTGAGCGTTGCGACGCTGCCCAGCGCAGTGTCCGCCAGGTGGTTGCGCGAGAATCTGCGCGGGTCCATGGTGCCAAACAAGGTAATACGGCGCCTTGAGCAAGCCCGCGATCCGGAACGCGAAGGCATTGACATATGTGCTGAACTGCTACAGGAACTGGGCGAAGTTCCAGGCGTGTCCGGCGCCCACCTCATCACGCCCGGCAATGCGGAAACCATTTCAGCGGCAATTCAGGCTGCAGGGCTGTCCGGGCGGCCCAGTTCCCGTGGCGGCACGTAATCGAAGATAAATGTTATACGGTCATCCTTACCCTTGTTCATCACGCTGTGGTTTTTCTGGTTGTTAATTTCGTAGGCCTGGCCAACCTGCAACTGGTGAGGCCGGCCATCGATCATGAAACGGACCCGCGGATTGGTCGTAATCGGCACGTGAATCCGGTGGCCCCTGTGGAAAGACGGGTGTGAATCCACATGCGGCGTGATCTTGCCGCCAGCCAACAATTTGGCCGCCATCGCCCGGATGATGGTGCCGCCCGGAGGGTAAGCTCTCTGAATGATATCGTGCATGATGGGAACGGCCATCTTGGCGAGCCGGTCCCAGCCGGGCTCCTTGCAAATGTCGATCTCAGGCCAGCCTTCCAGATTGGTAAAAATCAGCACGATGGTTTCGGTTTGCCGGTGGACCTCGTAGGTCTCCTGGCGATAATTGTCTTCATGCCATGCGGCGTCTTCCTGGGCGAGGATCGTTTCTGACAGCGCCGCGATATCAACCGGCCCAAGTTCGCGAATAAGGCCTTCGATATCCATCAGTGGCTGGTTGGCTTCATGGTCATGCGGGATTATAAGCAAACCGCCACACCACCGTTGCCGGTGATGTGGCGGATTGAGCGATATACCTAGTTCCAGTTTTTCCGGTAATTGATTCCGATTGTGAGCGGCCGGTTGGTGGTCAGCCGCGTCTTGGTCCAACGATCGTTATAGAGTTGGAGACCGTATTCATTGAACACATTGTCGACATACACCGCAGCACTCCAGTCGTCGCCGTTCAGTCCAAAGCGCAGGTTGAGGGTGCTGTAGGAAGGGTGGGTCCGAACGGCCTTGACCTCGAGGATGGAAGCGATTCCATCCAGCGAATTAACGGAGTCACCCAGGTACTGATAAACAGCGGTCCAGTAGGGCTCCGCACCCAATATCCGGTTGTCCAGTGTGTACTCGGCCATCAGGCTGCCTTTCCATTCGGGCACGATAGGCAGTCGGGTACCTGCCACCGCCTCCTTGGGATCATCGCCGTCGGGAAACAGGATTGCTGATTCAGACAGTGACGCATCGTTATAACCGAGCGTGCCGCTGATCGCCCAGTTTCGTGCCGGTATCCATGAGAAATCCGCCTCTATGCCGTTGATCTCCGCCTCCGGGAAATTGAGGATTCCATTCGAGTAGAAGGTTGCCTCCGGGTCAACCGCCTCGATCTGGATGTTTTCCCAGACCATGTGAAAGGCCGTCACGTTCAACTGGAAACGGCCGTCGGCCCAGGTGGTCTTGGCGCCGATTTCATAGTTCGTCAAAGTGTCAGAATCAAAGGTGTGAAAATCTCCCCCGGCACCGTAAAGAGAACCGGGTTTGGCAGAATTGACACCGCCACTGCGAAATCCTTCCGAGTAAGTAAAATAGACCATCTTGTCAGGATCAGAGGAATAGGTGACATTGAATTTGGGTACAAAGCCGCTCTCCGTGGACGCCGCGAATTCATCCGCATAACAGACATCGAACCCTGAAACCGGTATGCCGTCGATCTGCCAGGAATCCCTGTCCGCCTGGGTACCGCAATTCATGAACACAGTTTGTGGTGGTTCAATCAGGGTACCGTTGCGCGATATCCTGTCGCGATCGATATCGTACCAGCGCCCGCCGGCGGTGATGGACAGGTTTTCAGAAACGTCATAGGTGAATTCACCAAATATCGCTTTTTGTTCAAAGTTTGACTCATAGACCCCGTGCCACCAGTTGTCCGACAACTCGCCCAGGGTGCCGAAATAGTAGTAATGCAAATAGCTCGCATAGGTGAATTGTGGTGCGCATCCCGGGGCTGCCGCATAGTAAACATTACAATTGTCACTCAAGCCGATGACATTGGCGGTAAATGATACAGCGGGCTCTTCCACCTTGTTGTAGAAAATACCGGCGATTCCCGACCAGCGGCTGTCCGAGTCAGCGGGCGTTGATATCCGGGCCTCGAAAGAAAAGCGGTCACTTTCCTGTACATCAATGGAAAATGCATGCGGGTCGCCGCCAAAGTCATAAAAATTGGCGTAGGGGTTGTAATAGGACCGAATGTAATCGTTGATCTGCTGGAAGGTATGCACATAGGCGGTAGAGTCCGCCACGTAACGTGTATCACGGTGCGCAAAACTGGCCGTAATGGTCATATCAGCCCAGCCAAGGCTACCCTCAGCGGTCAACGCCAACTGGTACCACTCATCCGACCAGGTCTCCGGGTAAAAGCGCAATTGCTCCCACTCGCCCAGCCCGCTGCCTTCATAAACGTTCTCGGCCAGGTCAACATCCCCGAAGCCGTCTGCTTCGGTGTCTTGGAAGATGGCCTGTGCATCGAAGGTCCAGTTCTCGCCCGGTTGCCAACGTAATGAAACGCGGGCACCAGAGGTTTCGCTCTCATTGATGTCATCCTTGACATAAGGCGCATTGTCAAAGGTTCCAGCGGGACTGGTACCGAAGATGTTGTCAACCCAGGCGGCATCTTCGGCGGTAAAACCAACCAGGCGCAATGCCAGTTTGTCCTCGACCAGTGGTATGTTCAACATGGCGCTGACTTCATAACCCGTGCCGCCATCATCGATGGATTCCCCGGTAATATCGACCCAGCTTTCGAAACCACTGGTATCCGGTTTGTTGGTAATGATGCGCAAGGTGCCGCACTGCGACGCTTCACCAAACAGCGTCCCTTGCGGTCCGGCCAGTGCTTCAACGCGTTCGATATCGACCAGCCGCGGGTCCGGGTTGAATCCGGTCTGGCTGATCGGCTGCTCGTCCAGGTACACACTGGTTGTCGGGTTTTCACCAAAGGAGATAGCAGAAGTCACGCAGCCACGAATGACTACATTGGTCCCGCCCGGCTCCCGCCGGCCGAATGAAAGGCTCGGAATCTGTCCGGCGTAGTCATCGAGTTGCTTGAAACCCTGGAGGTCGATATCTTCGCTCGTGAATGCCGTAATACTCATCGGCACATCTTGCAGATTAAGCGCTCCCCGTTTGGTAGCAGTAACCAGGATTTCTTCAATGACCAGCGAATCGCCGGCGTTCTGGCCACCTTCCTGGGCAGCCTCTTGAGCCTGGGCCACCGGAATTCCGGCACAAATTGCCGATATTGCAGCAGTCAAAGTTTTTGGAGTAAACCGTTGCGACGCGGTGTTTTCGAGGGTCATAATTATCCCCTGGGTTTGTTGATGGGTAAGCGACTTGTTCCCAGACTGATTACACTTCAGCAACACATTGATTTCTTCTGAGCCTATAGGCTCGAAGCTGGCTAGTGTTTGTCTTCAAATACAATAGGGCGGGCTCTGCATCAAGCTGATCTTATAAATGACAACATTGATCGCAACTTCTGTAGTGCGCGGCAGCCGCCAGGGTGAGAGCCACGGCGGCGTGTACCTGCTCGATCTCGACCAGGGGAAAGCCGCCCAGGCAATTGACTGGAATAACGCGGGTATCGACTGGCAGGGACGGGGCTGGGACCGGGGTTTGCGCGGCATCGCGTTTGACGGTGACCGGGTTTTCATCGCTGCCAGCGATGAACTGTTTGTCTATACCCCTGATTTTGAACAGCTCACTTCCTACCGCTCACCGTTTCTCAGGCACTGCCATGAAATTTCCCGATATGAACGGCGTCTGTACCTGACTTCCACCGCCTATGACTCAATACTGGGGTTTGACCTTGATGAAGAGCGCTTTTCCTGGGGACTGCACATCGCCGCCCAAGGCGATGAGTTCCGGGCTGCGCCGTTCAATCCCAGCGGGCAGCGAGGGCCATCGCCGGACAATAAACTACACCTGAACAACGTATATTGCGACTCGAACGGGATGTTTATCGGTGGTCTGAGAACCAACGGTCTGTTGCATTACAGCGGCCGCAGAATCTCCAGGTTCGTCAACCTGCCGGAGGGTTGTCACAATGCGAGACCCTGGCGAGGCGGGGTATTATTCAATGACACCGAGTCAAACGTGGTTCGTTATGTCACGCCCAAAAATAATCATGTTTTCCAGGTACCGCACTACCCGAAGGATCAACTTACGCACACCGACCTCGATGATACCCGCATCGCCCGGCAAGCGTTCGCCAGGGGCCTGTGTACGATTACCGACAACCTGATCGCTTCAGGCTCATCTCCGTCAACCATCACCTTGCACAACGTAGATACGATGAAAACCACCTTGAGCATCAACCTTTCGATGGACATCAGGAATTCAATTCATGGCCTGGAGGTGTGGCCCCATCGTAATTGATTGACTCGTACTGCCGGTAGCGGGGCAGCACCGGCTCCAGTACTTCGATGAGTTCGTCAAGGTGGGCTTCGTGATTGCGCCAGAAATTCACCGATTTACTGTACACGGGTTGACGGACCTGCTCCGAGCTGGCGGTTCGAACCGGTCGTTCCGTTTCGTGGAAATTAATACAGCTCTCTTCAAAAGGCAGTTCACAATATTCGAGCAGGCGCCGCACCTGGTTTTCGAAGTCGGTGACCACCTCTTCATATTGAACCGTCAGGCAGCGGCCCGGCAGCACTTCGTGCCAATGATCCATCATGCGCTGGTATTGGAGGAAATATTCACCGATGTCGGTCAGGTCATAGGTAAAATTCTGGCCCCTGGCAAATAATTGCCGGTAGCAACTCAGGCATGAATCCAGCGGGTAACGGCGTGCATCGATAATCTTGGCGTTGGGTAAAATCAAGTGCAGGAAGCCGATGGTAGGAAAGTTATTCGGCATCTTGTCAATAAAAACGGGACGCCCCTCGGTGCGATGAATCTGTGCGAATTCAAGGTAGTCCTGGCCCAGGCGTACGAAATGCTCTTCTTTCAACTCAAGCACTGACCGGGGGTAGTTGACACCGTCCGCGCGATTCCGGTTAAGCGATGTTGCGACAAGCCCCGCGTAAGGAAGCTCGGAAGTGCCTTCGACCCGGCTATGACTGGCCAGTATCTGCTCGATCAGCGTCGACCCGGACCGCGGCAGGCCGACGACGAAAATCGGCTCTGCCGAAGGGTGCCCCAGACCGGTGAATTGAGACAGAAATGCCTGGCTGAACACTTCGACAATACCGTCGTTCATGGTTTCAGTGCGCACCGGGTCATAATTTTCGAGCACTCGTTGTCGCGAGTTGCCTTCCTCGTAACAGGCCCAGGCCCGATCATATTCAACGCGATCCTCAAAGGCTTTGGCCAACGCGAACAAGATATTTATCCTTGATTGTTCGGTGATCTTCTTTTCCGGGTCGTCACCTTTCAACAAAGCAGACTCCATCTGCTGGATGTCCTCATCGCTCAGCCTGTAGGTCTTGAGGTTGGCCAGGCTCCACCAGGTTTCGCCGTTTTGGGGTCTTTGTTGAATACAGTCGCGGTAGGCTTCGATGGCTTCAGTCTGCCGGCCTACCGTTTTCAATACATGCCCCAGGCCCAGCATCGCGCCCGCATGGTTCGGCCGCAACTCGAGTACCCGCTGATAAGCTTTAACGGCTTCATAGGTCTGGGCTGCGAGGCTAAGCGTGGACGCCATCAGGTGGTGAGCCGGAACGTTGTTTGGCTCCAGAGCGATGACTTTCCTGAACTGTTCGATCGCCTCTTCCAGGCGATCCTGATCTTTTAAAGTCCGGCCCAGGTCGAGCTGTGCCATCACAAAGTCCGGGGCGTTTGAAACGGCCCTGCGAAACAGGCGCTCGGCCTCGTAAATCCGGCCGGTTTGCAGTGAGATCCTGCCCAGCAGCCTCAATGCATCAACGTTGGTGGGATTGTCGCGCAACACTTCCCGGTACAGTTGTTTGGCTTCTTTCAAGCGGCCGGCGGCCTGGTGTTCTGCAGCCAGAGCCAGGTTCTTGCGCTCCGGATTCAATTCAAATGATTGCTCGAATGCTACGTCTGCTTCCTTGCCTTTACCCAGCATGGACAGTGCTTTCCCCAGGTTAAAAAACGCGTGGTCAAGGTCCGGATCCAGCCGTGTCGCAGTCTCCAGGACACCGGCGGCTTCCTCGGGCTGGCCCCTTTCCAGCAGCAAGTGTCCAAGATCCTCATACGGTTTGGCAAAAGTAGGAGCCAGTTTGATGGCCTGGCGAAGGTATTTCTCTGCCTCGGTAGTATTCCTGCTTTTCAGCAGTGTAGCGCCCAGCAAAGCCACCATGTTGATGTCATTGGGGTTACGGCCAATAGCTGAACGGCAAAGGCTCTCGGCTTTATCGATCTGGCCGGCATTGATCAGTGCGATGGCTTCGCTCAGGGCACTTTTTGAAGCGAAAGTCCGGGCCATAACTTAGGTGATTCTCAAACGCGAGTACCTGCCACGTTATCGGCATGCAAGTCTGAGCGCAAGCAGGCATTGATAGAACGGTACTCCTGACCAGTCTGCGGTAAGATGGTTACTCAAGGTTCGAATACACAGGTCGCTTGTATGCGCGCGACAGAATTTGTGGAAAGCTATTTTGATGCCTGGAATCATCGTGATCCCAAGGGCATCGCGGATCACCTGTGCGCTGACGGGACCTATCTTGATATTCCGGAACACTCACTACGTACTCCTGAGGAATTGATCGTCAGTCTTAAGAATTTCTTTGCCAATGACCGGCATCGTTATGAACTGATCGGCGAAATTCTGAAAGGTGAAAACACCATTGCTTTTCAATACCGGATGTACCCATACGGAAATGATCACAAACACCCGAAACAAGCAAGCTATCACGGTGCGGAATTCATGACGCTGCATGGCAATGAAGCTTATGAGATTACTGACTACTACGATGTGCCCGTCAACACTCAAGTGCACAAATATGCCAAGTCGGGACTGACCGGCAGTCAATTACGCAAGCACAAGCTACGCCTCGATCAGGTGATGCGATCCCAGAAGGTGTACCTGAAACCCGAGCTGACCCTGCCGAAACTTGCGGAGGATGTGGGTTGCTCGGTCAACCACTTGTCTCAGGTGATCAATTCCGGTTTCGGCACAAGTTTTTTTGATTACCTGAACAGCTATCGTATTGAACACGCCAGAGGTTTGCTCGAAAACCTCAACAGCCAGAGCACCGCAATCCTCAACATTGCATTCACGGTTGGATTCAATTCCAACTCCGCGTTCTACGCCGCATTCAAAAAACGCGTCGGAATTACCCCCGCTCAGTACCGTTCGAGATATCAAGATAAGCGCGCATAAGATCAGGTGGCAACCGGCCTCAGTGCTCGCTTGTTGCTCCACGCCAACATGCGTATACCCCAGGCTGCAAACCCGAACCAGAAATACACATAGTCGATGACCTGGATGTCATCGTAATAAAAGAGTTCGTACCAGTAGGCACTGAACATCACACCCCAGAGGAAATAGATTCCGACTTTGTGCAGTAGTTTCCATTGCCGTGGGCTCAGTTTGCTGCGCCCGAATCGAAAAGAGGTAATCGTCATTGCGAAGATAAAGAAATAGCCGGGAACTCGCTCCACCAAACTGTGAATACCGTTTTCTTCGGCCATGTAGTAGTCATAATGAACCGTGGTCAGTATCAAGATGAAGAACAACTGCCATGCCATACCGGCGGCGAAACAAAGACCCATGATGCGCTGATTTCGAAGCAGCCAGAGACTGAATGTTCCAGGGAAAACGACGTAAAGCGACGAGGAACCGAATGCAAGGAATAGCCAGGGAACGGCAAGCCGAACTGAAAATGTAATCATCGTGCCGACACCTGCTGGTGTGGCCAGGTCCGCTGTTGCTGTTTTCAGAACAGCAACAATACACATTGGCACTACGATAATCGCGAACAAGCCCCAGTTGTTGAGGTGCTTGCTGTTCAAAATGGATGGCTCGCGTGCTGGCATTGAATTCCTTTTTTGCTGATACAGGAAAATACAGAAGCTATGGTATCAGTAACATCCACGCGTATAGGCGAGGATACTTAGGGACGGCGCATATCAGTAAGATAAACAAATGAACGTTGATTACATGAAACAACTGCTTGCAGTCGCGATGGTCATGACGGGCTTGCTCATGGTCATATTCGGAAGTACCTGGGGTTCAGTCGTTTTCGAACTGCTGGCTGACTCCGAGGTCGGCGCGTGGCTGGAGCACTTTGTCCCGTTTCTGCCGATGGCCATCATTGGATCTGGCGCAGCGCTTTTTGTCTCAAACCGCCGGGGTAGGTAGAGGTGGCTAGCGCCCATCTCCACATAAGTGGTTTGATTATCAGTGAAAATAATGGGACTGACCAGGAGCATATAGCATGATCAAAGGCCGCTGCGAGTGTGCAAAAGTTCAGTATGAGATTGACGGTGAACTGGCGGAGTACTGCCACTGTCATTGTTCAATATGTCGTAAACTTCATGGCGCCGCATTTACCACATGGGGTGGCGTCAGGCGTAACGAATTCACCTACACGTCGGGTGAAAGCGAACTCAGAAAATATACCTTTTCGGAAAATGCAGACAGCTTCTTCTGCGGTGTGTGTGGATCCAGGATCCTGGTGGATTTCAAGCCGGAGCCACACATGCTTTACATAACCATGGGCACCGTCGTTGGGGATGTAAGCTGCCCTCCTGGCTTTCACCAATTCGTGGGGTCAAAAGCACCCTGGTTTGAAATTACTGATGATTTGCCGCAGTACGATGAGTGGCCTGACGAACAGTAGACACCCCCATTGTCACGTTACGACTCGATCATAATAGGCGCTGGGCATAACGGCCTGGTTTGCGCTGCCACCCTGGCGCGCGCCGGCCAGCGTGTTTTACTGCTCGAAGCTTCGGACTTCGTCGGAGGACTGGCAGCCAGCCGGGAGTTCCATCCGGGATTCAAGGCGCCGGTTGCTCATTCGATCAATCACTTCCCCAAATCTATCGCTGCAAAATTGGATCTCGAAACCCATGGGCTCAATATGGGCGCCGGTGTTCCAGCGCTCGTGGGTTTGTCGCCCAAAGGCAATCACGTCTTCCTGAACGGGGATGTACTGCGTGGCGTGGGCGATGATGATGCGGAAGCATACAAAAGGTACAGCCAGCAAATGCAGCGTTTCGCGACGGCGCTGAATCCTTTCTGGCTCAAAACCATTCCACGTATCGGGCCCAACAAGCTGGGTGATTTGCTGACTTTCGGGCATATTGGGTTCAATTTGCGGCGTCTTGGCAAGACCGATATGCGGGAATTTCTGCGCGTTTTTTCCCTGCCCATGCGCGACCTGATGGACGAAAACTTCGATTCCGATATCCTCAAGTGCCTGTTGAGTTGGGATGGTCTGATCGGTTCGAAACTGGCGCCGCGTTCGCCGAATAACGCGGTTTTGACACTACTCTACCGCTTGGCGGGCGCAACAACGGGCGGGCGTGTCAGCGCCTTGGTGAGCGCGCTGGAAGCCGCCGCTGCCAAAGCCGGGGTCGAAATCCGCACTGGCGCCAAAGTGGAGCGCATTAGGGTAAACGGCAGCGCTTCGGGGCTTCAGGCCATTGGAGTGCTCATGCACAATGGTGAAGTAATTGAAGCGGACCGGGTAGTTTCATCGGCAGATCCGCAAACTACATTTTTGAATCTCGTCGGCGTCCAAAACCTCGAGATCGGTTTTACCAATCGTATCAAACGCTTACGCTGCAAAGGCTACGTTGCCAAGTTGCACCTGGCGCTCAGGACGCCTCCCATCTTCAGCGGAGTTGAAGACACAAACGGGCGCATGATTATTGCGCCGGATCTGGATGCCATCGAATTCGCTTTTGATGACGCAAAATACGGCGGATGGTCCGAGCATCCGGTGATGGAAATCACGCTGCCAAGTGAACATGACCCGTCCCTGGCACCGTCCGGCCAGCATGTGCTTTCAGCCCATGTCATGTTCGTGCCCTACGATTTGAAAGGCGGTTGGAACGAGGCCGCCCGTGAAGGGTTGAGCAGACGCGTGGTCGACGTTATCGAGTCCTACGCTCCGGGTATCCGCCAGTCCATCGTCGGTCATGAATTGCTGACCCCGGTTGATATCGAACAGGTTTACGGTGTGACGGGCGGACATTGGCATCACACCGAAATGGCCCTGGACCAGATGCTGATGATGCGTCCGAGCTATGAGGCTGCCCA
>Ga0114948_10000606_pt1 | contig 14357 bp, 14 predicted proteins | sample CR04metaG_FD_83877 | JGI IMG/M metagenome (GOLD analysis project Ga0114948, IMG submission 83877) | Deep subsurface microbial communities from Mariana Trench to uncover new lineages of life (NeLLi) - CR04 metaG | ecosystem: Environmental > Aquatic > Marine > Ocean trench > Sediment | place...
CCGTCTGTTCGACCTCATCGTCATCGGACGCAATTTCGGCCAGCCGTGGATTGATTGGAGCGTCATGTGTGAGGCGGCGTTGTTCGAGACCGGACGGCCGGTGCTGGTGGCGGGGTCGCAGACGCCGTCGTCCATCGGTGAGCGCATCGTGGTTGCCTGGAACGGAAGCACCGAGACCGCGCGTTGTATCGCACTCAGTATGCCGTTTCTGGAACGAGCCGAATCGGTCGTGGTGTTGACCGTCGAAGGCTGGCAAGTGCCAGGGCCGGGCGGCGATCAGGTAACCGCTCACCTACAACGAAACGGAATCAAAGCCACCGCGAGGGCGGTGGACGCCGGCAGCCGCTCCGTGGGTGAGGCGATTCTCGACGAGACCAAGGACTTCAACGCGGATCTCCTCGTCAAGGGCGCGTACACCCACAGCCGCCTGCGCCAGCTGGTCTTCGGCGGCGCCACCCGGCACCTGCTGAACCATACCCCCATTCCTCTGCTCATGGCGCACTGACGCCACCAAGTGAAGAAACGACCGCCGCAACGGCGGCGGTCAGCCTCCATGAACGTCGTTGGCAAGAGCGCGCCGGGTGAAATCTGCGCCGTTCACGCAACAGGCGATTCCTGAAACGTTTCGTTTCCATCTGCGGAAGCTTCGTGATTATCGTCGTAGTGGCGCTGTGGCTCGCGGTACGCGCAAGCCTGCCACAGCTCGACGGAGCGCGCGCCCTGGCAGGGTTGGCCGCACCCGTACAGGTCAGCCGCGACCAAGCGGGTGTGGTCACCATACGCGCTGGCGATCTGGGGGCCGGTGATCGACAGCGATGGGAGCGGCAGGCCTCGGGCGCTGCGTTGGCTGGCCCACGACTGGGAGGCGACCAATATGGGGTTGCTGGGGATGGAGGAAGTGCGCACCGTGGAGCAAGCCATGCGGGTCGCCCGGGCAGGCGGGATCCCGCCCCGGAATGTGATTCTGGCAGACAGCGGGGGCAACATCGCCTGGACGGTGATGGGCAGGATCCGCCGCCGGCGTGGCTACGATCCGATGCTGCCGGCCAGCTGGGCCGATCGTAAGAGGATTCATTGGGGGCGATTAATTGGGGACAGATCTATTTTTTTTAAGGTGCCGGGCTTCGATCATGCACGCGATCGCGAGCCCAGCAGGAACAAGCCACCCACACTGGTTACCGGTATCCAGTTGCACACCAGGTAAAACACGCTACCCGCGAACGCGCTTTCGCTGGAGACGCCGAATGGCTGGAGGGCGAATACGAAGGCCGCCTGGAGCGCGCCTACGTAACCGGGGGCATTGGGAAGGGTCACGGCGATGACCGTTGCCGTCAAGACGATGATGGTGATCGCCGGTCCGATGATGACCCCCACGGCGGCCATGGACATCCACAGGCAAACGCCCATCAGCGACCACTGAATGAATGAGTTGACGACCAGGAGAGCCAAGCGCGCCGGAGAACGCACCGAGGAGAGCGCCCGGAGCACGTCGCCCAAAAAGGCCTCGCCCCGCGACTGGATGGACGCCGGCAGCTTGCCGCTGAGCACACGCCACAAACGGAACACCCGTTGGGGTGAAGCGAGCATGGCATAGATGACCACGGCCATGGCCGCGGCCAGCGCGGTCACCAACCAGACACTGAGGCGAATCGCCTGGGGCGGACTTTCGATCCACGGCACCGCCAGCAGGTACAGCAGCAGGATGGCCGCCACATCCAGGATGCGTTCCAGAACCTGTGATACCAGCACGGCGCTTACGCGCTGCCGATGGCGGCGCGCGAACCAGAGGCTGCGCACGATCTCGCCCAGATGGGCGGGCAGTACGTTGTTGGCGGCGAAGCCGATCATCATGGCGGGAGCGACCTGGCGCGCCGAATAGCGACCCAGGGGCGCGAGAATCACCGCCCACCGCCAGGCTTTGATCCAGAAGAACACTGTGAGGATGACGAGAAACGGGCCCACGAATCGGTAGTCGGCTCCGGCCAGCACCTCGCCCAACGCCTCCAGGTCGACCTTCCACAGGGCGTAGACAAGCAGCAGCGCCGTGACAGCGACAACCAGGATCGTCGTCAACCATTTTTTCATTGAAAGCCCTGACCGGTATCAGCAAGAGGGGTAGCTGCCGTCGCGCTGGCAATAACTATAGACCTTGGTGTGGGCGGGAATTGCCGATCTGTCACCGTGCCGCGCCTGTGGTTATGATCCTCAGCTGACGGAACAGTGACTGAATCGGGAGACATGGTCATGGCAGAAAATCTCGCCGCATTGCTCGAGCAGCGTTTCGGTGTCACTGTCGACGTGCCGCCAGAGCTCGCGCGCCTGGAGGAGCTTCTGCAAGCGGCCGCCCATCGCAGTCACCGGGCGTTTACCGATGAACCGGTTCCCTCTTCGTGGACAGAGACGTTGCTGGCCTGCGCGCTCTCGGCGCCATCCAAGTCCGATCTGCAGCAACTTTGCATCGTGCGGGTGGAAGACGCGTCCAAACGTGCCGCGGTCGCTGGCTTGGTGCCGACTCTCGAGTGGCTGCCGAGCGCACCACTGTTGTTGATTTTCTGCGGCGACAGTCGCCGCATCCGCCGCATCTGCGAGCTGCGTGGGCGGCCCTTTGCCAACGATCATCTGGATGCCATGTTCAACGCCAGCGTCGACGCCGCGCTCGTCATGATGAACTTCATCCACGTTGCCCGGGCCGCCGGCCTCGGATGCTGCCCCATCAGCCTGGTGCGCGATCGCGCCGCAACGCTTTCGGAGTTGCTGGAACTGCCCGACGGTGTGTTCCCGGTAGCGGGCATGGCGGTCGGCTTTCCCGCCGGGCCGGCACCTTTGACCCCCCGCCTGCCCATATCGCTCACGGTGCACCAGGACCGCTACGACGACAGCCGTCTCGAGGCGGAGGTGGACGCCTACGACCAACGCCGAAGCGCGCTCCTGCCCACGCCCAAGGAAAAGCAGCGTGACGTCCAGCGCTTCGGCGTCCAGGAAAGCTACGGCTGGTCCGAGGACAAGGCCCGCCAGGTCTCGCGCCCGCAACGCGCCGACTTCGGCCGCTATCTCCGCGAGCACGGATTTCGCCTGGACTGAGCCGGCAAAGACGATTCCGCTACTTGACGGTCTCGAGCCAGCTGCACTCGGTGGCCACTTTTGGGTCCGTCAGGTCGTAACCAATGCCGCCGACCATCAGCCCGATAACGCGCTCGTCATTCCCGTAGGCCTCGTGCGCGGCCATGGGATTTACGAATCCGCCGATACCGAATAAGTTGATTGCGTCGACGACGTTGATACTGACGTTCACGACCTCCGGGCACCGGCGCGAGTCCATGTATTCGTCCTCGTAGCCGACGGGAATCGCGTAACTCAACACGTCATTGGGATCGCTGAATGCGACAATGGAAAGCGCCGCCATGAAGCGTTGGTCGTCTTTTTGCCATCGGGCCTGCCGTACGCATCTATCTGGCCAACGATGGGCGGCAGCGGAGTGCCAAACTGCAGCAATGGCAACTGGTTGGCGAGCATGTAAACGCGCAGTTGCTTGTTGCGCAGTGCCTCGTTGAGATTCTCCAGTCATTCGCGATCCTCCGGGGTTTGGGCCATCTTGTCGACCAACTCACGCACGTTTTTCGCCTGTTCTTGAAATGCGTCGGTTACGATGCGGTTGCCGAGGCTGTGGGTCACGAATACGAACTCGTTCTCGAGGAACTCTTGCGGGTCAGCGAACTGAAAGCCATCGCACGTCGGCGCACCCTTGGGAGGCAGGTCATCCCAGTCGCTGACGGACATTCAGCAAATCCCGGTTCCCACGGATCGCAGAATCTTTTCGTTGCTTTCACCGAGATAAGCCATGGTGTCGGCCATCCGCTCATTGAGAAATTCTTTCAACGCGTGATTGACCTGACTGCGTTTGTACTCGCACTCGCCGGACGTGTCGTAGTCCAGGGTGGATTTCGCAGGGGCTGTAATCTCCGACCAGCTCAGCTCGTAGAAGAGCATCTCTTGAGTGCCTGCTTCGTTCAGGTAACGAAACACCCGTAGAGGTCCAAGGGGCTCGTCGCCGAAGAATTCCGGTGCGCGCAGGCCGATTTCCTTAATGAGCTTTTCACGTTTCGTGAGTCCGAGGGCTTGGGTGAGATTTCGTTGCAAGCGCGCCGAGTAGCCGGGTGGATGGGTGCCGATCCCGTGCACCATCATGACCTTCAGCCGCCGGTACCAAGCAGCCTCCCCCCGTCATCCATATTTTCTGCTCCTTTGTCAGAACTGCCCGCTCCCGACTTCAACACACACCCACGGCATCTCCGAGGGTCTCGCCGATCTCCGTGTTCAGAACCAAGTCCGCCAAGCCGTCCAACTCCGTGGGCTCACGATTGATGATGACGAGCCGGGCGCCATTCTGCTTGGCGAGCATCGGAAATCCCGCCGCCGGATACACGACCAGGGACGAGCCGATGGCCACAAAGAGATCGCAGCCGAGAGTGTCGGCTTCGGCCCGGTCCATGGCCGCCCGGGGCATCGGCTGGCCGAAGGAAATCGTCGCGGTCTTTACGATGCCGCCACAGGCTACACACAGGGGCAGGCTCTCGTCTCGGGCGAAGTCCTCGAGAATGGGTTCCAGCGCGTAGCGCGAGCCGCACGTCAGGCAGCTGGCATAGGTGGTGTTCCCGTGCAGCTCGATCAGGCGATGCTCGGGCACGCCGGACTTCTGGTGCAGGCCGTCGATGTTTTGAGTGATCACGCTGGTGACTGTCTTGCGGCTGACCAGCTCGGCCACCGCACGGTGTCCCCTGTTGGGTTGGGCTTCGCGCATCTCGCGATCGGCGATCATCTTGCGCCGCCAAGCCTCGCGCCTGGCCTCTTCAGAGGCTAAAAAGTCCTGATAGTAGATGGGCGTGGTCTTCGACCAGATACCGTTGGGACTGCGAAAGTCCGGGATGCCGGATTCAGTGCTGATCCCTGCACCGGTGAAGATTACGGTACGCTGACTTTCGCCGAGCAAACTTTCCAGCGACTCCATGGCCTGATTGTCGATAGGTCGTCGATATGGGGCGGGTTGTTTCTGAGCGTTCCGATCATGCCACATCGGCGCAGTCACCGTGCTCGATCTGCACGGTGACGTGGGAGACACCGAAGCGCTCCCTGCAGACGGAGAGTACCGTGCGCAGTACCTGTTCCCCGTTTGCGCCGTCACGTACATGGGCGTGCAGCGTCATCACCAGCTTTCCCGAGGCCAGGGTCCAGACATGCACATGATGCACGTCATCGACCTCCGGGACGGCGGCCACCAGCTCTGCTTTCAACCGGGGCACGTCGATCTCCGCCGGCGTGCCTTCCAGCAGCACGTGGGTGGATTGGCGCACCAGCATCCAGGCACTGCGCGCAATGAGCAACGCCACCAGCACCGATAGCAGCGGGTCGATTGGTGTCCATCCGGTCACGATGATGACCACGGCGGCGATAATTGCCGCCACGGATCCCAGCAGGTCGCCCAGGACGTGCAGCAGGGCACCGCGCACATTCAGGTTTTCGCGATTTCCCCCGTGGAGAATAGCGAAGGAAATCAGGTTCACCGCCAATCCCACGCCGGCCACCGTCAGCATCAGCCCACCCAGGACCTCCACCGGCTGGCGTAGCCTTTGCAGCGCCTCGAAGCCGATCCAGGCGACGATCACCATCAGCACGGCGCCGTTGACGAAGGCGGCCAGAATCTGAAAGCGGTGGTAGCCGTAGGACCGTCGCGCATCGGCCGGGCGCCGCGCCAGTCGAAAGGCAATCCATGCGAAGCAGAGGGCGGCTGCGTCGGTGAGCATGTGGCCGGCATCGGCAAGTAGCGCCAGGGAGCCCGAGATCAGGCCTCCCGCCACCTCCACGGCCATGAAGCCGCCGGTGAGCAGCATGGCGCGAAAAACCCGCCTCTCGTCGTCGCGGCTGGCCGCCCCATGGGTGCCGGGGTGATGATCGTGTGAATGCACTTTTCTAAGTTAGCATGTCGTCACAGGTACCGGGCCATCAGGAGCAATCTCACGCCATGAAGATCAGCGATGCCAAGACCTTTGTGGTGGCGAACCCTCCCCCCCATCACGGAGGGCTCTATTGGGTATTCGTCAAGCTCACCAGCGACTCGGGCATCAGCGGCTACGGCGAAGCGTATTCCGTGCCCTTTCACCCGCGGGTGGTGGCGCAGATGATCGAGGACGTTTGCGATCGTCACGTCATCGGCAGCGATCCCTTCAAGATCGAGCGCTTGTGGCGCATCGTTTACTCCAGGGGCTACAGCCAGCGTCCGGATACGTCGATCATGGGCGTTTTGAGCGCCATCGAGATCGCATGCTGGGATATCGTCGGCAAGGAGCTGGGCAAGCCGGTATACGAGCTGCTGGGCGGGCAGAACCACGAGCGCCTGCGTTCCTACACCTATCTCTATCCCGAGGAAGGCGACGACGGTGACGTCTACCGGGATCCGGATCTGGCGGCGGAACGCGCGTTGTAGTACGCGGACCTGGGCTTCACCGCCGTCAAATTCGACCCGGTGGGGCCGTACACCGCCTTCGATCCCAGGCAGCTTTCCCTCGAGGCCTTGGACAGGGCGGAGACATTCGCGAGCCGGATACGCGAAGCGGTGGGCAGCCGTTGTGATCTACTGCTCGGCACCCATGGTCAGATGACCACTTCCAGCGCCATCCGGCTTGCCCGGCGCCTCGAGCCCTACGATCCCCTGTGGTTCGAAGAACCGGTGCCACCGGAGAACGTCGACGCGATGGCGCAGGTGGCGCGATCCACCAGCATCCCGGTGCCACCGGTGAGCGCCTGACCACCAAGTACGAGTTTGCCCGGCTGCTGGACAGGCAGGCGGCGTCCATCCTGCAGATGGCCCTGGGCAGGGTCGGCGGCATTCTCGAAGCCAAGAAGATCGCCGGCATGGCGGAGGCACACTATGCGCAGATCGCCCCGCACCTCTATTGCGGACCCATCGAAGGTGCCGCCAACATTCAGCTCGATACCTGCACGCCGAACTTTCTCATCCAGGAAGGGATCGAGACCTGGGGAGGATTTCACGCCGAAATCCTCAATACCCCTATCCAGTGGGAGCAGGGCTACATCATTCCGCCCACGGCGCCGGGGATCGGCGTCGAGCTGAATGAAGAGGTGGCCGCCAGGCATCCCTACACGGGGGACAGCCTGCATCTGGAGATGCAGGACGAGCCCGAGCGCTGACGATCAGCGCAGGGTAGGCGTCAGATCCGTCCACCCGGAATCGATGCCCTCGGCGATATCGATCTCCCGCTCATGGGCAATGGCGTCCCAGTCGAGCTCCGGCGTGTATCGGCCGGCGCGGAATTCTCGGGCAAGATCGGCAAGGATCCGATCGTCACGGGCGCGCAAGGGGCCCGTGCACTGGTAGCGTGACGGCCCCACGCCCTTCGGGGGACAGTTGCCCAGGGCGTTGAATGTCAGGAACAACAGGGCGCGGCGCCGGCTTCCCAGATTCTGCTTCGACAGGTGGATCAAGTCGCCGGAGAAAATCACCATGTCACCGGCCGCCATCTCCAGGGCGGTGCGCCCGCTGCGTTCCAGTATCGGGCCGATGATCTCCTCGCGTATCCCGTAACCGGCGTCGATGGCCGTGTGCTCCAGGATGCCGCCGGCGTGGGATCCGGGAACGACCTCCAGAGTACCGTTGTCCGCATCGGATGCGTCGATGGCGATGACCGCGGTGAGCGCCGCATCGCCCGGCAGGCCTTCTTTCGCCCACGCGGCGCGGTCCTGGTGAGGATCCCAACCGCCGCGTTTCGCTCGCGCGTCGTCACCCCACTTGATGTTGAGCCTGCCCTTGAGCAGATAGACCTGGTCGGCGAGCAACTCGCCGACCAGATTGACCAGGCGCGCGGTGGCTGCGAAGGACGTGATGACGTCGTCCCCATGGCCCAGATAACCCAGGTTCGATGCTTCACCGCCCTGGGAATCGATGGTCACGTCCTCGTGCTCTAAAACCCGCCGCTTGTCGCCATCGATAATGGCAGCCAGCAGCACGATCTCGTCGCCGAAAAACCCGGGTCGACGCAGGTATCCTTCCCTGAGGTACTCGTCCCGGGCGCTTTCCCGATCGTTGTCTCCCGCCAGACTCATGATTCGATTATCAAACCGATCCCGACTACCGTCAACGCGGCCCGGTTGCAGGGCGGCTTGATGTGTTTAATTTGTCAGACTAGCATCGCCAACCGGTGAGCCCTGGAATCGACCGGGGCCAAAGTATTCATCCGGTATGGCCGTGGCAGAACCTGGGCATAAGAGGAGGCGGGAATTGAAAGATTTCACCCTGGTCGTCAACGAGGACATTCGAACCCAGCTCACCCATCATGTGGGGCGCCACTGGATGATCGACCAACTGACCGTGGCCGACATCGAGGATATGTTGCCCTTCGTCCCGGAGAACACCACCCAGGTCGTCGATCTGTGCTGCGGGAGCGGCCGCGTGGCGATCGCGCTGGACAAGCTGTTCCTGCACGGCAAGGCGAAGTTCTGGCTTGTCGACGGCAACGTGAGGGCTGAGGTCGAGAACATCAAGCGACACTGGGACAAATATCGCAACGACGAGATAGCGAGATTCTACAACAAAAGGGAACTGACCGAAGAGTGCTGCCGGCTGAACGATTTCGACAACTACGAATACATCGAAGCCGATGAAAATCTGCAATGGTCGAAGTTGCCCACGGACGTGGACTTTCTATTTTCCAACAGAGGCATCGGTTGTCATTGGCCGCTGGGCTTGTACGCTGACACTTTTCCGAAGATTCTCAAGGATGGCGCCACGTGCATCTTCATGAACGGCGAAGTACTCGGAGAGATCCCCGGGTACTTCTCGAAAATCGCCGTTGTTCAGGAAAAGATCCAGGATCGAGAGTTGATCGTGCTTCGGTACAATGCGTGATGTCTGAAGCCGGTTTCTGAGCTGACTGACACTGCCCGATATAGTCGGATCTTAAATATCACCGTTCGGCCATGAGCGGTTTGGTCTTAGGCGACGCGCAAGTGATAATGATTCTCATTCAATAAACGCCTCCGCGGAAGCGGGGGTGATCGACGCAAACCGGCCATGACCCGACCTTCGTCATTCGAGAAATCTTGCTGTTTGAAGGTCCGCTTGCGATCTAGATCCAGCCGTTCCTAGTCAAAGCGAGGAAGAGGCCCGTGAAACAGGATTGGTCGTCAGTCGCACACGATATTCGAACGAGCAGCACTCACGCCGCGGAGAGTGCCTCATCCAGTGCGGACACAGCGACCTTTAGGCCGTCCCGCACTGCATCATCCCGTAGACGCTGAATCTCTTGTATTGTCGCGCAATCACGCTTTCCCCGGCCAAAAGCGGCTAGCGCCCGGCCCCTTTCGATGATGAAATCGATAAAGGGCAAAGGCTCAGGGCGGGTATAGTCTTCAAGGGCTGATGCATACCGATCGACACTCGCCCAGTCGCCGATTTTCAGGCATGTTTCAATGCCGTCCTGGTAGAATTCGAAATAGTTGTGACCAACGCATCCTGTACGGAGAAGCTCCTCGCCTTCCCTCAGGGCAAGTTCTCGTTTCTCGGGGTCATCGGTCGCGAGTGAAAGCGTCCCAAGAATCGCTGCTCCCACATAACGAATGCCGGTCTCGCGACTGATGGCGATCGCTTCCTCGAGCTTCTGCACTGCATCACGGGACCGACCTTCCGCGATGAGCACTCTTGCCAGATAGTGTAAGTGTCGTGCCAGGAATCGCCGAGCGCCAATGCGTTCGGCCAAGGCAAATCCCATCTCCGCATGCTGGCGAGCCCGGTCGAAGTCGCCTAACCACATGCAACCATAGGCAACGCCCATATGTGCAAACTGTTCCGCTCTATGCTGTCCTATCCTTCGAGCAGCGGTGACCGTCGATGAACTTTCCTCGAGGGCTGCTCGCATCTCATTCAGATAGAAAAGCGTGCCTCCAAAGCCTATCATTTGCCGATTCGCGACCTCAATCCGCCCAAATCCGTGTTGTCTACATAACTCGAGACACTGGGAAAAATACTCATGGGCAGAGCGCATTCGGCCTTGCACGTACAAGCCATCGCCCACCCCACCGAGCGCGGACGCTTCTAACTCAGGCGCGTTTGCCTCCTGGGCATGTTGCAGTGCGAGCTTATGCTGTTCTATACATCCATCAATTTTTCCCAGAGGGAAGTACAGATTGCCGCGTAAGCTATGAATCTGCGCAAGTGCTCTCTTAAGGTCTTGTCGTGAAGCCACGACCTGAGCCATATCAAGCGTCTCTAGAGCTTCGTCGTACTGATCCAGCCCCCGCATAGCGGTCGCCAGACCGATCCACGCCTCGCAGCGCTGCGTATCATCCTCAGCGATGTTGAGGGCATCGCGGTACGCCTCCATAGAGTCAGCAACTTCCCCGAGGTGCCACAGTTGCTCTCCACGTAGACAGTTCAGCTCGCACTGTTCGACTGGCGTTCGCGCAATCTCCAGTCCCCTCTCGACCAAGCGGATTGCTTCCTGGGTTCGATATTGTGCCGATTGCGACTTAGCCGCTACCAGATACGCTCGCGGGGCACCCTCGTCCACTCCTCGGTCGAGGTGCTGTGCATATAGCACAGCATCTGTTTGCGCGAACCACTCCGCAGCCCGACGGTGCAGGCCACGACGCTGGTTCTTTAGAAGCGAGGCATACACACCTTCTTGAATAAGCGCATGGGCGAATAAATACCCCATCCCCTCGGGTCTTACCAGACTGTGTTCGACCAAACCCCGACCGTCATAGTCATTTGTCTCCAGTAGGTGACACAAGGTATCCATATCGAAGCGTTGCCCGATAACTGCAGCCGCCTGCAATGCTCTCTTGTCCTCGGCCTCGAGACGGTCCAGGCGTGCGAGGACGAGACTTTGAATGGAGTCGGGGAGACTGTCAGTCGTGCCTTCTCGGGCATTTCGTAGCAACTGCTCCAGGAACAGTGGATTCCCGGCAGCCCGCTGGAGGCATCCTTCGGCCAGAGGATCATCCGAATCGATGAACTCCCCAATGAGTTCAATCGATTCTTGCTTTCTCAGCGGACCCAGATCGATGGTTACGAAGGGAGCCCCTTCGGTAGTGCTCCGCCAGCTCTGGTCGAGCGGATCGCCCTCTATACGCGATGTCATGACGGCCAAGGTTGGACCCTCCGCCACCGTTTTCGTGAGCACTGCCAGATGTGCTAAGACGATAGGGTCGGCCCAATGAATATCCTCTACGATTACCAGAAGTGGCTGTTCGCGACCGATGCTGGTGACAAGCTTGGACACCACGGCCCGCTTGCCTTGGTTGCGAGTGGTGTTATCCATCGCGTCGTAGAGCGCCCGAAGTTCTGTTGCTTGCGGCAGGTCCAACAGGTCGTTTAGATAAACACGCTCGTCAGGCTCCAGCGCGTGTTTGTTGATGGCCCCCTCGGCTGCCTTTCCTCTCTCATCCTTTCCATCGCCGGAGGAAATTCTGAGCAGACTTCTCACCAACGAGCGGATGGCGTCCTGGCCTTTGCCTACTCCGAACGGCAGCACCAAGCCACGATGACAAACAAATCCCTTCGACTCAGCGATGAGCTGGAACTCCCCGACCAGCCGTGTCTTCCCGATACCCGGTTCACCGCGGACATAGATCGTCTGACCCTGGCCCTCCTCAAAGCAGGTATCCAACATCCCCCGGACCTGTTTGAGTTCGGCGCGCCGGCCCACAAATGGGGTTCGCGAGGCGACGGTTGTTACCTCCTCGATAGACCGCACCCGACGAAGTGCAAATACCGAAACCGGCTCAGAGATGCCTTTGACCGCTACCGGCTCAAGCGCTTCAGATACAATACGTTCTTCTGAAAGCGCCCGGGTGGCTGCAGTGAGGTAGACCTCACCGGGCTCGGCCACCTGCTCCATCCGCGCTGCAATGGGCACTGTCGGCCCCGAGGCGTCGTACTCCGCCTTGTTGCCTTCACCCACGGTAAGCACCACCACCTCGCCAGAGTGCAACCCGACCCGAATCTGTAGCCCTTCCATGTCGCTCGCGTAATCACGGATGGCGTGTTGCATCTCGAGCGCCGCCTCACACGCATCAATAGCATGGTGTTCGCTTGCAACCGGCGCACCGAACATCGCCATCAGCCCATCACCCATGAACCGACATACCGTACCGCGGTTGCGCTCAACCGCTTCACACATACGCTGGGTAGCGCCGTAGAGGAGTTCATGAGTCTCCTCCGCATCGAGTTTCTCGGTGAGCGCAGTCGAGCCTGTGATATCGGCGAAGAGCATGGTCACCGGCTTTCGCTCACCGGGGTGTCTCTCCCAGGTTGCAAGGCCCGTGTCAGTATCGACCTCAGACGACGGTTGCTCCTCGGGTAATGTCTCGACGGTCTCTGAGAGCGTGGCGATGGCCTGCTGCAGTATCCGTCGATGGCCCAACGATACACCCAGCTCCTTCAGGTCCTGCTCGGAGAGTGCTGGCAGAGCGCGGAAATCAACATCGTTCTCGACAAACGTAGCCGCGTATTTGCCAAGACCAAGCCCTTCCAACCACTTGGTGACATCCTCAAACATCCGCGAGGCCCTGATTCTCCACGGGGCACAGTCTACCTATAGATTCGTGCTTTTGTCGGCTATGCGCGCTACTGGAGACATTGGACGAAGCGTGACTCGAATGGCCGGAACGGGTCGATCTCGGATCTTCGGGGCCTGCCGACCTGTTTTGCCCTCGCGACTGACCGAGATCGGCCATGACGAGACAATCGTCTCGGTTGTGCGCAATGTCCGGTCTTGCTGATAATAACAGCCATCCGTTTCGGCGAACTCGAGCTACCACTCGTGACTCATTCTCGACGTTCCGTGTAATGTGCCGTGGGGGCGCTCCGATGGCGTCAGTGGGAACACTAGGGGAAACGTACCATGGCGAGCAAGATTGAATACGACGAAAAGGAATCCAAGGACACCGAGCGCGTCTATCTCGCGTCCGAAATAGTGCGTCAACGGATGCGCACGCTCGAAGTGCTTAGCCCGAGGACCGGTGAGCGTATCATCGAAGTGGGTTGCGGGCCCGGGTTGCTCGTTCATGACCTGGCGACTGAAGTGGGTCCTGAGGGTCGTGTGGTCGGAGTAGATACAAGCCTGCCGATGCTCCGGCTCGCCGAGCACCGATGTGCTGACCTACCCCAAGTGGAGCTCATCGAGGGCGACATGGCAAACCTGGCAGCCGATGACGCAGCTTTCGATGCCGTCGCCTGCATACAGGTGCTGCTCTACATCGCAGACGTAGGTAGAGTGCTCGACGAATTGCGCCGTGTACTCAAGCCTGGTGGGCGAATCGTTATTATGGAAACGGACTGGCGTGGCGCGGTGCTAAACAGCACCACCCCGGCGCTTACCGACAAGATGATGGCAGCTTGGGACCAATCGGTCCCGAGCCCGAATTTGCCGGTGCGACTCGGTCCGCTGTTGCGCCAGCATGGATTCACCACCGTACGCGTGGAAGCTATTCCGATACTAAGCACCTCCTATGTGGAAAAGGGGTTTTCCGTGGCCATGATGACTCAATTTGCCCGGCTTGCGCGAGGGGGTGGTACGGTCAGCGAATCTGAAAGCCAGGATTGGCTTAATGAACTCGAACACCTGGGCGCGGAAGACGCGTATTTCTTTTGCGTTAACCGTTTCTTGTTCTCGGCAATGAAGAAACGACAGCTTTGAAAGCCAAAAGCTGACATCCGGGCTAACCATCGTGAAGGTCCGGTGAGGGTCGCAAGTCGCCGTTGGGTGTCCGCGGGTTAATTTCATCCCCTGGACGGCGGGAAACGGCCACAACCCGACGGTCGGTGCCTTAAGGCAAGGCTCTACATGGACCACGTAAGCGGCCGTTGATTATCCTCAGCTGAGCGGCTCTTGATGCCCTAATCCGGACGCACAGTTTGGCGAGATTGTCGGCGATCGGCGGTCAACCTGACAAAACCGATTAAACACCTAGCCCGCGACTTGCCTATTTCGACAACGTATAGACCACGCCGGGCTGGGGGTCGAGCAGCTTCGCCTTCACCCCTAACGCCATCAGCGACTCGCCGAGATCGGCCGGAGTGCGCCCCGCCGTCTGCTTGAGCCGGTGGTGGGAAGGGATGACTGTCTTGAGATTGGGATTCTTCTCCGACAGAAATTGCGCCATGAGCGCGACATCGCGTGGGTCCATTTTGCTGGATAAGTAGAGGATCGCCGCGTCCGGCCTAAACAGCTCGCCCCACAACTTCATGTCCAGGGTCAGATCCGTGCTGCCGCTGAAATAGAGCGTGTAGCCGTTCTCGAAGGTAATGAAGAACCCCAGCGCCGCGCCGCCCAGCTCCCCGTTGC
>Ga0114948_10000607_pt1 | contig 14348 bp, 11 predicted proteins | sample CR04metaG_FD_83877 | JGI IMG/M metagenome (GOLD analysis project Ga0114948, IMG submission 83877) | Deep subsurface microbial communities from Mariana Trench to uncover new lineages of life (NeLLi) - CR04 metaG | ecosystem: Environmental > Aquatic > Marine > Ocean trench > Sediment | place...
CCAGACATTCCGCTCTGAGCAGGAGGCCGTGCTCAGCCTGCGGGAGCGCTAGCAGTCCGTGGTGAAAGTCGCGCGTCGCACCGAGGGTCGTCGAGATCGACGCTGCGCCGGGCCCCTGCAAGGCGAGACGAGGGAGCATACCGGCAGTATTCGGCCGAGAAACAACGCAGGCAGGGCGGATGCAGCGCCGGCCGAATGCAGCGGGACTTTCACCACGGGCTGCTAGGGGTGCGTGGGGACGGACCGTCGGGTTGGACCAGCGCTGCATCCCGCGAGGGCCGGTGCTGGGACCAAGGAGATGCAGGACATGCACAGACCTACGAGCGATGTGACGCGGCGTTCGTTTCTCGCGGCAGGCAGCATCGGCGCGATGGCCTCGGTCGCCATGCCTGGCCAGGGTGGCGCGGCCCAACCCAGCACAGAGGAGTCGGCCAACATCACAGCCGTGAACGACTTCTGTGCCACCTTCGTCGTGCCGCTCGATTGGGACAAGATCGCGTCGTTCCTGCACGACGACTGTAAGTACCGAGCGAGCCAGAACATCCCGATGGTGGAGGGCCCCGAAGCGATTGTCGGATTGCTCGAGAGCTTTGTTGGCAACGCGACGTCGGTGGAGTTCGACATCCTCGATACGTGGGCCCGCGGGCCGGTTGTCGCGAATGACCGCGTGGACCGATTCGTGCTGCCGGACAGAACCCTCGCACTGCCGGTTGTCGGGGTCTTCTACCTGGTGGATGGCAAGATCGCTGAGTGGACCGACTTCGTGCTCGACGTCGCGCCTTAGGCGACGTGGCCTCGGCGGTCCGATGGTCCCGCGACATCCGCGGCCGGCGCGGCTACACTCTCGACGTCGCAATGTCCCGAAGGAGATCAGTCATGTCGAAGTTTCTCGTCCTGTATCGCGGTGGAGACGGCAGCAAGCTGTCGCCGGAACAAAACGACACCCTCATGAAGAAGTGGGGGCAGTACATGGAGAAGCTGGTCAAGGCGGGCGCCCTGGTCGATGGGGCCCCCGTGCAGAGCTCCGCCGCCACCCAGATCGTGGGCAAGGCCAAGGTCATCAAGGAGACGCGCGCCGGCAATCACGCGAGCTTCGTCGGCGGATATTGCATTCTGCGGGGCAAGAGCATCAAGGGTATCCAGAGGCTGTCGAAGACCTGCCCGCATCTGACCATGATGGATGGGACCATCGAAATCGTGCCGATCATGGAGACGCCGTAGTCGCCACGACGATGGTCACGTTGAGGCGGCAGCTGACCGTGTCGGTCGATGAACAGCCACGCGGCTCACCCCGCACGGCACCGTCACACGGACGTGCACGGACAGGCTGCGCTGCCGATGCAGACCGCGTGGCTGGTGATCTTCGGGATCGCCGTCACGCCGGCCTCGGCTGATACGCCAGCCACCGGCGCGAGTTGTCAACCAGGATCTTCTGGATCGTGTCCTCCGGCACGCCAAAGTAGCGGAGCTTCGGTACAAACTGCAAGAGCACCGTCGAGAACCCGTTGCCCCAGTTGGCCTTGATCTGCGCCGTGTTGGCGAAATCGGACGACAGCAGGATGTGATCCTCGAGCCCGGCCTCGAGGGCGTTCAGGACCATGTCCACTTTCTCCCGCTCCGGGATGAACGACGCACTCATCTGATGGCCGACAGTGTCGAAGCCGAGGAACGCGCCCCGGCGGGCGATCTCCTTGTGCGTCTCCCACCCCGGGTCGTCGGACCGTGTGATGGTCGAGAGGTGTCCGATACACAGGTGAGCCATGTCGACCCCCTGTGCTTCGTAGATGTCGATCTGATCCAAGGCACAGGACGGGCAGCTCTCGTGCGGCACATGGGTGAAGATCGGGAGGCCGGTGCGGGCATGGACGTGGCTGATGGCGCGGATCATCTTGCGCTCGTCGTCATGCATCTCCGGAAACGAGCTCCCGACTTCGCCGAGCGCTCCCCACCGCTCCCGGCCGGCCTGTTCGACCAGGTGGGTCGCGATCTCCTCCTCGGGCAGCCGGATGATCTCGTCCGGATACCGTGGCTGCAGGAAGTAGCTGCCACCCAACACGATGTGGACACCCGAGCGGGTGGCCATCGCCGTGAGGTTCGCGAGCTGCTGGTCGGTGCGTGGCCCGATCGACGAATCCACGATGCAGCTCACACCGTCGAAGGCTGCCATCCGCAGCTCCTCGACCAGGAGGTCGACCATGTCCTCGTTGGTGGGTCGAGCGGGCGGCGGCGTGTCCGGCGCTCTGGGCTCCGGCGGCGGGCTGCTGAAATTGAAGGCCAGATGCTCGTGAAACAGCGTCGCCCCCGTGCCGAGCTCCGCCGGGTCGACGTCGGCCAGCACGGTCCGCACGATGGCGCCGTCCGGGAAGGTGACGGCGGGACGCGTCGGAGCCGGCGGCTGTTCCGACACCAGCTCTGGCTCCGGACCCGGCCCACAGCCGGCCGTGAGGCCGAACCCCGCCCCGGCCGCGCCGGCGCCGAGTAACCGCATCGCATCCCGGCGATTGAGGTGCGCCGGACGAGTGAGTCCTGCGGTCATAAGCGTTCCTTGCCCCCTGTGGCCAGACACAGTACCACGACTCGCACTCGGTGGTAGAGTTGGCGACACATCGACGTAGCGGTCAACCACATGATGGACGTCCGGACGTGGCGCGGATGGATGGGCGGTGCGGCGGTCGTCGCGCTGCTGGGGTGGGCGTGGGCTGCACCAGTCCGCGCGCAGCGCCCGGCATTCCAGCCGGTCACTGATCAGATGCTGGAGCGCCCCGACCCCGAGGACTGGCTGCACTGGCGGCGTACGCTCGACGGCTGGGGCTACAGCCCGCTCGACCAGATCAATCGGGACAACGTCCATCTGTTGCAGCTGGTCTGGTCGTCGCCGTTGCGGCAGGGGTTGAGCCAGCCGACACCGCTGGTCTACGACGGCATGATGTACGTCCCCAATCCGCTCGGCGTCGTGCAGGCCCTCGATGCGGCGACCGGCGACCGGTTGTGGGAATACCGCAAGACGTTCGAGGGGACCCCCGACGAGACGTTCCGCAGCCGGACGCGCTCGCTGGCCATCTACGGCGACAAGATCTACGTCACGACCTCCGACGCCCACATCGTGGCGCTCGACGCCCAGACGGGCAGTGTGGTGTGGGACCACACCGTCGCGGACTACCGCCGTGGCTATCGGTATACGAGCGGGGTCATCGTGGTGAACGGGATGCTGGTCGCCGGTATGACCGGGTGCGAGCGGTACACGGAGGGCGGCTGTTTCATCTCGGCGCACGACCCCGAGACCGGCACGGAGCTGTGGCGCACCCCGACCATCGCGGGTCCGGGGGAACCGGGCGGCGACACCTGGGGCGATCTGCCGGCGATGTTTCGAGCGGGTGGGGATGCCTGGATTCCCGGCAGCTACGACTCCGAGCTGAATCGGATCTATTGGGGCACGGCCCAGGCCAAGCCGTGGGCGCGGGTCTCGCGGGGGACCGACGGCGATGCGCTCTACACGAACAGCGTGCTGGCGCTCGACCCGAAGACGGGCGCGTTGGACTGGTATTACCAGTTCATCCCGGGGGAATCCCACGACCTCGACGAAGCGTTCGAAAGCGTCCTGATCGATCGCGCGGGGCGCCGGTCGATGTTCAAGATGGGCAAGCTGGGTATCTTGTGGGAGCTCGACCGCGCGACCGGTGCGTTCGTGGCGGCGCACGACCTCGGGTATCAGACGCTGGTCGACGTCGACCCGCGGACCGGCGCGGTGACCTACCGGCCGGGGATGATTCCCCGGGACGGTGTGGAGCTGGAGTTCTGCCCTGGGCCGTTCGGCATCAGGAACTGGCCGGCGACGGCGTATCATCCCGAGACCAACGCGCTGTATATTCCCATTCATCCGAATTGCATGAAGGCGGTCTTCAGCGCCGTGGACCGGAAGGAAGCGCCGCCCGGGGACTGGTACTTCTATCGAGATTCCAGCTACAACGGCTGGCAGCCGACCGGGAGCGGCCCGCATCCACTCAGCCCCGACCATGGCGCCCACCTGGTCGCGGTCGACATCGACTCCGGGAACGTCCTGTGGCGACACTCGGTGCGGACGCGCGCGCTGTTGGCGGCATTGACCACCGCCGGGGGCCTGGTGGTGGGTGCGGATGGTGACGGCTACCTGAATCTCCACGACGTCGCGACGGGCGAGGTCCTGTTTCGCACGCGTCTGCCCGGTGTGCCGCAGGGATTTCCGGTGACCTACGCGGTCGACGGGAAGCAGTATCTGGCCGTTGCGGTGGGGGGTGGACGGGTGGCGGGTTCGGCAAACATCCTGTTCGTCTTCGCTGTGCCGGACGTCTGAGAGCGGGCTCCTAGAAGTCAGGAGTCAAAAGTCAGGAGGACGCCGGAGGGCTGCGCCGCCGTTTTTCGGCAACCTGCTCGCCCAGGTTGGGCGCCGGGGCGGGATGGGACCTGTCATAGGAGGACTGAGGTGACGAATCGATCGCTCGCTCTCGGCGCCGCGGGGACGCTGGCCGCCGTGATCCTGGGCGTGTTGCTGGTATCGGCGCCCACCGCGGGCCAGTTGATGCCGGCGGCCGACTGGGAGCCCCCGCGGACGCCGTGGGGTGACCCGGATCTGCAGGGGATCTGGGACAGCAAGAGCACCACGCCGCTCGAGCGGCCGGCGCAGTACGCCGACCAGGAGTTTCTGACCGACGAGGAGATCGCCGCGCTGGAAGACGCGGAGGTGCGGGAGGCGAGTCGGGGGCCACAGGGCCGCGACGTGCGCGCCGAACCGGGCACGGAGGCCGACGTCGAGGGAGCCTACAACAACATCTTCAGCACGGGGCTGGGCACACACTATAGCCGGACGAAGCGCTCGTCGCTCGTCACCGATCCGCCCGACGGCCGGTTGCCGCCCTTGACGGCCGAGACCGAGGCGCAGAGAGCGGCCCGGGCACGGGACGCGATCGCGGCGCGGGCCGCCAGCGCGCCACGGCCACGCGCCGACGTCCCATATCCCGTCGACACCGGGCGTGCCTATGACAACCCGGAGGAGGTCCGGATCATCGAGCGATGTCTGGGGGTCACGATCCCGTGCACGGGCGGCCTCTGTGGCTTCAGTCGACTCGTCCAGGGGCCCGACTGGGTGGGAATCTACTATGAACAGGGCCATGGCGGGGGCGGCTACCGCTCCATTCCGCTGGATGGCCGGCCGCACCTGCCGTCGCACATCCGGCAGTGGCTCGGGGACTCGGTGGGCCACTGGGAGGGCGACACGTTGGTGGTGGATACGACGAACTTCACGGGCCAGACAAGTTACATGGGGTCGGCCGAGCACCTGCATCTCATCGAGCGCTTCACGCGCGTCGCCCCTGACCTGCTGAGGTATGAGATCACCGTTGAGGACCCGACGGTCTGGACCCGTCCATGGACCATGGAGCTGGCGCCGACCCTGCAGGACAGCATGCAGAACCTGATCTTCGAGGCGGCGTGCCACGAAGGGAACTACTCGCTGACGGCCATGCTGGCCGGGGCGCGCATCGCCGAGGCAGCAGACGCGGGGGCGAGGTAAGCGATGCGACACCGGGTGAGCGGTGTGATCGCCGCGATGACGATCGTGGCGGGCCTGCTCGGGGTGGGGGCGTGCCAGCCGGCGCCTGAAGACCCGGGAGGCGACGGTGCCGGTGGGGCGCTCCCGCGCCTCGAGGGCACCCCGTATCCGGACATCAACGGGGTGTGGCAGGCGTTCAGCGAGGCCGAGTACAACCTCGAGGGACAGGCGGCGCAACCGGCGGCGGTGGTGCATCCCGGGGTGCCCAACGGTAACCCGGTGCCGCATGCACCGGTCCTGGCATTGGGCGCGCTGGGCGGCGTGCCGCCCAGCCAGGGCGTGGTCCTCGGCGGAACGATCCCGTACCGGCCGGAGGCGCTGGCCAAGCGCGACGAGAACCGTGCCAACGCCTTGACGCGCGACCCGCTGGTCAAATGTCTGATGCCAGGGGTGCCACGGGCAACGTATATTCCGTTTCCGTTCCAGATTACGCAGGGCACCGAGAAAATCATGATCGCCTACGGGTTCTCGAATGCGGGGCGGACGATTCACCTCGACGACGTGAACCTCGGGATTCCCGCGTGGATGGGGCATTCCGTCGGTCGCTGGGAGGGCGACACGCTGGTGGTGGACGTGACGGACTTCATCGACCAGACCTGGTTCGACCGGTCTGGGAACTTCCACAGCGAGGGGCTGCGGGTGACCGAGCGGTATACGCCGATCACGCCGTATCACATGCAGTACGAGGCGACGATCGACGACCCGGAAGTGTTCACCGAGCCGTGGACCATCTCGCTGCCGCTGTATCGGCGGATGGAAGAACACCCGCGCGTGCTGGAGTACCGGTGCGTGGAGATGGTCGAGGAGCTGATCTACGGGCATCTGCGGAACGAGCAGCTGGTCACGCACTGGGAAGGCGACTACGGGCGGCGTGGCGGGACGCTGGTGGTCGACATCACACGCCGACCGACCAGCGAGGATTTGAACCCCTGAGTGCCACAATAAGTGCGGAGGGGGCCGCCAAGGAGGCAGCCGGACGATGCGAACAACGGTAATCGCGGGCGCCATGATCGGCGCGGGACTGGTGCTGGGGACGGTGCCGGTGGGGGCGCATCATGCGTTCTCGGCGGAGTTCGACGCGGACCGGCCGGTGCACTTCCAGGGCACGGTGGTGAAGGTGGAGTGGATCAACCCCCACACCTGGATTCACATCGATGTGACGCGAGAGGACGGCGAGGTCGAGCGGTGGATGATCGAGGGGGGCAACCCGCACAACCTGTTCCGGCGGGGCTTCACGAGAGACGCCATCAGCATCGGCATGGAGATCGTGGTCGATGGCTATGCCTCGAAAGACGGGACGCGGCGGGCCAACGGGCGGGACCTGACGCTCCCGTCCGGCCAGACGCTGTTCATGGGCTCGTCGGGCACCGGCGCCCCGTACGACCGGCCCAGTAGCCCGCGGTGAAAGTCCTGCTGCATTCGAGTGGCGCTGCATCTCGCCAAGCGACGTTGCTCTTCGGTCGAAGACTGCCGGTCTTCTTCCTCCCGGTCGCGGTAGCTGGCGTATGTCGGGGTGTGGGCGATCGTCGGCATCGGGATGAGCGCGGCCCAGGGCATTGGCGACGCCCATCGGGGTCAATGGGCGACGGTCTGGCAGCGCGCCTGCGCTGAGGACGGTCCGAATGGCTGTCGACATTTCGCCGTCATGGTGACGACCATGCGCATTGCCGGTCCACCGATCGCTGATGGGGCATGCGAGACTGTCCGGTTGTCCCGGGGAGGGCGGCGTGGTCACGGATGCACAGGTACGGCGGTGGCGGGAGATGCGGATGGACGGCAAGATACTCGCGACGGCGGCGGTGACGGCCGGCATGTCGGAGGGGACGGCTTTCTGGGTGTCAGCCAACTCAGCCTCCAGCGCCCCCGACGTTCGGCCGTGTCCCACCGCGATACCGCGCGATGAGTACGGTGATGTCGTCGTTCTGCGGCACGCCGACGGTAAACTTGCGAACCGCGGCGAGGACCTCTTGAACCAGCTGGCGGGGCTCCATGTCGCTCGGGACCGCGTCCACGCACTCGACTATCCGATCGATGCCGAACGCCGTGCCCTGCATGTTCGACGCTTCCGACACCCCGTCGCTGAACGTGATCACCGTGTCACCCGGGCTCAGAGTGACGACCTCCTGCTCGTATGTGGCCTCGTCGAACGGGCCAACGATGAGACCGCCAGTGGTGAGCCGGCGCACTCCGTTCTTGCTGATAAGCAGCGGCGGATTGTGACCGGCGTTACAGTACGTGAGTTCGCCGCCCGGCGACAGGACGCCGTAGAACATGGCGACGAATCTGGCTTCCAATGCTTTCTTCACCATCGCGGCGTTGATGGCGGCCATCGTCACGGCCGGATCGTCGCCCGCCAGGCATGAGAAGATCTCCTGAACGCGCGCCCCCAGCAGGGCAGCCGCCGCGCCCTTGCCGGCCACGTCGCCCACCGCGAAGCCGAAGCTGCCGGCCAGGTCCAGATAATCGAAGAAGTCGCCGCCGATGGAACGACACGGCACCATCGCGGCCGCAGCGAAGAAGTAGTCGTGTGTCGGGGCCGCCTTCGGCAGCAGCCCCTGCTGGAATTCGTGGGCTTTGCGCAGGTCCCGCTCGAGCCGCTCCTTCCCTTGGATTTCGCTGTAGAGTCGATTGTTCTCGATCGCGACCGCTGCTTCCGCAGCCAGGGTTTGGAGACCGAGCTGGATCTCCCTGGAGCTGGGCGGTCCCTTTTCCGAACTGTCCAGATACAGCACGCCGACCGGATGGGCGTCGTCGACTTCGACCGCGCGCTCGGCATACCGGGGCAGCATCAGCGGGACGCAATGGACGGACCGAATGGGGAACCGACTGGTCCGCTTGTGCTCCTCGGCGATCATCTCGTCGTGCAGATCGGGCACGAATTGCGGGTCGCCGGTGGCGAAGACTTGCTCGGGAATCTTCCGGCTGGTCTGGAAGGCGTCTCCCGACAACGTGACCTGCCTGGCCCCGCGCCCGAGCGTGAACTCCAGCCCGCGCCCGGGGTTGGCGAGCATGATGAAGCCCCGTTCGGCCCCGCTCAGGGTGATGGCGAAGTCGATCACCATGGCCAGCAGTTGGTCGAGCACCTTGGCCGTGCCCAAGGCGCCGAGCCAGTCGAGCAGGGTGGCAGCCTGGCGCAAACTGCGGACTCCCGCGGTGGTGGCGCGTGTGACGGGGTCGGGGGTGTCCCCGATCAGAAACTGGAGGTCCGAGTATCGGCCGACCCGGATTTGGTCGCCGTGACTCAAGGTGTGCTCGACCACGCTCTCGTCGTTGACGAACGTGCCGCCGCGCGAACCGATGTCGCGGAGAATGTAGCGGTCCCCTTCCTTGACGATCTCGGCGTGCCACCGTGAAATCTCGGCGCCGTCGAGCGCAACCACGTTGCTCTGGGCGCGCCCGATCGTGACTCGGTCGTCCCCGATCGGGACGACCTGAGTCCTGCCCATCGCGTCGGAGACCTCGAGCCGCGCACCTTGCATGTCGTGTCCCTCGCTGGTCGGGATCTCCGTGTGGGTCGCCCGGACCAGAATCCTTCTACACCAGCCAGACCTGTCCCATCCCGCCTTCTCCGATCAGGGCGGTGACGTCGTGGTGCCCGATCGTGGTTGCGGGCGCGAGCCCCATATGCACATCCTCACGGTAGACGCGCCGGGCAGTCGCACTGGACAGCGACGGCAGGTCGCGTCGTCGTGCCCGAGGCGGGTGCCGGGACTGAGGGCCATGGTCTGGTTGGAGCCGCCGATTGGATTATTCTACGCCCACGGCTCCAGCCGTCGGCTCAGATGTGCCCCTGGCAGGCGCGCGCACGCACGATTCTTGACACGAGAGGGGCGGCGCCCAGGACCGGACGTGACCGGGACTGCCCGGCGCTGGCGAGCCTGCGCGCGTTGATCATCCTGTCCGGCCGGCCCACTCACGGGCGCGCAGGCACCGTGACGCCGCGTTGTGAGGAGCAAGACCGCTATCAGCGCGGGTGCGGTCAGCAAACGCTGGTAGCCCTCTCCCTCGAATCGCTGTTGTCGCATGTGGACGAGGCGAGTCGCCAGGACGCCCCCACCGGCGGAGGGCGAACAAGGGGTACCATTGGTGCGTATAGGAGGTGTGGAGAGCAAAAACACCAGAGGGCAGACCCGGCCCTGCGAGAGGACCGACCGCGATTCATGACGAGTGTCACACAAGAGACCACCGTGCCCTCCGACCAGGCCATCGAGATCCAGGGGCTTCGCCATACCTACAAGGGAGGCCACACGGCGCTCGACGGCGTCGATCTGACCTTTGGTACGGGCCTCTTCGGCCTGCTCGGCCCCAACGGGGCCGGCAAGAGCACGCTCATGAGGATCATCTGCACCCTGCTCGAACCTTCGGAGGGCCAGGTCAGGGTTTGCGGACACGACATCATCCGCGACCGGCGCGCGATACGCGCCCTGATCGGCTATCTGCCGCAGAACTTCGGCGCCTGGAGGCTGCACCGCGTCGAAGAGGTGCTCGACACCCTGGCGCAGCTATCCGGGTTGTTCGATGCCAAGAAGCGGCGGGCTCGCGTGACCGAGGTCCTGGACCAGGTCGGTCTGAGCGATGTCGCCCATCGAAAGGTGAAGAAGCTCTCGGGTGGGATGGTGCGCAGGCTGGGTGTGGCCCAGGCGCTGGTCCATGAGCCCAGGGTGCTGGTAGTGGACGAGCCCACGGTCGGGCTCGACCCGGAGGAGCGCATCCGCTTTCGTCAGTTGATGAGCGCACTGGGCCGTGATCGGACGATTCTTCTGTCGACACACATCGTTGCCGATCTTGGCGCGGGCTGTCGCGAGCTCGCCATCCTCGATGCCGGTTGCATCGTCTTTCAGGGTCCCCCGTCCCGGTTGCTCGGGCTGGCGGCGGGACAGGTCTTCGAAGTCACCGTCGAGATGGCAGATGCCGAAGCGATCGAGAGCCGTTACGAGATCGTCTCGAGCACCGTATCCGGCGGTCACGTGACACTGCGTGGCGTGGCGGAAGGCGGGCAACTGCCGCCGTCGGCAGCCGCGGTGGCCGAACCCAATCTGGAAGAGAGCTATCTCGCGTTCATGGCGGCGCGCGGCCGCACGTCGGCGGCCCGGCAGGACGATGAGACACTGCCTGATGCGGTCGAGACCAAGGGAGCCGCATGATGCGATTGTCCATGATCCTGGCCATTGCACGAGCCGAGATCCGTTCGGTCCGCCGCCTGGCTCGCTACTGGATGTTCTCGGTGCTGTCGGTGTCCATCACGTTTTTGATCTACCTCTACTACGCGGCCATCCATGGCTTCGTGTCGCGGCTGTCGGCCACCATCGGCGCCATGGGGCCGCGTTATCTGATGTCGTTCATGGGGCTGTATATCCTGGTCATCTTCCTGCTCGGTCTGATCTTTCTGGCGTTCGACGTCAGGGCGCGGGACGAGCGCGAACGCATGGCCGAGGTGCTCGACTCGCGCCCACTCTCCAACGTTGAGCTGCTGGTCGGTCGCAGCCTCGGCCTGGTGCTGATGGCCTGGGCGCCCGTGCTCTTCGTCGCAGTCGCGCTGCAGGCCTTTGGTGCCCTCGCGCTGATCTTCGACTGGTATCTGGGTGAGCCGGTCGAGCCGTATTCCCTGATTGGATTCGTGCTCAACGCAGTCTCGGTCTTCGCACTGTGGTGCGTGGTCGTCGTGCTGCTTGCCGTCCTGCTGCGCAACCGGCTGGCGGTCGTGTTGGCGGCCTTCGTGCTCCTCGGACTCCAGTTCTGGAGCGTCGTTCGGATGCCGATCTACCTGCATCCGGCGTTGGGGATATTCGGCAGCTTCGGCATGGCCTCCGACCTGGTACCGACCCTGAGCACTGGGGCAGGCGTCGTGCAGCAGGCCGCCTTGTGGATCCTGACAGCGGGGCTCCTCGCCCTGGCGGCGGCGTTTCATCCGCGTCCGGACGAAGGGTCGAAGTCCCGACGGATCGCCCTCGGCGCCGGGCTAGTGGCCCTCGCCGGTGTCATGGTCGGCACCCTGGCGTGGCAGGCCACTGCGGGTGTCGACCGTCGCGCCGCCTGGCTCGCGGCACACGAAGAGCGCCGCGACGATCCTCGGGTCGACGTGCAGGCCATCGCCGGCACGGTGCGCATCGATCCGGGCCGTCGCATCGAGCTCGACCTCGAGATCCGAATACAGGCGCCGCGGGACCAGCAACTCGATACGCTGCTGTTCACCTTCAACCCGGGGCTGACGGTCGATCATGTGACGGCCGGCGGGGCGGATGCGACCTGGACGCACGCCTCCGGTCTGCTGGAGATCACGCCCTCCAGGCCTCTGGCGCCAGGATCAGAAACAGCCGTCGAGCTCGTCGCCTCGGGGAGACCCGACACCACTTTCGGCTATCTCGACTCCGAGCTCGACTTGCTCACTGGCACTTTCATGGATGCGCAGATTCTTCTGCTTGGGGCTGAGCCGGGCATCTTCAGCTCGCGGTATGTGGCGCTGATGCCGGGCCTCGCCTGGCTACCGCATGCCGGGAGCGACGTCCCCACCGGCGACCCGCGGACCCACCCCGCCGACTACTTCGAGGTCGATCTCGAGGTCGAGGTGCCGGCGGAGTGGTTGGTCGCCGGACCCGGACGGCGGCAGGTGCTCGATGCCGGCGGCGACACCGCGCGGTTTCGCTTCCACCCCGGTGCGCCGGTACCGCACGTCGGTCTGCTGGCGTCGCGCTTCGAACGCCGCGCCATGGAAGTCGCCGGCGTGGAGATCGAGATCCTCGTGCACCCGAAGCACGACCGCAACCTGCGGTTCTTCGCGGATGCCGCCGAAGAGATCGAGCGCCGTGTCGAGGAGATCTTCACCGACGCGGCGGCGCTTGGACTGCCGTACCCGTATGGCGGCCTGACGCTGGTCGAATCGCCGACCACCTTGCGCGGCTACGGCGGCGGCTGGCGCATGGACACGACGCAGGCGATGCCGGGCGTACTGCTCTTGCGCGAGAACAGCTTCACGACCTCGCGCTTCGAGTTCGAGTTCCGCAACCCCGAGAGTTTCGACGAACGCGACGGGGGCCTTGCGCGCGCCAAGGTCGAGGCCATCGAGCGCTTCTTCGAGAACGACTTCAGCGGTGGCAATCTGTTTCTCGGCGGGTCGCGCAACTTCCTGCTCTTTCAGACCGGAGCCGAGGGCGAGGGGGCCTTGGCCATCGACTTCGTCGTTGACGAGCTCGTCAACCAGCTGCTGACAGGCAAGCCGGGCTACTTCTCAGCCTTCATCTTCGATCAAGGGTCCCAATTCGTGGTGATGGAGACCATCATCGCCATGGTCTCAGGCAGTACCGACTCGATTGCCGACGCGCTGCTGAACGCGGCGTCCGACCGGCCGTCGGTGTGGGACCGGGCTCTGGACACCTCCCTGGCTGATCTCGAACCGACCGAGAACCCGAAGCAGTCGCTCAACGTCTTGGCGCTCAAGAGCCGCGCGATCGCGCGGTCGATCCTGGACGGCATCGGACGTGACAAGACCGCGGCGCTGCTCGCCGAGCTGCTCGCCCGCTACCGGGGCGGTCATTTCACGGCCGCCGACCTCTCGCAGATCGCCTCGGAGCTCGACGCCGACCTGAACCCGCTGATCGGTGACTGGCTGCACGAGGCGACGTTGCCAGGCTTCGTCACCTCGTCGGTCGTCGTCGAACGATTGGCGGACGACGCACAGGGTACTCCCCGCTACCAGACCCGCGTGCACGTGCGCAACGACGAGCCCACGCCGGGCCTGCTGCGCATGCGCTATGCCACCGAAGGGGAAGAGACCCAGGCCATTCGCTGGGACCAGACCGAGCCGCTTCGCCTGGCCGGACACGCGTCGATCGAAATCGGGCTGCTGAGCTCGACGCCGCCGCGCGAGCTCTGGTTGCAGCCCTATCTGTCGCTCAATCGTCAGGATGTCCAGTTGATCTTGCCGCGTGTCGATTCGGAGGAGCAGGTCCGCGCAGAGCCATTCCTTGGCGGCCGCCCTAGCGAGTGGCGACCGGTGGAGACGGCGGACATCGTGATCGACGATCTCGACGCCGGATTCTCCGTCGAGACCGATGAAGCGCAGAACGGTGTGCGTCTCAGCGGTGGCCTGGCGGGGTTCTTCGCGCCACCGGTCGACCTGGACCAGGGGCTGCCAGAGTCGGCCGAGCTGAGCCCCTGGACCTCGTCAACCGGGGAGTGGAGTCGCCGGGAAGTGTCCTCGAGCTGGGGTAAGTACCGGCACACGATCGCCATCATCGACGACGGCTCCGGCACCCGGCGCGCCGTCTTCACGGCTGACCTGCCGCAAGCCGGGCGCTGGCGCCTGGCCTTCCACCTTCCCGTGCTGACCAGCCAGCGGCGCCAGACGTCAGGACCGGGCATTCAGATCAATATAGGCGTCGGGCTTGGGGGCTCGCTCGGCACCTACGACTTGACCTTGATCGCCGGTGGCGAGGAGCGCTCCCTCGAGTTCGACGGTGCCGCGGCTGAGGCCGGATGGAACACACTCGGCGAGTTCGACCTGTCCAAGGGCGAGGTGAGGCTCGAGGTCTCAGACGAGACATCGGGTCGTCGGGTGATCGCCGATGCCATTCGATGGCAGCTGGTCGCGGAAGGGCCCTAAGGAGTAAGCCGTCATGCAGTCCCGCACGGAAACTTGCATGCGTCCGAACCCGTCGACGACGGCCACGGCGCGCACGTGCGCGCCGCGCGGGCGCGGCGTGGGGCCTGTGGGGTCCCCGCGGAGCGCCCGGGTGGGGTTCGGGGCGCAGCCCCGACTGAGGACGAC
>Ga0114948_10000609_pt1 | contig 14337 bp, 5 predicted proteins | sample CR04metaG_FD_83877 | JGI IMG/M metagenome (GOLD analysis project Ga0114948, IMG submission 83877) | Deep subsurface microbial communities from Mariana Trench to uncover new lineages of life (NeLLi) - CR04 metaG | ecosystem: Environmental > Aquatic > Marine > Ocean trench > Sediment | place...
ATTCAAACAGACGTACAAGAATTTGTTGGTAAGACTGCCTTACCCGATGTTACCGGTGGTTTTTCAACATCGGCTCGAGTCGATAACTGGACATTTTCCCTTTATTTTGCCGGACAATTTGGACATTATATCTACAACAACACGGCAAACGCTTTCTTTACCGCAGGTGCCTTTAGAGGTGGACGAAATGTTCCATTAGACGTACTTAATGCAGGTGAATCATTTGATGCTGCAGCAGAAGTATCTACAAGATTCCTCGAAAGTGGTGACTTTGTTAGACTACAAAATGCTTCGGTAACCTGGGCTTGGCCGTTGAAAGAAGATTCATTCTTCTCTTCTATGATACTTTCAATCACGGGACAGAATCTATTTGTAATTACAGACTATTCAGGACTTGATCCTGAAGTGAGCACAACACCAGGTGGAGGAGATCTATTGAATAGCTTGCCTACAGCAGGTATCGATTATACCTCCTTCCCAAGACCTAGAATTTATACTTTAGGATTAAATTTAAAATTTTAAAAAAAATGAAAATGAAAAGAACATTAATGAAAACTCTGAAGCCAATCTTTGCGATTGCGTTTCTGGCAATGATTTCTGTATCTTGTTTGACAGAAATTGTAGAATCCGATTCTATCATCACAGATGAAGAATTAGGGATATTTGACGGTGTAGGAGTGGTGCAACCCTCTTTAGACAACCTGTATAATGGTATATATGGTCAATTAGGAGATCAGGCGAACTTCTTTGCTTTGAATGAAGTTTCGACTGATGAAACCCTGGTGCCTACAAGAGGTACCGACTGGGGAGACAATGGAATTTGGCGTACGCTTCATGCGCATACGTGGAGTCCGACTCACTCATATATACTTACGACTTGGAATCAATTGAATCAAAATGTGTTCCGTGCATCAGAGATTATCGCTTCAACTAACGAGGCTCCTACCGCTCAACAGGCAGCAGAAGCTAAATTTTTGAGAGCTTTTAGCATGTATTTTGTGCTTGATTTTTGGGGACAAGTTCCCTTCCGTGAGCCAGGACAAGGATCTGATGTGGATCCTGTTGTCTTCTCTGCGCAGGAAGCGTATAACTTTATTCTTGACGATATAAATGGAGCCATCGCAGGACTTCCAGTCTCAGGACCTAGCGAAGGAAATGACAAAGCGAATAGAGCTGCGGCTAATTTCTTAAAGGCTAAAGTTGTTTTGAATTCATCTCGATACGGAGCGGCCGGAAATATGCAGGACGTTATAAACGCCGTTGATGCTATTGCAGCAGATGGATATGCATTACAAGCCGGATATTTTGAACTTTTCAAACCGGATGTTGACAATGAAACCATTTGGTTCATTAGCGCTTCGGTTGGAAATAGAATTTGGAATGGATTACACTATAACCAAAATTCACCTGACAATGTTGGTGGTGGTTGGAATGGATTTACCACTTTAGCTGCATTTTATGATAGCTTCGAAGGAAATCCGAACAGCAACAACGTTGGAGATGGACAAGAAGAAAGAAGAGGATGGGTGCCGGATGCTTCAAATGCCAATTCAAGCAATTTGGGTATTGGCTACGGTTTCTTACAAGGACAACAGTACGAAGAAGATGGAACTATACTGAAAGCCAGACCGGGAGACCCACTTATATTTACAAAAGAACTGCCGGGACTCTCAGGGAATAATGAGAGAACAGGAATTCGAATCATTAAATATCATCCTTCACCCGATGATGGCGGTTCATTTAGATCACACGAAATTGTATTTCGTTATGCGGATGCCCACTTAATGAAAGCAGAAGCAATGATGCGTTCCGGTGGTGATGCAACTGCCATGGTGAATGAATTAAGAACACTTCGTGGAGCTAGTCCACTAGGAAACGTTGGAGAATCACAAATGCTTGCAGAACGTGGCCGCGAATTGTATGTGGAATTCTGGAGAAGAAATGACCTATTGCGTTTTGGAAAATTTACAATGGACTGGGAGTTTAAAAACCCTGATGCTGTAGGAGATGAGACTAAAAACTTATATCCTATCCCAATTAACGCATTATTATCTAACCCTAACTTGGTTCAGAACGAAGGGTATTAATCTTTCGTATTTACAATGACATGCAGGTCGCCCATAAAAGGCGACCTGTTTTTTTATGACTAATTTATTGCGGAGCTGTATTACATTTTCAATATTTGTATTACGATTAAAATTCGTCTAATTTCTTCTATACTGAACGTAAATAATTTACATATCATTCGTTTTCCCCGGCATTTTATTTATTGCTCGCTCCTTCTATTGATTTTTTCTTGTAATTCCGAAGAAAACAAAACAATACTTTTCGTTTCCAAAAAAGCCGATGAAACAGGTATCCATTTTCAAAACACGATTTCCTCTACCCCGGAATTGAACATCCTCAATTACATTTATTTCTATAATGGGTCCGGAGTAGCTGCAGCCGATTTTAACAACGATGGCCTCACCGACCTCTACTTTACTGCCAACCAAACCGAAGACAAACTCTATCTCAACCGGGGAAATTTAAAGTTTGAAGATATTACACAATCCGCCGGGATCAACAATGCCCAAAATTGGACTACCGGAGTGACTATAGTCGATATAAATGAGGATGGCCTTCCTGATATATATATATGTAAACTGGGTGCATACCATAACATATCCGGTAAAAATCTTCTGTATATCAATAATGGCCCCGATAAAAATGGCGTTCCTGCCTTTACAGAAAACGCAGCAGCTTTTAACCTGGATTTTATAGGTTTCTCTACACAAGCCTCCTTCTTTGATTATGACCTGGATGGAGATCTGGATCTATTTTTACTGAATCATTCCACCAATCCTAACCAAAATTATGGTAACGGAAACGTCAGAAACTTTCCAAATGCCGTATCCGGCGACAAACTTTTTGAAAATGTCAATGGTATTTTCGTAGACGTCTCCGAAGACGCAGGCATCTATCAAAGTAAAATTGGTTATGGATTAGGTGTATCTATAAGCGATGTGAACAATGATGGCTTTCCCGATATATATGTAGGTAATGACTTTTTTGAGAACGATTATCTGTATATGAATCAAGGGGACAAGACCTTCAAAGAAGTGATATCATCCAAAGCGAATCAAATCGGACATACCACCCATTATTCGATGGGAAACGATATAGCCGATATCAATAACGATGGCTATACCGATATCCTATCTCTGGACATGCTCCCGGAAGACCTAAAAACCTATAAAACCTCGGGAAGTGAATTTAATTATCAAATTTATCAAAACTACATCAACAATGGATACACCCATCAGTTTATGCAAAATTCACTTCAGTTAAATAAAGGCAATGGAAGCTTTAGTGAAACCGCATATATAAGCGGTATCGCTGCCACCGAATGGTCATGGAGTCCGCTAATTGCGGATTTTGATAATGACGGCCTTAACGATATCTATATTACCAATGGTATTTTAGGTGCTACCAACGACATGGATTTTATCAATTTTATAGCCAATGACAATATTCAGAAATCGCTTGGGCAGGGCATGCAGGAAAAGGATATGGCTTTCATCGATCAAATCCCGCAAAAGAAAACAACCAACTATTTTTTTAGAAATATAGGAAACAACCAATTTGCAGATGTGACAAATGAATGGGCTAATTTAAATCCGTCCTTCAGTAATGGTGCTGTTTATGTCGACCTGGATAATGACGGAGATCTCGATATCGTTACAAATAACGTAAATGAACCCGCCTTTGTCCTGGAGAACACATCTAAATTAAATAATTATCTCACCATTAACTTCAAAGGGAATCCGCATAATCGATTTGGGATTGGCGCGAAAGCCATTCTCTACAAAGATTCCATTCAAATGACCAGGGAGAACTACATATCTCGTGGATATCTTTCCGCAATAGCTCCAATACTTCATTTTGGATTGGGTTCTATTTCAGAAATAGATTCGATCCAGATCATTTGGCCCGACAAAACTTTTGAAACACTTCATAACGTAAATGTAAACCAGGTATTGGAAGTACTCCAAAAAAATGCTGATGGGAATTACTACGAATCCTTCCCCGGGAAAACACACCAATATTTAACCAATGTAGCTCCCCTGTTCGATTTTAAACACCGTGATAACACTACCATCGAATTCAATCGCGACCCACTGATTCCTTTCGCCATAAGCAATGAAGGACCCAAGGTATCCGTAGGCGATATAAACAATGACGGGCTGGAAGATGTATTTATCGGGGGTGGGAAACGTCAGGCTTCCGGGCTATTCGTGCAACAAAAAGATGGAACCTTTGCACAGCAGCAACCCGAACTTTTTGAAAAAGATGCTCTTAATGAAGATACCGCCAGCATTTTTTTCGATGCCAATGGAGACGATTATCTGGATCTGATTGTTGTGAGTGGTGGAAATGAGTTCACACGAGGTGAAGCCATCCTTCCAAGATTATACATCAATGAAAAAGGCACCTTTGTTCATGACACCCTAAATTTCTTAGGTAGTTATAGTAACGCTTCTCAGGTAAAAGCGGTAGACTTTGACCAAAATGGGACACTGGATATTTGTGTCACCACAGCCAATCTCCCTCAATTTAAAGGAGACAGGCCTGCACAATTATTCTTTAAAGGCGTAGGGGATGGAAATTTTCTTCAATTTTCTGAAAACGATGTGTCAGCATTCCTGTTTGGCGGTAGCTGTAACGATGTTATTTTCGCCGATGTCGATGGTGATGGTGTAGAAGAATTGATAACAGCAGGAGATTGGGCACCGATTTCGATTTACGCCAAAATCAAAGATGAGTTAGTTCTTCAAACTCACAATGGATTAGACGATACTCACGGCTGGTGGAACACTCTGGAAGCAGCCGATTTCGACAATGATGGAGATATAGATCTGGTGGCCGGAAATTGGGGCCTGAATTCAAGGTTGCAAGCCTCTCCCAAAGAACCCATGACATTGTATCGCCAGGATTTTGATAATAACGGGAAGGAAGAAACATTGGTGACTTTTTATTACCAAGGTGAAGAAACCCCTTTCGCATCCAAAGATGAATTGGTGAAGCAGTTACCCGGCATCAATAAAAAGTACTTGAGTTATAAGGATTTTGCTGACGCTTCCATCGAAGATATATTCGGTAAAGAAAAGCTACAAACCGCCCGCAAAAAACAGGTGTTTGAATTGGCAACCTGTTATTTTGAAAATGTGGGGCAAGGGATGTTTGAAAAACGAGTGTTACCCTTTGCTGCACAGATCTCAACGGTAAACGATATCTACGTGGAAGACTTCAACAACGATGGATTTTTAGACCTGCTTTTGGTAGGAAATAATTTTGAAATAAGTACTCAATTAAGTAGATTAGACGCATCGCACGGCGTACTTTTATTGAATGATACCTGCGGTAATTTTTTCCAACCAAAAGGCCAAAAATTTGATATTTCAGGAGCGGCTAGAAATATCGAAAAGTTGCATTATCAAGGTGATGATTACCTGATAATTACACGAAATAATGATCAACCAATTTTTTTAAAAATCAATTAATAAAGATCGATTAATGAATCTTCTTAAATACCTTTCCATCGTCACCATTTCTTTTTTACTTTTTAGTTGTGATTCTGAAAAGGAGGATGAAGCGTCAAAAGATGAATCCCTGACACTTTTTACCGAACTTTCAGCGACAGACACAGGCGTTCATTTCTTTAATGTGGTTAAAAACCAAAAAGACTTCAATATTTTTAAATACCGGAATTTTTACAACGGCGGAGGAGTTGCCATAGGTGATATCAACAACGATGGTTTGGCTGATATTTATTTCACGGCCAATATGGGTAAAAACAAACTCTATCTTAACCAAGGGGATTTTAAATTCAAAGATATATCTGAAAGTGCCGGTGTGGAAGGCAATAAACCATGGTCCACAGGTGTAAATATGGTGGATATCAATCATGATGGGTTGTTAGATATCTATGTGAGCAATGCAGGAAATATGGAAGGTGACAACCATAATAATGAGCTTTATATCAATAATGGCGATCTTACATTTACTGAGAAAGCCAAAGAATATGGATTAGCAAAGACCGGATTTTCAACCCACGCCTCCTTCTTCGATTATGACAAAGACGGAGATTTGGATGTCTACATCTTGAATAATAGCAACATCCCGGTAAGTACTCTGGGATTTGCACATCAACGTGAAGTTCGGGCACAAAATTGGGATGTCCCTAAAATTTTTCGTGGCGTTGGCGATATGCTATTGCGAAATGACAATGGCAAATTTGTCGATGTAAGTGAAGAAGCCGGTATATATGGAAGCTTGATAGGATTTGGGCTGGGAGTGATGATAAGCGATGTGAATGGTGATCTATATCCCGACATCTATGTTTCGAACGATTTTTATGAGCGTGATTATCTGTATATCAATAATCAAGACGGTACCTTTTCCGAAGAAATTAAAAACTATGTATCGCATTTGAGTCTTTCGGCGATGGGAATTGATATGGCAGACATCAACAACGATGGATATGCAGATATATACATAACAGATATGCTCCCCGAAGGGGATCAACGAGTGAAATCGGTGATGGAATTTGAAGGTTATAATGTATTTAAATTGAAACAAAGCAAGGATTTTTACCAACAATATATTCAGAATACACTTCAGCTTAATAACGGGAATGGATCCTTTTCTGAAATAGCCTACTATAGTGGCATATCTGCGACAGACTGGAGTTGGTCGGGATTACTATTCGACATGGACAATGACGGCTACCGCGATATCTTTATCACCAACGGGATAATGCATGATCTAACCGATCTGGATTTTGTGGATTTTTTCGCTAACGAAATTATTCAGAACATGGCATTGACCGGAAAAAAAGAAGCCATCGATTCCATCATCGCCAAAATGCCGGTACATCCATTGCCCAACTATGCCTATAGAAACAATGGCGACCTTACTTTTACAGATGAAGCTGCGAATTGGGGCTTGGGAATTCCCAGTTTTTCTAACGGGGCTGCCTATGGCGACCTCGACAATGATGGGGATTTGGATCTGGTGGTAAACAATGTGAATATGACTGCATTCGTGTATAAGAACAACACCAATGAACTCACCAATAATAATTACATCAAACTAAAATTTGAAGGCAGTGGGAAGAACAAATTCGCCATAGGAACATCCGTCAAGATGTATTATGACGATCAGATCGTGTTTCAAGAATTGATCCCATCACGTGGTTTTCAATCTTCCATGGAATATGTGATGACCATAGGCTTGGGAAGCGCTACAAGCCTTGATTCAATAAGAGTTATTTGGCCGGATGACCATACCGTAAAACTGGAAAAAATTGCGGTCAATCAAACTTTGATATTTAGACAGAGCGATGCGATAGATATTTATCGAATTCCGAAGAAAGAAAAAATAAAACCCTACCTACAAGAGCTTTCCAACAGTGGCTTGACGAAGCACGAGGAAAATAATTACAACGACTTTGATTATGAAGGACTAATTTCGATGATGATGTCTCAAGAAGGCCCGGCATTAGCGGTTGGCGATGTAAATGGAGATGGAAATGAGGACGTGTTTACAGGAGGAGCAAAAGGACAGCCCGGCACACTCAATTTGCATAGCGGAAATGGTTTGCTTTCAACCGTGATAATTCCCGCTTTTGAAACCGATAAAGAGATGGAAGATACTGCAGCAGCTTTTTTTGATGCAGATGGCGACGGCGACCTGGATCTAATGGTGGGCTCCGGTGGAAACCAGGTAAACGCACCCATCGGAGAAGGCCTTCGTCTTTATATCAACAATGGAAAAGGAAGCTTTACAAGATCTTTTCTAAATTTACCACCTAGCAGTATTAACATTGCCGTTATTGCTCCCTACGATATGGACGGTGATGGCGATATAGACATCTTTATTGGTTCTCGTAGCATTATTGGTATTTACGGAGCAGATCCAGATCATATGTATCTCGAAAATCAGGGTGATGGGACGTTTAAAAATCTATATCGCGAAAAGGCTTTCGAAACCAAACAAAGCGGCATGATCACAGACGCGATATGGGTGAATTTGGATACTGATAACACAAAGGAACTCATCACGGTTTCTGACTGGGGGCCACCTCGCATCTATAGAAATGATGGTGGCAAACTATCGCTTCAAACTTCTTCTCTTGACTCATTGTATGGTTGGTGGAACGCTGTATACCCGGTAGATATCGACAAGGATGGAGATGTGGATTTTATATTTGGAAATCGGGGAGATAATATTCATTACAGACCTTCTAAAGAGGCTGTGATCAAAATTTGGGTGAACGATTTTGATAATAACGGCACTATTGAGCAAATTATGACACAAAACCTCAACGGTAAGGATATGCCTATCCATCAAAAATCGGAGATCGTATCACAAATGGTCTTTTTGAAAAAACAGAATTTAAAAGCTTCTGAATATGCCAGAAAGTCCATTCATGAGTTATTTTCTGAAGAAAATATTAAAGGCGCACGCATGAAACAGGTGACTACTTCTAAGACGGTTTTAGCCATCAATAACGGAGAGGGTAACTTTGAGATTATTACACTGCCACCTCGTTCACAGTTGTCTTGTGTTTACGGAATTACATGTACAGATGTAAATAACGATGGCCACCTCGACATTATAATGGGAGGCAATAATTTTGAGTTTAGGCCTCAATATTCACGCCTCGATGCCAACTATGGAACTGTTCTGCTCAATGATGGCAATCTTAATTTCGAGTGGTCAGATTATGATAAAAGCGGTTTCTTTATAAAAGAAGAGATCAAACATATTTTAAAATTCCACGACAGCAACGGAAACACCTTCGTGATAGTAGCTATAAACGATGAAAAACCAAAAGTTTTTGCGGTCAATGAATAAACTTTGGAGTTTATCACTGGTTTTTTTTGTTTTGAACAGCTGCAAAAACGAAGATCGGTTGTTCGAGCTATTGCCCGCTAAAAAATCCGGGATTTCATTTGAAAACACCCTCACCGAGAATGATGAACTAAACATTCTGGACTACCTATATTTTTACAATGGTGGCGGCGTGTCCATGGGTGATATTAACAATGATGGATTACCCGATTTGTTCTTCTCTGCCAACCAAGAAACCAACAAACTTTATTTGAACAAAGGCGATCTTAAATTCGAAGATATTACCCGATCTGCCGGTGTGATGGGCAATAGCTCCTGGAATACGGGTGCTGTAATGGGTGATATTAACGGAGATGGGTGGCTGGATATTTACGTAATAGCTGTAGTGGGTATTAACGGATTTGTAGGCCATAACGAGCTTTTCATCAATAACCAAGACAATACTTTTACTGAAATGTCCGGTGAATATGGCCTGGATTTTAAGTCCTATGGAACCACGGCTGTCTTTCTCGATTTCGATCTCGACGGGGATCTGGATATTTATCTGCTCAATCACGCCGTACATACACAGGAATCATTTGGAAGGGCTCAAATTCGCGAAGAAAGGAATGAAAAAACAGGGGATCGCTTGCTTCGAAATGATGATGGATACTTTACCGACATAAGTGAGATAGCAGGGATCTATGGTGGAATTAATGGCTATGGTTTAGGGGTTTCCGTAGCCGACTTTAATCAGGATGGCTACCCGGATATTTATGTGGGGAACGACTTTCATGAAGACGATTATTATTATATCAACAACGGCAACGGAACCTTTACAGAAAGCTTAAAACAATACTTTGGACATACTTCTCGTTTCTCCATGGGAAATGATGTGGCCGACATCAATAATGATGGACTGCCCGATATCATATCGCTCGATATGGCCCCGGAGGACGAAGTAGTTCTCAAGTCCAGTGAAGGAGACGATTCCTATCAAACCCTTAAAATGCGGACCGAACAGTTCGGTTATCATTACCAATATTCGCGCAATATGCTCTATATAAACAACAAGGATGCACCTTATACAGAAACAGCGATATTAAGTGGGGTTTCGGCCACAGATTGGAGTTGGAGCGCCCTTTTTGGCGATTATGACCAGGACGGAAAACAAGATCTGTTCGTTTCCAACGGAATCCCAAAACGACCTAATGATCTTGATTTTATACATTTTGTATCCAGTGATGAGATTCAGAAAAAGATGAATGATAATAAGCTGGTCGACCAACAGGCTTTGGAAATGATGCCAAGCGGAGAAATCAATAATTATATTTTTAAAGGAGACGGAAAAGCCGGTTTTGTCGACATGACCGCAAATTGGATACCAACGGAAAGGACAGTTTCCGGAGCTACTGCCATTGGCGACCTGGATGGCGACGGGGACCTGGATATAGTCATAAACAATATAAATGCCCCTGCCGGAATTTACATCAATCAAACCGATCAAAACGCCAATTATTTAAAAATTAAACTGGATTTTAAGGTAAAGAATCCCTTCGGAATAGGCACTAAAGTCTATGTGTATCATAACAATACTCTTCAGTTTAAAGAACTGTTCCCCACTCGAGGCTGGCAGGCATCCAGTGAGCCTATACTTCATTTTGGTTTTGGAACGGTTGCCCAAATTGATTCCATGAAGATCATATGGCCGGATCGTACTTTTCAGGTAATGCTGAATATAAAAACCAATCAATCACTAACTGTTTCTCCAAAAAATACCCTTCCCTATTCCTACAAACGAAAACCAACGAGGAAACTTTTCAGAAAAACTGTAGATAATTTAGGTATTACATACGTGCATAAAGAAGACAATCACACCGATTTCAACTACCAAAAGTTGATTCCTTATGAAGTGAGTGATCGTGGGCCGGCTGTTGCTGTGGGGGACTTAAATGGGGATGGAAAAGAAGATATATTCCTGGGAGGAGCGAGGAATCAAAAGGCTTCCGTTTATATTCAAAAGGATGGAGGATTTGAGTTAGTCGATTATCCTGCCATTTCCAATGATTCGGTATTTGAAGATGTTTCGGCTCAGATAAATGACTTTAACGAAGATGGAAATAATGATCTGTTTGTTGCTTCAGGTGGAACTATTATTTCGCCCTCAAGGAAAATCCTGGCCAATAGATTTTATGCGAATACCGATGCCGGATTTGAAGCGAACCTATATGAATCTTATCAAAACAGTTCTACCCTCAAAACATTCAAACAAAACGACTCATTAAGGACCGATTATTTTTTCGTTGGAAATTACACCTCGGTATTGGACTTTGGAAAACTTCCCAATTCCATCATACGCAGTTCGAATATCGATAACATTCTGGAACACCTTGGAATGATAACCGACGCAATTTGGGATGATTTCGACAATGATGGCCAAACAGACCTTATTGTGGTTGGTGAATGGATGTCGCCGAAATTCTTTAAAAATGAGGCGGGAACATTGACAGAAGTATCGGTATTGAATGATGCTATAACAGGGCTTTGGCAAACGATCATCCCCTTCGATATCGATCATGACGGCGATACCGATTACCTTTTAGGAAATTGGGGGATGAACAGTAAATTTAAGGCTTCCCCTGAAGCTCCTATGAAAATGTACTACGCAGATTTTGATGATAACGGCACCACCGAGACCATAATCGCTATTGAAAAAGAAGGAAAGTATTATCCGTTGCTGGGTTTGAACGAACTGTCAGAGCAGATGGTTTTTCTTCGGAAGAAATTTTCAAACTATAAAGATTTCGCGGGGAAAACCATAGAAGAAATCATGGGTGTAGACCTCTTAGCTAATGCTACTGTTTTTGAAGTTAATACATTAAGCTCCGGCTTCTTGCGAAATACTGATAATACCTTTACTTTTGATGCGTTGCCGAACGAATTGCAGACCGCACCCATCAAGGCTTTTGTTACCTATGATTTTAACGGTGATGGTAAGCAAAGCGTGCTTGCTGGAGGTAATTATTTTGGTGTGATTCCATTCCATGGAAGGTTCGATAGTTTTTCCGGAGCCATGATCAATTCTGAAGAAAGTATTACGCTTGGAAACCAACTGGGACTGGAAATGGAGCACAAATCAGTGAGACATTTAAAAATAATTCACCTGGAGAACAAACCTTATTTATTGGTCGTTTACAACAATGAGGCAGCACAGGTCTATGAAATGAACCCAAACAATTAATTGATACCCAAATAAATGTTTTATGGTAAGTTCAATATGACCTATAAAACAATGATAGAAAAAATGAAATTACTGAATAAATACCCAATATTATTCGCACTTTTGATTCCGGTCTTACTCCTGAATTCCTGTGCCGAAAAAGAATCTATTCTGATCACACCAGACGATTACCATAATTCCGTCGATAAAATAACGCTAATTATGGTACATGATATCTTTTCACCTCCGGTGGCGAGCCGTATCTATGCGTACCCAAATATCGCCGCTTATGAAATAATCGTACAAAAAGACAGTGCCTATCGATCCCTTACCGGACAATTAAAAGGATTAACAGCCATCCCAAAAGCAGACGTCCAGACCACGAATCTCGGATTGGCAGCCTTGATAGCACATATGGATGTGAGTAAATCACTCATATTTTCGGAAGAAAAAGTGGAATCCTATCGCGACAGTCTGTATCAAATTTGGAGCGCAAAAAACAAAACAGAATTTGAAGCCGCAAAAGCCTACGGACTCAAAGTGAGTGACCACATTAAAAACTGGTACGATGGCGACTTGTACAAACAAACCCGTACCATGCCCAAATTTACGGTAGATACCGATGACCCCTCACGCTGGCAGCCTACTCCTCCGGCCTATATGGATGGCATTGAACCGCACTGGAACAAAATCCGTTCTTTCGTATTGGATTCGGCGGCACAATTTAAGCCGCTGCCTCCTCCTCCATATTCCCTGGAAAAAGACAGTGATTTTTATAAAGAATTGTTCGAAGTTTATGAAATAAGTCAAAAAATTACCGAAGAAGGTGACTCTTCTGAAGAAGTTGTCATCGCACGGTTCTGGGATTGTAACCCGTACGTTTCGGTGACTCGTGGACATCTGATGTTTGCGACAAAAAAAATTACCCCCGGAGCCCATTGGATAGGGATTGTAAAGATAGCTTGCAAGAAATCGAACGCTGATTTCAATAAAACAGTTTTCGCCTATACTAAAACCTCTATTGGGATTTTCGATGCCTTCATCAGCTGTTGGGACGAGAAATACCGAAGTAATTTAATACGTCCTGAGACATTGATTCATCAAAACCTTGACGAAAACTGGAAACCTATTCTACAAACGCCTCCCTTCCCGGAATACTCAAGCGGGCATTCCGTAGTTTCTGGTTCAGCAGCAACGATTTTAACCCATATTTTTGGAGATGATTTTAGTTTTACAGACGACACAGAATTGGCATACGGGCTTCCTGTCCGTTTTTTTACCTCTTTTAATAAAGCTGCGCAAGAAGCTGCCATCAGTAGGATGTATGGTGGAATTCATTACCGTTTTGCAATTGAAATAGGACTCCGGCAAGGAATAGAGGTGGGCGAATTGGTTGTTGAAAAACTAGCTATGAATAAATAAGCATGAAGCGATTATTGAAGTGGATTTTCGGACTCTCAATAGTAATTATTGCCGTATGGTATTTTGGCATTAAAGAGGAGCATTATCAAGTTTCATTTACCACGGTTCAACCTCCCGGTCTGATCTACGATCATATTTCCGCTTGGAATTCCTATGCTACAAAAGACATTACTTCGATCTCTGTCACCTCGAAGATTCCGTTTTCAGAAATACAACAAAATGTACAAGTAGGCGATTCCCTGTTTTCATATCGTTGGAAAATCAGCAAAAAAGGAGATGGCAAAACTCGGGTGACAGCCTACGTTAGAGATGAGGTTAACGGATTCTCACAAAAACTTCGGGTCCCATTTGTCAAAAACTCATTTGTAAAAAGAAGTGTGAACAATGTTCAAAATATTGTAAATGAATTGAAATTTAAAACCCAACAGTTCCGGGTTCATTCCGTTACTGACACGGTATTTTCAGGAGGATATTGTGTTTACATGGCTATAGAGTCCACCATGGGTAAAAAAGCAAAAAATATGCTTTCCAATATCGCCACTATTTTGAACTATATCAATAGCAACGATATCGAGCTTAAGGGCGATCCATTTTTGGAAGTGACTTCCTGGGACAAAATGGAGGAAACCATCAAATTCAATTTTTGTTTCCCGATTGAAAAGTCGGATTCAATCCCTCAAAACGCTCAACTTCAGTTTAAAACCTTGGCTCCAATTAGGGTGCTTAAAGCCGAATTCAACGGCAACTACAGTATTTCAAACAACGCATGGTACTACTTATTAGATCATGCGGAAAGAAATAATATGAAGATCCGGGAG
>Ga0114948_10000612_pt1 | contig 14315 bp, 14 predicted proteins | sample CR04metaG_FD_83877 | JGI IMG/M metagenome (GOLD analysis project Ga0114948, IMG submission 83877) | Deep subsurface microbial communities from Mariana Trench to uncover new lineages of life (NeLLi) - CR04 metaG | ecosystem: Environmental > Aquatic > Marine > Ocean trench > Sediment | place...
ATGGAAGGGCCATCGCTCAACGGATAAAAGGTACGCCGGGGATAACAGGCTAATACCGCCCAAGAGTTCATATCGACGGCGGTGTTTGGCACCTCGATGTCGGCTCATCACATCCTGGGGCTGAAGCCGGTCCCAAGGGTATGGCTGTTCGCCATTTAAAGTGGTACGCGAGCTGGGTTCAGAACGTCGTGAGACAGTTTGGTCCCTATCTGCGGTGGGCGTTGGAAATTTGAGGGGAGCTGCTCCTAGTACGAGAGGACCGGAGTGGACGTACCTCTGGTGTTCCGGTTGTCACGCCAGTGGCATTGCCGGGTAGCTATGTACGGATGGGATAACCGCTGAAAGCATCTAAGCGGGAAGCCTTCCCCAAGATTAGATTTCCCTGGACCCGTGAGGTCCCTGAAGGTTTGTTGAAGACTACGACGTTGATAGGCTGGGTGTGGAAGTGCAGTAATGCATGAAGCTTACCAGTACTAATTGACCGTGAGGCTTGACCATATAACACCCAAGAAGTCTGGGTGACAGAAGACAGAGTGGAATGCTGTGTGAGTAAAGATCATATACTTGTGTTCGGTTAACTTCCCGATTCATATAGACAGAAGACTCAAAAATTCTGTCGTCTGTTATCAGTCATCAGTTTTGCCTGGTGGCAATAGCGAGTGGGAACCACCCGATTCCATTTCGAACTCGGAAGTGAAACTGCTCCGCGCCGATGATAGTGTGGGGATTCCCTACGCGAAAGTAGGTCACCGCCAGGCTCTTATCCCTAAAACCCGCTAGCTATACTAGCGGGTTTTTTCTTGAACACGGAGGTGGTGAACTGCTTGAGCGTGAGCGACGTGTCGGGAACAAATTTGAACGACCGAAGGTCGGCCCGAAGGGTGGAGCCCATGGGCGAAGCGGGATAAGATGGAAGTCCGGTGAACTTTCATCCCGGTAAGCGGGCTTGCCATGGGTGAGCCACCTATGTACGCGTCAGGTTTTCAATACGCAGGTCTAACCTGTGATGTCATCACTGGGCACGTTGCCGTCGCAATCGGTGGGTGAGCCTCCTGTTTACGCAGTTGTCTCGTTTATGCGCTTGATGCCGATCCCCTTGTTGGCTGATATACCTCGCCCCGGGTTAACACCGCCCAGCCTATTCGGGCGAGTTTGTTGGCCAAGGCCACGGTAGCTTTGTTTTTGCCACGCCGCACCACCAGGGTGGTCACCCAACGGCTCAACGCAGCGTCTTTTTCGGGCGCATAGCGCACCACCGCTCGGGTACCGTGGATCAATAAGGTGCGCAATTGACGATGCCCCCGTTTACGGATCCCCAGTAACACCGATTTATCGCCCGTACTGTGTTGGCGCGGCACCAGACCGATATAGGCCGATACCTCGCGCCCCCGGCGAAACGCACTGCCATCGCCCGCGGCGCTTAGATACACACTGCTCACCACCAGCCTATAGCCGGGGATACTCATCAGACGCTTCGCGGCTTCGTTTTCCCTCGCCTGTTGCTTTACGGCGTGGTCGTAGGTATGGATATGGGCATCCAGTTCCTGGAGTTGGCGATAGGCTTGCTGTAACAACCGCCTGAAGTTGTCACTCAATCCATGGTCGCCATCTCCCAACAGCTCGGGGATCGCCTTGCGTAGGGTCACTACGCCCCGGGCCATCAGAATACCGTATTCCGCAAGCAGGCCCCGGATCCGGTTACAGACTTTGTTGCGGTGACTCACGGCAACCATCGCGCAAGCGATGCAGGGCCTGGGTGTCCTGCTGCTCGGTTGTCTTGATCCGCACAAAGCGCATCTTTGGCCGATTGGCCGCTTCGGCGATCGCTAAGGCATCGTTATAGTCGTTCTTATTGCCTTGCACGTAGGCCTTGACCGCCTGCGCCGGGATCAGTTTGACCTCGTGGCCGAGCTGGCGCAATTCCCGACCCCAGTAATGAGCACTGCCACAGGCTTTCATTGCGACCCGGCACGGCGGCAGATTGGCAAAGTATCGTTTCACATGTGCGCGACGCAGTCTCTTACGTATCACTTCTTTTTGGGCTTGGTTGAGTCCGATGAGATGAAACACATTTTTTGCCAAATCCAATCCAACTGTTGTAATCTGCATCGCGGTTTCCTCCTGCTCTTGATGGAATTTCCAAACTACCATCATGGCGCGTTGTGACGCCGATAGTGAGTGGGAGGGGAGGAGACCATCTCATCATCCCTGTACATCAACTCCCAGGCTCTTAACCCAAGCTCCCGACACCGAGAGCTGTCGGGAGGTTTTTCCATTTCTGGGCCCGACCCGGGTTCATTTGTATCGGTTTTTCTTTGGTTTTTTGATCGTGCTTGCAACGAAGTCCAGGTGGTTGTAGTAATAGGGCTATCCTTTGTTGGGTCAAACGGAGCCGTAACTGGACACGAGGGCATAAATATGTTCGAACACGATCAGGGGATTGTGCAGCAGTTGCTCGCCGATAACACTGACTTCAAAACACTCTTTGATAAGCATCAAGAGCTTGATGAAAAGGTCGACAAGGCTGGAAACGGAGAGCTGCCGTTGGATGACATGACGTTAGAGAAAATGAAAAAGGAGAAACTTTTGGTAAAAGACAAAATGGCGTTGATGATCGAAAAGTACAGACGAGCCCACGCGTAGTTAGGTGTATGTGCTTTCTTCATTACTTCGATCATAGATCGCAGCCTCGTTTTCGAAACCAGTCGCACGAGATAACGTCCTGATAGTTGTCAGGAGCCCCTTGTCGGGTGTTGGCTTCGGCAAAGGAGCGGCCAGGCTCTGTTTTTAGCCTGTAATAAGGGGTGGATTGTGACTCGGTTCGTGCTCCCCAGTGGTGGGGCTTGAAGCACCGTCAAGGAACGACTATATGAATGTTGTGGGTTAGAGAACACTCTGCAGATATTCCTAGGCGTGGCACAAACCAGGTCGAATGTGCCTGAGCCAGCCGGAATCTCGATTCGTTTTAAACCAACCCTCCATTAGGTCTTGGATGCCTACCACTTACGATATTAAGGACGGCCGTTGCATCGTTGCCCGGTGCATGTATTTTTGCAACCAATCGGGCATTGGTCGGTCTTAAGATCGATGGTTGTGTATTATGGGGGTTCAAGTTACGACAGACTGTGCCGATATCGTTAAAAGTCGGCATGCAAAGTTCGAGTTCAAGATTCAAGATTTCCAAGCAAGCTATGTTAAGTAATAAGCCACTTGTATCTGAATGGCCACGGACACCACGGATGGTAAACGGTGTACCGCACTTGCGCCTGCTCAGTTACAACATCCAAGGCGGGATTGCAACCAGGGGTTATCGGCACTACCTTACTCACAGTTGGAAACACCTACTCCCAGATTCTGAGCGGCAGGGAAATCTCGATCGAATTGCCCAGTTGGTCAATGATTTTGATCTTGTTGGACTGCAAGAAGTTGATGCCGGAAGCTTGCGCAGTGGATTCGTTAACCAGACTGAATACCTTGCCAAGAAGGCGCACTTCCCACACTGGTACGATCAGACAAATCGCAACCTGGGCATGATCGCGCAACACAGTATCGGCGTCCTCAGCCGACTGCGACCCACTCGGATTATCGAGCATAAACTACCTGGTTTTATTCCGGGCCGCGGAACATTGTCCGTAAGATTTGGTGAAGGCGAAAATGCTCTCGTTTTATTTATCGTCCATTTCGCACTAGGTAGACGTGCTCGTTTGAATCAAATCCAGTACGTTAGCAAACTAGTTAGTGATTGTCGGCATGTCATTCTGATGGGTGACATGAACTGTCGCTCTGACGGTGTCGAGATGGGGCTTCTTCTGAAGAATACGGAACTACGAGAGCCCATTCATGGGTTGTATACGTTCCCGAGCTGGCGACCTTATCGTAACATCGACCACATTCTTGTATCGCCAACTCTTCATGTCGAGCGAGTACGTGCGCTTAACTATCCCTTCTCAGACCACCTACCCATCGCCATGGAAGTCTCGCTTCAGGCTGTGAATTTGCCTGACTATCCATCGGCTGCCGAGTGTGCATAGCCGACTCTTGGCTAGGTAAGGACCGGGCATGGCTCAACCACAGAGTTCTCTAGATTGGAAACAGAAGTACCTGGCAAGCCTTGAGTAACTAGAAAGCCAGGAACGAGAATGGTCGGAGCTAGAAAGTCTGCTGCGGTTGGCTGTCGGACGTCTCAGTCTGGCAGCGGAAGGTATCGATCCTATTCTTGATGACCAGCTCGCGAAAATTCGCGAGGTCGTCGGTAATCACGATCAGAGTAACAAACTGGCAAGCCTGATCGATGATATTTTGCGCAGTGTCAGACGTCTCGATCAACAACAATCGCGGGATGGAATCGCTGTATCCAATTTCGCTGACTCGCTGGCTACACTTCTCGACTCAATTGAATGGCCGAAGGGCGTGCGGAGAAAAGCAAAGGGCCTAAGCAAGTTCATAAGAGCTAGCTATGATCCTGGGCAAGCGGAAACGATGCTAGCCGACTTCGCCAGGCTAATCACGGATTCGTTCGCGTGTGTCGTGAACGACGGTGATAAGGATAGTTTACAAACGCAGTCTGTTGGCACAAACGCCAAAAAACAAGAAACGGTAAAACTTGCGGCGCTGGAGACACCCCATCCTTCGCCGCCATCGGATAAACAACTCTCACCGTCGGCCACGCGAATTCTGTTAGATCTACTGGATCAGGTCCGGATGCCTGATTCAAAAAGTGCCGATATCAAGGTGCTGCGTGGTCGTATAAGCGAGGCCCGAGAAGAAGAAGTCTTGCGTGCGCTTGCAATAGACGTCAGGGTGTTATTGTCGGGTAGTGGTGAACAAGTCGCTGCGGAGTCTCAACTACGGTCACGTCCTGACATTGCGCGAATTCAGGAAGTCTTGATTCAACTGCTCGATTATCTCGGACTGCCCGAGGATCTGTTACCGCAGCCCAACGAGCTTGAGGCGAAACTCGGACAAGAACTGGACACTGCGCAGTTGACCACAATCTTACAGGCTGTTGCTGATCTTGTGTCGCAGTTGCGTAGTCGCGTGGATGAGGAAAAACGAGAGCTTGAAGGTTTTCTTATTCAGCTTACAGATCGCCTACGGGAGTTAGGTCAACATCTACAGGTTGCGCGCACCCAGCAGCGTGCCTCTCTCGATAGTGGACGGACATTAGATGAGGTGGTACGCAATCAAGTAAAGGATATTGAATCTAGTATGCATCAGGCGCCTAGCCTAGATCATCTAAAGGTTGATGTGCAGGAGCATCTCGATTCGATTCGAAGCGATCTAGACACCTATCGACGCAATGAGGAACAGAGTCATGCCCGAATGGAGCAAGAAGTAAAGGTGTTAACTTCTAGGTTGCAAGAGCTGGAATCCGAGTGTCAGCAACTGCGCGAGCGCGTTCAGCGTGAACATATGCAGGCAGTGACGGATGCGTTGACGGGCACGTTTAACCGTTCCGCCTATGAGACCCGGTTGGCGCAGGAGTATGCCCGCTGGAAGCGCTATCAAACACCGTTCGCGCTACTGTTATGGGATATCGACGGTTTCAAAGGAATTAACGACACTTATGGCCATGCGGCCGGTGATAACGCTCTTAAGCTAATAGCGGGTGTGTTGAAAGAGAATTTGCGAGACGCAGATTTCACCGCACGTTACGGTGGGGATGAGTTTGTCGCCTTATTGTCAGAAACAAGTCTAGAGACGGCATTGGTTGTCGCTGAGAAAGTGAGAACCGAGATTGCCGGAAGCAAGTTCCATCACAAAGGTACACCGGTAGCAATCGCGCTGTCGTGCGGTATTGCCGCAATTCAACCTGGAGACACGCTAGATACTATGTTCCAACGGGCCGACGTGGCCTTGTACAAAGCTAAGCATAGCGGCAAGAATCGTTGTATAAGCGAGAAGGATATATAACGACAAAACTCGTTGCCTCATCCATTGAGTTCTAGTTCCCCCTGCAGTAAGCAGTCGTAGATCAAGTGTTCCCCCTCACAGCGCGCTAAGCGACTTAGGCGATGATCCAGCGTCCCATCGATGTCGACTAAATGTCTTATCTGTGTGCCGCGAACGCTAAGGTAGTCTGCGATAAGCGATCGGTGGCAATGAGCAGGCTGTTTTTCGGCACACATGATCGTGGTACATGCTTCGTTCGCCAACCTCACTAGTTGATCGACCGCTCTTTGGAATTCGGGTGTTTCCATGTGATCGGCATAGGCACGCAGCGAACCGGTTAGTGAAAGATGCCGCGAGCCAGACCTGTTTTGCCGGAAACCACCAAGGTCGTGACCCGCCCAGTGATAGATGCTATCAGCATCCGTCAGTGCCGAGCGCAGGCTGTTGCTGTTGAATTGTGGGTATCGACGAGAAGTGGGGTAGGCTCGAACGTCGACCAGGGTTCGCACACCGACCGAACCTAGCAGCTCGACGAACTCATCGATGTTGCGATTACTGTGGCCGATGGTGTAGATAGGTTGTTGTAGATTCGCCGTCGGAGGTCACCATCTTGCCGTTTCTCATATCGATTATAAGTAATAACAGGCGTTGTACATACGATATTCTTTGCTTTCGACACTGTCGGAGTTATCAATAAGTGTCTCCCGCGTTAAGCTACAGCATCCAGACACACGAGCGGTTGCCGCAGATGGTGGGTTTACTCCAACGTGTTACTAGCGCGAAAGTTACGATCGATGGGGAGACGGTCGGTGAGATCGAGCGTGGCCTATTGGTCCTAGTAGGCATTGAGCGCGCTGATAATGAGGCCCGAGGGGCGCGACTGGTTGATCGCTTGCTGGGATATCGTGTCTTTCCGGATGAAGCCGGAAAAATGAATCGTAGTGTCCAGGATATCGATGGTGGCATGTTGCTTGTCCCGAATTTCACTCTCGTAGCGGACACGGCCAAAGGGACACGAGCTAGTTTCACACCGGCGGCGGCACCAGATGTGGGCCAGCGGTTGTTCGCTTATGTGGTAGCGCGCGCGCAAGAACGGCACCGTGCCGTGCACAGTGGCATCTTCGGTGCGGACATGCAGGTTATGCTTATTAATGATGGCCCTGTGACTTTCTGGTTACGCGTGTCCTGAACATTCGGCGTGAACGTGACTGGTTCCCATGCTATCGATGAAACCATGGCGCAGGCTGGCGGGACCGGCCTGCTGCAACGGGGATGGCGTGGATTTTGTGTGGCCATGGTGCGAACCTTCTATCGTCGGCGCGAGGCCCACGGACTGGAAAGGATTCCGAGTTACGGTGCGGTTTTGCTTTGTGCGAACCACCCGAATGCCCTCGTGGACCCAATCGTTATCCAGGCATTTTGTGATCGTATTATTCACCCACTTGCAAGGTCAGGGCTGTTCGAAAGTCGTTTAGCGCGGCCCTTTCTTTCCGTGACGCAGGCGGTGCCTATCTATCGTCGGCAAGATGCTGACGGTGATACATCCCGCAATGTTGATTCGTTCGCGCGTTGCTATGAACTATTTAAGCTCGGGAGAATTCTGCTGATTTTTCCCGAGGGACAGAGTCACTCTGACTCACATTTGCGCGACATCAAGACCGGTGCGGCGCGGTTGGCACGGGGTAGCATTGAGACGACCGGCGTAACCCCGACAGTGTTGCCGGTTGGACTCACATTTGGTGACAAAGGACGCTTTCGGAGCAGCGTGTTGCTTGAAGTTGGAGAGCCGATAGATCTCTCTGTACCTCCAACCGAAGATCCTGAGACCACTGTACGTCGGTTAACCGGGTTGATCGAAAGTGGCCTTAAAGCGGTGACGGTAAACGCCGAGTCATCAGAGGCCTTGGCGCTTTCACGACGGTTGGAAAGATTCTTCGCATTACGGCGAGGCCGTTACCGTCGCGGCAGTCTCGAACAACGTTTTCGTGCTCTAAAGAAACTGATCCGTTCTCAGCGCATTCTTCGTCAAAAGTATCCTGAGCGTGTAGTCAGTCTTAGTCAAAGACTTGAACGGTTCGAGCGCTTATGTAGTTACTTTGGTGTGCGCGACTATCAGCTGACAGTACGTTACACGCCTTTAGTTGTCATCAGTTTCTTGTTTCGCAGTTTGTTGATGTTATTCTTGGTTTTGCCGATCGCGTTATGGGGCGCGATCTCTGCCGTGCCGTTATTGTTGGTGTCCCGACTCATGCTGCGTATCGCCAAGGGTTCACAAGAGTATGACACCACTAGAATGGCGCTGGTGTTGGCCGTGTTTATTGTTGCGTGGACGCTTCAGACCGCCGCTGTATTCTGGTTTTTCGGTGGCCTGTCTGCATTCTTTTATTTGCTTAGTCTGCCTTTCGCCACGGCGGCAGCAATACTCATGTATCGTGAGAAGGACAGAATCATCGAAAACGTCAAAGGATTTTCTCTCTTTATGCGCAAGCGACGATTGCGTGATTATCTGTTAGGCCGCCGCAAGGAGCTGGAGCAAGAGCTTGCACGTATGACAACGCTTTTGAGACACTAGCTACCCGTACTACCCACGGCCACACCTACACTCGTCTAGCCGTCAGCCCCACTGGTAGAATTGATATATGTCCACATGCACTGACAGGTCGCAACTACTCGATCGAGACGAAATCCTCAGTCATTTAGCAGAGAACTCTCTCGCGGTCGACAGACTGTACGTACACCGCGAAGTCAACTCCACAAACCTCTGTCTGCTCGAGAAGAATATCGATGCACAGCAACTGTCGGGTGCAGTCTGTGTCGCCGAGATGCAATCTGCAGGTCGCGGTCGTTGCGATCGAATCTGGGTAGCCACGCCCTATTGCAACGTCATGCTATCTGCGTCGTGGCATTTTGAGCTTCCAGCCGCACGGCTTGCGGGGTTGAGTCTTGCAGCCGCAGTCTCGACCATACGTGCGCTACAAGACTACGGTGTGGGCAATGTTGGACTCAAATGGCCGAACGACATAGTCTGGCAAGAAAAGAAGCTTGGTGGGTTATTGGTTGAGACGCGAAGCGCTGGGCAACAATCGACGCTAGCGATCGTCGGGTTGGGGATTAATGTACGTTTAGCCGAAGACGATGCCGCGCTCATTGATCAGCCCTGGGTCGATTTGGCGGCCATCATTGGCGTTGTCGATCGAAATAGATTGGTGGCGTTCATTATCACGCGACTACACGAGATGTTTCGAGAATTTGCCACAATGGGCTTTGCGCCTTTCCAGCCGGAATGGAAACGCCTGGATGTATTTGCCAATCGATGGGTGTGCCTACAACAAGGGGAGCACACGATTGAGGGTCAGGTATTAGGGGTCGACGCCAACGGCGGTCTACGGGTGATTGACAGTCTGGGTATCGTCAAGACGTTCTACACGGGCGATATCAGTCTGAGGCCTGCGGCATGAACCTGCTTGTCGATCTTGGTAATACGCGGATTAAGTGGGTATTGAGTGGCCCCGACGAATGGCGGCCCGACGCGCGCCTACGCGAAGGTCATAGCACTGAGACGCTACTCGATGAAGTATGGTCGGGGTTGCCTTCGCCGGCCAAGATCGTTGTAGCGAGCGTAGTCAGTGCCGAGACATTGCAAGGGTTTGAACGCTGGGTGGCGGATCATTGGTCTACGTACGTTCACGTTGTGCGGCCGCAAGCAGAATTGCTCGGCGTCAAGAACGGCTATCACCGACCGGAAACCTTGGGCGCCGACCGATGGGCCGCCTTGATTGCTACCCGTCGTCTAGTTTCAGGTGCGGCCTGTATTGTTGATTGCGGCACGGCGCTTACCATAGATGCACTGGCTAGTGATGGCAGATTCCTAGGTGGGGCCATCTTTCCCGGGCTTAGGGTATTAAGAACCAGCTTGGTACAGGCGGCGAGCGGCATACCTGAAACATCGGGGTGTGGTGTCGACTGTATTGCGCGTTCAACCGAAGATGCGGTAGCGGCGGGGGCCCGGTTTGGACTTGTTGGGGCGATAGAGCGAATCTTGAACGAGTATAGGGATCGGCTGGGTCCGGGGATGAAGGTCTTGCTGACAGGCAATGATGCCTCAGTAGTTTTGTTTAAGCTTGCGCAACCCGTAGAAGAAATTCCAGACTTGGTACTTAAGGGTTTGGCGATAATTGCGGAAGAAGTGATATGAAACTGCTATTTGGCTCTATGCTTTTACTTAATGTTGCTATGTTCATGTGGGGTAGTTGGTATGAAGCACCGCCGACGGGAACGGTAGTCGATCGTCGATCGCCGGTGAACGCCGATAAGCTGCGCGTGTTATCTGCCGCGGCCGGAGTGCCATCAGCCAAACCGACAGGGCCGAGGCTACAGCCGTGGGCCTTGCGGGCGGTCGGAAGCAAGCGTGTCTGTGCCTCGGTCGGTCCCTTCCCGAGCGTGGCCATGGTGCGAGGTGCGCAAAGTGATCTCGCCGACCTGGACCTGGAGCATCGCCAGCGCCAAGAAGTGAAGAAAACGGTAGCGAGTTATCGCGTGTATCTGCCGCCGCAGGTTTCTCGCCAGGCGGCCCAGGACAAGCGAAAACAATTAGCCAGCATGGGGTTTAAAGATCACTACATCATCGACGAACCCGGGCGAAAGAACGTAGTATCGCTTGGTGTCTTTGCCGTCGAGCGCAATGCATGGATACTTGGGCGCAAGCTAGCTGAGAAGGGTATTAGCGTCAAACAGGAGACTTTACATCACACCGAGACCGGTTATTGGCTTGATTTGGAGTTTGGGCAAGAGGCGACTGAGCGATTCACGCAGCTCGAGTGGGAAAGCCCGAGGGTGCGCATATGGGACCGCGCCTGCAAAGAGAACGGTAGCGATGCGCCCGACCCATCGGCCTGAACTCGCTATTGGGCCATGGTCGCCCCGACCCAAGAGATTTATACTTAATATGTCTATCTACTCAGCACGCCCGCATAGCTCAGCTGGCAGAGCATCTGATTTGTAATCAGACGGTCGGCGGTTCGAATCCGTCTGCGGGCTCCATTTAAAACAGATAGTGAGCTCGATATGATTGTTATGCTGTTTGGTAATTTTGTTTACAGTAGACGTGTGTATTAGCCCGTAGATATACTCCTCTTTTCGCTCTGTGAGCGTGAGCGAAGCATTAAAAGCTCGGTCGCCAGAGGTGCCGGCTCTCTCAGGGGCGCGCCCCGCCGTTGCACAATGTGTTCCGAGCCTCGTCGTAACATCCTTCGTTTGACCTAATGCGTCACCGCCCTGCCGAAATGTGACCACCCGATCTAAGCTTTCTGCCATCAAACCGCGTCAAACTCAGCGCACACCCGACATCCTCAAGTTCGGCGTGATTCTTGCATCTCCATCATTACAACAATAAGGGACCATTCAGGAGATGGGTATGCTAGTTCGACCCTCGCGGCACGATGTGCCCGTTTGCCGGGAAAAGCGCCTCACACGGGCGTTCGATGTGGGCATCAGCAGTGCCTTATTGCTCATCACGCTGCCGGTTATCGCCGTCACCGCGCTCCTTATCATTCTCGAGAACCCAGGCCCGATCTTCTACCGCCAACGAAGAATCGGCAAGTCCGGTCGACCCTTCGCGCTGCTCAGATTTCGCACCCTGTCCATAGCACCCGAACCTCACCGGGCCACCGAAAGGCCCGCCCGTTATACCCGTGTGGGGGCAGTGATCCATAGACTCCACATGGATGAGTTACCGCAACTCCTAAACGTTTTACGGGGGGAGATCAGCTTCGTGGGACCGCGACCGCGCGACGCCAGGTTGCCAAGCGCTACACCGGTGCACAAAAGGCGGGAACGTTGCCTCACACAGAGACGGTGCCAACCGGATCGCCGCGGCACGTTACGTTGGGATCCACACGGAGGAGACCGGCGCCAGGACTCTGGCCGCCGCAAAGAAGACAAACTGGAAAACGATGAGATTCGTGTTGCCGAGATCGTTCTCGGCGATCTTGGTTTGATGGAGTGACAAAGAAGGAACATCTTATAACTAATCGTCTCTAACGACTGGGCGCTACTAGATGTGCTGCACAATACGCTGTGCGCATGGATGCGGTCGAACAAACGGCGGTTTTACGCTTATCGAATTGTTGTTCGTGATTGCGCTAATCGCTGTGCTGGCGGTTATCGCCGCCCCTTCCTATCTCGACTATCTCACCAAGGTCAAGTTGGCAGGTCACGGCCAATTCGTCCTCGAGACGCTGAGATTGGCGCGTGTCGAAGCGGTAACGCGCACGATACCGGTCAGCGTGTGCGCGAGCACCAACGGCGTCGGCTGCACGGGCACACCTTGGGAACAGGGTTGGCTTGTGTTCTCCGATGAGGGTCTAGCGGGGATAATCGATGGTAACGATGTCGTACTGCGTGCCGTCGGCGCCTATGAAGGTGGGGTGACGTTAGACGTAAATATCACAAACGGTGGTGGATATTTCCAGTTTGATCCCGCCGACATCAAATTTGTCAACGTGGACCCGCTTAAGCCCAACAACATAGATCACTACGCACAGCTAGCGTCGGATCTAGCGGCGGAGGCAGTGCTGGCGATGCTCGGCATCAAGGACGCCCTTGAGAGAAAAAAGCAAGATCGCCGCCGCAAGCATTGGCAGAGAGTTTGTTCCGGTGCGGGCGCCGCGAAAAACCCGCACTGTATGGAACCGCTGGCGGTTCTAGAGTTCTGTCATGACAGTCGCAGTGGCGAAACGGGTACTGCCGTTCGCACCGTGCCCAGCGGCGAAGGCGTGAGCGAGCAAATTGACTGCGAGTAGACCACCGAGACAACTTACTTTCGACGGACCATTTCTTGGCCCATCTGGTGATAATAGCGAAGTGGAACAAAAGAGAACTGCGCATCATTCAATAACACAGGAGAACAACAATGCGATGGAAGTCCGCGCCAAGGCCATCGCGCCAAGCACGCAGAATGATGATGGAGCCAGCATAATGAATCTTGGGTGGCTGCTGTTTTCGTTCGAAGGTCGGATTAATCGGATGTCGTACTGGATGTCATGGATTGTGTTCGTGCCCCTTTCTTTTGTGGCAATGGCGATCGCCACTAACAAGGGGATACTGGAACTGTACCGGGGGGTCATTGTCCTTGTCATGCTGTGGCCGATGCTTGCGGTCCAGGCAAAGCGATGGCACGACATTGACATGTCAGCGTGGTGGCTATTGGTAAACTTGATCCCTGTCGTCGGTCCGCTTATCGCACTCTGCATGAATGGCTTCCTCCCCGGGACACATGGCGAAAATCCGTTTGGTCCAGCAACTCGGCAACTGCAATGGAAGCTCGCGCCAAGGCCATTCGGGCTAAGTATGCGCCATGACGCAGGCAAGCAGGCGATGGATGAGGAAAACCTAAAGGCAGTCAAATCGCGCTACACAAGCTACGCAGTTTCGGTAAGCAGGCCGGTCTACCCACAGTTTGGGTAAGCAGGCCGGACCCGGAGCGCTGTCACAGATGCTCCACGGCGAGTCGCTGGTGGAGGAGACGTAGAAACAAGTTATAGGAAGAACTTAGCAACCAGATCTATTTTATACATCCACCCCGCCTTGTGTGGGGATTTGTTGTCCAACATTCACCGCCGGTCTGCTACCATTTTGCTACCACTCTGAGCGCACCCAGCATGCCTAAGAGCATCTAAGAGGATGCAGTCCATGGTCTAATCTTTTGATTAGTCACGATGGGTCTTCTTGGATTGTTTCCCAGACTGTTTTGTAATCAGACGGCCGGTGGTTCGAATCCGCCTGCGGGCTCCACTAAATCAATCAGTTAGAAGCCCAGCAATAGGCGAAGCTTTTTCGTGTAGACACTATGTAGACCCCCAACTGGCTGGGAAACTGAGTTCTTATTCGTAATCGGCACTATTTTGTCGGAGTTAGGGGATATGCTCTTGAGATTCTCCCTTCAACTTAACGGCTGTGCGGTCGCGCGGCGAATTAAAGACCGATTTCGACTGGCACATAGATCTTGTACCGCAACTACTTGATTTGTCCTTGGGCCGAACACGGACCCAGCGCCACGACCGCTACCAGGCCTTGTTTCATGCCCTATCGATGCGGATGGGCTGACCGATATTCGCACCGCGTGTCAGACGAGCACGCCTTTGGGAAACGATGCCTTCAAGGCGAAGATTGAGCGCAAGCCGCACTCTAAGGTCGGCCAAGCCAGGCGCGGTCGGCCTCAAAGGCCTAACAAAGGGCTCTGACCCCTTATTCCGGTTATTCCTGCACAGGTAGCCGACCCTTACTGAACGTGAATCCCCTTGGGGGACGCCATTTTTTATAACGGCGTTGCACATAGCCCACTCGTATTTAGCCGGTCTGTTGCCACGTGCCGGTAGCCGCTCGTTCCAATGTTACCGGACTCCAGCGGGTCGATTCCTCCGCTA